>Ga0194135_10000001_pt1 | contig 368005 bp, 306 predicted proteins | sample LitLau_LLRF_2013_FD_134024 | JGI IMG/M metagenome (GOLD analysis project Ga0194135, IMG submission 134024) | Freshwater sediment microbial communities in response to fracking from North America - Little Laurel Run_MetaG_LLRF_2013 (version 2) | ecosystem: Environmental > Aquatic > Freshwater >...
GTATAATTTGTTCCAACGCTCATGCCTGTAATAGTACCCGAAGTACCAACACTCGGGCCTGCCGGAGTAAAAGTATAAGTTAATCCTGAAGCGTAATTTGAGATCGTTGAACTTCCGTTAGCTGAACAAGTAGCAACGGTTGTAATTATTGTTGGTTTTACTGGTGTCGTCGGTTGATTATTGATCGTAAAAGAAGTTGTTCCGGAAGTACATCCATCGGCTAAAGCTGTAATACTATAATTTCCTGCAGATGCTACTACAGAGTTACCTGTTCTGATAACTCCACTTGACGGAGTTATTGTATAGGTATAAGCTCCGTCAAAATTAGTAATAGTAAAACTTCCGGTAGCTGTTGAACAAGTAGGCTGTGTTATAGCACTTATAGTTGGCGCTGGAGTTGTATTTACTGTCACAATTCCATTTATTGTACCAGCCACACAAGGTGCAGTATGACCAACCGTCGTTATTGTATAAGTACCACTTCCTGTTGGAGTTCCTGAAATAGTTACTGTTTTTGCATTACTATCAACAGATGCCAGTAATCCAGTCGGTAAGTTTGCTATTGTTGCATTTGTTGCACTTCCTCCAAAAGTGTAAACAGCACTAGGAATTACTGTTCCAGAACAAATCGTTGGATTTTGTGTACCGCTTGTAAATACAATTGTAGATGCATTATTTACAACAGCTGCAACTGCAATTCTTGATGTGGTAGTACAACCTTCAGGTGTAGTAGCACCTACATAATAAGTTGTGGTAGTTGATAAACTTGGTGTAGTAAAACTCGTTCCCGTTCCTAATGGTGTACCTATAGTTGGATCAGCATACCAATTGATAATTGCTCCTGTTGATGCTGTTGCCTGTAATGTTAATGTTCCTGAACCACATCTTGAGCTTTCTGTTGTTGAATTTATTGTTGGTCTTGTATTAATTGTTGCTACAACTGCAGTTCTGCTGCTTGTCGTACATCCACTATTCGTTGCATCAACATAATAAGTCGTTGTTGTAGATAAACTTGGTGTAGTAAAACTTGTTCCTGTTCCCAATGATGGGCCACCTGCTACTGATGCATACCAATTAATTGTCCCTGCTGATGCTGCAGCCCCTAAAGTTACTGTTCCCGCATCACATCTTGATGCAGGTGTTGTTCCTGTGATTGTTGGTATAGCGTTAATAACAAAATTAGTAGCTGCTCTACAATTTGAAGCTCCTGTACAAGCTGCATAATACGTTATGGTTCTTGCTGTATTAGTATCTAATAAGCCTGATCCATTAACTAATACCGGATTAAAATTGGAACCTGTATATATTGGCGTTCCTCCTGAAGCTACTGTATACCATTCAATATTACCTGATCCTGAACATGTAGAAGTAGCAGTTAATACTCCGCTTCCTCCCTGACAAATAGAAACTCCGATAGTAGTTGGAGCTCCTGCAACTGTATTAATAACCATACTTGCAGTAGGGAGTGAAGTACAACCTTGAGCATTTGTAGTCGTAACGGTATAGCTATTGGGTACTAATCCGGAAAAAATACCTGTTGCATTGCTTACTGGTGCCGTTACAGGATTTGATCCTGTTAACGTATAACTTATTCCCGTACCGTTAACTGGCGTATTTACTGTTATAGTTCCAGTTGGTGTGGCACAACTTGATTGTGTCACGGTAACTGTTGGTGTAGCTGGTAAAGCTAAAATTGTTATATCATCAACTGCTACTGATACGCCATTAAAATTTGTTCCGGGAACATTGGCTTGACTAGCCCCTTCATATTTTTTATTTACTGATCCGTAAGCATTTGCAAAAGCAGTTATCCTTCTACTTGAATCTACATTGGTACGAGTTGGGTCAAGATACAATGCTTGGGCATTAGAACTATAGGTACCTGCAGCAATCGAAGTTGCTACTTTCCCTACTAATGTTATCGTTACAATTCCGTCTTGGGCAATATTAAAACCTCCAAATAGAGGGTTATTAGCTGATGCAGTATTTGTCAAAGCTCCAGAAGGTCCCGTAGCATCGATTGAATAAGATGCAGTTGCTGAATCAAATTCAATACCTGTAGGAAAACTAAAGTCTAAGAATACGCCTGCAGCATTTCCACCTGCTGTATTTTTAATCTGAATTTCATATGAAACTTTCTCTCCAATCGAATTACAGGCTGATGCAGTAGATAAAGACTTTACTTTTGTCTCGAGAACAGGAAAACAATTTGAATTAATCTGCAAATTTTGTGGTATATCTTGTGTTGTAAAAGTTGACACATACCCCGCTGTTCCATTTATAGCACCATGATTAATACCATTTCCCGCATTAGATTTACCTGCTAAACCACCAATTACACTAGTAGTTATTGTTACTGTACCAGAAAGATTGTGGCTAATAATACCACCGCCACCGCCACCGCCTGGTCCATGCTCATTATTATTATCATTTTCTGTATTACCTCCTTTTCCTCCATTAGCTTCTATTTTAATGTTGGCGGTACTATTGTTAGAAACATTCAACAATACAGTTCCTCCGGCTCCTCCACCTCCGGCTCCATCTGGCGAACCAGAATAAGTTCCGGCCGCACCATTTCCTCCATTAGCGTAAATAAAACCATTCCCTAAAACTGTACCTGCATTCACGAGAATTATAGCTCCGCCTACACCACCTTTCACACCTGTTGAAGCATTGTTAGCGTCACCTGCTCCTCCTCCTCCTCCCATAACAAGCCTTAGGAATGAAGTAGTTGTAAGATACGATTTGAAACCAGGTCTTCCTCCTCCAGTATAAGTAGGAAGGAGATCACCGCCGCCGCCTTGCCATCCGGCTCCGCCTAAACCTCCAAATCCACCATTACCACCGCCACCTCCACCGGTATTGTGATCATTACCACCACCGCCTGCATTAGCAGGAGCTCCTCTTCCCGAAGATCCACCCGGCATTCCTTCAACTCCATTATTAACTTCGTTATATCCATCCCACATATAACGTGGTGTTCCTGCGATTCCTTCTCCCTTACCAGAAATTCTGCTATCTGTTGATAAGCCTACATAAGTTTTAGAATCATTAACATTTGAATCAGCTTTTGGGCTATATCCTCCTCTAAATCCTCGGGCATTCCCATCAATAATATATCCGCCAAAATTGAATGTTCCCGAAACATTAAAAGCAATAACACCACCTGCAACACCATTAAAAGGTGGTGTAGTGATATTAGATGTTAAGGTTAAATTAGAGTATTGCGGTACTCTAACAATTTGAAATGTTCTCTTACCTCTTGATGTTGTTGCATCTGCATTATAAAAACTATTCAGAACACCTCCACCGGCGCCTGTTCCTTTAAATGTTAAATTCCCCCCTGTTAATGGTACATTATTTGTCGCAATAACATACTCAAAAATACCCGTATTTCCAATACTTGTAAATCCAGTTCCTCCTAAGGCATCCGGACCACTATTAGTAGTTCCTGAACCATAATTAGTGCTATTAGTAAAGTCTATTGTTGCATCCTGCATTTGAATAATCAAGATCAAATCTCCTGTAGAAATTTGGGTTGATCCAAAATTATTGCCATAACTATCTGTTGTAGGTACCTTGCCCAGCAATATAGATTGAGCCCCTGCATTCAAGGTAATATTACCTGCAATAGGATAATAAGTATTTATAGAACTTGATACCGTAACAGGACCGTCACCTCCTGGGGTTCCACAAACTTGTGCAAACGACGAAATAGATGTTAAAGTAAATAATAAAACAAAAGAGATTAGCTTAAATGAATTAAGCTTTCTAAAAGTAAATTTACGCATAGACAACTGTGATTTTAAGAATAGAAATATTGAACGCCGAAGAACCTGTATTGGTTTTCAACATCTGTAGCAAATACGATAAAACAAAAAGAATGGATGTGATAAGTCTTCGAAAAGTCTTTTCAAGATCTTTATAAAAATAAAGTAGCGTTTGCACCATAAATATATTAGGTTCAAGACACAAAAATGGTCTTAAGATTAAATTAGTAGTTTTGGAGGCGCGAAAATATGCAAACACCTATGTATTAACCACTTTACTCGTTAAAATGCACAGATAAACGTTAAACAACACTTTTTAACGACTAAAATTAACCTTAACCCGCAAAAAATATAACTATTTGATAACAAAACAACAGAAAATTCTTAATTTTTTATTATATTACCAGCATTTATAAAATTTGCTCACAAAAACGTAAAATCTTACAAAAAATCATAAATCACAAAAATTAAGTTTTGTAATTAAAAAAGAATAAAAAGAGGTAAAAAGAGGTAAAAAGAGGTAAAAAGAGGTAAAAAGAGGTAAAAAAAAATACAAAAATAACCTATTCCAAAAATTTAATATTTCGTTTTAAACCTTCAAACTTGGTCCTTTTAATAGGAGAATTTTTAAAGACTGCACGAAAAGTTTCTTCGGTAATTTCGATCCAGTCTTTTTTAGAAAAAGAGAGTAATTCAGAATTTGGATTAAATAATGGTTCCGAATGAGGTTTCGAGAACCTGTTCCAGGGGCAAACATCCTGGCAAGTATCACATCCAAACATCCATTCATCAAATTTACCTTTCATTTCATAAGGTATATTTTCTTTAAGTTCGATGGTATAATAAGAAATACATTTGCTCCCGTCAACAACATAAGGAGAAACAATAGCTTGTGTAGGACAAGCATCAATACATGCAGTACATGAACCACAATGATCTGTAACAGCATGATCATATTCTAATTCTAAATCAAGTATAAGTTCGGCAATAAAATAAAAAGATCCTACTTTCTGAGTAATCAGATTACCGCTTTTACCAATCCAGCCCAAACCGCTTTTAGCTGCCCAGGCCCGGTCCAAAACCGGAGCAGAATCAACAAAAGCCCGACCTGAAACATCTCCGATATTTTCTTGAATAGCATACAAAAACTCTTTTAATTTCTCTTTGATTACAAAATGATAATCCTGCCCATAAGCATATTTAGAAATTTTAAAACTTTCCTTAGTTTGGGTTTCTTCAGGATAATAATTTAGTAACAGAGAAACGACACTTTTAGCATCATCAACCAGTAAAGTAGGATCCAATCGTTTATCAAAATAATTCTCCATATACGCCATTTGGCCATGATGATTATCATTAAGCCATCTTTCAAGTCTTGGAGCCTCCTCTTCCAGAAACCCTGCTTTAGATATACCGCATGAAAGAAAACCAAGCCGTTTTGCTTCTGATTTTATAAATTTCGAATATGTCTCTTTAGCATTAATTGTCATCTTTTTGAGAATGAAACTTCTACGTCTACAGGTTTTAATGTAATTAAAGGATTAAAACGAACAGTGTCCTTATTAGATTTAATGGTGTATTTTTTTATAATATGGGCAATTGTTAAGCACATTTCGTAAATAGCAAATCCTGCTCCAATACACATTCTTGGCCCGGCTCCAAAAGGATAAAAGTATTGCATAGATTGCTTTTTTTGTTCCCCAAGAAATCGTTCCGGAATAAACTCATCCGGATTTTGCCAATATTTCGGGTTTCTGTGCAACTCATAAAAAGAAACTCCAATTAATGTTTCTTTTTTAATATGATAACCCGCAAGTGTATCATCCGTAATATTCTGTCTATCGGTAATCCAGGCTGGTGGATACAAACGCATTGATTCATTTAAAACGGCATTAGTATAAGTCATCTTCTGAAGCTGTTCTACAACATCTGTCGTTTGCGATTCAATTTCTTTGATCTCGTTAAACATTTTTTGTTGTATTTCAGGATGTGTACCCAAAAGATGGAGTGTAAAAGTTAAAGCGTTTGCCGTTGTTTCATGTCCGGCAATAAAGAGAACTTTTATTTCATCAACTAATTGTTTTACTGACATGCCTTCACCCGTATCCTCGTAGCGGGTCTCTAAAAGCATATTTAGCAAGTCGTTAATTTCTTCTTTTGATGAAACTCGCTCTTCTATAATTTCTTTTATAATTTGATTATTCTCTTCTGCAAGTTCAAGATGTCTTTTTACCTGTCCGCTTAATGAAAACCACCATGATTTATGGGGAAGTCGGATTTCTTTAATCAAAAAATTTTGAACTTCTTCAATAATAAATTTTATTCGATTTAATTTTTGATTTGAAATTGAAAGTTGAAATAATGATTTTGCCACAACATTAAACGCTAACTGACTCATTACAGGAAAAAGATCAATTGGTTTTTCTTCAATCAAAACATCCAGTTCAGAAACAATAGTCTGATTCATGTTTTCAACCAGTTGATTCATTTTTTGCTTATGAAAAGCTGGCTGAATAAGTCTTCTTTGTTTCAACCAAAAATCTCCGTCAACAGTCAACAATCCTTTTCCTAAATACTTAGAAAGGTAGACAGATTGAAACTTAGATTTATGGTAATTCTTTTGATTTTTCTGTAAAATATACTGAGCAATTTCATTGTCACGAGACAAAATGATATGTTTCGAATAACCTATTTTTAGTGAAAATGAATCGCCAAGCTTATCAAAATATCTTCTATGAAACGGAATAGGATTTTTACGCACTCCTTCAGCATCGAGAAAAAATCTAAATATTGAAAGTCTGTTAGGATAATTATATGCTTTGTTCTCAGACATTCTTAATAAAATTAAAACAATCCACCCTGAATATTCGTGTTTATTTTCCCAAGATGTTTATATGCTTTATCGGTCACTTCTCGTCCACGTGGCGTACGCATAATAAATCCTTCCTGAATCAAGAATGGCTCATATACCTCTTCGATAGTCTCACTACTCTCAGAAACAGCTGTTGCTAAAGTCGAAAGTCCAACAGGTCCTCCTTTAAATTTATTGATAATCGTTAGTAAAATCTTGTTATCCATTTCATCCAAACCATGAGCATCTACATTAAGCGCTTTTAAGGCATAACGAGCAATTTCAACATCAATAGTTCCATTTCCCTTTATTTGTGCAAAATCACGAACTCTTCTTAGCAACGCATTAGCGATACGAGGCGTACCACGGCTTCTTCCTGCAATTTCGATAGCAGCATCCAGAGAAATTGGCATTTTAAGGATAGAGGAACTTCTTTCAACAATAGTAGTCAAAAGTTCGGTAGTATAATATTGCAAACGTGAAGAAATTCCGAAACGCGCACGCATTGGAGCTGTTAATAATCCGGAACGTGTTGTAGCACCTATTAAAGTAAAAGGATTTAAATTGATTTGAACCGTTCTTGCATTTGGTCCGGATTCAATCATAATATCGATTTTAAAATCTTCCATTGCAGAATATAAATACTCTTCAACAATTGGACTCAAACGATGAATTTCATCAATAAACAAAACATCTCTTTCATCAAGATTAGTCAGCAAACCTGCTAAATCTCCAGGTTTGTCTAAAACAGGGCCTGAAGTAATTTTAATACCAACTTCGAGCTCATTCGCCAGAATATTGGCTAAAGTGGTTTTCCCTAATCCGGGAGGACCGTGAAAAAGTGCATGATCAAGAGCTTCGCCACGCTGATTGGCAGCGGCAACAAAAACTTTTAAATTCTCTAAAACCTGATCTTGTCCTGCGAAATCATCAAACGTTAGCGGACGCAATCTTTTTTCAAGATCTAATTCTTCTGGGTTATACCCATTTGTAGTGGGATCTAAGTTCTCATTCATTTTACAAAGATAGACAAACTAATCAGTTTCTAAAATAGTAAAAGTAGACAGCTTAAACTTTAACTAAAACAAAAAAGACTGCCGATTAGAGCAGTCTTTCTGAAAATATTTTTAGTGGTGTAAAACTTCTTCACCTTCTTTCATTGGTACATTTTGAGGTACAAAATCTACATCATGATTTGGGTTACTGTAGTCATACGGCCAACGATATACATGAGGAATTTCACCTGGCCAGTTACCGTGGATGTGTTCTACAGGAGTAGTCCACTCTAGTGTTGTAGATTTCCATGGATTCTGAACTGCTTTTTTACCATAGAAAATGCTACTAAAGAAGTTGTATAAGAATACTAATTGAAACGCACCTCCTACAAGAGCAAATGTTGTAATTAAAACATTCACATTTTGTAAATCATCAAATAATGGGAAGTTTGTGTTTGTATAATAACGTCTTGGTAAACCAGCTAATCCGATAAAGTGCATTGGGAAGAATACTCCGTAAGCACAAACTGCCGTTACCCAGAAATGAATGTAACCTAAGTTTTTATTTAACATTCTTCCGTACATTTTAGGAAACCAGTGGTAAATACCAGCAAACATTCCGTAAAGTGCCGAAATACCCATTACTAAGTGAAAGTGAGCAATTACAAAGTAAGTATCGTGAACGTTAATATCTAAAGTACTATCTCCTAAAATGATTCCGGTTAAACCTCCGGTAATGAAAGTAGAAACCATTCCGATAGAGAATAACATAGCAGGGTTGAATTGTAAGTTACCTTTCCATAAAGTCGTAATCCAGTTGAACGCTTTTACAGCAGAAGGAATTGCAATCAATAAAGTTGTAAAGGTAAATACTGATCCCAAGAAAGGATTCATACCTGAAATAAACATATGGTGACCCCAAACAATTGTAGATAAAAAAGCAATTGCAAGAACTGACATAATCATCGCTCTGTATCCAAAAATTGGTTTACGAGAGTTCGTAGCCATAATTTCAGAAACAAGTCCCATTGCAGGTAAGATTACAATATAAACCTCAGGGTGTCCTAAGAACCAGAATAAGTGCTCAAACAAAACAGGAGAACCTCCTTGGTAGTGTAAAACCTCTCCAGCAATATAGATATCAGACAAGAAGAATGAAGTACCAAAACTTCTGTCAAAAATCAATAATAAAGCAGCAGATAATAAAACCGGGAACGAAATAACACCAATAATAGCTGTCACGAAAAATGTCCAGATTGTAAGCGGAAGTCTAGTCATAGACATTCCTTTAGTTCTTAAGTTAATAACAGTAACGATGTAATTTAAAGATCCCATTAAAGAAGATGCAATAAAAATTGCCATAGAAACTAACCATAAAGTCATACCAGTTCCAGATCCAGGTATCGCTTGTGGTAAAGCACTTAATGGAGGGTAAATTGTCCAACCTGCAGAAGCTGGTCCAGCTTCAACAAATAAAGAACATAACATTACTACAGCAGATAAGAAGAACAACCAGTATGAAATCATATTCATAAATCCGGAAGCCATATCTCTTGCTCCAATTTGAAGTGGAATAAGTAAGTTACTAAAAGTTCCACTTAAACCAGCCGTAAGTACAAAGAATACCATGATAGTACCATGAATTGTAACTAAGGCCAAATAAATATCATTTGCCATTACACCATTAGGTGCAAATTTATCTCCTAATAAAACATTAAAGATTTTAAAAGACTCTTCCGGCCATGCCAATTGCATTCTGAAAAGCAAGGACATTGCAATACCGATTACTCCCATAACAATACCTGTAATTAAGTATTGTTTAGCAATCATTTTATGATCAATACTAAAGATATATTTAGTAATGAACGTGTCTTTATGATGATGTTCGTGCTCGTGATCGTGTCCGTGATCGTGATCGTGCGCTTCTGCTGACATATATGTGTACTTTAAATTTTCTTAATAAATATTATTTCATAGCAACTTTAGCTACAGCTGCCTTAACAGTGTCTACAACTGCCTTAACTGTATCTTTAATTTTAGCAGCAGCAGTATCTGTAGTAGCTTTAACTCCTTCAACTGGTTTCTCAGCAGCAGCGGCCGCTTTGATATCCTGAGCTAAAGTAGTTTTCTCGCTTAACCATTTTTTATAATCTTCCGGAGTATCAACAACAACTTTCATTTGCATGTTATAGTGAGAAGCTCCACAAATTTTATTACATAATAATAAATAATCAAATGTATAAGGATCTAAAGCTGTTCCGCCTTTAGCTACTAACTCAACACTTTTTTCTGCTCTAAGTTTATTTATGTTAGCCACTTTTTCAACCATAAAAGGCAACTCTCTGTATTCAGCGGTAGTATAAGTTGGAATAAAAGCAAACTCAGTAACCATACCAGGAACACAGTTCATTTGTGCTCTAAAGTGTGGCATGTAAGCTGAGTGCAATACATCCTGTGAACGCATCTTGAAGTGTATTTTTTTTCCTTTTGGAATATGTAATTCAGAAACTACTATATCATCCTGAGCATTAGGATCAGACATATCAACACCTAAAGTATTTACACCTTCAATTAAACGTACGTTAGCTTTTCCTAACACATTATCCTGTCCTGCATATCTTGCAGTCCATTTAAATTGCTGAGCGTACAATTCAATTTCAATTACATCTTCATCTTTGTCAACAAACATGATGTTGTTCCAGGCATATAATCCGTAAAGAATTAAACAAGCTAAAACAACAGATGGAATAATACTCCAGATTGCCTCTAATTTATTACTATCAGCAAAAAATAATGCTTTTTTATCTTTATGCCCTCTGTTTTTAAAAGAAAACCAATATAATAAACCTTGAGTAATTACCTGAACCGTAAAAATTAAAACCCAGGTAATGTTCATTAAATTATCTACTAAAAGTCCATGCTCAGAAGCTGGAGTATGAAGTGCTAAATTACCCCATTTTAGTAAACCGTAAATTGTAAATATATAAATGAAAGCTAAAAAGCCAAACAAAATATATCCCTGAACATTATTATCATTATCTGATGCAATTTGAGAATCGTCCGAAGAAGATCCTACTTGAGTAAGATCAAATATCTTGGTCAATTGCCATAATGCAACTGCTAATAAAACTAAAACTATAATAACCAACAAACTTGTCATCTGTTTACTTCTTTAAATATTAATAATGAAAATGTTTACTTTCTTCAATGAAAGGATTTCTCTTAGCTAACAAAGGAGCTTTAGTTAATGCAGTGAATACAACAAAAATAAATAAACCTAAGAAGAAAAGAATAGATGCAATTTCAGGAACTCCAATAAACCATTTATCTCCAACTGTACCAGGCATAATCATATTAAAGAAATCAACATAGTGACCTAGCAAGATAACAACACCAGCCATCACAATAACCCAACTAAGACGTTTAAAGTCAGTATTGATTAATATTAACAATGGGAACACAAAGTTCATAACTACAGCACCAAAGAATGGTAAGTTATATAATTGAATTCTTGTTACGAAGTAAGTAACCTCTTCTGGAATGTTTGCATACCAGATCAACATGAATTGAGAAAACCATAAGTAAGTCCAGAAAACACTAATACCAAACATAAATTTAGCTAAATCGTGAATATGGCTAGTATTTACATACTCTAAATACCCTTTAGATTTTAAGTATATCGTAACCAAAGCAATTGTAGTGATACCGCTTACAAAGAAAGAAGCAAAAACATACCAACCAAACAATGTACTGAACCAGTGTGGATCAAATGACATAATCCAGTCCCAAGACATAATAGATTCAGAAACTATGAAGAATACTAAAAATCCAGCAGATAATTTAAAATTCTTTTTGTAGTATAGATCATCTTTAGCTTCATCCTGAGCTAAACAATTTTTTCTAGAGTAAATACGATATAAGTTCCATCCTAATAAGAAAACAAAAGCTCTTGCAATCCAAAACGGAAAATTTAAATAACCGGATTTTCCAGCAATAATTTCATCATAATGAGGACTCTTTGGATCTGTTACACCTTCACCTAACCATACGAAAATATGATTAAAGTGTAATCCACATAAAATCAATATAACAAAGAAAATGATTGAACCAGCTGGCAAATATGCCGTGATTCCCTGCATAACTCTGAACAAAACAGGAGACCAACCTGCCTGAGCAACTTGTTGAATAGCATAAAATGCTAAAACCCCCATTGAAAGTAGTAAAAAGAAAATACAGGCAACATACAATGCAGACCAAGGCTTATTTTGCAATTGGTGCAATACATGAGTTAAATGTTCTTCGTGCTCATTTGCAGCACTAACTTTAACATGCTCACTTCCTTTGTGTGAATCATGCGAAGCTTCGGCAGCTTCGTGATGCTTTGCATCTTTGTGAGAAGCTTCTGCAGCTTCTTCATGCGCAGCACCATGAGAACCATGAGCATCTGCAGCTAGTATTTTTTCAACTTCTTGAATATCTTTAGGCGCACTTAAAAAACCATACCCGATACCTAATAGTCCAAGAACCATTAAGATGATAGAAAAAGTTTTTAATTTACTTGAAAATGTATACATATCTATTACGATCAGTTTGTTCAACAATTATAATTGGCTTTTTAGTTTCAGAACATAGTCAGCAACTAACCAACGTTCGTGGGCACTTAATTGATTTGCATGTGAACCCATTGCATTTAAACCATAAGTTTCAACGTGAAAGATACTTCCTTCAGTAATCTCTCTGTCTTTATAGCTAGGTACTCCAAGAAATTTCTCTCTTTCAACCAATTTACCTTTACCGTTTCCAGCTGCACCATGACAACTTATACAGTAAATTTCGAAAAGTTCTTTTCCTTTTCCTGAATTTCTTTCTTCTTCAGTCAAAGGTGATTTTAAATTAGCTTTTGCCAATTCATAACCTGCTGTCGAATTTTCATATTCATAAGGTTCAAAACCTCTATTAATAGTTCCTTCTACAGGAAGCTGTCCTTCTTTTCCTCCTTTAAATATTTTTGCTTCTGAATAAGTTTCATAACCTACAGACTCATACATATTTGGAAAATACTGATAGTTTGGTGCCGAATTATTGTGGCAAGATGAAACTAAAATAGTTATACCAACTAAAAGTGTTATTTTATATATCCTTTTCATAGCTACAATTAATTCTTTTCAATTACTTTAACTTCAACAGCTCCTGTACCTTCGAAAAAAGAAACCAGTTCTGCTTCGTTATCATTTACAGCAACTTCCATTAAGAAGTGGTCATCTGTTGTTCTTACATCAGGATTTTCAGCTTGTTTGAATGGCCATAATCTACTTCTCATATAAAAAGTAATAACCATTAAGTGAGCAGCAAAAAACACAGTCATCTCAAACATAATTGGCACAAATGATGGCATATTCTGAATGAAACTAAAACTTGGTTTGCCACCAATATCCTGTGGCCAGTCATGAATCATGATATAACTCATCATTGTTGTTGCAACAGAAATACCAACACATCCGTATAAGAAAGCACAAATTGCTAATCTTGTTGGTGCTAAACCCATAGCTTTATCCAATCCGTGAACTGGGAATGGAGTAAAAACCTCTTCAATATGATGATGAGCAGCTCTGGTTTTCTTTACTGCATCCATCAAAATATCATCGTCATTATAAATGGCGTATATTACTTTATTACTCATGATGTGAATCTTTATTTGCTCTTTCTCTAATGTAATTATCTCCCGTTCCTTTCAAAATTGTTTTTACCTCTGCCTGAGCAATTACAGGGAATGTCCTAGAGTATAATAAAAACAATACAAAGAAGAAACCAATTGTTCCAATGAAAATTCCAATATCAACAAATGTTGGTGAGAACATTGTCCAAGAAGATGGAAGGTAATCTCTATGTAAAGAAGTAACAATAATTACGAATCTTTCAAACCACATTCCGATGTTTACTACAATCGAAATAATAAATGAGAACATGATACTTGTTCTTAATTTCTTGAACCACATAAATTGTGGAGAGAAAACGTTACAAGTCATCATCGACCAATATGCCCACCAGTAAGGTCCGGTAGCTCTGTTCAAAAATGCATATTGCTCATACTCTACACCTGAATACCAAGCTACGAACAACTCAGTGATGTAAGCCACCCCAACAATAGAACCAGTAATCATGATAATGATATTCATTAATTCGATATGTTGTAGTGTAATATAAGCTTCTAAGTTAGAAACTTTTCTCATAACAATTAACAATGTATTTACCATTGCAAATCCTGAGAATACTGCTCCTGCAACGAAGTAAGGAGGGAAGATTGTTGTATGCCATCCTGGAATTACAGAAGTAGCAAAGTCCATCGATACAATTGTGTGTACAGAAAGTACAAGTGGAGTAGCCAAACCTGCAAGTACCAAAGATACTTCTTCAAAACGCTGCCAGTCTTTAGCTCTACCGCTCCATCCAAAACTTAAGATAGAATATACTCTTTTATTAAATGGTGTTATAGCTCTATCACGAAGCATTGCAAAGTCAGGTAATAAACCAGTCCACCAAAAAACCAATGATACTGAAAGATACGTTGAAATCGCAAATACGTCCCAAAGCAATGGTGAGTTAAAGTTTACCCATAAAGATCCAAATTGATTTGGAATAGGTAAAACCCAGTATGCTAACCATGGACGTCCCATGTGAATAATTGGAAATAAACCTGCTTGAACTACTGAGAAGATAGTCATTGCTTCTGCAGAACGGTTAATTGCCATTCTCCAACGCTGACGGAAAAGTAATAATACGGCAGAAATTAATGTTCCGGCGTGACCAATACCAACCCACCAAACGAAGTTAGTGATATCCCAAGCCCAACCAACTGTTTTATTTAATCCCCATGTTCCGATACCGGTAGATACGGTGTAAATTATACAACCTAACCCCCAAAGGAAGGCTATTAATGCGATTGAAAATACAATCCACCATTGTTTGTTTGCAGGCCCCTCAACAGGTGCAGCTACATCTACAGTTACATCGTGATATGATTTATCACCAATAACTAAAGGTTTTCTAATGGGTGCTTCGTAGTGAGACGACATAATCCTTTATATGTTTCTTAATTAATAATTTATTCTAAGTATTTCTAACTTTAACATGGTAAACCACATTAGGTTTTGTTCCTACATGCTCTAATAAGTGATATGATCTTTCATCAGCTGCTAATTTAGCAACTTTACTTTCTTTATCATTAACATCACCAAATATCATTGCTCCAGAAGAACAAGCGTTAGAACAAGCTGTTTGGAATTCGCCATCAGCAACTGGGCGGCCTTCATTTTTAGCTTTTAATTTAGTAGCTTGTGTCATTTGAATACACATTGAACATTTCTCCATAACACCACGAGAACGAACGTTTACGTCTGGATTTAACACCATACGCCCTAAATCGTCATTCATATGATAATCGAATTCACTGTTTTTGTTATACAAGAACCAGTTAAAACGACGTACTTTATATGGACAGTTGTTAGCACAGTAACGAGTACCAACACATCTGTTGTATGCCATATGGTTTTGACCTTCACGACCATGAGATGTTGCAGCAACTGGACAAACTGTCTCACATGGTGCATGATTACAGTGCTGACACATAACTGGCTGAAATGAAACTTGTGGATTATCTCCTGCTTTTTCCATTTCATTAAACGTAGATAATGAACTAGATAAACCAGCAATATTCTCTTTTCTTTCATTATCTCCTTCAAAAGTACTTTCAGAAGAATAATATCTGTCAATACGCAACCAGTGCATATCACGGCTTCTTCTTACTTCAGCTTTTCCTACAACAGGAACGTTGTTCTCAGCATGACAAGCAATAACACATGCTCCACATCCTGTACAAGCGTTCAAATCAATCGAAAGGTTAAAGTGATGTCCTGTAGAACGATCAAATGATTCCCATAAATCGACAGTAGTAGCTTTTACTTCTTCGTGATCTAAAGATACCATTGGTCGTTCGTTCCAAAATTCAGCATCTTTAGTATTAAAGATTTCAAGAGTAGTTTCTTTAATAATATCACCTCTACCCATTAATGTTTTCTGCCCTTGAACACAAGCAAACTCATGTACTCCATTTGCTTTCGCAATAGAAACAGACTGAACACTATTGAAGTTTTTATATAAAGCGTAAGCATTTAAACCTACAACCATTTCTTCTTTTAAAGCCGCCTTACGACCATAACCAACTGCTAAACCAAGTGTTCCAACAGCTTGTCCTGGCTGAACAATAACTGGAACATTTTCTAATTTTAAACCGTCAGCAGTAGTAATTGTAGCATAACTTCCGTTCAAACCTCCATTAGCAACAATTTCATTTGTCAAGCCAAGTTTTTTAGCATCAGCATTAGAAACTGTAAGATAGTTATCCCAAGAAACTCTTGTTATTGGATCCGGAAACTCTTGCAACCAAGGGTTGTTTGCTTGTTGTCCATCTCCTAAACCTGTTTTAGTATACAATACTAATTCAAATTCTCCTGCTGCTTTTGATTTTGAAACCGCATTTGCAGCAGCAGCATAATCAACAGAACCAGCAGACAAAGCAGTAGAACCAATTACAAAAACACCATCATGCAAAACTTTATTCCAAGAAGAACCAGTAATAATCCCAGCTGAACTAGCTTTAAGATAATCGTAGAAATTTCCAGGAACTCCGTTCAATGATAATAATACGTCTTGAAATTGTTTTGTATTGAATATAGGACGAATAGTTGGTTGAGTTAAACTATAAGTTCCTTTAGTAATCACAACATCTCCCCAAGATTCTAAATAATGAGGAGCCGGAGCAGCAATTGTAGTAACTGAAGCAGTTTCATCTTCTTTTAAAGAGAAAGCAACTGAAGTTTTTACTTTTTTCAATCCAGATACAAAAGAAGATGAATCAGCTAATGTATAAACCGGATTGATACCACTTATGATTAAAGTATGAACACTTCCAGCATTCATATCTTTTATTAATTGAGATACAACCGCATTAGATCCTTTTCTAATTTGTCTTGTACCAGCTGTATTGAAAGCTTCACTTGCCAATACCTGATTGATAGCTAAAACTAATAATTGAGCATTTTTATCTTCAATTCCAGATACTAAAACTCCTTTTGAACCAGCAGCTTTTAACTGTTGAGCAGCTTTAGTAACTTCTGTTTTAAATTTAGCATCTAATGATACCGGAACAGAAGCACCTGTAATAATATTATAAACTAAAACTAATGCTTGTTTTTGATCCGCTGGGGTCATTGGGACACGCTTATCAGCAGCAGCTCCAGATAATGTCATGTTTGATTCAAACTGAAAGTGACGAGACATTTTTCCGTTTTGAGGAATACGTCCTTGAGCATAGCCAGAATCATATCCACCACCTTGCCAATCTCCTAAGAAATCAGCTCCAACAGAAACAATTAAAGAAGCTTTTGAAAAATCATAATCAACAAGAGCTCTTTCACCGTAAACAGTTTCAAATGCATCTAAAGCTTCAGAAGAAGAAACAGCGTCATAAACAACATGTTTTGCATTTGGGTTTTTAGCAATAAACTCACCTATTAATTTCTCAGTAGATGGACTCGCTAAAGTATTTGTCAACAATACTACTTGTCCGCCTTTTGCTTTTGCATCAGCAAGACTTGATTTTATTTTCAAATCAACAGCAGACCAGCTACTATTTTTTCCTTCCAATTTAGGCTCTTTCAAACGCATGCTATCATATAAAGATAAGATAGATGCATGAATTCTAGCATTGGCTGAAAACTTAGCTCCAGAAATAGTATTGTTATCAATTTTAATTGGACGACCCTCACGAGTTTTCACTAATAAGTTAGCAAAATCAAAACCATCAAAAACAGTAGTTGCATAATAATCTGCAACACCAGGAATGATTTGTTCTGGTTGTAACACATAAGGGATAGACTTGTGAACCGGACCTTCGCAGGCAGCAAGAGTTACCGCTGCAGTACTAAATCCTACGTACTTTAAAAAGTCACGACGTGAAGTTCCAGATTGAGCTAAAGCATCTGCATTTCCTAAGAATTCTTCTGTAGGAATTTCTTCAACGAATTCGTTATTTCTAAGCGCCTCAACAATAGAACTATTTTCTAGTTCCTCAACACTTTTCCAGTATTTTTTGTTTGATGACATTGTATATAAATATTAAAATCTTAATAATTCGATTAATAGTGGCATTTACCGCATTCTAAACCTCCCATTTGCGCTGCAGTCAATTTTTCTACACCGTATTTTTTAGAAAGTTCAGCATGAATTTTATCATAGTATGCATTTCCTTCCATCTTAACATCAGTTTTTCTATGGCAATCAACACACCATCCCATTGTTAATTTAGAGTATTGCTTCATGATTTCAAACTCTTGTACCGGACCATGACAAGTTTGACATTCTACACCTGCAACAGTAACGTGTTGAGAGTGGTTAAAGTAAACAAAATCAGGAAGATTATGAATACGAACCCATTTCACAGGCTGTGTTTTTCCAGTATAAGCCTGTTTTGTTTTATCCCAACCCACTGCATCATACAATTTTTGGATTTGAGCATCATAAAACGCTTTGCTGTATTCAGGAGTAGCAGTAGTTTCAGCAACTTCAGAAATATTTTTATGACAGTTCATACAAACATTCAAAGAAGGAATACCTGCATTTTTACTTACACGAGCAGCAGAGTGGCAATATTTACAGTTGATCTCGTTATCTCCTGCGTGAATTTTATGAGAGTAATGAATTGGCTGAATTGGCTCATAATTTTGATCAACACCTACTTGCATTAAGAAAGCATAAACAAAATAACCACTTGCCAAAAGCAAGAATATAGAAGTAACTAATACCAAGAATTGGTTTTTAGCAAAAGCTTTCCAAATTGGAGTTCTTGCTTCTCTAGGAGCAACTTCAATACCATTATTACTAGCAACTTTAGTCAATACTTTGTTTACCATAAACAACATCACAACTAAAATAGCCATTACAAGAGCAAGAGCACCTAAAATAATATTATTAGAAATTCCGCTTCCTTCCTGAACACCGCCAGATGGCAAAGTAGCAGTAGCTCCTGCAGGTTTTTCAGGTTTTGGCTGAGAAGTAAAAGCGATAATATTATCGATATCACCTTCAGATAATTGAGGAAAAGAAGTCATTACAGACTTGTTGTTTTCTTCAAAAAGTTTAACTGCAACAGCATCACCTGACTTAATCATATCAGAACTGTTGTGCACCCACTTGTAAATCCAAGCCATTTCGTGCTTAGCAGCAACTCCTCTCAAAGCAGGACCTGTTGATTTAGCATCTAATTTGTGACATGCAGCGCAATTTGCATTAAAAAGTTCTTTCCCTTTCACAGGATCACCACCCGCAGTTGCAGCCGGAGCAGCAGCTTCAGGTGCCGCCGGAGCAGCAGCAGGATCTTGAGCAAATGAAGTTAGGGAGAAAAGCAACGTTAGCGATAAGCTAAGTAGCAATTTTCTTGAGATCGAATTATGGTTACCCACCTTTTTCATATAGTATAATAATTATCTACTAATTTTTGGTATGATTTTTTCTGTAGTAAATCAACAAAAAACTAATACCTTCTTTTAAAACTTGCACAAAAATACGACTTATGAACTATTCTCAAAACCTTAAAATACTCTTAAATATCAATTTATATCAATTCTAAATAATATTAAAATTTTCGATACGAACTTTAAATACTATTTTTGCATAAAAACCATCACATTATGAGAATTTTAACCAACTCAAAAAGAGTTTTCTTAACATTAGCAATGTTCACTTTAGCTTATAACATTCATGCTCAAGACCAAAATTTAACACTGAATCAGGATCCGAAATTCGAGCAATTACTGAATGACAAACGTAAAATTAACACATCAATAAGTACAAACGACACTTATAAAATTCAAATCTTTAGTGGCAAAAGCGACGAGGCAAAGAAAACGTTATCGGATTTTAAAAGAGAATACACCAATATCGACGGAACGATCATTTTCAACACTCCAAACTACAAAGTGATTGTAGGCAATTTTAAAACACGAATTGAGGCCGAACGAAATTTAGCCGACATAAAAAAAAGATACAAGAGTGTCTTTTTAATGAAACCTGGCAAATAAAAAAAACTTTAAAACAAAACAAAAAGAGCGAGAATTAATCTCGCTCTTTTTATATCCTGAAACCTCAAATAGAAAATTTACCAAGAATCTAAAAGTCATCAAAAAGCTACAATTTCATCCAAAAACCAACCATCAAATTAAATCAAAAGTCATAATGATATCACACAAAAAAAAGCCTCAATAAAATTGAGACTTTGAGTATGATTATCAAATTCAGATTACGACTAGTTTACCACTTTAATTCCGCTTGCCATAAATCGTATTTCTTCTTTTGGAGCTATAATAGCATCTATTTCAGCCTTAGGCTTTTTAGCATCTTTAGCATAATGTTTCAACTCATCAACAGACGTAATTTCCTTCACAGCACTCCCCTCTAAGACAACATTTTTTCCTTTTAATGCAGTTGGCACAAAAAAGGCATAATCTTTCATTTTAACAAAAAATGAAGCTCCATTATCCGCCTGAATTGTTACCCAACAGCCTCTTTTTTTACATACATCTGTCACCAATCCTTTGACGGCTATATTTTCAACCTTATTACTATTCTTTAATTTATCTTCTAATTTACCAACAGATATTGCTTTGCTCTCAGAGCTTTTAGAAACATCTTTTCCGTAATAATCCCCTACTAAAGCATTTCCTGCCGGCGGTGATTTTTTCTCTACTGCTTCTTGAGAAAAAGATGCCACAGCAAAACTTATACATAAAATAACTGAGTATATTAATCGTTTCATATTTAAATAATTTTATCAAAAATAATATTAAAATTTTAAAACAAACAAAAACTTTTCTTTTAAAACATAAATCAATTCTCACAGCAATTTTACCTCAAAACATATACATAAAAAAAGTCCCAATTTTCATTGGGACTTTTAAAATATAGTACTAAATATTATTTCAGTTTTTTCTTGATTGCAACTTCATGGTACGCCTCAATAACATCTCTTTCTTCGATATCATTATACCCTTTAATCTGAATACCACAATCGTATCCTTTAGTAACCTCTTTCACATCGTCTTTGAAACGTTTCAACGCCACAAGCTCACCTGTATGCACCACTACTCCATCTCTAATAACTCTAATTTTAGAAGTTCTCATAATCTTACCATCCATCACCATACAACCAGCAATTGAACCCACTTTAGAAATTTTGAAAATCTCACGAATTTCAGCAGTTCCTAAAATCTCTTCTTTCATCTCTGGCGCTAACATTCCTTCCATCGCATCTTTTAAGTCATCGATAGCAGCATAGATTATAGAATAATAACGAATATCTATTTCTTCTTTATCTGCCAGTTGTCTTGCATTTCCGGCAGGACGAACATTAAATCCAATAATGATAGCATCAGAAGCAGAAGCCAACATAACGTCGGTTTCAGTAATTGCTCCAACACCTTTATGAATAATATTAATTTGAATTTCTTCTGTAGAAAGTTTAGAGAACGAATCTGACAATGCCTCAACAGATCCATCAACATCTCCTTTAAGAATTACATTCAGTTCTTTAAATTGTCCAAGAGCAATACGACGTCCAATTTCATCAAGTGTAATATGACGTTGTGTACGTACAGATTGTTCACGCATTAACTGAGAACGCTTAGATGCAATTTGTTTTGCTTCTTTTTCATCTTCAAATACATTAAACTTATCACCTGCAGTTGCCGCTCCATCAAGACCTAAAACAGATACCGGAGTCGAAGGCCCTGCTTCTTTAACATTATGTCCGCGTTCATCATGCATGGCTTTAATCTTACCATGATGTTTTCCTGCTAACATATAATCTCCAATTTTCAAAGTTCCGTGCTGAACTAAAATGGTAGAAACATATCCTTTTCCTTTATCCAAGAAAGCCTCAACAACAGTTCCCTGCGCCGCTTTATTCGGATTTGATTTTAAATCTAAGATTTCAGCTTCTAATAAAACTTTTTCCAATAATTCTTTCACTCCTAATCCTGTTTTTGCAGAAATATCGTGTGACTGAATTTTACCACCCCAATCTTCAACAAGTAAATTCATACCTGCTAATCTTTCTTTAATTTTATCAGGGTTCGCATTTGGCTTATCTACTTTATTGATAGCAAAAATAATTGGAACACCTGCTGCCTGAGCATGAGAAATAGCCTCTTTTGTTTGTGGCATGATATCATCATCAGCCGCAATTACGATAATAGCAATATCTGTAACCTGCGCTCCACGTGCACGCATTGCGGTAAACGCCTCGTGACCCGGTGTATCTAAAAATGCAATTTTCTGACCATTATCTAAAGTTACTCCGTAAGCTCCAATATGCTGTGTAATACCTCCTGACTCACCGGCGATAACATTTTCTTTACGGATATAATCCAGTAAAGATGTTTTACCGTGATCGACGTGACCCATTACAGTAACAATTGGTGCTCTAACTACTAAGTCTTCTTCTTTATCTTCAACTACTTCAATAGCTTCTTCGATATCAACAGTAATAAACTCAACTTCGTAACCAAATTCATCTGCTACAATCGTTAATGTTTCAGCATCTAAACGCTGATTCATGGTAACCATGATACCAAGAGACATACACGTTCCAATTACTTTAGTAATCGGCACATCCATCATGATTGCAATTTCACCCACAGTAACGAATTCTGTAACTTTAATCGTTTTACTTCCTTCGTCAAGCGCTCTTTGCTCATCATCAGATTTCTGACGGTGTGTTTCTCTTTTATCTCTTCTGTATTTAGCTGCTTTTGATTTCCCTCCTTTACCCTGAAGTTTTTCAAGAGTTTCTCTAATTTGGTTTTTTACTTCCTCTTCAGTTGGTTCAACTTTAGCTACAATAGCAGGACGGTTTCCTTTTACAAAACCAGGTCTTGAACTTCTGTTGGCATTAAAACCACCTCCACCAGTATTTGGTGTAATTTTATTAGGATTTGGAGTTCCCGGCGCATTACCCGTAGCAGGTTTTGGCGCCCCCGGAGTTCCTGGTTTTGGAGCAATTCTTTTACGCTTATTTTTATTAGCGTTATTATTTGCACCCGGAGCTCCCGGTTTATTAGGAGTAATTTTAGGATCTTCTTTCTTTTTCTTTGGCTTATTAAATTGAGACAAATCAATTGTCTGACCAGTAAGAGTAGTTCCTGATAATTTTTGATATTGTGTAGTGATTGTCTCTTCAGAAGTTGCAGGATCAGTTGACACTATTGGTTCCTGAGCCACTTTTGAAGTTTCCACTTTTACTTCTTTTTTCTCTGTAATAATAGGCTTTTCTACCTTTTTCTCTTCAGAAACCACAGGCGGAGCTACTTGCTCTGGCTGCACAATTTCCTTTTGAACAGGTTTTTCTGGTTGAGCTGGAGTAACTACTGCTTTTGGCTCTTCGACTTTCGCCGGTTCCGTAACAGGAGTAGAAACAACTGTAGGCTTCTTAGGATTTAAATCAATTTTACCTACCTGAACAGGTCCTGTCACAACAGCTCTTGCTTTTATGATTTCCTGTTGTTTTTGACGTTCTTCGTCTTGTCTGCGTTTGTCTTCAATTTCTTTCTCACGTTCTACACGTAGAGCTTCTTTCTCTTTTCTTTTCTCTTCTCCTACCTCTTTAGAAGCTTCTTTATTCCCCTTATCGCCCGCAAATTGGCTTTGTAGGATATTAAATTCGCTATCAGAAATTTTTGCATTTGGATTTGCATCAATAGCAATTCCCTTATCTTTTAGATAATCAACAGCCCTTTCTAACGAAATATTTAATTCCCTTAAAACCTTGTTTATTCTTATTACTCTCTCTTCAGACATATAACCTTTTTATTATTACCTTTTTCGTTGTGTTGTTAGAGCAGATAATTAACTATCAAACTCTTCTTTTAGTATTTTCATAACATCAAGAATTGTTTCCTCTTCTAAATCTGTTCTTCTTACTAAATCTTCTACTTCTTGTTTTAGGATGCTTTTTGCAGTATCCAAACCTATTTTAGCAAATTCTTCAATTACCCAATCTTCAATTTCATCTGAAAACTCTGTTAATTCAACATCATCTTCATCTGCAACTGCACCAGCAACATCCCCTTCACGAATAACATCTAATTCGTAACCTGTTAACTGACCTGCTAATTTAATATTATGACCTCCTCGACCAATTGCTTTAGAAACTTCTTCTAATTTCAAGAAAACTTCGGCTCTTTTATTTTCTTCATCGATTTTGATCGAAGAAACTTTTGCAGGGCTTAGTGCTCTTGTAATAAACAATTGAATATTGTTAGTATAATTGATTACGTCAATATTTTCGTTTCCTAACTCACGAACAATTCCGTGAATACGAGATCCTTTCATACCAACACAAGCCCCTACCGGATCAATTCTGTCATCATAAGAATCTACAGCAACTTTCGCCTTTTCACCCGGAATACGAACTACATTTTTAACCGTAATTAAACCATCGAAAACCTCAGGAATTTCCTGCTCAAACAATTTTTCTAAGAACTTCTCTGAAGTTCTTGACATGATAATTTGAGGCTTGTTTCCTTTTAATTCAACACTTTCAATGATTCCGCGAACGTTATCCCCTTTACGGAAAAAGTCAGATGGAATTTGTTTTTCCTTTGGAAGCACAATTTCATTTCCTTCATCATCTACTAAGATAACTACTCTTGGACGCACATGGTGTACTTCGGCAGTATAAATATCACCAATAATATCTTTAAATTGCTTATAAAGATTTGTATTGTCGTGTTCGTGAATTTTAGATATTAAGTTTTGACGTAAAGCCAAAATAGCTCTTCTTCCTAAATCAATCAATTTAACCTCTTCAGAAACCTCTTCACCAATTTCAAAATCCGCCTCAATCATTCTTGCTTCAGTCAAAGTAATCTCTTCATTTTCAAAATCAAGATCTTCGTCAGCAACAATTACTCTTCTTCTCCATATTTCCATATCTCCTTTATCAGGATTTATGATAATATCGAAATTATCATCAGAACCGTATTTTTTCTTTAATGCATTTCTAAACACGTCCTCCAAAATTGCCATAAGCGTTACACGATCAATAAGTTTATTATCTTTAAACTCTGAGAATGAATCGATTAATGCTAAATTTTCCATGCGAATTCTTTAATTAAAATGTTACTGTAACAATTGCCTCTTTAATTTCTGTATAAGGTATTTGTTGCTCTTTTTGAACTGTTTCTTTTCCTTTTCCTACTTTTTTCGGTTCTCTTGCTTTCCAAGACAAAATTATAAAAACATCGTTAGCTTCCACCAATTCTGCCTCAATTTTTTCAGTATTTGTAGTAACAATCAACGTTCTACCAATATTTTTCACGTATTGTCTTGTCATTTTCAAAGGTGATCCTACTCCAACCGATGCTACTTCAAGCGAAAAATCCTGTTCTTCACGATCCAGATTATTCTCGATTGCACGACTAATATCTATGCAATCCTGCAGCGCCACTCCATTATCACCATCTAAACCAACACTAATTTTAAAAGAGTCTGACACAGCCAGATCAATCAAAAAGATCGATGGCTTTTCCAGAAGAGCTTCTGTAATTAATCCGTTTACTTTTTCTTTAAATGTCATAATTTTATAAAAAGAGGGGACACTTAGTCCCCTCATTATTTAGATTTTAATAAATAACGTTGCAAATATAGTGTTTTTTTTATAAATCAAAATAAATAGATTGCTCTAAAAATATTTCTTACCTTTATAAGAGCATTAAAACATAGAGAATTTTATAATATTTAACCTCTTAAAGATCATGAAACGAATTCTGGTACCCACCGACTTTTCTGAATACGCTGAAAACGCGCTAAAAGTTGCGTCTCAAATTGCAAGAAAGAACGATTCTGAAATCATCATTTTGCACATGCTCGAATTACCAAGCCAAATGAACGATGCTATTCTTGGAGGCGCAAGCATTCCAGAAACTATGCTTTTTATGAAAAAAGCAAATGAAATGCTGGACGAAGTTTCTTCAAGACCTTATTTAGACAATATTCAGATCACGGAAATTGTCAAAATCGACAAACCAATTCAAGGCATTAAACAAGTTAGCAAAGATTATAATACCGATTTAATCATCATGGGCTCTCATGGATCTTCCGGCGTTGAAGAATTACTAATTGGCTCAAATACCGAGAAAGTTGTTCGCAATTCCGAAATTCCTGTTTTAGTCATTAAAAAAGACATCGCCAATTTTAATACCAGCAATATCGTCTTTGCCTCTGACTTTTCGGATGAAACCAAAAAACCTTTTGAAAAGCTTTTAAAATTTGCTACTTTCTTCGAATCAAAAATTCATTTAGTCACGATCTGCACCCCAAATAACTTTAAACCCACTCACACAGCAGAAAAAATAATGAATGATTTTGTAACCGAATTTAATCTCGCTAATTACGAAACCCACATTTACAACGATACTAACATAGAGAAAGGCATTATCAACTTCTCAAATCATATAAATGCAGATATTATCGGAATGTGCACACACGGAAGAACTGGTTTTGCACATTTTTTTAACGGAAGCATTAGTGAAGGCCTCGTAAATCATGCCGTAAAACCGGTAATTACTTTTAAAATATAAAAAACTTTTTTTTCAACAAGATAAAAATCTTCTACACTAAGAGGCTGTTTTTAAACCCAAAACTTTCTTCATTAAATTTATTTTGAGCCAAACTTTTCAGTAAAGTCGTTTTGAGCTTTACAAAATAAACGGAGTCCAATATTATTATAAACAACCCACAAAATAAAACCTTTAACTCACACAAAATGTGCTGCATAAAAAAAGCCTCTCGAATGAGAGGCTTTTATGTTGGTCTACTAGGACTCGAACCTAGAAAGACTGCACCAAAAACAGTTGTGTTACCATTACACCATAGACCAATTATAGTAGCTCAGTTAAGCGAGCGCAAATTTAAAACTTTTTTTCATTCACACAACTTTTAAGGTAAAAAAAAGCCTCTCGTTTGAGAGGCTTTTTGTTGGTCTACTAGGACTCGAACCTAGAAAGACTGCACCAAAAACAGTTGTGTTACCATTACACCATAGACCAGTACCGTATTGCGGTTAAGCGAGTGCAAATTTAAAGCTTTTTTTAGTTTGCGCAAACTTTTTGGCGAAAAAAAATCATTTCTTGTCATATTTTTTTCTTCCCAAACTGCGATATCCACACAAACATTTCATAAACAGCACATTAATTCCAACAAATACTTTTATAGAATTTTTTGTTAATGCTCGTTTCTTTAAGTAAAAAAACATTTTCTTTGTAAGATTAAAAACATACAAAATTTTAACACCTAAATATGGCACAATTCAATTTCAATAAATGGAATACAATTATTGGTTGGTTTGCATTTGCAATCGCTTTAATTACCTATACATTAACTGTTGAACCTACTATGAGCTTTTGGGATTGTGGCGAATATATTGCCACAGCCGCTAAATTAGAAGTAGGCCACCCACCAGGAGCACCTTTATTCCAGATGATGGGTGCTTTTTTTGCCATGTTTGCTATAGATGCACAGCATGTAGCTGTAATGGTTAACATGATGTCTGTTTTTTCGAGTGCCTTTACAATTTTATTTATGTTTTGGTCATCTTCTATGATTTTGAAAAAGATTATAGGTCAATTTAGCGAAATCAACCAAAACAATTCAATTGTTATATTAGGAAGTTCCTTTGTTGGAGCTCTTGCTTATACTTTTTCTGATAGTTTCTGGTTTAATGCCGTTGAAGCCGAAGTGTACGCAATGGCTTCCTTATTAATCGCATTACTTTTCTGGCTTGGCCTTCGTTGGGAACAAGATATGGACAAACCAAAAGGAAATAAATGGCTATTACTTATTTCACTTGTTGTTGGTCTTTCTTTTGGCGTTCACTTTATGGCCTTATTAACCATTCCTTCAATAGGTTTTTTATACTATTTCAAGCATTACGAAAAAATTACTATCAAAAATTTCATCATTGCCAATCTGGTTGTAGTTGGAATTTTGCTGTTTATTTTCATATTACTCCTGCCACTAACCATGGCTTTCTTTGGTAAAACCGAAATTTTTATGGTTAACAGTCTGGGCTTACCTTTTAACTCAGGGACTCTTTTTGTTGCTTTAGTACTAATTGCATTCTTTTATTTTGGATTAAAATACACCAAACAAAAAGGATTAATTTTCTACAACACTATTATACTTTGTATCTTATTTATTTTTATTGGATTCTCTACCTGGATGATGTTACCTGTTCGCGCTAATGCAAACACTGTAATTAATGAAAACAAACCCTCAGATGCCGCAGAAGTACTAGCTTATTACAATCGTGAACAATATGGTGTAAATCCTTTGTTTTATGGCCCTCAGTACACAGAAGTTTTTGCAGGACTTGATGCAAAAACACCTTATTTAGATAAAAAACCAAACTACGAAAGAGATTACAAAACCGGTAAATACGTTATTACCAATAACTATAAAAACGCAGAACAAAATACCGACGATAATCAAAAAACGATTTTACCAAGAATGTGGAGTACAGAAACAGGACACATTCAAAATTATATAAGCTTTACTAATCCTCCTAAGTTTAAAATAAATCCTAATTATGATTATGAGCAGGATTTAGGAAAATACGGCATCGACGCAAGCCAACTAAGCGAAGAAGAATACAACAAAGCTACTGCACAATTACGTAATGAAGTCGAAAAAACGGTTTCTGAATTCAGAAAAGCATATGCTCAAAAACAAATTGACAACGAAGGATACATCAAATTCCTAAAAAGCTATGGCGATTATTTAATTATCGAAAAACCATCAGCAGTAGATAACTTCAGTTTTATGTTTGAATATCAATTTGGGTACATGTATTGGAGATATTTAATGTGGAATTTTGTTGGCCGCCAAAGTGATGTTCAGGGGAAATATGATAATCTGGACGGAAACTGGATTAGCGGAATCAAACCTCTGGACTCTTTACACCTTGGATCTCAGGACAACTTACCATCGGATGTTTTAAATAACAAAGGCAGAAATGTTTACTTTTTCCTTCCTTTTATCTTAGGACTTATTGGATTAATGTATCATGCCAATAAAGATCTTAAAAGCTTTTATGTATTACTGGCATTGTTTTTATTTACCGGAATTGCATTAAAAATATACCTGAACGAAAGACCTTTTGAACCTCGCGAAAGAGATTATGCTCTTGTAGGCTCCTTTTATGTGTTTGCGATCTGGATAGGATTTGGAGTGTATTCGCTATACGAAACCATTCAAAAATACATTGCCCCTAAAATTGCCGGTCCAATTATTATTGCCGCAAGTTTATTGGCTGCTCCGGTATTAATGGCGTCTCAAAACTGGAATGATCACGACAGATCAGGCAAATATACTGCAGTTGCAATGGCTAAAGCGTATTTAAACTCCTGCGACAAAGATGCTATCTTATTTACGATTGGAGATAACGATACATTCCCATTATGGTATGCACAGGAAATTGAACATATCAGAACCGATGTTAAAATTGTAAATACGAGTTTATTTATGACAGACTGGTACATTGATCAAATGAAAGCAAAAGCATACGAATCTGATCCATTACCAATCTCATTTACACACGATCAATATGTAGGGGACAAACTGGACTATGTAGCTCATATTCCAAAAATTGAAACACGTTGGAACATTAAAGACTTCCTTGATTTCATCAAAAACCCTAAATCAACTGTAGGTTTACAAAACGGGCAAACTATTCATTTTTATCCAACAAATAAAATCAGGGTAAATATTGACAAAAATGTAATCATCAAAAACAAAGTCGTTAATCCTAAATACAATGATTCTATTGTTCCTTATATGGATATCGACATCAAAGGAAGTGCATTATACAAAAACCGTTTGATGATGCTTGACATTCTGGCTAACAACAATTGGAAAAGACCAATTTATTTTAGCGGAGGTGCTTTTGATGATGAAGATTACTTATGGCTAAAAGACTACCTGCAATTAGATGGTATGGTTTACAAATTGGTTCCAATTAAAAACACACCTTCAAAAGATGGCGGACCAATGGATATGGGACAAATTGATGCTGATAAAATGTACGATATTGTAATGAAATGGGATTGGGGCAACAGCGACAGTGATAAAATTTACCATGACCCTGAAACCAGAAGAAACAGTATTACTTATCGTACTAATTTATCTCGTGTAATGAATCAGCTTATTCTTGAAGGAAAAATTGACAAGGCTAAAAACGTTATCAACTTAGCTATGACAAAAATGCCTCTTGATAAATTTGGATATTACTCCTTAGTAGAGCCTTTTGCCGGCGGATACTATAAAGTTGGCGAAACTGCAAAAGCACACGATTTACTTAATAAACTGGTTCAGAAATATAAAGAAGAATTAAATTATTATGCAACATTAACTCCTGGTGACCAAACTGATCTGGCAATTGATATTATTACTGATATCGAACGTTACAGAAGCCTACTACAAGTTATGAAAGAAAATAAAGATCTTACGTTCTATGAAAAACACAAAACTACATTTAACACCTATGTAAATGTTTTTGAGCGTTTTGGAAGAGAAAAAGAATAATATACGAAAAACATAGCAATTAAAAAAATGCAGCGCAGTTTGATAAATAGCGCTGCATTTTTTATTTTTACATATCTGTAAATCAATTCAAAATGAGCTTTTACTGGGTAAAAACAAATTCATTCATAAAAAGGGTATTTTCTAAATATTGTTGGGACATTCCAAACAAAGAAAAGAAAATATACCTCACGTTTGATGATGGCCCAACTCCAGAGGTTACAGACTGGGTTCTGTCTGAATTGAAAAAGTTTGACGCAAAAGCTACTTTTTTCTGTATAGGAAAAAACATTAAAGCCAATTTGTCTTTATTTGAAAAACTACTAACAGATGGACATTCAATAGGCAATCACACTATGAATCATATTAACGGATGGAAAAGTCATACTGATGATTACATTGAGAATGTAAAAAACTGCGCCGCTGTTTTAGAAGAAGAAAAAACATGCAACCTAATATTTCGTCCTCCTTACGGAAAAATCAAAAAGGCTCAGTCTAAAATCCTGCGTAAATTAGGCTACAAGATTATTATGTGGGATGTTTTAAGCGCCGATTTTGACCAAAGCATTACTCCAGAAAAATGCCTTGAAAATGTTACTAAAAATGTAAAATCCGGAAGTGTAATTGTATTTCATGACAGCATAAAAGCTTCGCCAAATTTAAAATTTGCGTTGCCTAAAACTTTACACTTTTTAAAGGAAAACGGATATACTTTTGACATTATTCATTAAATAATGCCTGCAAAGAAGTAGTGTTTTATAAATTGAATTGTTCCTGGACAATTCCGATAATTGTATTCGCATCAAGTTCTCCTGATTGTCTCCAGATCATTTGCCCTTCTTTATAAATCATTAAAGTAGGAAGTCCTTTGATACGTAATGCTTCTGCTAATTCCTGATTTTTATCTACATCAATTTTAATCACTTTGGCTTTATCGCCTAGTGCAGCCGCAACATCCTTAATAACAGGATGCATCGATACAGATGATTCGTTCCAATCTGTGTAAAAATCAATTAACACTGGAACCTGAGCATTGATAAGTTCTCCAAATTTTGACATAAAACCAACAATTTAATTCTTTTTTAATCTGTTAAAAAGAGATAATTATATACAAATGTAGCATTTTTAACGAATTAAGCCACATTGTTCCCTTTTTTTAGTTCAATCACTGTTATTTCAGGCATAATACCCACTCGCCCCGGATAAGCGTGAAAACCAAATCCGCGGTTTACATAAACGTATCGGCCTGCATTTTCGTAAAGCCCTGCCCATTGTTTATAAATATATTGTGCCAGACTCCATTTAAAATATCCCGGAATTTCTATTCCAAACTGCATACCGTGAGTATGTCCGGATAATGTTAAATGAAAGTTTTTAGGATGATTCTTGATCTCATATTCCCAATGACTCGGATCATGGCTCATTAAGACTTTAAAATCGTCCTGATGAACATTTTGAGAAGCTTTATTAAGATCACCTGCTTTTTTAAAATTCTGCCCCCAATTCTCTACTCCAATTAGGGCAATTTTATCATCGCCTTTTTGAATATAAGTATGTTCGTTTAACAAAAGTTCAAATCCAATTTGTCCGTACAGATTTTTAATAGCTGCAAAGTTCTGGTCCTTTTCTTTTTCAGAAGGCCAGGTTACATATTCACCATAATCATGGTTTCCTAAAACCGAAAATTTACCATACTTATAGCTTTTTATTCGGTTAAAAGTATCCAGCCACGGATTCATTTCTTTAGCATGCGTATTAACAATATCTCCTGTAAATAAAATCATATCTGCTTCCTGCTCATTAATCAAATCGATTGCATAATTTATTTTATCTGGATTGTCAAAACTTCCGCTATGTACATCTGAAATCTGAGTAATCCTAAAACCATCAAAAGCATCTGGTAAATCCGGAAAAAACACTGTTTGTTTTATGACTTTGAAATTATATTTCCCTTCAAATATTCCATATATCAAAGACAAAAAAGGTACTGCCGCCAATCCTAAAGCAATCTGACTAATAAACTTTCGTCGATCAGGCATTATCTCCCCTCTTGACGCATTATACATGAAATAATTTAAAATTCCCGCTCCTAGCCTGAAAATATCTTCACCTAATAAAACCAGTGTGATAACAATTTTCGGAACATATACCAATAACATCAGCCCCATAGTAAACATGGTTTGCTTGGTTTGTCCTACTGAACGATCAAACTGTGTAAAAGAGTAAATGATAAAAATTAAAAGCAGTACACTTATAACCTGATAACTTACCAAAGCCCATCTTAATTTGATTAAAGTACGAAAGGCTTGATAAGAATAGAACTCAATAAACAAGAAAAGAGCACATAGAATTACAAAACGAAGGATCATTTGTTATAGTTTTAAGCAAAGTAACAAAGAATGAAAATTTTATTGCTTTTTATTATCAAAAATTTAACTCAAAATAATAACAAAAGCTGATAGATTTCTCTACCAGCTTTCTCTCTACCAAATTTTTTAAAACCTTTATAATCCACAACACGGTTTATATTCATAAACCAACGTCGTTTTATTTTTGAGCTTTTGCAGCTTCTGGTTTTGCAGCTTCTGCTTTTTTAGCTTTTTTGTCTGCTTTTTTGTCTTTTTTAGGAGCTTTAGCTTCTTTTACAGGAGCTGTTTGTGCTGGAGTTGTTTGAGCGCTTACCATTGCAGTTGTTCCTAAAACAGCCACTGCTAACATTACTAATTTTTTCATGATTTTGAGTTTTTTATGATTATTATTTCATTTATTATACCTCAAAGATATACTCGTTAAATGAAGATTAAATGAAGATTGACTCTCTTAGAAAAAATTAACTTTTAATTATGTTTTACAGCTTCCGGAAACAACAACATAAAAGTTGTACCTTCATTTATCTGCGAAGTAACTTTTATTTCGATATGATGAAAAGACGCAATACTATCAGCAATAGCAAGACCTAAGCCCTGACCTTCCTGATCTGAGCTAACTCTGGCAAACCGATTAAATATATTTTCAATTTGAGAAGCATTCATTCCAATACCGGAATCGGTTATGGAAATAAAATAATTGTTTTCCAGAAACCCATCCGCAACCTCAATAGTTCCATGAGGCTTGTTGTACTTTAAAGCATTCGTTACAAGATTGTATATCAAAATATGAATTAACGTTTTATTGCCTCTAAAACTAAAATCATGCTGCATTTTATTTAAAAACTGAATCTCACGATCTTCAATTCTGTCTTCTAAATCTTCGCGCAAATCATTTATGATCTCATGAAAGTTAATATCCTCGTTTGCCTCATACTGATTATTTTCGATTCTGGAAATCAACAACAGATTATTGATGATTTTCTTTAACATATCTAATGTTCTGAGCGAACCTGCAATTTTATCAAAAGTATTATCATCCAAAGAATCATTTTGAAGCAAATTTTCGAACTTACTTTTAAGCAAAGCAATTGGCGTAAGCAATTCATGAGATACATTCGAAATAAATTGTTTTTCTTTTTTGAAAAGCTCAGCAATACGATCCATCATTTGATTCAAAACAAAATCAAGTTCTCTAAAATCGCGTGATCTTGCTTTTATCGGTGTATGATCAAAGGCTTCCGGTTCATTGACCCGCCTTATTTTAGTATCAATAATTTTATAGAAAGGCTTGAGCAGATATTCGATATAAAATGTATCAGCCAGAAATGTAATAAAGAGTATAACTACAAAAACAGTTATAATAAAAAACTTGATGATAAAAGTAAGGTCTTTTACTTCGTCCAGACTGCTTCCTATTTCTAACTGATATCCCTGATTATCGTATGTAAAATGATATTGCAGAATTCGATATTCATTTTCCTCACCTTCAATAATCCGATACTCATTTGTAAAAACAGCTTTTTTTTGATGCGATTTTACCGGAGATCGTGAAAGTACCAGAAACTCGCTGTGCAATGTCGTAAACTGAGAATACGTTTCAGTCGAATCATCTGAGTTTTCGATAAAATCATTAATTTCATTCCGGTCTAAATGATCAATAAACTTGTGTTTTTTTTCGAGTAATCCATTATTTATATGTCGGTAAACCACATTTTCGACCAAAATTGGCAGCATAAGCCACAATACTAAAATTACCAGCAATCTGGTCAGTGCATTAAAAATAGCCAATTGGTGCTTTATCTTCACAATAGTTTATTTACTCGTTTATACGATAACCAACATTTCGAACCGTTTCGAACCAGTCGATAGCAGTATGTTTATCTAATTTTTTTCTAAGATTTCGAACATGAACATCAATAAAATTAGAATCTGAGTTTACTTCAAGGATATCTCCCCAAATGTGTTCTGTTAATTGTAGTCTTGTTATAACGCGATTTTTATTGAGAACCAAATACTGAAAAATATCAAATTCTTTCTTGGTCAGGTTAATTGGCATATCATCATAGCTCACTTTATAATCCTGAAGCTGCAGTAAAAAACCATGAATACTTAAATTATTCAGAGTGAAGCCATGAATTCTGCGAATAACAGCAAATAATCTGGCACTAAGTTCTGTTAAAGCAAATGGTTTTGTGAGATAATCATCGGCACCAAGATGCAAACCGTTTATTCTATCATCTAATTCGCCTCTGGCAGTAAGCACAATAACAGCTATTTTTGATTTGGTTTTTCGAACTGTTTTCAAAACTTCGAAACCATCGCCATCCGGCAATCCCAAGTCCAAGAGCATTGCATCATAATCATTACTCCCAACCTCTTCTAATGCATCACTGCAATTATGAGCAATTTTACAAACGTAACCTACGTTGCACAAAAAATCGTAAACTTCTACAGCAAGTTCTTTGTTATCTTCAACAATTAGAATATTCATAATACAGCGTTTAAGCGCAACTAAATTTAAGCAATTCTAAAAAGAAAATTGTTACGCATTATTAAAAAATTTAATGAATCAAAAAAAAGCTGATAAATTTCTTTACCAGCTTTCTCCATCTTCATTCTCATAATCATTACTTCTGTTTTGCTTCCTTAATACTTCTTCGAAAACAAAACAAAAACAACTCTTATTATTTCATTTTACTAGTCTCAGCTTTTGGAGCTTCACTTTTTTCTGATTTGGCTTTTTTATCACCTTTGTTTTTGTGATGGTGTTTTGTAGCTTTTACTTCTTTTGCAGGTGCTGCCTGAGCTGGAGTTGTTTGAGCGCTAACCATTACACTTGTTCCTAAAACTGCTGCTAATACGATAAATAAATTTTTCATGACGTTTAAATTTTAAATTAATGACCTATTACTTTATGATAACCTTTTATTATTTTTTCACTTTAGTAGTTTCTGCCTTTGGAGCTTCACTTTTTTCTGATTTTACTTTTTTATCAGATTTGTTTTTAGGGTGTTTAGTTGCTTTTACCTCTTTTGCAGGTGCTGTTTTTGCCTGTTTTGCAGGAAACGCATGAACCATTGCACTTGTTCCTAAAACTGCAACTAATAACATCAATAAATTTCTCATGATTTCTAATGTTTTAAATGAATAACCTTTTACTTTATAATACCTTTAATTTATTTTTTTACTTTAGAAGTTTCTACTTTTGGAGCTTCGCTTTTTTCTGATTTTGCTTTTTTATTAGATTTGTTTTTAGAATGTTTAGCTGTTTTAACCTCTTTTATAGGAATTGTTTTAATTTCTTTAGCAGGACCAACTTTTACAATTACAGGAAACGCATTAACCATAGTGCTTGTTCCTAAAACTGCTACTAATGCTATCAATAAATTTCTCATGATTTCTAATATTTAAGATTAATACCTCTTATTTTACAGATCAAATGTACTTCTGTAATATGAAGAGAAAATGAAGAAATTACTGAATCTATTTTTTTTAACTAGACATTAACTTTTAAGGTTTTATCTTATAAGTTATATAAGGTGCAGGAAAATCTTTTTAGTTTAATTTCTGACTAGTCAATTGTTTTTAAAGCCAATTGTTTATTTTTACACACTAATATTTTTTTTTATGTCAACTCAAAAACGTCTTTTTCTTCTCGATGCTTACGCCTTAATTTTTCGTGGTTATTATGCCTTTATAAAAAATCCGCGAATTAACTCTAAAGGAATGGATACATCTGCAATCATGGGTTTCATGAACTCGCTGCTGGATGTTATTAAAAGAGAAAAACCAGATCATCTGGCTGTAGCTTTTGACAAAGGCGGAAGTCAGTTACGTAACGAAATATTTCCTGAATATAAAGCAAACCGTGATGTAACTCCGGAGGCAATCAAAATTGCGGTTCCTTATATATGTGAATTATTAAAAGCAATGCACATTCCGATTATTGAAGTCGAAGGCTTTGAAGCCGATGATTTGATTGGAACTATTGCCAAACAGGCTGAAAAAGAAAACTACAAAGTTTTTATGGTAACTCCGGATAAGGATTTTGCCCAACTGGTTTCTGAAAATATTTTCATGTACAAACCGGCACGTATGGGTAACGGAATCGAAATTTGGGGAGTTCCAGAAGTACTACAAAAATTCGAAATCGAACATCCTGAACAAGTAATTGATTTTCTTGGAATGATGGGTGATGCTGCCGATAACATTCCCGGACTTCCAGGAGTTGGAGAAGTAACTGCCAAAAAGCTTTTGAAAGAATTTGGCACAATGGAAAACCTTTTGGCCAACACTGATAAGCTGAAAGGAAAAATGAAAGAGAATATCGAAGCCAACAAAGAAAAAGGACTATTATCTAAAAAACTAGCAACTATATTACTGGATTGTCCGGTAACTTTTAATGAAGACGACTATGAATTAACACGTCCTGATATTGAAAAAACAGATGCTATTTTTCAGGAATTGGAATTTAGAAGAATGGCGGAACAATTTGATAATTTATTTAAAGTTGGCGGCGGAAACGAACTGGCAAATGATACTCCTGACCCTAAATTATACAAAAAACCACAACCTAAAAATGAAGATCAGTTTGATCTTTTTGGAGACGGGGAAACAACAAATGAAAATGCCGAAACCCGAACTTCATTCTATAATACTTTAGAAAACACACCTCACTCCTATCAGGCGATTGAAGGTGATTTAGGTATTAAGTTGCTTTTACAAAATTTACAAAAGCAAAATGCCGTTTGTTTTGATACCGAAACGACCGGTTTAGACGCTTTGCATGCTGAATTAGTTGGAATGTCATTTTCTTATGAAAAAGGAAAAGCATTCTATGTTCCGTTTCCGGAAAGTAAGGAAGAAGCTCAAACTTTAATTGAGAAATTCAGACCATTTTTTGAAAATGAAGACATCGAAAAAATTGGTCAGAATTTAAAATACGATTTAAAAATACTTTCCAATTATGGCGTTGCTGTAAAAGGAAAACTTTTTGACACTATGATTGCACACTATCTGATCAATCCGGATATGCGTCATAATATGGATATTTTGTCTGAAACCTATTTAAAATATTCTCCAAAATCAATTGAAACTTTAATTGGCAAAAAAGGCAAAAACCAGATTTCAATGCGCGAAGTGGCACTTGAAGACATCAAAGAATATGCTGCCGAAGATGCTGATGTTACCTTACAATTAAAAGAAATTTTTACTACAGAATTAGACAAAACCGAAACCAAAAAATTATTTGATGAAATCGAAATTCCGTTAGTAAGCGTTCTGGCTGCAATGGAAACAGAAGGAATTCGTTTAGATGTTGATTTCTTAAAAGTAATGTCTAAAGAAATGGATATTGAAATCAAATCTTTAGAAGAAAAAATATATGAAACTGCCGGCGAGAAATTCAATCTTGCCTCCCCAAAACAATTAGGAGATATTTTATTTGATAAATTAAAAATTGGCGGAGCAAAACAAAAGAAAACCAAAACAGGTCAATATGCTACGGGTGAAGAAGTTTTAACATATTTAGCAAACGACAACCCAATTGTAAAACAAATTCTGGATTGGCGTCAAATGGTAAAACTACAAAGCACTTATATTTTGGCTTTGCCGGAACAAGTAGACAAGAAAACATTGCGCGTTCATACAGATTATATGCAAACTGTTGCTGCAACAGGTCGTTTGAGTTCTAATAATCCAAACTTACAGAACATACCTATTCGTACCGAAAGAGGTCGCCAGATTCGTAAAGCTTTTGTTGCCCGTGATGAAAATTACACTTTAATTTCTGCCGATTACTCGCAAATAGAATTAAGAATTATTGCCGCTTTAAGTGGCGAAGAAAATATGATTGCCGCTTTTCAAAACGGAGAAGACATTCACAAAGCAACTGCTGCAAAAGTTTTTGATGTACCTTTAGACGAAGTTTCGCGCGAGCAAAGAAGCAACGCCAAAACGGTAAACTTCGGAATCATATATGGTGTTTCTGCTTTCGGATTAAGCAACCAGACTTCATTATCAAGAAGCGAAAGCGCCGCTTTGATCGAAGCTTATTATAAAACTTACCCTAGATTAAAATCTTATATCAGCGAGCAAATTGAATTTGCCCGCGAAAAAGGATATGTGCAAACGATTTTAGGCCGTCGTCGTTATTTAAAAGACATTAACTCTGCAAATGCTGTAGTTCGTAGTGCTGCTGAACGAAATGCCGTAAATGCACCAATTCAGGGAAGTGCTGCCGATGTGATTAAAATCGCCATGATCAACATTCACAAAAAGCTAAAAGAAGAAAACTGGAAATCTAAAATGCTGCTTCAGGTTCATGATGAGCTTGTGTTCGATGTTCACAACGACGAACTCGAGAAAATTCAGCCTATGATCAAACACGAAATGGAAAATGCTTTTATTATGAGTGTACCGCTAGATGTCGAACTCGGTTTAGGCAAAAACTGGCTGGAAGCGCATTAATTAAAGAGTTTAAGACTAATAGAAATATCTTTAAAGATTAACCATAAAAAAAACCATCAGTTTCTGCTGATGGTTTTTCTTTATTATTTAGATTTTCTGGTCGACTCTCGTTCTTTCAGTTTTGTTTTGATAACGATAGTTTCGTAATCTGAAGTTTCTCCTTCCGGTTCCTCTAATCTTTGAATTAACCTTTTGGCAGCAACTTCTCCAATTTCAATTCCATGCTGACTTACGGTAGTTAAACTTGGCGATAATCGTCTTGAAGCCAGAATTCCGTCGGCAAAACCTATTATCGAAATGTCTTCAGGAACTTTATATCCTTTTTTCAGACTTACTCTTAAAGCCGCAACTGAATCATTTTCATCTAAAGCAAAAATAGCATCAATTTTATTTTCAAAAATAGCATCGATTTTAGCTTTCATATCTTCTTCAGAATCGGTACGAAGAATGATCTTTTCATTTATTGGAATATTATTATCTTTTAAAGCTTTCAAATATCCATCAGCTCTTAATTTTCCAACACTCAGATTATCTACTGAAGAAATCAGGGCAATATTTTTACATCCTAAGTTAATTAAGTGCTGTGTTGAATTTAATGCCGAATCGAAATCATCAACCACTACTTTATCACAATCCACTTCATCTGCAATACGATCAAACATTACAATTGGAGTTCCGTCATTTATAATAGCAGAAAAATGATTGTAATCCTGAAGTTTTTGAGCCTCTTCAGAAACAGACAAAATAAATCCGTCAATGGTACCATTGCTCAACATTTCAAGAGTATGAATTTCTTTCTCTAAAGATTCATTCGAAATACAGGTAATTACATTATATCCTTTTTTATCGGCTACTTTTTCAATACCACTAAAAACCTTTGCAAAAAAGGAGTTTAATATATTAGGTATAATTACACCTATCGTTTTAGTCTTACGATTCTTTAAATTAAGACCAATAACATTCGGTTTATAATTTTTGAGTTTGGCATACTCCTTAATCTTCACCTTCGTTTGCTCACTAATTTCAGGGCTATCATTTAATGCCTTAGAAACCGTCGATACAGAAACACCAAGTTCTTTCGCAATTTGTTTTAGAGTTGCTTTAGCTTTCATTTAATACTATTTTATGTAATTAATACAAATATAGTAGAATTACCTAAAATAAAACAAAAAACACGCATGAGTATTTGAATTTATAAGGTGTTTTTAAAATAAAATTAAAATACTTCGATTTTCTAAAACCGTATGTTATAAAATTTCGTTAATAACCTAATACACGTTATTAACCTTTTAAAAGACCTTGATTATGAAAAACGAAGTTAAAATTCATGAAGTTGATCCTTCACTGAATAACAGAAGGAGCTTTCTTAAGCTCAGCGGACTAACATTAGTTACTGCAGGTTTGGTTTTAGCTGGATGCAGCAACAATGATGACGATAACGGGCCAGAAGATACCACGTTACCAGGAATTAGAAATGGCGTCTTTGATTTAGGCTCTGGGGATTTTGGAGTATTAACTTATGCTTATGCTCTGGAACAACTTGAAGCTGACTTTTATACTAAAGTAGTAAACTCTACAAGTTTCAATAGTGCTTTTAACGATACTGAACGTCAGGTATTAACTGATTTGTATCATCACGAAGTAATTCACAGAGATTTTTTTAAAGCCGCTTTGACCGGAGCACTTCCTAATCCAAGCACTCAGTTACTTCCAACTTTAGCGTTTAATTACGGTTCTTTGAACTTTAACAGCCGTACTGATGTTCTTGCAACAGCAAAAGCACTTGAAGATACAGGTGTTGCGGCTTACAATGGTGCTGGAAAACTAATTAAAAGTGCCGACTATTTATTATTAGCCGGAAAAATTGTTTCTGTTGAAGCGAGACACGCATCAGCGATCAGAAGCTTAATCAATCCTAATTCTAAGGATTTTGCTGGCGATGATATTATTAGTACATCTACTGGTTTGGATGCTGCTAAAGATCCTTCTAAAATTCTACCAATTGCCGGAGGTTTTATTACCACAAAATTTACTGCCAAATATTTACCTTAATCTTAACTAGCTAAAACTTAGAAATTATGAATATTTTAAAATTTATAGAAACATTTACTGATGACAGCTTAATGAGAAGCACTGGAACAAGAAGAGACAGTTTTAATCAGTTTGGAAATATAGGAAAAACACTGGCATACGCTTCAATCCCATTCGGATTATCTGCAATGGCCAATAAAGCATTAGCAAAAGACATCACTGCAACACCGGCAACGCCAATTGGGGCTTTGCAATTTGCATTAACATTAGAATATCTGGAAAATGAATTTTACGCTATGGCATTAGATTCCGGAGTAATACCGGCATCAGAAAATGGAGGTCGTGACCTAAAAGTTTTTCAACAAATAGCAGCTCACGAGTCCAATCATGTTAAATTTTTGATTGCAGGATTAGGCGGAACGGCAAGTACGAACTTCGTTCCTAAACCTACTTTTGATTTTACAGTTGGAGGCGCATTTGATCCGTTTCATGATTACCCAACCTTTTTAGCGCTGGCTCAGGCCTTTGAAGATACTGGCGTAAGAGCATACAAAGGTCAGGCAGGAAATCTAATTTCGACACCTGATTTACTAACCGCCGCATTACAGATTCACTCTGTAGAAGCACGTCATGCTTCAGAAGTACGACGATTAAGAGGATTAAAAGGCTGGATTTCGAATAGCGAAAGAGGCGCCGGAATGCCCGCAGCTACACAAGCTGTTTACGATGGCGAAGGAGTTACTGTTCAGGCAGGATTCAACACAGCGGCTGCTTTTGGCTCTTCTGCAGGCTCAGAAGCTTATGATGAACCACTTACAACACAACAAGTTGTTGATATTGCCAATTTATTTATTGTTTAGCAAAAAAACAATTCTAAATATTGAACCACCTTCGCGTTATTGTGAAGGTGGTTTTTTTTTATTGTTTTAAATAGAAAACTGATGCCCTGATTTTCAGCAGATAAAATATTCTTTTCAGGTATTTGGTTTTAAAATAATTAATTGTACTTTTGCATCCCCTTTATTGGGGATGGAATGTTTAATTAAAATAATATTATGGACGCATTAAGCTACAAGACAATTTCAGCTAGCAAAGCCACTGTAACTAAAGAGTGGATTGTTGTTGATGCAGAAGGTCACAACTTAGGACGTCTTGCTTCAAAGGTTGCGATGATCTTAAGAGGTAAGTACAAGCCAAGTTACACACCGCACGTTGACTGTGGAGATAACGTAATTGTTATCAACTCAGAAAAAATTAACCTTACAGGTACAAAAATGAATGACAAAATTTACATGCGTCATACAGGTTACCCAGGAGGACAAAGAACTTTAACTGCTAAAGTATTGCAATCTAAAAACCCTGCATTATTAGTAGAAAAAGCTGTAAAAGGAATGTTACCTAAAAACAAATTAGGAGCTGAACTTTTTAGAAATCTAAATGTTGTTGTAGGATCTGAGCACACTCACGGAGCTCAAAAACCTAGAACTGTTAACCTAAACGATCTTAAGTAATGGGAGTTATTCACAAAATCGGTAGAAGAAAAACCGCTGTTGCACGTGTATATGTTTCTGAAGGAACAGGTAAAATCACTGTAAACAAAAAAGAATTCGCAACTTACTTTCCAACTGCAACTTTACAATACAAAGTTTTACAACCAATGTCTATGACAGAAAATGTAAACAACTTTGATGTAAAAGTAAACGTTTACGGAGGTGGTTCAACTGGTCAGGCAGAAGCTGTAAGAATGGCATTAGCACGCGTTATGTGTGAAGTTAATGCTGAAAACAGAGCTATCTTAAAACCAGAAGGCTTATTAACAAGAGACCCAAGAATGGTTGAACGTAAGAAATTCGGTCAGAAGAAAGCTCGTAAGAGATTCCAGTTCTCTAAACGTTAATATTACCTGTCTTGTTCAGATGGGACAAGACATTATCAATTATTTATTGAAATTAAAAAACACAGTTATTGTTGCTCTCCTATCGAGGTAGGATATAGTTTAGCATCTAAATGTATAAAGCCAGAGAAATCGCCATTTATACATTGCTAATCAACAGAACGTAAACTAGTACAAAAATGGCAAACAAAATAGAAGTAAAAGACTTACTAGAAGCAGGTGTTCACTTTGGACACATGACTAGAAAATGGGATCCAAACATGGCTCCTTACATTTATATGGAGCGTAATGGTATTCACATTATCAATCTATATAAAACTGCAGCAAAAATCGAAGAAGCTAACGAAGCTTTGAAAAAAATCGCTGCATCAGGTAGAAAAATCTTATTCGTAGCTACCAAAAAACAAGCTAAAGACATCGTTGCTGATAAAGCAAAAGCTGCAAACATGCCTTACATCACTGAAAGATGGCCTGGTGGAATGCTAACTAACTTTGTAACTATTAGAAAGGCAGTTAAAAAAATGTCTTCTATTGATAAAATGAAGAAAGATGGTACTTTCATGACGTTATCTAAAAAAGAGCGTTTGCAAGTTGATCGTCTACGTGCTAAATTGGAGAAAAACTTAGGTTCAATTGCTGATATGTCTAGACTACCTGCAGCATTGTTCGTAGTAGATATCAAAGCTGAACACATCGCAATAAAAGAAGCACAAAAATTAAACATTCCAGTTTTCGCAATGGTTGATACGAATTCTGACCCAAGAGAGGTTGATTACGTTATTCCTGCAAATGATGATGCTTCTAAATCAATTGACAAAATTTTATCTTTAGTAACTGCTGCTGTAATCGAAGGTCTTTCTGACAGAGGTTCTGACAAAGAAACTGAGGTATTTACAGAAGAAGCTGCTCCTGAAGCTGCTCCTGCTGTAGAGGCTGCACCAGCTGCTGCTGCTCCTGCAACTGAAGAATAAATCAAATTTTAAATTCCAAATTTTAAATTCTAAAATCCAAACACAAATTAAAAACGTTATGTTGATAATTTAATAAAATTGGAGTTTAGAATTTAAAAGATGGAATTTTTACTTTTAACATTAAAATTCAAAATATTATGGCAACAATTACTGCTGCAGACGTAAATAAATTAAGACAAACTACAGGTGCCGGAATGATGGACTGTAAAAAAGCTTTAGTTGAAGCTGATGGAGATTTCGATAAAGCAATACAAAACCTTAGAGAAAAAGGACAAAAAGTTGCTGCTAACCGTTCTGACCGTGAGTCTTCTGAAGGAGCTGCTGTTTCTTTTGTTAATGCTGACAAAACTAAAGGAGCTATCATCACTTTAAACTGCGAAACAGATTTCGTAGGTAAAAATGAGGCTTTCGTAACTTTGGCTAAAGAATTAGTAGAAAGAGCGATCAACTTCTCTTCTAAAGAAGATTTCTTAGCTTCAGATTTCAACGGAATTACTGTGGCTGAAAAATTAATCGAGCAAACTGGTGTTATCGGTGAAAAAATCGAAATCGGTGGTTTTGAAATCTTAGAAGGCGCTTTCGTTGGATCTTATGTTCACGTTAACAAAATTGCTGCATTAACTGCAATTTCTGCTGCAATTCCTAACGCTGACGTTTTAACTAAAGACGTTTCTATGCAAGTTGCTTCTATGGGAGCTGATACATTATCTTACAAAGATTTTGATCCTGCTTTCGTTGAATCTGAACTTGCTGCTCGTATTGCTGTAATCGAAAAAGATAATGAAGAAGCAAAACGTTTAGGAAAAACTTTAAAAAATGTTCCTAAATATATTTCTTTCTCTCAATTAACTGAAGAAGTTTTAAGACAAGCTGAAGAAGATGCTAAAGCTGAATTAAAAGCTGAAGGTAAACCAGAGCAAATTTGGGACAAAATTATCCCAGGAAAAGTTCAACGTTTCATCTCTGACAATACTACTTTAGATCAAGAGAAAGCTTTATTAGATCAAAACTTTATCAAAGACGATAGTAAAAAAGTTGGTGATTATGTTAAAGGATTCAACGTTGAAATTACAGGTTTCAAAAGAGTTACTCTAGGTTAATATATTATTATTTCAATATAAAAAGCCCTGAATATATTTATTCAGGGCTTTTTTATTGGCATTAAAACAATTTATTCAGACTTTAAATATTATTAAACTGAAGCCTTTTTTTATTCGGAATCTTTCTCTTTTAATATTTATAATTTCCAGTCAAAAGAACCATTCATTTTCGATAAAAAAAAGCCCCCGAATAAAAATTATCCGGGGACTTTAACTTAGATTTCATCTTATTATTTTTTATCCTTAATTGGAAAATTCCTGGCACGCATTAACGCATCAGACTTAGGTGCTCTTCCTCTAAAGTTCTCATAAGCTTTTTCCTGATCGATAGTATTTCCAACACTAAATACGTTATCATATAGACGTTTTGCTACTTCTTTATCATAAGGACCTTTTCCTTCTGTAAAAGCTTCATAAGCATCTGCATTAATTACATCTGCCCATAAATAGCTATAATATCCTGCTGCATATCCATCACCGGAGAAAATGTGTCCAAATTGTGGAATTCTGTGGCGCATAACAATTTCAGAAGGCATGTGAAGCGCATCTAAAGTCTCTTTTTCAAATTTATGAGGATCAATCGTGGTTGTTGCCAGGTGAAGTTTCATATCAATTAACGAACTCGAAATAGTCTCTACAGTCGAAAATCCTTCATTAAAGTTAGCTGCTCTTTCAATTCTTTCAACCAATGATTTTGGCAATGGCTGATTAGTTTTGTAATGTAAAGCAAATTTATTTAATACCTCAGGAGTAGCCAGCCAGTGCTCTAACAACTGCGAAGGAAACTCAACATAATCTCTCGCAACAGATGTACCTGCTAAACTAGGATAGGTTACATTAGAACATAATCCGTGAAGCGCATGTCCAAATTCATGAAACAAAGTCGTTGCATCTTCCCATGAAATTAAAACCGGCTCATTTGCGGTACCTTTAATAAAATTACAATTGTTAGACACAATGGTAAGCACATCACCATCCATTTTTTGCTGGTCACGATATGCGTTCATCCATGCTCCGGAACGCTTTCCTGCGCGTGCATAAGGATCAAAATACCATAATCCGACAACTTTACCAGTAACTTTATTACTTACTTCCCAAACACGTACATCCGGATGGTAAACCGGAACATTTGTAATTTGTTTAAAGCTTAAATTAAATAATTCTCCGGCAACCCAAAACATACCTTCACGTAAGTTCTCTAATTGCAAATAAGGCTTAACTTCATTTTGATCTAAATCATATTTTGCTTTTCTAACTTTCTCAGCATAATAACGATAATCCCAAGGCTGAATTTTAAATTTCCCTCCTTCAGCATCAACGATTTTCTGCATTTCAGCAACATCCTGATGAACTTTTGCTACAGCTGGTTCCCAAACAGACTCCATTAATGCTAAAGTTTTCTTAGGATCTTTTGCCATTTTATTAGATAAACTCCAATCAGCAAAGGTAGGGAATCCTAATAATTTTGCTTTTTGAGTACGCAATTGTAAAATAGACACAAGAGTTGAATTATTATCATTTGCATTCCCGTTATCTCCACGTTTCACAAAAATATCAAATGCTTTTTCTCTTAAATCTCTACGAGTTGAAAACGTCAGAAAAGGTTCGATAGAAGAACGTGTATTGGCAATACAGCCCAAAGCATCTAATTTTCTTTCTTTAGCCTCAGCAATAGCAGCGTTTTTAACCTCTAATGGCAAACCATCAAAATCACTTTCAGTTTTTAACGCTACATACTGATTATGCTCTTCTGCCAATAAATTTTGACTGAAACGGGTAAAAAGCGTTGCAAGCTCTTTATTAATAGCAGCTACTTTTTCTTTATCTTTTTCATTCAATTTAGCTCCTTCACGAACAAAATCTGTGTAGTATAACCAAATTAAACGTTGTTGCTCACTGGTTAACTTTTTACTCTCTTTTGAGTTATACAAAGTTTCAATTCTTGTAAACAGCTTTTTGTTTTGATTGATTTTATCTGAAAACTCAGAAAATTTTGGAGACATTTCTCTATCAATAGCACTAAATTCAGGACTACTCAAATTAGATCTGTAAATACCATAAACGGTTGAAATTCTTGTAATCGTTTGCCCTGAACGCTCTAAAGCAGCAATTGTATTCTCAAAAGTAGGTGCTTTTGGATTATTGGCAATAGCATCGATTTCGTTTAGTTTTTCCTGAATAGCAAATTCGAGTGCAGGTTTAAAATCTGAAACCTTGTATTCGTTAAAAGCAGGAACTCCCCCATAAGGCCCAGTCCATTTTTTAACCAAAGGATTATCAGCAATGCTCTGTGCGTTGGCCGCAAATAAAGTTGTTCCCATGAGAAAAATTGTCATTAATTTTTTCATTATCATTAAATTTGATTTAAGTATGTTACTGTTTCAAATGTAACTAAAAATCGCCATTCAAAATAAAATTTTAACTTTCAGATTCCCCTTAAGAGATATCTAAATTTAATTTTAATCCACTAAAACTTATAGAGAAATAGTTTAAATTTGAGACTTTATTTACCCAATCACATGTTTAAAACCAGAAAAGAAATTGTTTTTGTTATTCTCGCAGGCATCTTTATAACAAATGCCGTTGTTGCAGAACTTATTGGAGGAAAATTAATTCAGGTTGGACCATTTGTAATGAGCATTGGTATTTTGCCCTGGCCTGTGGTATTTCTAACTACCGATTTAATCAATGAATATTTTGGAGAAAAAGGCGTTAAAAAACTTTCTTTTATCACCGCCTGTTTAATTGCGTATGCTTTTCTGATCTTATTTATGGCAATTGTAATTCCCGCCGCAAAAGGAATTAGCCCTGTAAACGACGAGCAATTTCAGGCCGTTTTTGGACAAAGTATGTGGATCATCATAGGAAGTTTAATCGCTTTTATGGCTTCTCAGTTAATCGATGTCTGGATTTTTTGGTTTTTTAAAAGACGCACCGGCGAAAGAAAAATATGGCTCAGAACAACAGGATCAACCGTAATCTCGCAATTATTTGATTCGTTTATTGTTCTTGGAATCGCCTTTTGGTTACCCGGAAAAATTAATTTTGAAACCTTTCTTTCATCAGCTTTAATTGGCTATACCTTTAAATTATCAATAGCAATTATACTGACTCCCCTGATTTATGCCGGACATCATTTGATTAAAAAATATTTAGATGAAGATCCTGCGCATAAAAAGTCTAAACACGACAAATAATGGAAAGCGAAAATCAAATAAGATGCGGCTGGTGCTCTGCCAGCGATTTATATAAAAAATACCATGACCAAGAATAGGGCGTTCCTATATATGATGATCCCTCTATATTCGAATTCTTAATACTCGAAACTTTTCAGGCAGGTTTAAGCTTGATAACCATTTTAAATAAAAGAGAAAACTTCAGAACTGCTTTTGACCATTTTGACTATAAAAAAATCGCCCGTTATTCTGAAGAAAAAATAGAATCCTTATTACTCGATAGCGGAATTATTCGCAATAAACTTAAAATTCGTGCTACTGTTTCAAATGCTCAGGCTTTTATAAAAGTGCAGGAAGAATTTGGCAGCTTTTCTGATTATATCTGGAAATTTACCAACGGCAAACCCATAAACAACAATCCGAAAACATTAAAAGATGTTCCTGCCACTACTCCACTTTCAGATCAAATCAGTAAAGATTTAAAAAAACGTGGATTCAAATTCGTTGGTTCAACAGTAATTTATGCACACATGCAAGCCACCGGAATGGTCAATGATCATATCGAAGATTGCTGGACAAGAAACAAATAATCAGCCTCAGTTTTTAGTTCTCAGTCTCTTAAAATCAACTTTAAAACTAAAACTTTAAACTTTCAAACTATTTTTTATTACATTTGCTTCACACTTTAGGGGTGTCTACTACTTGTAGGCTGAGATTTTACCCTCTGAACCTGATCTAGTTCATACTAGCGTAGGGAAAAGTAAGATGACTTCTGCGCACATATTTATGCGTAATTGTAGCCATTCCTAAGGTATAACACATACTAAACTCAAAAAGGAATGGAACTAAAAATCAACCAACAAATCAAACAATTCAATGCTGAATCGCTTAGCGTTCAATCATTGCTCGATCTCGAAATTCCGAATAAACAAAACGGAATCGCCGTTGCCATCAACAATACAGTTGTTCCAAAAATCAACTGGAACCAACATCTCATACAAGAAACCGACGAAATTCTAATCATTTCAGCAACACAAGGCGGATAATTTAGCTGCTTAAACGGGCTATCCGTTTCAAGTCCGCAGTCGTCAACCAAAAAAATATAGTCTCAGCAAAGCTTCCGTTGGTCGCTTTCCTAATCCTTATTTTTTACGGTTTCCTCCTTTACGGGCTTTTCACTTCTATCCCTAGCAGAAAAACAAATTACAATTACAAAGATTCAAAATACTCAAAAAACACCTGCAAAAGACCCACTGCTATGCGCCTCTGCAGAAAACCTGAAACTAAAAACTATGACTAACGAAGAAAAAATCTCCAGAACCCCTTTTCCAAACTCCAAAAAAGTATACGTAAAAGGCGAAATTCATCCCATTAAAGTCGCCATGCGCGAAGTCATTCTAAGCGACACCAAACTTTCAAATGGCGGAATCGAAAAAAATCCACCCGTAACTGTTTATGACACTTCAGGTCCATACACCGATCCAAATATCGAAATCGACATTCGCAAAGGATTACCAAGATTAAGAGAAGAATGGATTTTAAACAGAAATGATGTCGAAATCCTCGAAGAAATCACATCAGATTACGGACAAACCCGATTAAAAGATGAAAGCCTAAACCACCTTCGTTTCGAATATTTACATCAGCCAAAACGTGCCAAAAAAGGAGCAAACGTAACACAACTCTATTACGCAAAACAAGGCATCATAACGCCAGAAATGGAATATATCGCCATTCGCGAAAACCAACGCATCGAACTTTTAAACGAACAAACCAAAGCAATGAAATGTCAGCACAGCGGACATAGTTTTGGAGCAAACACCCCAAAAAGCAAGATTACCCCAGAATTTGTTCGTAGCGAAGTTGCCTGTGGAAGAGCCATTATCCCAAACAACATCAACCATCCTGAAAGCGAACCCATGATTGTAGGACGCAATTTTTTGGTCAAAATCAATGCTAATATCGGAAACAGCGCCGTGACTTCGAGTATTGAAGAAGAAGTTGAAAAAGCCGTTTGGGCTTGTCGCTGGGGAGCCGACACCATCATGGATTTGTCTACAGGAAAAAACATTCATGAAACCAGAGAATGGATCATTCGTAATTCGCCTGTTCCCATTGGAACCGTACCTATTTATCAGGCTCTTGAAAAAGTAAAAGGAATCGCCGAAGATTTGACCTGGGAAGTTTTCCGTGATACTTTAATCGAACAGGCAGAACAAGGTGTTTCTTATTTCACGATTCACGCCGGAGTTTTGTTGCGTTACATTCATTTAACCGCTGATCGCGTTACCGGAATCGTTTCGCGTGGAGGATCAATCATGGCAAAATGGTGTTTATTTCATCATAAAGAAAACTTTTTATACACACATTTTGAAGAAATCTGCGAAATCATGAAACAATATGATGTGGCTTTTTCATTAGGAGATGGTTTACGTCCCGGATCTATTGCCGATGCTAACGATGCAGCACAATTCGCCGAATTAGAAACTCTTGGTGAACTGACCAAAATAGCATGGAAACACGACGTTCAGGTTTTTATTGAGGGTCCTGGGCACGTACCAATGCATATGATCAAAGAAAACATGGACAAACAATTAGAGCATTGTCATGAGGCACCATTTTATACTTTAGGCCCTTTAACGACCGATATTGCACCAGGTTACGATCACATTACGTCTGCCATTGGAGCAGCCATGATTGGCTGGTATGGTTGCGCCATGTTGTGTTATGTAACCCCAAAAGAACATCTTGGTCTACCCAATAAAAAAGATGTAAAAGATGGAGTAATTACGTATAAAATCTCTGCCCATGCCGCTGATTTAGCCAAAGGTCATCCCGGAGCACAATATCGTGACAATGCTTTAAGCAAAGCCCGTTTTGAATTCCGTTGGGAAGACCAGTTTAATCTCTCTTTAGATCCTGATACAGCACGAGAGTTTCACGATGAAACACTTCCGGCAGATGGGGCAAAAGTGGCTCATTTTTGCTCTATGTGCGGACCAAAATTCTGCTCTATGAAAATATCTCAGGAAATTCGTGATGTTGCTGCTGCCGAAAAAGGCATGCAGGAGAAATCAGAAGAATTTATTGAGCATGGAAAAGAAATTTATATCTAAAAGAAAACAAAACAAAGAGAACAGATTATGATTGTAATTACCAATCCTGCTGATATTAAAAATGAAACAAACATGATTCATTCTTTGTTTGAAGAAGGATTGTCTTTGCTTCATATCCGGAAACCTGATTTTTCTAAACTGGAAATGGCTGCATTTATTCATCAGATAAAATTAGAACATAGAAACAAGCTTGTTTTGCATCATCATTATGTTTTGGCAGAGGACTTTGGTATTAACCGAATTCATTTTCCTGAAAACGAAAGAAAAAGTTCTCTTGATTTTACACCGTTTTTAAAATCTGATAAGCACAAATCAACATCAACACATGCTATTGAAGATTTTAATTCTTTAGAAAATGAATTTGAATACGCTTTTCTGAGTCCTGTTTTTAAAAGTATTTCTAAAGAAAATTATCATCCCAAAACCAATCTTTTCGAAGCTTTAAAGTCAAGAAGCAACTTTAATACAAAAGTGATCGCTTTAGGCGGAATTGATCCTGATAATCTTGCAAAAACACTTGAGAATGGCTTTGATAATGTAGCTCTTTTAGGCACAGTCTGGAATCATGAAAACCCAATAAAACAATTCAAATTATGTCAGCAAATCGCCCATTCGTACTCTCTATAGCAGGTTTTGATCCTTCCGGAGGCGCCGGTGTTTTGGCTGACATCAAAACATTTGAGCAGCACCAGGTTAACGGATTTGCTATTCTAACTGCTAATACCATACAAACCCAAGACAGGTTTCATACCATCCAATGGACCGATTTAAGTTTTGTAATTCGTTCTGTTGAAACTTTTTTTCGGGACTATAAAATCAGTGTAGTAAAAATCGGGATTGTTCCTTCTTTACATTATCTCAACCGAATTCTTTCAACCATAAAATTATTATCCCCAAAAACACAAATTGTCTGGGATCCTGTTTTAAAATCGACAACAAAATTCGAATTCATGAATATGGAAGATCAGCTCGATTTAAATCAAATTTTGTCCAAAATAAATCTGATTACACCCAATTATCAGGAAATAGAAGTTTTATTTCCGGGTTTTACTTCGAATAATTTTGGGCTGAAAGATAAAATTCCGACATCAATTCTATTAAAAGGCGGACATAATTCAGAAGCAATTGGAACAGATCGCTTATTCATTAAAAACGAAATCATTGATTTGTTCCCCTCTGAAAAAAAGTGCTTTGAAAAACACGGCTCTGGCTGCGTATTATCATCTGCTATAACAGCAAATCTCGCCCTGAACCAATCCCAAATCGAAGCCTGTAAAAACGCAAAAACCTACATCGAAAATTACCTGAGTTCAACTTCAAACTTAACCGGATATCACTATGTACCATAAACTGCAATACATTTCTCAAGGAAAAACAATCGAAGAACAATTGTATAATATCCATCAGGCACTGGATGCAGGATGCGATTGGATACAAATGCGATTTAAAAATCAGACAGCAAAAGACACTTTTGCGCTAGCCGAAGCTGTAAAATTTTTATGCGAAGAATATCTCGCCAATTTTATTGTCAACGACAATTTATATCTCGCTCAGCAAATCGCGGCAGATGGTTTACACTTAGGGCTTTCGGACATGAAAATTGACGAAGCCAGAGCTATTTTAGGCAGTACAAAAATCATAGGCGGGACTGCAAATACTTTTGAAGATATAGAAAATCACGTCAAAAATGGCTGCGATTATATCGGGTTAGGTCCTTTTCGGTTCACCAGTACAAAAGAAAAACTAAGCCCGATATTAGGCTTATCAGGCTATTTTGAAATTCTCAAACAAATGAAAAAAAGCAGAATACAAATTCCCGTTTATGCCATTGGCGGAATCGAATTAAATGACATAAGCCCTTTGATGGAAACCGGAATTCATGGTATTGCCGTTTCAGGTATGATTACCAATAGCGACAAAAAGAAGAAATTAATTCAACAGCTAAACGAAAAATTATATGCAAACGTCATTGTTTAAAATTGGAAATAAAACCTTAACCTCCCGACTATTTTTAGGAACAGGAAAATTTGGTTCAAACCAGCAAATGGAAAGCGCCATTTTGGCTTCAGAAAGTGAATTGGTTACAGTTGCACTTAAACGCATTGATCTCGAAACAGAAACAGATGCCATTCTCTCGCATTTAAAACATCCCGGACTTCATTTATTACCCAATACTTCGGGCGCCAGAAATGCCAAAGAAGCTGTTTTTGCCGCACAATTGGCCAGAGAGGCCTTAGAAACCAATTGGTTAAAACTAGAGATTCATCCCGATCCGAAATACTTAATGCCGGACCCAATTGAAACTTTAAAAGCAACAGAAGAACTGGCCAAACTTGGTTTTTTTGTCCTGCCATATATTCACGCTGACCCTGTTTTATGCAAACATTTAGAGAACGCGGGAACAACTGCCGTTATGCCTTTAGGATCTCCAATTGGCAGTAATAAAGGTTTAAAAACAATCGATTTCCTGGAAATTATAATCGAACAAAGTAATGTTCCTGTCATCGTCGATGCCGGAATTGGCGCTCCGTCTGATGCTGCAAAAGCAATGGAAATTGGTGCCGATGCTGTTTTGGTTAATACAGCAATTGCTGTTGCAGGAAATCCAAAACTAATGGCAGAAGCTTTTAGAGAAGCCGTTATTGCAGGCAGAAAAGCTTTTGAGGCTAAAATTGCAAACCAGCAAAATTATGCTTTGGCTTCCAGTCCTTTGACATCTTTCTTGTATGAGTAAAATTTTTTCACGCAGATTTTTGGAGATTTAGGCTGATTTAAAATGATTTATGCATTATTTCTCTACTAAAATTTGTTTAAAAGCTAAATCAAAAAAAAAGAAAATTCTTTAATCATCAATAGTATTTAAATTAAAGAATTATGACAGAGAATGAAATTTCATATCTAGTACGAGGAGCAATTTTTAAGATATATAATAATTTAGGGCCTGGATTATTTGAATCTGTTTATGAAAGTGCATTGTTTTATGAATTGACAAAAGTTGATTTATATCTACAGAAACAAGTTGAAGTTACAATTGCTTATGAAGAAATAACATTAGAACCTGCTATTTAGAATAGATCTTTTAATAGAAGACAAAGTAATAATTGAATTAAAATCAGTTGAAGAATTAGAACTAATACATTATAAACAACTTGCAACATATTTAAAACTAACAAATAAAAAGTTAGGGCTGTTAGTCAATTTTAATACTCTAAACGATATTAAAAGAATCACTAACAAAATGTAAAATCATATTTCATCTGCCTAAATATGTAAAATCTGCGTGAAACAAAACACAATTCAATGAAAACATTCAAGTCGATTTTTGAACAATATGATTGGGATACCATTCAATCCAAAATATATAAAACTACAGCAAAACATGTAGAGCATTCTTTGGCTAAAACCAAACGAAATCTCGATGATTTTTTAGTTTTAATTTCTCCTGTTGCTCAAAATTATTTAGAGCAAATGGCACAGGAATGTCATCAGATAACCAAAAAACGTTTCGGAAAAACCATCCAGATGTATGCTCCTCTTTATTTGAGTAACGAATGCCAGAATATATGTACTTACTGTGGTTTTAGTCTGGATAATAAAATCAAACGAAAAACCCTTTCTGATACCGAGATTAAAATTGAAGCCGAAGCCTTAAAAAATATTGGTTTCGATCATATTTTACTGGTTACAGGCGAAGCAAATTATACCGTAAATATAGATTACTTTCTCAACGCTATTACTTTAATACGCGAGCAATTTTCGATTATTTCTGTCGAAGTTCAGCCTCTTTCTACCGAAGATTATATTCGTTTACATGAAGCCGGAGTATACTCGGTTTTAGTATATCAGGAAACCTACCATCAGGAAGTTTACAAAAAATACCATACAAAAGGAAAAAAATCAAATTTTGATTATAGACTGGAAACTCCTGACCGAATTGGAACTGCGGGAATTCATAAAATAGGATTGGGTGTTTTACTGGGATTGGAAGATTGGCGAACAGATAGTTTTTTTAATGCTTTACATCTGGATTATCTTCAAAAAACGTATTGGCAAACCAAATATTCGGTTTCTTTTCCGCGACTTCGTCCGGCAGAAGGCATAATCGAACCCAATTTTATTATGGATGATAAAGACTTGACACAACTTATCTGCGCTTATCGATTATGGAATGAAGATTTAGAAATTTCGATTTCTACACGTGAAAATGAAAAATTCAGAAATAATATTATTCCAATCGGGGTTACCAGTATGAGTGCTGGTTCTAAAACAAATCCGGGAGGTTATGTCGTCGATCCGCAATCTTTGGAACAATTCGAAATCAGTGATGAACGCTCTGCAAATGAAATTTCAAATATTATAAAAAATGCCGGCTACGAACCTGTCTGGAAAGACTGGAGTAAATCATACAGTCGAAAGTTTTAAGTCGAAGGTTATAAAGCCTAAAACTTTATATATAATCTGACTTTAATCTGTTTCCACCACTTTTGACTTTCAAACTTTAAGACTAAAAAAAATGAGCATTATACAAGAATTTTTACGTTACAACAGGCAAACCATATTACCTGAAATTGGCGACGAAGGACAGGAAAAATTAAAAAAAGCAAAAGTATTGGTAATTGGTGCAGGTGGATTAGGCTGTCCGGTTCTGCAATATCTTTCGACAGCAGGTGTAGGTTATATTGGCATTATGGATTTTGATCGTATTGAAATTCACAATTTACACCGTCAGATTTTATACACTGAAAATGAAATAGGGCAAGAAAAAGCGCTTGTAGCTCAGGAAGTTGTTTCGAAATTGAATCCGTTAATCGAAGTCGTTGCAATTCCGGAAAAACTAACGGCCGAAAATGCAGTGAAAATCATGGAACACTATGATATTGTTGTAGATGGCTCTGACAATTTTACCACACGCTATTTAGTTAACGATACTTGCGTTCGGCTTAAAAAACCTTTAGTTTATGGCAGTATTTTAAAATTTGACGGACAAATAGCCGTTTTTAATCATAAAGGAAGTAAAAATTTAAGAGACCTCTTTCCGGAAATGCCAGATCCAAAAGATGTTCCAAATTGCAATTTAAATGGTGTTTTGGGTACTCTTCCCGGAATTATAGCTACTATCATGGCTCATGAAACTCTTAAATTAATTTTGGAATTACCAACTTTAAAGAATGAGTTGATTCTCTTTAATACATTAAACTGGAGTTTTACAAAATTGAATTTTTAAAATGAGCTCTATATTGATGATTTCTCGCTCTCTAAAATAGACATAAACTTCTCACGATCAATTTCACGGCAACCCAGACTTTCTAAATGCGGATTGTAAACCTGACAGTCCAGTAATTTGTAATTCTCCTTTTTTAAAAGATTTACTAAAGCTATAAAAGCCACTTTTGAAGCATTAGATACTTTTGAAAACATGCTTTCTCCACAAAAAACATGCCCCAAATCGATACCATACAAACCTCCAACCAAAACCTCATCCTGCCAAACCTCAACAGATTTTGCAATTCCCTGATTATGGAGCTCACAATAGGACTTTACTATTTCATCAGAAATCCAGGTTCCGTCCTGACCATCACGTAATATTTTCTGGCAGTTTAAAATCACGTCTTTAAAACAGGTATTAAAAGTAACTGTAAACAGCTTTCTGTTTAAAATATTCCGCATACTTTTAGAAACCACTAATTCATCCAAATACAATACCATTCGGGGATCCGGCGCCCACCAAAGAATTGATTCTCCTTCATTAAACCAAGGAAAAATACCTCTTTTATACGCCAGCTTTAGCCGTTCAGGGCTTAAATCACCTCCAACTGCAAGAATTCCTTCTTCATCGGCTTCAGAAACGGGTGGGAAATATAAATTTTCAAATAGAAAATACATGTTTTAAGAATAATCAGTTTTTAAAATTGTTTTACATTCACTACAGCTCAGATTTTCTTATAGTAAAATAACATAGATGTGCCTGGTTTTCAATACAAAAAATTCCAAATCCCAAATACATCTGGATGATTTGGAATTTGGAATTTGATAAACTGTTTTTTAGACTTCTTAGAACGGTAAATCGTCCGGTTCGTCTTCGTTTACATTAGTTGCCGGTGCAAAAGCTTCTGCTGCTGGCATTGGAGGTGTTTGAGCAGGACCTTCAGGAGCTACTCTTTCAATTCTCCAACCTTGAATACTATTGAAATATCTGGTTTCTCCTTGTGGATTAACCCATTCTCTTCCTCTTAAATTGATAGAAACTTTTACTGCCTCACCTTGTTTGTAGCTACTCAATAAATCGCATTTATCTTGTGTAAATTCGATCAAAATATGCTGTGGATACTGCTCATCTGTGGTAACAACCAACTCTCTTTTTTTGAATGCAGCACTAACTTGTTGCTCTGGGTTCACCACTTTTACTTTTCCTGTAACTTCCATCTTCTTCTATATTAATTATTGTTTCTTTTCTTATTTCTTTGCTAAAAGCACTTTCCAGGCAGATGAAATATCATCTTTATTAAGGTATTTTTTGGCTTCTAAGTGTACTTTTTCCTGGTCATCTGAGCTCAACACTCCTTTTACCGAAAAATTTTCTTTCACAAATATACTAACTTCTTCCGTTGTAGGCAAGGCTTCTATGTTACCTAATTTTCCCAGATCATTTCCGTTAAAAACGGTACTTTCTTTAATATGATTTGGAATCGCATCTACACCAACCCCTAGCGTTGTTAATGGTTTTGGCACTTCAAAAAGTCCTTCATTCGATCTTGAATACCAGTTACTTCCTAATCTTGAAACCAAATCAATTTTATGTTGATCAATCGCTCCGTTTTGATCCAGAATCGATTCGTGAATATGAATTTTAACGACTTCACAAAGAATCAGGTTCCCTGCTCCGCCCTGATCTCCTAAGGGAATAATCTGCGTAACTTTGCATTCAAATTGTACCGGAGACTCTTTTACCCTATATGGTTTTACTAATTCTGACGGAATTTGTGTTAATCCCGCCTTTATAAATTCGTTTACACCATCTCCATATTCTGTACTGGCCAAAGATGTTTGCTGTACTAAATCATAATTGACAACATTAATTACGACTTCGCGTGTTCCCTCGGCATTAATTAATGTATGTTTTATCGTATTGTCACGTACTCGTCTCGCTGGCGAAAAAACCAAAATTGGCGGATTGGCACTAAACACATTAAAGAAACTAAAAGGAGACAAATTCGGTATTCCTTTGGTACTAATTGTACTGGCAAACGCAATTGGTCTGGGTCCTACAGCGCTTTGCAGGTAGCCCTGTAATTTTGCTGTTGGTATCTCTTTTGGATCGATGCTAATCATATTTTTTCTTTTTAACCGAACCTCGTTTCGGCAAGTACAAAAGTATAGAAATCGTTTAATCCGAAGAAATAGTTTTACATTTAAAAACCAAAAATCTTTAGCATTTCACAAAATATTAAATGTGTTTATTTCGTTATATTTATACCACAAAAATATACTTATGTCTTTTTCCGAAAGAAGAAATACAACCCGCTGGATTATCATTTTTATTTCCTTTTTAATCATTTCTTTGATTCTATGGAACACTTATACTTTTTTTCAGATTTTTAAAAATGAAGAAAGACTAAAAATGAACCTTTTGGCAAATGCACAAAAAACGCTCGTTAATGCTGATGAAAATACAGATTTAGATTTACCGCTTCAAATTATAAACAACAATACCTCGGTACCAGTTATGTTAACGATGTATGACAAGGTAATTAATTCTGTAAATGTTCCTGAAGAGGTTCTGCAAAACAAAGAAAAATCTATATCCTACCTGAATAATTTAAAAAACGAAAACGATCCCATTGTTATTGAATATGCTCCCGGAAAACATCAGGAATTGTATTATGGCAATTCGGCATTACTCAATAAACTAAAATATTATCCTGTTGCTTTATTGCTGATTATCTTTTTGTTTGGTGCCTTAATTTATAATTTTTACAAAAGCACCAAAATGGCTACTCAGAACAAACTTTGGGCAGGAATGGCAAAAGAAACAGCACATCAAATTGGCACACCTTTGTCTTCGTTAATTGGCTGGGTCGAGATATTAAAAACAGAAAACATTGATGCTTCTATAACATCAGAAATTGAAAAAGATGTCGAACGTTTACAAACTATCACAGACCGTTTCTCTAAAATTGGATCTGTTCCCGTATTAGAAACGCATGATATTGTAGCCGAAACTTTGAATACGTATGAATATTTACAATCTCGTTTTTCTAAACAGGTTGCTTTTTCTTATCACGGTTCAAAAGACCCAATTTTGGTTATGATTAATCCAACTTTGCATAGCTGGACTATTGAAAATTTAGTTAAAAATGCTATTGATGCCATGAAAGGAAAAGGAATATTAGACCTTCAAATTGAACAAGATGCTCATCTTGTAAAAATAAATGTAAAAGATTCAGGAACAGGAATTCTGAAAAAACAGTTTAAAACGATATTCGAACCTGGTTTTACTACCAAAAAACGTGGCTGGGGATTAGGACTTTCTCTTACTAAACGAATAGTAGAAGAATATCATAATGGGAAAATAAAAGTCTTAAATTCTGAAATTGGAAAAGGAACTACTTTTCAGATTTCGCTAAATAAAAAAGTGTAGCAAAAATCGTTTTACTACACTTTAGTTATTTTACTCAAATCTCAAACTGAGAGGAGTTTATATTCTTTTATATTCCGAATGCAGAGAGGTTTCAACTTTACTCAACCTGACATATCTCAAAAATAATATTGATTAATTAGAAATTTACAAATTCGCCTGAATATTTTTAGCCAAAGCTTCAAACTCTTCTTTAGAAAGGGATATTTTGTTCTGAAAACGCATTTCATCCATTTCGTTTAACGGAATCAGGTGTACGTGTGCATGAGGAACTTCCAGACCAACAACGGCAATTCCTATTCTTTTACACGGAACTGTTTTTTCGAGTGCAATTGCAATTTTCTTAGAAAACTTCATTAATCCTAAATACAACTCATCATCCATATCAAAAATCTTATCGATTTCTTGTTTAGGAATACACAATGTGTGTCCTTTTGCGTTTGGATTTACATCTAAAAAAGCCAGATAATTATCGTCTTCGGCAATTTTATAAGAAGGAATTTCTCCGTTTACTATTTTTGTGAATATTGATGACATTGTTTATTGGTTTAATCGTTTATCCGTTTAACCGATTAAACAAATAAACGGTTAAACTTTTAAAATATTTAGTCTCTTGAAATTTCAAGAATTTCGAATTTTAAAACGCCATTTGGTACTGTAATTTCGGCTACTTCTCCAACAGATTTTCCTAGTAAACCTTTTCCAATAGGAGAAGTTACAGAAATTTTTCCTGTTTTTAGATCTGCTTCACTTTCAGCAACAAGTGTATATTTCATTTCCATTCCGTTGCTTTGGTTTTTAATTTTTACATTAGAAAGCACCAAAGCTTTCGAAACATCTAATTGCGATTCGTCTATTAATCTTGCATTAGAATACACTTCTTCCAGTTTTGCGATTCTCATTTCTAACAAACCTTGTGCTTCTTTTGCTGCATCATATTCAGCATTTTCAGATAAGTCACCTTTATCTCTTGCCTCTGCTATATCTTGAGATGCCTTTGGACGCATTACACTTTTTAAATGCTCCAACTCATCTTTTAATTTTTTTAATCCTTCTGCGGTATAATAAGATACTTTACTCATAACTTCATCGTTTATATAAATACAAAAAATCCCATTGGGATGGGATTTTGTATTACAAATATACTATTATTTTTTATAGTACATAATTATATGTTAACCATATAGATTTCAAATCTAAATATTTTATTTTTGTTTCACTAATTCTTATTAAAATAATGAAAAAATTCTGGCTCTTAATTGTGTTCGTATCTGTGCTTTTTTCGTGTAGTGATAATGGCATCAACAACAAAAACCCTTACATACCAAGTTATGCGGTTAATCTGACTGTTGATATGAATTTACCTGCTTATTCAAATCTTAAATTTGTGAGTAATGGTGTTATTGTTCCGAACTATGGGGCAAAAGGAATTATTATTTTTAATGCCGGAAGCGGTTATAATGCATTTGATGCAGCATGCCCAAATCAAGCTATTAATTCTTGCAACGCCATGACCATAAACGGTATCAATGCTGTTTGTTCGTGCGATAAAACAGAATATAGTTTGTTTACCGGACTTGGAGGAAAAGAATATCCTTTAAAACAATATCGTGTAGAAGTAAGCGGAACTGTGATTCACGTTTACAACTAAAACAAAAAAAGCCTGAAAGTTTAAATTTTCAGGCTTTTTTTATTTTTGACTTTATTTAGAATTTCAAAGTTAATCCGGCTAAGAAATTAATTCCTGCTTGTGGATAATAGTAAGGATAAATATCCCACATGGCTCCGTTTGAAACATATTTTTTATCCAGAATATTGTTTACCAGACCAGTAATCATAATCGATTTAAAAACAGATTTTGGTTTAATCTCGTAAGACACATTCAAATCGTTTACAAAATAATCAGCCAGTTTAGCCGATGGCAGTTCGATGTTGTTCATATATTGTTGGCCAACGTATTTTTGCAACAATGAAATATGTAAACTCTTAATCGGGCTGTAAACCATTATATTTCCTGCTATCACTTCCGGTGAATAGGCAATTTTAGTAGTTCCGTAATATTCTCCTTCAACCGCTAAATCAATATTTTTATTACTGCTTAAAGTAAAGTTTGGTCTTAAAATAAATTTTTCTGAAAGTGAGATTGTGGCATCAAATTCAAAACCTAAACGGTAACTTTTTTCAGTATTGGCACGAATTGGCGATCCAACATCATCTAATCTTCCGGTTAAAATAAGCTGATCTCTGTATCCCATATAATAGAAGTTAGAGTTTAACTGAAATTTCTCCGAATTAAATCTCCAGCCTAATTCAAAATCATTCAATTTTTCAGGCTTTACATTTCCGCCTTCATAATCTGTTCTGTTTGGCTCACGATTAGCGCGTGCATATGAAAAATAAAGATTGTTTTTTGAATTGATTTCGAAATTCAAACCTGCTTTTGGATTAAAAAAGTTAAAGTTGTCATTTACTAAACCTGTCTCGGCACTATTGGCTTTGTAATGCACATTTCGATATTGTAGATCTCCGTAGAAACTTAATTTTTCAGTTAACTGATAATTTGCTTTAGCAAAGATATTTCCATCTGTTTTTGTTGAGAAATCATCATAATAGTGATCACCCAATTCAGACTGAGCTGCATATCTTGCCCAAATTACTTTCCCATAATGATCGCCTTCATATTTGTTCCAGCCTCCACCGATAATGACATTCAGTTTTTCTGTTACATATTTTGCAGAAAAAGTTGTTCCGTAAAAATTATTATCTAACCATTTCTGACGAATCAAATCGGTTCCCGGAACTAATTCTCCTAAATCGTTCTCAACTTGTTTTGTAGGCTGAATTGGTCCATATCCCGCAATTGGTTCATTATATTTGTAATTTTCATAATAACCTAATCCTTTTGTATAATGAAAAGCCAAATTTGTGCTCCATTTATCAGACCATGATTCACTCCAATGTAATTGATAATGATTTTGTTTGTAATTATCGGTTTCATTATCATAAAAATGTACATTTCCTGCCTCATCTTTATATTTCCCTGCAGAATTATAGGTACGATCTGAATTTAAAGTTTCAGCATCGATTCCATTCCAGGATTGGTATGTTTTTTCAGTTCCGCCAAAAACCAACGCTTTAATTAAAGTCGTTTTTCCAACGTAAGTTCCTTGCAGAAAATATGATTTAAGATCTGAACTACCGCGATCTATATAACCATCCGATTTAATTGTAGACAAACGTCCGGCAAGTTCAAAATGATCATTCAATAAACCTGTACTGAACTTTACAGTATTTTTATTGGAATTAAAGCTTCCATAAGAACTCGAAATTTCTCCAGTTGGTTTTGAAGCATAATTATCTGTAAGCATATTTAAACTTGCACCAAAAGCTGAAGATCCGTTTGTAGAAGTTCCAACACCACGTTGCAATTGCAAGCTTTCTACAGACGAAGCAAAATCAGGCATATTAACCCAAAATGTTCCCTGGCTTTCGGCATCATTGTATGGGATTCCGTTAATAGTTACGTTAACCCTTGTGGCATCGCTTCCACGAACTCTGATACCAGTATATCCTATTCCACTTCCTGCATCAGAAGTTGTAACAACAGATGGCAAATAATTCATTAAAACCGGAATATCCTGTCCCAGATTCCTGAACTTAATTTCTTTTTTATCCATATTACTAAACGTAACCGGAGTTTTTGTAGTAACACGAACTGCCGAAACTAATACATCGTCAAGCTTATTGACTTTTGTAGAATCTTGTTCCTGAGCGAAAGAGAATTGTGTAAAGAAAACAGAAGAAAGAAGAAAGAAAATAGACTTTTGAGTCAGCTTTGAACCTTTGCATCTTTGTACCTTTGTACCTTTGAAAGTACCTAAAAAAAATGTTTTCATCCGTAAAAAATTTACGAATAAAAGGGGGAATTATTCTTTTGTTAAATTAATAAATGTTTCACGAAAATTTAGTGTGTTCGCTAAAATTGTCGTTTTTTCCCTTAGCAACATTACTTGCTCAGGTTCTTTGGGTATGATCTCAGCTCGTTATTTAGAGCACCCCTTTGAGACGCTGCAAATGTAATGTTAAAAATTTCAAAAATCAATATTCATAACCATCAAAATGGCAATTTCAAAAACAAAACGAAATTCAGAACTTAATCTATCTTAGGTTTTCTTCTCGATTGTTTTATTTCAGAAACATTCTTTTTATCCTTAATTCGTTTCTTAATTACAGATTTTGGAATTTTAGTTGCTTTTCTAACCTTCGGAACAAACAATCCTTTTTTTATGATTTCTAAAAAACGTTTTGTAACAATATCTTTATTTTTAAGCTGACTGCGATCTTCGTCACAATTTAAAATCAGGATATTTTCGGTTGTTAAGCGAGCTGCAATATTGGTTTGCAAAAGCATTTTTTCTTCTTCAGATAAAGCCAGAGAAGTATTTAAGTCAAAACTTAAAACCACTTTTGATGAAACTTTATTCACGTTTTGTCCGCCGGCACCACTGCTCCGAACGGCTTTAAAACTTAATTCTGATATGATTTTTTCGATATCCATTATTGTGGCTGATGCGCTGCTTTTAGTAAATCATTTACCGTTTTTACGGGATTAAAGGTGATTAATGGTACTGCTACAAAAACAGTTAACCAATTTGCCATTGAGCCATTCCATAAGCCTGGAAGTTCATAACTTTTAACCGGTTTTCCATCTACGCTTTTTTCTACAATAAATCCAGATTTTTGATCTACGAATTGTTTCAGATCAAATTTTTCGCCTTTGTAATTTTTAATTCCACAAACTAAATCAACGGGATTAAAATGTGTTGCAGCCTCCAATATTTCAAGTTGTTTTTTATTATTTAAATCAACTTGAGATGTTTCTACAATCTGAAGAGAAACTTCTCCTTTTTCATTCATCACCCAAAATGGTCCCCCACCTGGTTCTCCTTCATTCCGAACCATACCGCAAACTCTTATTGGCCTGTCTAATAGCTCTTTAATTTTAGTGATTTTATTTTCAAAAGTAAATTTATTAAAATCTTTAGTCATTTTAATATTTAACTCTTGCGTTAGAACATCTACAATATCTGCAAGACCATTTTCTTTTACTTCGCCTTTTTCAATTGAATTTAGATAACCAAATACTTTTTGCTGTACTGAGATTAAAATTCCTCCCAAAGCTTTTTTATACAAGGTAATTTTATCAATATGATTTTGAATTACATTATCGATGTTTTTGATAAAAATAATGTCTGAATCAAGATTATTCAGATTTTCGATCAAAGCGCCATGCCCGCCAGGTCTAAAAACCAAATCTCCATTATTATTTTTGACAATTTTATTTTTCAAATCAGTATTAATAGAATCAGTACTTTTATTTTGATAAGAATATCCTATGTTGATCTTTATACCAGAAGGCTTTTCAACCTTCTCCTTTACCTCATCAACTGCTCTCTCAAATAAATCCTGATGTATTTCTGAAACCGTAAAATGTAAGTTTGAAACATTTTCTGATGTTGCATAATGCACACATTCATTCAAATGTTCCTCGATTGGGTTTGCTATATGTGTTTTATACAAATGAAAAGGTAAAACCGCCTTTGGTTTATTTGCCGAATTAAAATACTCCTGAGACAATAATAATTTGATAAAATAGTAATTTTTATAATCTCTCTCTAAAGTTTCAAAATCCGGATAAATTTCTCTTAGCTTTTTGTCAATCGTTTCAAAAAAAGGAAATTTTTCCATACCAACAATAAAAATTGCCAGTTCTTTGTCATTTTTTCTGTTAATATATGCGTTTACAGTTTCTTTTTCAATATCAAAATCATTCAAAAAAGCCGTTAAAAATTTGAACATTCTGGTCGCCGCGCCTGAGGCGGGAACGAATTTTTTAATTTTTAATTTTTCTTTCTGTTCATCAAAAAAAACTGCTTTCTTTTCAAAATCATCTTCAGATAAGCTCAAAATTCCGTTATCAATTGTTGCCGGAGCTATGAGATTGGCTTTGGCAATTCCGTTTTTAAAAATCTCCAGCTGACTTACTATATTTTCAAAAGGGATTCCGTGATTGTAAATCTGAACAAAATCAGCTGATAAAATTCCGTGCTGCTTTGCCAGTGTCAAATGATCAATAATAGCTATTGCTTGTGCCAGACGGCTTTCTTTATTACCCGAAAGTGTTATAAAAGGTTTCCCGGATACAATTAAGGCTTGTTTGAAAACAGAAAACATAGATTCTCTTCCCTCAGGAGTATCTCTAATATCATCTTTTTCCCAAGGCACATCTATGTCTGTTAAGAAAAACAAATCATATTCGTGCTCCAAAGCAGCTTCGTTTAAAAGCGGATCACAAAAACCATAATATACTTCAGAGAAAACCTTGGTTACCATCAGATTAGTGTCTGAAAACAAATATTTTTTTGCCAAAGAAAGTTTTTCATTTTCTAATGCAACCTGTCCATACGCAATAGGCATCATATCATCAGCAACACATACGTGTTGATTTTCTTCCCATTTTTCCTGCAAATAATCACGCGCAAATTCCGGAACCCATTCGGTTTCGTAATATTCAGCGAGTTGTTTTGCCAAGGTTGTTTTTCCTGTACTTTCAGTACCAAATAGTGCAATTTTTATGATAGCTGTTTTTTGTTGTCTAAGATTTTTTTCCATTCTAAATAAGCTGAAATAGCCAAAATTGTAAAAATTAAATACTGAAGTGACAGCATCCCTAAGCCGCGATATGCATAAAGAGGCACAACAATAATATCGCCGATAATCCAAAGTGTCCAGTTTTCGATTTTTTTTCTGGCCATATACCACATTCCTGCGAAAAATATCCCTGACGAAATCATTTCAACATAATTGTCTTTTTTGATTTCATAATCGAAATATTTATAAATCCCGAAAACTACAAAAATGGTTACAAAAAACAATAAAACCCCAATTATTTTTTCATTAAGGCTTGTTCTTGTAATGGGCAGATTGTCTTCAACTGTTCCACCTTTTGCCCATACGTACCAACCGTATATACTCATAATCGAGAAATATCCGTTAATGATCATGTCGCCTATATATCCTACAATATATAAAAGATACACAGAAATCACAGTGGCAATTAAACCTGTGGGATAAACCCAGATGTTTTCTTTTTTGGCAAACCACACACTTAAGATTCCACAAACAAATACCAAAAACTCCAGGGCTATATGCCATAAAGGTGCATTTTTATAACTTTCGAGAAAAAAATCAATCATTTTTATGGTATTTGAGATTATTAAAATCTGTTTTATGAATCAAAAAAATGGCTGTCATTTTCGAAAGCAGTTCCAATAACCACTAAATCTGCACCAGCATAATGTGCCATTTTAATTCCGTGCAAATCTACAATTCCTCCTCCAACAATTACAGGAATTTCAATATTTTGAGCAATCAACGTTATCATTTCCAATGGCACCGTTTGTTTTGCACCACTTCCGGCTTCTAAATATATGAGCTTATTGCCTAACATTTCACCAGCCTGAGCTGTTGCAAGGGCCAGATCAAAGTTCTCTCTATTAAGCGGCTGTGTTTTACTAACGCGTGCAACAGCAGTTTCATTGCCGCTTTCGATCAAAATATATCCGGTAGAAATAACTTCAAGATTTGTTTTTTTTAGAATTGGAGCTGCCTGAACCTGATACTCTATTAAATAATCGGGATTGCGTCCGGATAATAAAGAGAGAAACAAAATAGCATCGGCTTGTGGAGAAATCTGAGACGGATCACCAGGAAATATTATAACTGGTAAATGTGTCTTTTGCTTTAACTGAGTAATTAAATCTTCTAAAATAGTACTTTGAACAATACTTCCTCCAACAAAAATGTGTGTTGCAGGAGATTGATTTATTTTGAGTAATAAATGATCTAGATTTTTCCAGACAATTTTATCTGGATCCAAAAGTATGGCCAATAATTTTTGCCCATTTTTCTTAGCCTCTAAAATTTGTTGATGTATATTGAGTAATTTCTGCTGCATAATCGGCGTAAAAGTAAAAGTTTTTTAATGTAGTAGAACTATTTTGAATAATTATATTTGTGTTATGTCTTTTGATAACCAAGAAATAAAATTATGATTGGAATTGATTTGTTGGAAAAATATGGCGCGCTGAAGAAATCTTTCGCTAAAAACGAAACTATTTTTGAAGAAGGCAATCTTCCAACGCATTATTATCAAATTATTTCCGGTGAAGTAAAAATGAATAACTATAATGATGATGCCCGCGAATTTATTCAGGGAATATTTTATAAAGGGCAGTCTTTTGGTGAACCTCCATTGCTTTTAGATCAAAAATATCCGGCAAATTCTATTGCTGTTGAAGACAGCGAAGTTATACTTTTGCCGAAGTTAAACTTCATGAAATTGCTCGAAGAGAATCCTGCAGTCAGTATTAAAATAATCAAAAATCTTGCACAACGATTGTATTATAAATCGATTATGGCTGCTGAGATTTCGACACACGAACCGGAACATCGGGTTTTAAAATTAATGGATCACGGAATTGCTTATTTTAATTTTAAGAAAGACTCAAATGGTTATTTAATCAATTTTACAAGACAGCAAATTGGAGATTTAACCGGTTTACGAGTCGAAACTGTGATTCGGACCATAAAAACTTTGGAGAAAAAAGGCGAATTGAAGATTATAAACAGAAAAGTATACAGATAAAAAAGTTCCTGTTTTATGATTTAAATCATAAAACGGAGCAGGAAAGTGCATGTACCTTTGTAGTATAAAAATCTCAATATCATGACACTATATCAAACAACATTCGAAAATTTCAATAAAAATTATATGGGTTCCGCTGCAATGGCTGTAATTGGTCAAAGCTGTTTAGGAGGCGCTGCAGCCATGTACGTTTTAGCTAACGGAACCTCGATATCTCAAATGATACAGCTTGCCATTATTGTTCTGGCTTGTGTATTTGCAAACACTTCTATATTAGCACAGATGAAACATAAAATGGTTTTTAACCTTATTATATTAAGCGCATTTTTGAGTGTGTTCTTTATAGTTTTAAATAGTTTTATTCTATGAGAAAACAAATAGAAAACAGAGCTGATATTACTTTTTTGGTACATCAGTTCTACGCTAAGATAAGAGCCGATGTAGCGATCGGCTTTTATTTTAATGAAGTGATTACCGACTGGGATGCGCATCTGGAAAAACTGACTGATTTTTGGGAAACCAATTTATTTGGTGTAAAAAAATACAAAGGCAATCCGCTTGCGGTTCATAATGAAGTTGACGAACATTTTGATGACAAAATCACTTCGAACGAATTCGGAATCTGGCTTAACTATTGGTTTCAGACTTTAGAGGAGCATTTTGAAGGCGAAAATGCAGAAATACTAAAACGACGTGCCAGAAAAATGGGCACTTTTTTATTTATGAGTATGTTTGAACATCGTAAAAAAGAAAGCGAAGTTTAAAAAACACTAAAAACTTCGACTAAAAATTACTTTTCAAAAGCATAAACTAAGGTGAAATTTTGTCCTGACGTATCCGATTTAATTTCTTTGTAATGAACGTCAAAATCTTTTACCAAATCATTAAAATGCAGGCTTGCTTTTGTTTGGTTTTCGGTTAATGAAAAAGCATTTATCCTGATGTGATCTTTAAAGCTGATTCCTTTTTCGTTTCTGATTTTAAAAATAGCTTCTTTTGCGCCCCAGATCACAGTAAGTTTCTTTATGTATTCATTAGAAACGTCTGGATTCAAATAATCGAATTCGGTGTGTACGAATTTATCGGCGATGCGAAGGATTTTTTCGCGTTGCAATTCCATGTCGATTCCTACCGTTTCATGGCTGATTATAATCGCAGCAAAATCATGCGAATGTGTAATCGAAATATGATTATGACAATTAAAATACGGTTTCCCAAATTCGTCATAATGCAAATCCTGATCTGTAAAACCCATTTCCTGTATCAGCATACGAACGCTCAAAAAAGCACGCTGATGCATTTGAGACTTCATTCCGTTCAACCTTAACTGCGTTTTTTCTTTTAGGACTACTTTGCTCAATAACTCTTCAAATGATTCTGTTATATGCCAAACTAAGATTTTGGTTGTTTCGTTAAATTGTATGGTTTGAAGTAAAGGCATTCTTTTTTAATTGTAAATTATAAATGATTAATTGTAAATTATTCCCTGCTCTAAAACTGAACTTGTGATTTAATGTCTGGTCTTTTAGCCCTGATGGAAACGGCATCCTTTTGTGGTGGGGTTCACCACAAAAGATATAGTGGACAGCAGGATTAGCTTCTTATTTCGACTATGCTCAATATGACAGCTACAATAATCAACTAATATTCTAAAGATTAAGAAATTAAACATTTCACAAATCTGACACAAAGTAGTCTAAATTAAAAACCTATTCCGTAAATTTGCAAAAATTTTACAATTACAAATATACTATAAATGAGTACTACAACTACGCCTTTTGTGGCTTTCAAAGTAAAAGACATCTCTCTAGCGGCTTGGGGAAGAAAAGAAATTGAATTAGCTGAAGCTGAAATGCCAGGTTTAATGGCACTTCGCGCTGAATATAAAGAGGAACAACCTCTTAAAGGTGCTCGTATTGCTGGATGCTTACACATGACGATCCAGACTGCAGTTTTGATCGAAACTTTAATCGCTCTTGGTGCAGAAGTTACTTGGTCTTCTTGTAACATTTTCTCTACTCAGGATCAGGCTGCTGCTGCTATTGCTGCTGCCGGAATTCAGGTTTATGCCTGGAAAGGTCTTGATGAGCAATCATTTGACTGGTGTATTGAGCAAACTTTATTCTTTGGTGAAGACAGAAAGCCATTGAACATGATCTTAGATGATGGTGGAGATTTAACTAATATGGTTATTGATCGTTACCCGGAATTGGTTCCTGGAATCAAAGGTCTTTCTGAAGAAACTACAACTGGTGTTCACAGACTTTACGAAAGAGTAAAAGCCGGAACTTTACCAATGCCTGCAATCAACATTAACGACTCTGTTACTAAATCTAAATTTGATAACAAGTACGGATGTAAAGAATCTGCTGTAGATGCTGTACGTCGTGCAACTGACTTAATGTTAGCCGGAAAAAGAGTAGTAGTTTGCGGATACGGTGATGTTGGAAAAGGAACTGCTGCTTCTTTCAGAGGTGCAGGATCTATTGTAACGGTTACTGAAATCGATCCAATTTGTGCTTTACAAGCTGCAATGGACGGTTACGAAGTTAAAAAATTAAACACTGTAATTGCTAATGCTGATATCATCATTACAACTACAGGAAATAAAGATATCGTTCTTGGAGAGCACTTCGAGCAAATGAAAGACAAAACTGTTGTTTGTAACATTGGTCACTTCGATAACGAAATTGATATGGCTTGGCTGAACAAAAACCACGGTGCATCAAAAATCGAAATCAAACCTCAGGTTGACAAATATACTATCGCAGGAAAAGATATCATCATTCTTGCTGAAGGTCGTTTAGTAAACCTTGGTTGTGCTACAGGTCACCCAAGTTTTGTAATGAGTAACTCATTTACAAACCAGACTTTAGCTCAAATCGAGTTATGGAATAATAGTGCTGCTTACAACAATGACGTTTACATGTTACCAAAACATTTAGATGAAAAAGTTGCTGCTTTGCACTTAGCTAAATTAGGAGTTGAATTGGAAACTTTACGTGACGATCAGGCTGCTTATATTGGTGTTCCGGTTGAAGGTCCATTTAAACCAGAATACTACAGATATTAATAATTTTTAGATTTCTGAGATTAGATTTTAGATTCTAAATCCAGATGTCTTTTTATACATATTCAAACCCGATAAGTTTTAAAACTTGTCGGGTTTTGTTTTTTATTTCACGTTCCAACAAAACAAAACAAGAAGAACTGGCTAATCTAAAAAACAATCCCGAAAGGAATAATAATCCTGATTTGCAAAAAGACATTCAAAAATCAGAACAGAAAATAGCAAAGTCTGAAGAAAAATTAAATAAATCCATAACAAAATTAGAATCAAGCGCTAAAAAAGTAGACGATTTTAAGAAACAAGTAGAAACTTCTAAAGCAGAAAAAGAAGAACTTACCCAAAAACAAGAAGAAGAAAAAAAGACAAAAGAAGCAGAAAAAGAAAAGAAACAAAAAGAGAAAGAAGAAAAAGAACAACAAAAAAAAGCCGCTAAAAATTAAGAAATTAATTTTTACAAGATAACAAACCCTTACGATATCAATTTATAGTAAGGGTTTTTCTTTTAATATAGTACCTTTGAAACTGATTATAAAATCTCATTAAACCGATAACAATTAACAACATGATTGAAAAAGTTTTATGCGACCTTCACGGTTCTAAAGAAATGTCTTTTTCCTGTATTCATATTGCGGTCGCCATAGACACAAAAGAAAAAGTTGGATTTTTTTATTCTGAAGCAGAAGAAGATCTTCCGCAAATAGCATGGTGCAATGCTTGCGAACAATGGCTTTTGGACAACGGCGAAGAATGGAATGATGCTTTTGAAACACAAGCCGATTTTAAAATGTTATGTTCTGATTGTTTTGAAGAAGCACAAAAAACATTAGAAACAAACCCAAATTGATTAGCCTATTTCTCCAATAAAGATTCTTAAATAACTCGTTTGGATTTCATACAAAGCTTAACTTTGTAAAAAAGCGAGTCATGAAAAATTTTTTATTTTTATTTATTGCCATTATTTTCGAAATCATCGCCACCTCGGCCTTAAAAAAGTCGGAACAATTTACACAACTGATTCCAAGCATTGTTACGATTATAGGATATTTTGCTGCATTTTACTTTTTGAGTTTTGCTATTAAAACTATTCCGGTTGGTATTGCTTATGCGATTTGGTCCGGAGTTGGTATTGTTTTAATAACAGCTATTGGCGCTATTTTCTTCAAAGAAACACCTGATTTACCTGCTATTATAGGATTGGCGTTAATTATGATTGGCGTTATTGTTATTAATGTTTTTTCTAAAACTACAGCGCATTAATTTTAAACTTTAAATCAATGATTTTCAAAAAAGCTACTATTTCAGATTTAAAAGAAATGCAGGAAATGTATATCGAAACAATACAATGGACTTGCAAAAATGATTATAATCCTTTGCAAATTAACGCCTGGATTTCAGGTCTTAATGATACAGAGCGCTGGTTAAAAGTTATTCATGAACAATTTGTTTTACTGGCTTTTATTGAGAATATAATTGTAGGTTACGGAACCCTAAAAAACGGTAATTATATTGATTTCTTTTGTGTTCACAAAGATTTCCAGCGACAAGGAATTGCTGATAAGATATTCAATCAATTAGAACTTGAAGCTAAAAAAGAGAATTCAAAAAATATCACAGCAAATGTAAGCATAACCGCAAAACCCTTTTTCATTAAGAAAGGTTTCATTATAAAAGCGGAACAAAAAAACATCAGATTAGGTGTTGAACTTATCAATTACAAAATGGAGAAAGAACTAAAAAACTAAAAAAAGTTGCAGGTTTCAAATTTCAGGTTACTACAAAACGTAAAATCTGAAACAAAAGAAAACATTAAACTTCCGCAAGTTTCGGATTTTATACCCGCAAAAAGCGTTTGATATTTGCCTTGTAAAACTGAACGAAGATGAACACACAAGAAAACATCAATTATAATCGAATTGCCGAAGCGATTGATTATATCAAAACTAACTTTAAGGCACAACCTAACTTAGATGAGGTTGCCGAAAAAGTGCATTTAAGTCCGTTTCATTTTCAAAGACTTTTTAGCGATTGGGCAGGAACAAGTCCGAAGAAATTTTTACAATACACCAGCATCGAACATGCTAAAAAACTACTAAAGGAACATCAGGCAACTATTTCTGAAACTGCTTACGAAACCGGACTTTCGGGCACGAGCCGACTTCATGACTTATTTGTAAATATCGAAGGAATGACTCCGGCAGAATATAAAAATGGTGGTAAAAATTTAGAAATTAATTACAGCTTAGCAGAAAGTCCGTTTGGAAATATTATTGTCGCTTCGACCCACAAAGGCGTTTGTTTTATGGCTTTCGCCGAAGATGAAGAAACCGGATTTGGAGATCTAAAACACAAATTCCCTAATGCAGCATTCACAAGAAAACTGGATTTATCGCAACAAAATGCGTTATTTATTTTCCAGAATGACTGGAGTAAATTATCTGAGATAAAACTGCATTTAAAAGGCACTGATTTTCAACTGAAGATTTGGGAAACTTTATTAAAAATCCCAATGGGACAACTTTCTACTTATGGCACAATTGCACAACAAATCGAAAAACCCAATGCTTCGAGAGCTGTTGGAACTGCAATTGGGAGTAATCCTGTAGCCTTTTTAATTCCGTGTCACCGCGTCATTCAATCTTCAGGAACCTTTGGAGGTTATATGTGGGGAAATACCAGAAAAACAGCTATTATTGGCTGGGAGGGTGCTCGAATAAATTCGGAAATCTAAATCTAATTCCATGCAAAATATACCATCTAAAATGGCTTCTCAAAACTGGGAAAACATCACCGAATCTATGCATGAAAATGGCTTTGCTATTATTCAAAACTTGCTCAGTAACGAGCAATGCCAAGACTTAAAAACAGCTTATGCAAACCCGGCTTTGTACCGAAAAACAGTTGTTATGGAACGCTATCGTTTTGGTTTGGGCGAATACAAATATTTTAATTATCCGTTGCCTGATCTAATTCAGGATATTCGTTCATCGATTTATCCAAAATTAGCCCCAATTGCAAATGCCTGGATGAAAGCACTTCACATTGACACTGTTTTTCCTGAAGTACATGAAGAATTATTAAAACAATGCCACGATAACGATCAGCTAAAAGCTACTGTTTTAATTCTAAAATATGGCAAGAGCGGTTTCAATACTTTACATCAGGATTTGTATGGTGATGTTTATTTCCCTATTCAGATTGTTTTATTTCTAAATGAGCCTGATGAAGATTTTACCGGAGGCGAATTTGTTTTAACACAACAAACACCCAGAGCACAATCGAAAGCCATTGTTCTGAAGCCAAAGAAAGGAGATGTTTTAATTTTTACTACCAATTTCAGACCCGTAAAAGGCACAAAAGGATACTATCGGGCGAATATGAAACATGGTGTAAGCGAAATTCATTCTGGCGAACGTTATACATTAGGAATTATTTTTCATGATGCGTTACATTAAGATTAAAAGATCCGGAGACTTATGTTAGGAAGTCTGTATAGCTTTACAACTTTTAACCTTTGAACAAAATGATTAAACACAATAAAATTTCAGATGCCGATCTTCGGAATAAAATTAAAAATGCAGAAATTTGCTTTGGTGGAAACCAAAAATTAAAAATTTACGGAACTCTTAAATGTTCTTCAGGAAAAAGAATGAAACGCGAAAACCGGGTTTTATTTTCTTCTGAAAACGAAGCCAGACAAAAGGGCTTCAGACCTTGCGGACATTGCATGAAAACTCAATATCAAAACTGGAAAATGGACTTATTTAATCCCGAAACTGACGAAACTACTAATTTACTTCCTAAAGACGGAATTGTAAACTACTATGGCAAACTGTTTTCGAGAGAAGATTCCAATCGTTATTTAGAGGTTCTTTTAAATACTATTGAATGGAAAAATGATGAAGCAATTATTTTTGGAAAACTAATTTTAACGAAACGAAAAGTGGCTTGGTACGGCGATCAGCAATTTGAATATACATATTCGAATACAACAAAAAAAGCTCTAAAATGGACAAAAGAGCTTTTGGAACTAAAGAAAATTATAGAAGAAAAAACAGGCGAAACATTCAACTCTTGTTTGCTTAATTTATATCATTCCGGAGATGAAGGAATGGCCTGGCACAGTGACGCCGAAAAAGATTTGAAGAAAAATGGCGCCATTGGATCAGTTAGTTTTGGCGCTGAACGTAAGTTTGCGTTCAAACATAAAGAATCTAAAGAAACTGTTTCTTTGATTTTAGAACATGGGAGTTTATTGGTTATGAAAGATGAAACACAAACGCATTGGTTACATCGTTTACCTCCAACAAAAACCACTCAAAAACCAAGAGTGAATCTAACTTTTAGAACTATTGTTGAATAATGTTTTATTATAAAGTAAAAACTAAGTGATTCCCGAAATTTGCTAGGTTTCTATTTTTAAAATTTAAATCATAGACTTATTACCAGCCCTGATTCAATCCGTTTTTTAGAACCTCATCATATTTTTCTTTATCAAAAGAATATAAATTTGGAGCTTTATGGGCTACATTATTTTTCTTTTCGTCGAGCTTAGTCAAAATACCAATGTTTGTTATCTTTCTAAGAAAATTTCTTCTGTCTAATTTCTTATCTAAAATAGTTTCATACAGCTTTTGCAACTCCGGAATTGTAAATTTTTCAGGCAGTAAATTATAACCTATTGGCATTAAATTCAATTCAATTCTAAGTGTACCCAAAGCTTTATCGATAATTTCTTTATGATCTAAAATAAGTTCCGGAACTTCTTTATGATCAATCCATTCTATAATTTCGGCAGAGTTTATGCGCTTTGGAACAATTTTTAAAAAATCAACCAAGGCATAATATCCAATTGTTACAAAACGCTGAGTGAGCCATTTCCCTTCTTCGGGCGTGATATTTAAATATTTTAAAAACTCATCTCCAAAATGATTATCGTTTCGCTTGATTTTTCCAAAAGCAGCAAACTGTCTCAAAAAAACGCCCTCTACTCCTGTTCGCTCGTTTAAAACGGTTACTGCCGCAACATCAATATCCTCATTAATTGGAACAAAACCACCCGGCAATGACCATTTTTCATTATGAGGCACCTTAATCAATAAAACTTTTAATTGATTATCATGAAACCCAAAAATTACGCAGTCTATTGAAAGACCTGGCTGATAATTTTTATTATTTTCTATAATTGATTTCAGCATTTGAGTTCTTAATTAATACTTTTTTTGCTTTTTAATGGAAGATGCAATTTACTTTATTTTTTAAATAACATACTATTTTTATTCAAAACAACGTCTTTTTAATAGTTTTCAGTTGACAGAACAAAAAGTGTACAAATCACAATTTTAGTTAAAATTAGCAAACGAATTGAAAAAATAATTACATTGCGTCATAATAACACATTAGGCAATAAAATTGTTATAATTTTTTGTTTTTGAAAGAATAAAATTACAATTAAATTTACATTTATAGATTTTTTTTGACAAGTAAAAAAATCCTTAATGCAAGAGAATATGATAGTCAATCCGTTAAAAAATATTAACCAAAAGATTAGAACCAAAATTTGGACTTCTTTTGGATTTGTTTCTAAAACATACCTTTTAGAAGCTTCTTTAAAATATAGTGAAGAGCAGGAAAAAATTTTCAATCAAATGATTATTGAAACTGAAGCAAAAGATAAAAAGGCAAAACGAGAGGCTTTTGACAAAGCACTATATGCATCATACAAAGGAATTGGAGCTATGGATTTTATAAACTCTGTTCTAAAATAGTTTCTAGATAAGCGATTCATTTTAAGTACAACCTTGCTTTTAGCGAGGTTTTTTTTTATTTTAGATTGTTATTTTTTTGAAATACATACGATATATCTATCACAATTCTATATTTTTGCCAATCCTAAAAGTAAGAATATACGCAATCAAACACTATAAAAGCTATTAAAATGGAAAATACCGCAGAATTAGAAAAATACAAAATTCAGGAACCTTACCACTGGGCCAGTCAAATTAATGACACTCAACTTACTGAATATATAAAAGAATCTGATTTTTCCAGTAAACAAGTCGAAGAAGGACGAGATTATTGCTATTTCTTAGATAAAATCTATTATACAAGTGATACTGAAAATAGTGAATATGCTTGTGTTGCATACACTCTTAATGAGCCTTCAAATCTGGAAAATGCATCTGTTATGGATGTGGTGGTCGAAGAAAATGAAACTTATATTATACACCGCATAAGTGTTTTAAGAGAAGGTGTTTTAATTGATAAAATCCCGGATACTAAAATCAAAGTATTAGATAGTGAAAACCAAAGTGATGGCGGGGTTTTGAGCAGTAATAAAAAGATCAATATTACGATTAAGGATTTACGTCTTTATGATGTTTTAATAATGGAAGATTCGAGAGTAAAAGTATTCACTGATCGTGACTTTTTACGCAAAGAATTTCTAAAATTTGTATGGGTAAGTCCAAGTACTTATTGGGCTTACGGAAGTTATAAGTTTACTTTTATCAATGATCGTAAAAATACAATTACCTACAAAAAAACTTTTTTCAGAGATGAACAGGGCAATGTATTAGAACCGGAAATTAAACATTTAGAAAAAGGAAAAAGGTTTACAATCGAAAAGGAAAATTACATCAACTTTGTCGATACCAACAGAGAGATCGCTCCGTTTATTGACTTTGCTACGGCTAACAACTGGGTTGAATTGTCTAATTATATTTCACCATTATATGAAGAGGTTTACCATAAATCATCTTTGAAGGAATTTGCTCCTAATCTGATTGAAAAACTGGATGCTATTACAAATAAAGATGAACAATTACAATTTGCCATCGATTATGTTCAAAATCATGTGTATTATGTTTTTAATGCTGATGAAATGAACGGTCATAAACCACAGGAACCTTCGATAACGTATCAAAATAAACAAGGAGACTGTAAAGCAAAATCGGTTTTATTGAAGGTGGTTTTAGATTATATCAATGTTGATTCTTCTGTTGTTCTGGTGAATTTCAACACAGATCATTATATGAAATATTATTTACCATCTCTGCTTACTTTCAATCATGTTATTGTAAAGATTGATTATAAAGGTGAAACTTATTTTATTGATGCCACCAGTCGTGATGAATTTGGTTTGATTGAAAATCGCGGGTATATTTATTTCATGCACTATTTAGAAGTTAAGCCAAATCAGAAATTACAAATTAAAAAACCACATCAATTTCCTTATTACGGTATTAATGAAAAAGCTGATTTTAACGTAGAAAAGAATATTGGAAATCTTGTATTAACGACTACTTACAAAGGAAATCGTGCCAATTATATGCGTAAGTATTTTAAAAATACAAACAAAAGAGAAATCATTGACAGTTGGAATAATTTCTTTTTTTACACGCTGAACTATAATAATGACCGAAACGGAACTGATGTTAGAAATATTTTTAAGGATGCAACTATTGAAACGGTAAGTGATGACAAACAACTGAACGAATATACTATTCAATACAAATCTACTGTTCAGGATCCGTATTTTACAGATGCACAAAAAAATCGCTTTCTAATGTATTTTGACCGAAATGTGATTAAAAATAACGCGCGTGATTTTATGCACACTGATATTTTATTCTGGCATAACTTTGATAATGAGAAATACGAAATCAATCTTTATACAGATCAAAGAATTGATGCTGAAGAAAAATACACGATACAGGAAAGCACGATTAAGAACCCTTATTTTGATTATATAAGCCGTAAAAAAATCACAAAAAATGGCGCTTCGGTCTACATTGATTACAAATCATTGGTCAACTTAGAAATTCCTGCTGAAGATTTTGAAGAATTCAGAAATGCACATCACACTGTTGCTGACAGTAATTTTGGACTTGGAATTGATATCATCGAACAAGGCTTTATGAATTTGATGAAGTTTAACTTCAAAAAACTGGTAAAATAAATTGCAATAGAAAACGGAGCTAAAATTTAGCCCCGTTTTTTTATTATAAAATAGTGTTGCGATTAATTTCTAACACATAGAACCATAGATTTGTATTCTTTAAAAAAGGCGTTTCACTTAGTTGCAATACTCATAGCGCGCTATGTGAAAGAAATGTGTTTCTTTTTTTAACTTCTATTTGACATCTATAATCTATGTTTCTATGTGTTTAAAAAATATTAAAGCAATTCAAAATCAGATTTTAATTTGATATCTGCCGATGAAGCTCCAATCATTACTTCAAAATCTCCCGGTTCTGCTGTCCAGTCCAGTTTATTATTGTAGAATGAAAGTTTTTCTTTATCAATTGTAAATTCGATCGTTTTAGATTCTCCAGCGTTTAATTTAACTTTTTGGAAATCTTTCAATTCTAAAACTGGTCTAACTACAGATCCAAATTTATCTTTTAGGTACAATTGTACAACTTCTTCACCCGTAACTTTTCCTATATTTGATAATTGAAAAGAAACTTTGATTGTTTCATTATTCTTCATTTTTGCCGAGGACAATTTCAAATCAGAATAGTTAAATTTTGTATAACTCAATCCATATCCAAAAGGAAATTTAGGTGAGTTTTTTAAATCAATGTAAGCAGAAACATAATTCTTTGCATTTTCATCTTTTGCTGGTCTTCCTGTACTAAAATGATTGTAATAGATTGGTATCTGCCCTATTTCTCTCGGAAAAGTCATTGGTAATTTTCCAGACGGGTTGTAATCTCCAAATAAAACATTCGCGATTGCATTTCCGGCTTCTGTTCCTAGCCACCAGGTATATACAATTGCAGGAACATTATCTGCTGTCCAGTTAAAAATTAACGGTCTTCCTGCATTTACCAAAACTACAACTGGTTTTCCGGTTGCCTGAATTGCTTTTACCAGATCTTCCTGAACACCCGGCAGATGAAGATCACTTCGGCTTTTTGCTTCTCCGCTCATATCGCGTCTTTCTCCAATACTTAAAATTACAACATCGGCTTGTTTGGCTGTTTCAACTGCTTCAGCAAAACCGTCTTTGTTAGTTCCATCAACATCACAGCCTTTTGCGTAAAGTAATTTAGTGTTTTTGCCTACTTTATTTTGTAAACCATCCCATTGCGAAACAATCCATTTGTTGTAATCTACCTCTGGTAATTCAACAGACCAGAATCCCATGTTTTCTTTGTATTCTTTAACCATTGGTCCAATAAAAGCTATTGTTTTCAGGTTTTTAGAAAGTGGTAAAGTTTCATTTTCATTTTTTAATAAAACAATACTTTTTTGTGCTACATCAAGGGCTGCTTTTCTGTGTTCGGGATCATTCAAAGCTTTATCTGCTCTTTTTTGATCTGAATATCTATATGGATCATCAAATAAACCTAATTCAAATTTCTTGCGTAAAATACGTTTCACGGCGTCATCAATCAAATCAACAGATACTTTTCCTTCTTTAACCAGTTCTGCCAGATTATATCGGTACGCATTACTTTCCATATCCATATCACTTCCGGCAGTAATAGCAGAAAGTGCAGCCGCTTTAAGATCTTTTGAATAACCGTGTGCTACCATTTCTCCAATAGAACCCCAATCTGAAACTACAAAACCCTGAAAATTCCATTTTCCTTTTAGGATGTCGCGTTGCAAATGTGCATTTCCTGTGGCAGGAATTCCGTTTAGATCATTAAATGAATTCATAAAAGTTGCTGCTCCGGCATCAAGAGCTGCTTTGAAAGGCGGCAAATAGGTTTCCCACAACATTCTTTCGCTCATATCGACAGAATTGTAATCTCTTCCGCCAACAGCAGCGCCATAAGCAGCAAAGTGTTTTACGCAAGCCATTACTGAGTTTAAATCACCCAGTTTGTTTCCCTGAAAACCTTTTACACGAGCATAAGCAATTTTAGAACCCAGATAAGTATCTTCTCCGGCACCTTCCATAACTCTTCCCCAACGCGGATCACGGCCTATATCTACCATTGGTGCAAAAGTCCAGTGAATTCCGCTTGCAGAAGCTTCTGTAGCGGCAACTCTTGCAGCTAGTTCAATGGCAGCTAAATCCCAACTTGCAGCCTCGGCTAACGGAATTGGAAAAGTGGTTTTGTAACCGTGAATAACGTCCTGACCAAATAACAACGGAATTTTAAGACGTGACTGCATCGCCAGTTCCTGATATTGTCTGGTATATTTTGTACCAATAATATTTAACATCGAACCTACAATTCCTGCCTTAATTTCGGCTTGTTTGTTTGGGTTTATGGTGATTGGTCCTGTTGCAGAATTATCTCCTGTATACTGATTGAGCTGACCAATTTTCTCTTCAATGGTCATTTTCTTTAATAGAGCATTTACTTTTTGATCTATTGTTTCTTGTTGAGCGGTCGCAAAAAACGATAACATCAACAGGGTAAATGTGGTTATTTTTTTCATTCTTGTTTAATTAATTTCGATAAAATCGAGGTAATTCTTTTTGTTCTTAAAACCTGACTGAATAGTAAAAACTATATTTCGGTTTATCATTTATACTATTCAGGCAAGTAATAAAAAATTAATTTCTAGTTTTTATATTTTTATAATGGTATGCGATTCAGAGAAACTATCAAAAGTAATACTAACGTAATAGGTACCGCTTGCAAAAGAAGTCATATTATAACTATTGTATCCTGTACCATAAAATACTGTATTGCTTTGTAAAAGCTGTCCATATTGTGAATAAATTTTGATTGCTTTTGGACTCGATGTTTGTGGTACAATACTTGGGTTAATTAAACTAATATCAAAATAAGATGACACGGGATTTGGTGTAACTTTAAAATATGCCGTTGGAGGATTTCCCGGATTGGTTGGAGTTGTAGTTCCATCAGTCCAATGATAAGTTCTCCAATTACTCCATCCACATGCATTTTTTACCCTAACTTTAAATTTTGCGGGATTATCAGTTGGATTTGCACCTGTTAAATAAATATTTCCTTGCGTTCCTGAAGCAGTCACACTATTATAAAGTCCATTATTTAGAAAATAAAAATTTCCTGAAATTTTTTCCCATTGCCAATCAGTACTTAAAGGAACATAACTTCCAATTGGTGCTGTTAAATTGTAAATTAAATAATTGTTATTTGCTGCATTATTTAAAGCACAAGGAGCACTTTCTGTTGGACAATAATAACCATCAATAAGTGGCATTGGGCTTCCCAAAATAATATTTTTCGTAATAGTTCTTGTTTCATTACAAGCATTTACTAAGGTCGCAGTTAAGGTAACCTGTCCTTGGTATGATGTTGAAAGAGTTGTTGATGGCCCCGTTGTATTACTCAGGGATGCGATAATAGTATTGGGTATACTCCAGGATTGTACGGATAAGCCAGTTTCTAAGCCAGAAACAGTATATGAGGCACTAGAACATACTGTTTCATTTCCTGATATAATTCCAGCAGTATTAAATAACGTTCTGGTAACTGTTTTTGAACCAATTGCATTATAATTTGCGTTTCCTCCAGAGTTTTTTATTGTACAGGAAACAGAAAAATTGCCCGTTAATGGAGGTGTTACATTTACTGTTGTTCCTGTAGCTGAACCCACTATTACCGCACCACCGGTAACTGACCAGATTTTCTGATTAACTGAATCAGAACAACTAAATGTTTGATTGTTCTGGGTGCAACTTGTTACTGTTGCGGGTCCCGTAATTACAGGCGGAATTAGCCTTTCTATTGTTACATTTTTTTCTGCTTGCGGCTGAAAAGTGAAGTAACTAACGTATTCACCCGTACTTTTAATTATGTATTTTCCACTTACCTTAACAGTAATTTTATCTGTCTTAGAAGTAGAAGCATCACTCCATTGTATTGGTATCGTTTTGGGGTTTGAATTGTTGAGAGCAGAATCATTATAATAACTGCTTTGGTTTGTAGGTACTCCTATATAACCAGGAACGCTTCCTGTACCACCATTATAACTGGTTGAAACAATCCAGCCATCAATAAGGTAACCATCTGCAAGTACACCACTTGCATTTGATGGATAAACAGGATTGAATTTAAAAGTATAATTATAAGGAACTCCTACTTGTACAGACGATGGACCAGTTATATCAATCGAATGTTGGGCAACTAAAAAGTTAGTAAAAACCAAACTAAAAAATAAAAATAAAGTTTTCTTCATAATAATAAATTATTAATTTTTCTTTTCGCAATATGCCAGGCAGAAAATTATCCTCTTTAATATTTTATTTTTGTTAATTCATTGCTCAAAGCTGTAAACTATTTATTCCCTAAATAATTTTATACTATTTTATATTTCCAAATTCTCATTCTTTTTGTTATTTAAATATTAGCAACAATACCACCAATGCATTTTTTATTACTAATTAATCTCTATTAAAACAGGTAAATGATCTGAAGGATATTTTAAATCTTTAGAATCACTTAAAACTGCATGTTTTTGAATTTTCAGACCGCTATTTTTAGAGATAAATATATAATCTAATAACAAGGTCACTGGTTCATTATGTTTAAAATCATTAAAGGTTCCTGATGGTCCAAAAGGCTTCTCTATAGAAACATCTTTGGTATCATCCATTACTTTTTTTATGGCTATAATTTGTTTGGTGGCCGGCTCTGAATTAAAATCTCCCATTAAAAAAACAGGCAGTTTTTTTGTGTTTAATACTGCTATTTTCGAAAGAACCAATTCGACGCCTTTTACTCTGGCTACTTCTCCCATATGATCAAGATGCAGGTTAAAAACCCAAAATACTTTTTTGGTTTTCAAATCTTTAAAAAGTCCATACGTACAAACTCTATTGCAGGCAGCATCCCAGCCTTTTGAAACCTTATCTGGTGTTTCTGACAACCAAAACGTGTTTGATTCCTGCACCTGAAAACGATCTTTTTTATAGTAAATCGTACAGGCTTCACCTGTTCCTTTTTCTTCTCTTCCTATTCCAAACTTGTTATATTTTGGCAAAGCCAAAGCAATATCAGCAACCTGGTTGGGAGTTGCTTCCTGAACTCCAAAGATATCCGGGCTGTAAAATTGAATTTGCGAAGCAAAATAATCTTTCCGATTTGGCCATGCATTTTCTCCATCAGATGCAACATTTAAACGGATATTATAGGTCATAATTTTCAAATTCTGACCATAGAACGGAGCACTCACAAGAAGTAGCATTACTACTAAAAAAATTAGGTTTTTCTTTTTCATGTTAAAAATTTTTAATGCCGTAAAGCTAGCATTTCAATAGTCTTAAAGAAAGCAATTAACTCCAAAAACAATGTTAATTATGTACTCTTCTATAATCAGTATTAAATTCATCATGTGTACTATAGCAATAATTAATCTTTTAAATTTTATATCATTTTCTGAAAGAAGATGTTATTTATTCTTGTTTTTTGAGCTTATTTTTTACTTTCTGTAAAATTTAAATAATTCAAATTAAAACCTCCTTTTTCAAAAACTACTTTAATTTTATTTATACCGGCATTTAAAGCTACACCAGACAGAATAATAGTTTTCCATTTTTCATTTCCTCCTGTTACAGGCAGAGTAATCGTCTCTGATTTCTTTCCGTTTTCAGTTTCCAGATATAGCTTCCCTTCTAAATTTTCACCTGAATAACGAATGGCTACTTTGTATTTGCCTTGTTTTTTAACCTGCGCAGTAAACTGAAGCCATTCTCCGTCTTCAATAAAAGAAACCTGATAACCGTTTGATCCTGCATCTTTGCATGGCAAAATATCTACACCATCATTTCTCATGCTATTTCCTTTGTTCCAGTCTTCAAATTTTCCGGTTTCTACTCTGTAGTTTACAAAGTCTTTATCCAGATAAGCATAACCATTTGTTCCTAAATCATATTGAGTTGCTTCAATTTTTCCCGGGATTACATGCTTTTTATAGGGTTTTGTATCGTTTGTCTGAACTTGTCTGAACATAGCATCGATCACATCTGACTTGACAGTTACGTTTTCCATTTTGTAATTATCTGCCATTTTCATCAAGGCTTTCTTAGCAAAATCAACTGATGGTTTTTGACCTCCGTCTTTCCAGTATTTTAATAAAACATCGTATTCGGGAATTTTGGTTACCGAAGTTACTCCGGCAATATTTTCGATTTTTTTCATTGGCCAGAAAGCCCATCCAATATTATGGTTTTCTACTAATGTCAGGGCCTCTTTAAACCAAACATTGGAGTTTTCTCCGCTTTCTCCCAACCAGATTGGCACATTGTATTGGGTTCTGTAATCCAACATTTTCTTAATAGACTCTTTGGTATTGTAGTTCCAGTATTTATGAAAACTCAATGCCATGTTATCATCCCATAAAGGAAAAATTCCGTTGTAATTATTTCCCCAACAGTTTCCTTCAATAAAAATTAAATGATTAGTATCGACTTCGCGAATGGCTTTTGTAACCTGAACCATCAAATCTCTTAAAGGCCCGTTTGAGTTCTCATCGCAACCATTTTTATTCGTTCCGGTAAAATTCCAATTGGGTTCATTAATAATATCGTAGGCAGCAATCCAGTGATTATCTCTGTAGCGTGAAGCCAGTTTTTTCCATAAAGCGATCATTTTTTTCTGATTGGCTTCGCTTTCCCAAAGTGATGGTTTTGTTGTATCATAATCCGAAATTGCGGCATCATTTCCTTGTCCGCCCGGAGCAGCGTGTAAATCTAAAATAAGATACATTTTATTCTCGGCACACCATTTTAGTAAATTATCGGTCATTGTAAAACCTTCTTCAATCCAGGTAATTTGACCATTTTTTTCTTCCTGAATTGAGGGTGTGTACAAATTATAATGCATCGGTAAACGAATAGAATTAAAACCCCAGGCTGCAAGTGAATCGACATCACGTTTTGTGATTCCGTTTGCCTTATAGGCGGCATAAAACTCTTTGGTACCCTGCTCTCCAATAACGTCCTGAATTTTTTGTTTGATAACATATTGCGGACTTGCAAATGGTTGTGTCTGCAACATATATCCTTCCTGCACCATCCAGCCTCCTACTCCAAGTCCTCTTAATATTATGTTTTTTCCGTTACCATCTACAATATTTTGTCCGTCTCTGTGCACAAAATCTTGCCCATAAGTGGTAATTGAAACTAATAGTTGTAATGTTATAATTATTTTTTTCATGCGTTTTTTTTTGACTTAATGCGATTTTACTACGCTCAAAACAGCTGCAAGTTTTTTTAAACCTTGTAGGATATAAAGTGTTTTATTTTAACAGAAAATCCTTTTTTTGATTTGCGATCTGAATTGTAAAGGTTCCTTTTTCAGAAATCCATTTCAAATCTTCATTTACAAATTGCAGATCTTTTTGATTTAAGGTGAATTTTATTGTTTTGGTTTCATTTGGATTCAGACTAATTTTTTCGAATCTTTTTAAAGCTTTAACTTCTGGTGTTATACTTGCAACATTGTCTGACAAATACAATAAGACAGTCTCTTTTCCTGTTTTTGTTCCTGAATTTGTAACATCAATCGACACATTTATTTCATCTGTCTTATTGATTTCGGTTTTATCAATTTTTAAATTGGAATAAGTAAAAGTGGTGTATGATAATCCTGCTCCAAATTCAAACTGAGGCGAATAACTTTTCTCGTATTTGGCATCGTTATTCTGCTCATTTTCAGAAATACTTTCTGTGTATTTTCTATTGTATTTTTCCAGTGAGTTAGGGTATTTTGGATAATTATAAGGTAATCTTCCACTTGGGTTTACATCTCCGTATAAAATATCTACCAAGGCTCTTCCGCCTTCATTTCCCGGAAGGTAACACTGAACTACAGCGCTCATTTTATCCTCGAAATCGCTAATTAATCTTGGTCTTCCTTCGTTTAAAACTAAAATGATTGGTTTATTTAGTTTTGCTAAAGCCAGGGCCAATTTTATTTGCGATGTACTCATATAGAGGTTGCTGATATCTCCGGGAGTTTCGGTGTAATTTTTCTCTCCAAGACATAAAACAATTTTAGACGCTGTTTTTGCAAGTTCTACTGCTTTCTGAATTTCGGTATCGTCTTCCTTTTCAAGATCAGCACCTGGTGTGTAGAGTACATTTTCTTTCCCTAATTTATTTTGAAAGGCTTCCAGAATAGTAAACTTATCAGCAGCATAGGTATCCGAATTTTCACCTTGCCAGGTATATGACCAGCCTCCGTTAAGGTATTTCATGCTATTTGCAGTTGCTCCTGTAACTAATATTTTTTCATTTTTATTTAATGGCAAAACAGCTGCATTGTTTTTTAACAAAGTAATAGATTCTGCTGCTGTATTATAGGCTTCCTGAATGTGTTCCGGCGAACCAAATTTTGGATAATCTTTTAGGTTCGCAACTGAGTTTTCGAACAAATTCAATTCAAATTTCATTCTTAAAATACGTGTAACGGCATCATCAATTCTTGAAATGGGTACTTCGCCTTTTTTTACCAAATCAACCAAATCGGTATAAAAAGAAAATTCTTCGGGAACCATGCTCATGTCGATTCCTGCCATTACAGCAATACGAACCGCATCACGTTTAGACTCAGCAACTTTGTGTCTGGTGTATAAATAGATGATGTCTTTCCAGTCTGTAACTACTACACCCTGAAAACCAAGTTCTTTTTTCAGAATATCAGTAATCAAGTGTTTACTTGCATGCACTGGAGTTCCGTTGATTTCGCCCGAACTTACCATAACGCTTTTTGCTCCGACATTAATGGCAGCCTGATAAATGGTTAAATCATATTGTCGCAAAATCCTTTCCGGAATAATACTTGGTGTTCTGTCTTTTCCTGTTGTTGTGCTGCCATACCCAATATAATGTTTCATACATGAGGCAACGCTATATTTAGAACCTACATTGTTGTTTCCTTCAAAACCATTTACTAAGGCAACGGCCATTCTTGAAGACAAATAGGCATCTTCTCCAAATGATTCCCACATTCTTGACCACGCAGGATTTCTTGGAAAATCTAAATCCGGTGAAAAAACCCAGGGAATTGACGATGCTCTGGTTTCATAAGCCGAAATTTCGGCACCACGTTTTACCAGATCCGTATTGAATGTTGCTGCTAAACCTATTTGTTGTGGAAACAACGTTGCTCCTGCAGTATAACTTGCTCCATGAATAGCATCTATACCATATAAAACCGGAATTTTAAGTCTGGTTTTGTTTGCTTCATTTGAAATTGCTGTTAATGTTTCCTGCCATCTTTTTAGAGTTGGTGCTCCAGGATTTGGCACATTCAAAATAGACCCGATATGATAATCCTGAATTCCTTGTTTCAACTTTGCCTCATCAAAATATCCTGGTTTCGACGGATCTTCAAATATAGTTACCGTAATCTGGGTCATTTGTCCCACTTTCTCTTCAAGTGTCATTTTCGACAATAACTCCGATACTTTGGTATCTATAGCTGATTTTTTAATTTTTGTTTCCTGACTCCATGCTGATCCACAAATTAAGAGGGCCAGTATTAGCAACTTAGTCTTTTTCATTTTAAACTTTTAAATTAATGTTTCATAATTAAAACTCTAATATTCCAGAGTTTGCATGGCATGTGCCGGTATTGTAATGGTTGTTTTCTGCTTATTATTTGTGATGTTGTAAATCACTTCTTTATTAGATGAATTCATGATAATGGTCGCAATTTTTCCATCCGTATTTTTAAACGAAGTACTTAGCAACGTTTTGTCGCTGATAGTTACTCCGATTCGTTTTGCGTTTGGCCTGATAAATTTTGACAAATGACCTATATAATAATACATTGGTGTATATATCAACTCATCTTTTAAAATGTCTGCATGAATAGGTGCAAAGCAAAAGTTTCCTACATGATTTGGTCCTCCGTTTTGATCTAACAGAATATTCCAATCGGTCCAGCCAACAGTTCCGTTATTAAAATCATTGATCATATTGATTCCATATCGTTCTGCATTTCCCCAAAACTGAAACTTACCGGCATCAAATCTTTCAATACAACCCTCGGTAAAAATTAAGTTTTTGTCTGGAAAAGCATTATGAACTTCGGCAACTGATTCGAATTTTGGTGTTCCGCCATTCCAGGTTTCATACCAATGAAATCCAATTCCCCAGACATATTTCGAAACTGCTGGATCTGAGAAAACAAGATTAGCTCGTTTTACTAACATATCTCCGCGATTATGATCCCAAATAATAATGTTTTTTGAGCCCAGACCTTCTTTCTCTAGAGTTGGTCCCAGAAAATTCTTCAGAAAATCCCGTTCGGCTTCAGGAGTATAAATACAGGATTCCCATCTTTGTTGTGCCATTGGCTCATTCTGAATGGTTAATCCCCAAACCAGAATACCTTCTTTTTCATATTCTTTTATAAATTTTGCATAATAATTGGCCCACGACTGAGCAAACTCAGGCAATAAAACACCGCCGTTCAAAATATCATTATTGTCTTTCATAAAAGCTGGGGGACTCCATGGGCTTGCAAATAAGGTTAATTTCCCGCCGGCTGTTTCAATTGCTTTTTTGATTAATGGAATTCTGTATTTTTTATCGTGATCTATATTGAAGGTTTTTAAATCTTTGTCTCCTTCTTGAACATAGGTATAACTTTCGCTGCTAAAATCGCAACTATGAATATTGGTTCTGGCTAAAGAATAACCAATTCCTTTGCTTTTATCGTAATAAGCAATAAGAAATTCCTGTTGCTTTTTGGGAGATAATTTGGCAAAAACTTCAGCACTCGCATCAGTTATGGCACCTCCAATTCCTAAAAAAGTCTGGTATGTCTTTTCAGGATCTACTATAAGAGAAACGGTTGATTTTGTTTGTTGTGAACTTGAGATCAGATCATTTGATAATGATAATCTTAAGTTGGTATTTTCTGCAGTGGTATAAACACTAATTTTTGAATTTGGTTTGGATTTAGCAACAGTAGAATCAGCCACAGTCTTTGATGAAGAACAACTTAATTGCAGAATTAAAATTGGGATTATTAAAATTTTATAGGTTGATTTCATTGTATTTTTAGATGCTATTAAAAAAAATAAGGGCTAAATAAATAGCCCTTACAACTAACAAAATAAATTAATATACTAATGTTTGTATGGCGTGTGCCGGAATTTTTACTACTGTTTTTTGAGTAGCAACTATTAAATTATAAGTGATTTCGTTATCTGTATGATTCATCACTACGGTTGACATTTTACCATCAATATTCAGGAATGAGGTACTTTGTAAATAACTCCTGCTCACTGAAGTACTTACACGAACAGCATTGGGACGAATGAATTTTGAGAAATGCCCGATGTAATAATACGAAGGCGTATAAATTAATTCACCCGTTGTCATATCAGCATGAATTGGAGCAAAGCAAAAATTCCCCACATGATTTGGTCCTCCAAACTGATCCAGAAGAATATTCCAATCTGTCCAGCCTACGGTTCCGTTGTTAAAATCATTGATCATTGATGTGCCATATCTCTCAGCGTTTGGCCAGAATTGGTATTTAGCCACATCAAATCTTTCTACACAGCCTTCTGTAAACATCAGTTTTTTATCTGGATATGCTTCGTGGACACGGGCAACATTTTCAAACATGGGTTGTGCTCCAGTCCAGGTTTCATACCAGTGAAATCCAATTCCCCAAACATATTTTGACGCTTCAGGATCTGAGAAAATTACATTTGCTCTTTGTACCATTAAATCACGATTGTGATCCCAGGCAATAATTTTTATTCTATTCAGGCCTTCTTTTTTAAGGGTCGGTCCTAAATATTTTTTAAGAAAATCTCTCTCTTCTTCGGCAGTGTACAAACAAGACTCCCAAGTTTGCGTTGCCATGGGCTCATTTTGAACAGAGGTTCCCCAAATAGGAATTCCTTCTTTCTCATAAGCTTTTATAAACTTTACATAAAAATTAGCCCAAGGCTGATAAAACTCAGGAAGTAATGTTCCGCCTTTTAACACATTTTTATTACTTTTCATAAAAGCATTTGGCGACCAGGGAGTAGCATAGGTTAGTAATTTTCCTCCGGCTGTTTTAATGGCTTGTTTTATTAATGGAATACGAAATTGTCTGTCGTGTTCAATCGAAAAGGTTTTTAAATCTTTATCACCTTCTTCAATATACGAATAGCTTGCACTGCTAAAATCTGAACTCTGAATGGTTGTTCTCAGCAACGTATAACCTATCCCTTTTTGAGTATCGTAATAAGCATTTAAAAATTCTGTTTGTTTTTCTTTTGAAAGCTTCGCAAAAATTTCGGCACTTGCATCAGTAACGGCACCTCCAATTCCCATAAAAGTCTGGAACTTTTTTGATGGTTCAACAAAAACTGAAATTTCAGTTTCTACTGGTTGTTTTGATGCTGTAAAGGATAAATTATCTGTAGGGGTTAACCTTAATTTTGTATTATCGGCAGTAGTGTATACTGTGATCTTTTTGTTATTTGTTGTAAATTCCTGCAGGTGTTTCTGGCTTTTCTGCTGTGAAAAAGCAGCTACGGAAAAACATAAACAAGTAATAATAAAGCCATTTTTTTTCATTGTATATGTTTTAATAATTAAAACTTTTTTGCAATACTTGATTTAAAAATAGCCCATAATCAAAGAGAATATGGGCTATTCTGACAACCAAACTTAACTTAACTTAACTTAACTTAACTTAAACATACCTTAGTACTTGTTTGTTTATTAAGACTGATATTTTCACTTCTGTCTTTTTTACATACTAATACTAAATTTTATTTTTAAAAGTTATTAATATCCTTGATTCTGAACCATTTTAGTATTATTGAATTCGCTGTAAGGAATTGGGAAAGCTTCATTTTTATTAGCCGTAAATCCTTTGAAAGCAAGTTTAGTTGCTGCCTGACCAGTTCTTATTAAGTCAAACCAACGATGTCCTTCTCCTGCAAGTTCTAATCTTCTTTCAGCATATATGGCTGCCAAAGAAACTGGTACAGATGCTAAACCTACTCTTGCTCTTACAGCATCTAAAAGTGCCTGAGCTCTTGCTCCTGTTCCGCCCAAAGCTTCGGCTTCTAATAAATAAGTATCAGCCAAACGAATAACATAAGTATTGATACCAAAATTTAAGAAAGGGTTAGATGCCTTAATATCAGCATTAACAGGTGCGTATTTAATAAAATGATATCCAGTTTCGTTATAACTATCAGTATAAGTTATAGACCCGTTTGGATCGTCATTTCCTGAGCCTCTTAAAGGACCTGCATTAAAAATAGTAGAAGAGTAGCGAGGATCACCCTGCATAGCAACTTGCAAATCTTTAGTAACAACCATAAATCCCCAACCATTGATATAGTCTGGCAATCCTGCAGTAATTCCCTTAGCTTTTCTGGAGTAATCTCTAATCCCCATTAATTGAGCAGCTACGTTACCTTCGTCATCTCCTCTTTCAAAATTACCCCAATCAGCATTTGACTTATCTGAGTAACTAATTTCAAGAATAGATTCTGAATTAAACTTATGTTGTTTATCCCACAACTGAGCAAAATTATCCAGCAATTTATAACCAAAACTGCTAGTTCCTCCTGGGGTACCATTTACTAAAGCTAGTTGTGTAGCAGCTTGAGTCTTTTTATTGTCATACAAATAAGCTTTCCCTAAAAGTGCTGTTGCAGCTCCTTTTGTTAATCTTCCTAGTTCACTTGTTGCTAATGTAATTGGCAAATCAGGAATTGCTTCGTTTAGATCTTTTTCAATTTGAGCGTATACTTCTTCCGGTTTAGCCTGTGTAATAATAGAGATATCACTCTGTACTACCGGAGTTAAGATTAATGGAACATTTTTGAACATTCGCACCAGATCTAAATAGTAATAAGCTCGTAACGCTTTTACCTCTGCCATGAATCTTGCTTTTTTAGCAGCTTCCATAGGAACTCCAGGAAGCTTTACTATCATAATATTACATCTGGCTACTCCTTTGTAATAATCTGCCCAAATATTTGGTGGAATATTTGTTGGAGTGATCGAATAATTTGACGCTACCTGAAGACCTGGCTGATCACCTGCTCCTCCTCCTCCTGCATAAAAATCATCCGATGCAGAATTTAAAAATAATAACGGTGCGTTTTCCATTGCTCCCGCGTATTTACCTATTTTATCGTAAGCAGCTACTAAACCAGAATAAGCTTCTGTTTCATTTCTGTAAAAATTATCTTCAAGTACTACACCATCTCCTTTTACCTCGAGCTTTTCATCGGTATTGCATGACGCAAGTGCCAATAACACCCCAAAAGCCATAAATGATTGTTTAAAACTTATAAGTTTCATAATATTTTATTTTTTAATTAAAATTGTACATTAACTCCTAACATATACGACTTAGCCTGAGGATAAAAACCTCTGTCAACACCTTGTACATTGTTCATTCCAGCCGTTGTAGGTCCTCCAATTTCAGGATCAAAACCAGTATATTTTGTAATTGTGAATAAATTTTCTCCAGTTACATAAAGTCTTACTTTTGATAATGAAATACTATTTATCCAATCTTGTGGAAATGAATATCCAAACTGAATAGTTTTAAATCTGAAGAAATCACCTTTCTGTAAATTAAAATTTGATGGATTAGTGAAGTTTTTATTGGTATCATCAGTTGTAACTCTAGGATAAGAATTTGTTGATCCCGGACCTGTCCAACGATCTAAAACTGCTGTTTGATAGTTTGCATTTGTAATATCTAACCTTCTTAATCCTTGGTAAATCATGTTTCCTCCAGCTCCCTGACCAAAAACTAATAAATCAAAACCTTTATAATCTAGGTTTAAAGTTAAACCGTAAGTAAATTTAGGTAATGAAGTTCCTAAGAAATCTCTATCGTTACCATCAATTTTGCCGTCTCCGTTTAAGTCTTGCCAACGGAAATCTCCTGGTTTAGCATTTGGTTGTATTAATCCTCCAGCAGCATTTTTATAAGCATTTACTTCGTCAACTGTTTGAAAAACTCCGTTTGTTTTAAATCCGTAGAATGAGTTATAAGCCTGACCAACCTGAGTTCTGTTGATTTCATAAGAAGTCGATTGTACTGTTTCATCACCGGCGATGAAATTTACTCCTTTGTCAATATAAGTAATTTCATTTTTGATATAAGAGAAGTTTCCGTTTACAGATAAGTTCAAATCACCAATTCTTTTACGGTAGCCCAATTCAATATCAATACCTTTATTTTGCATATCAGCCAGGTTGGCATAAGTGTCTCCACTTGCTCCAACAAATCCTGGAATTGGCACTTTCATTAAGATACCAGAAGTCTTTTTGTTAAATAAATCTACACTTAAATTAAAATCATGGAAAAATGTACTTTCAAAACCTATGTTAACTTGTTTTGTTTCTTCCCATTTCAAATCAGGATTAGCAATTGCATTAGGGCTTTGTCCCGGAGTAGGTGTTCCTCCAATAGTGTAGTTTCTTTTATTACCAATGGTAGAAAGATATAAGAAATCCGGAGATGAATCATTTCCTGTAACTCCATAACCCCCTCTAATTTTCAGGTTATTTATCACGTCATTTTCTTTCCAGAATTCTTCTTTAGAAGGCACCCATCCAAGAGAAAATGAAGGAAAAGTTCCGTATTTGTGGTTTGGTCCAAATCTTGTAGATCCGTCACGACGAATAATACCTGTAAAAATGTATTTTTCCTTGTAATCATAGTTTAATCTTGCAAATAAAGACTCAACTCTATGTTCTACAGCTAATGAGTTATAAGCATTAACAAATTTATCTGTAAGAGGGATATCTACGTTAAAAGAAGCTTCTTCGTGAGTAGTTGCAGGAATACCTTGGTACGTAGCATCATTTCCTGATGTGATGTTGTCTACATAAGTACCTTTTCCTAATAAAACACTAAAGTTGTGATCTCCTAGTTTTTTAGTATAGTTTAAAGTATTCTCCCAGTTCCAGCTAAACGATTTTTTGTACGATCTGAACAATTCATTTTTATCTCTTTTCGTAGCACCATTTAAAAAGAAAACCGGAGTGAAGTTATCAGATCCATAGTAAGCTAATTTTGCACCAGTAGTAGATCTGAATTTCAAACCTGGCAAAATTTCAGCCTCAATAAAGATATTACCAACAAAATTATCAGCGAAATCATTATTTCCTAATCTGGTTTGAGTATAAGCTAATGGGTTTGTGTTTTCCTGAGTTACAATAGTCGAAATACCATAGTAATGACCATTAGCATCTTTAAGTGTATTTGGGTTAGCATATATAGAACCTGGTCCTGTCTTGGATGGATCAGTTTCAATAATTGGAGTTAATGGATCTAAGTTGATTGCAGATGCCAAAGGTCCACCAAACTCATCATTTGTATTACCAATACCAATAGTTTTTTCATTAGAATATCCTAAAGTTTGTCCAATTTTAATATACTTACCAATTTTATGATTAGAGTTTAATCGGATATTTTTTCTTGTATAATGAGAGATATCAGTAGTAATAATACCTTCCTGATCTGTTATACCAAAAGACATATAAAAGGTAGAAACATCATTACCGCCGCTAAAACTTAATTCATGAGAATAACGTTGAGCATGATTATTAAAAATAGCATCTTGCCAATTTGTTCCTTTTCCATAGTTTATTGGGCTACCACTACCGTCTTTAGTTGGGAATTTTTCACCTGTACCTCCACCATTAGTAAAAGCCTCATTCATTATAGTAACATATTGACTGGCATCTAATAAATCTAATTTTTTAGCAGCCTGAGATGTTCCTGCAAATCCAGTATAATTTACAGAAATTTTACCAGCTTTACCTTTTTTAGTTGTAACTAAAATAACTCCGGCAGCAGCTCGAGAACCATAAATAGCACCTGAAGCACCATCTTTTAAAACCTCGATAGACTCTATATCTGATTGATTTAAATATCCAATTCCGCCATTGTCGACTACAACGCCATCAACAACCCATAACGGATCATTATTATTTAGTGTAGTAAATCCACGAATACGAATCGTAGAAGCTGATCCTGGCTGACCTGCATTGGCAGCAATAGAAACTCCAGAAACTCTACCCTGTAAAGCCTGTTCTACTCTTGTTATAGGTAAGCTTTCTAAATCTTTAGCTTTTACACTAGAAATAGAACCTGTAACAACACTTTTCTTTTGAGTACCGTATCCTACTACTACAACTTCATTTAATGATTGAGATTCAGGTCGCAATTTAATTTCAAGTTTTGTTCTTCCGTTTACTGCTTCCTGAACAGTTACATATCCAACAAAGCTAATTGTTAAGGTTGAGTTTGATGGAGCCGTGATTTGAAACTTTCCATCAAAATCAGAAGCTGTCGCTTTGCTTGTACCTTTAATTAAGATTGTTGCCCCTGGGACGGGTAATCCACTTTCATCATTTATGGTTCCGCTTACCGTAACATCTTGTGCCATTGCGATAACTGAAAACAGTAGAGACGAAATACAAAAAATAAGTAATTTTGTTAATTTCATTTTTCTAAAAATTTTGGTTAATTAATTAGTAATTTGATGCAATAATAAAGTTAAATTTTAACTATTTCGAATAAAATTTCCTTACAAAAACACATCAAAGTATATTTTCATACGCTACAAAAACACATCAAATTATTTTTAAATATTTGATTTTAAATATATTATACAAAATATTGTATTGTTATAAAAATGTTAAGTTTAAAAATAAACACTACATTTATAAAATAATAACTATTTCGATATATATTTAAAATAATTTCGCAAAAGTGGAATATTGTAAATAATAAATCAAAAAACAAAAGCCTTTATAAAGCATTTCTAATAAAAATACATTCTAATTTTTATGAAATTCACAAATACATTTTTAGTCTTAATATCTGTAATTTTCCTACAAACAAGATCAATAGCACAAGTAAAAAGTATAGGTTTACCTGCTATTAAAAATTACAAAAGATCAGAATACAAAGGCGGCACTCAAAATTGGAGTATCGATCAGGATAAAAAAGGAAATATGTACTTTGCAAATAATAGCGGTTTATTGCAATTTGACGGTTCAAGCTGGTACAAATATTCTCTTCCGGCTAAAACTGAAATAAGAAGCTTAAAAATTGATTCTTCGGGCAAAATATTTGTGGGCGGAAATAACGAATTTGGATATTTTCAGAGTAACGACAACGGTATTTTAAAATATCACTCGCTATCTGATCTGGTAAGCAAAAAAGACAGACAAAATATTAACCTGATCTGGAGAATACATATATTTAAAGGTGAAATAATTTTTCAGTCTTTTACAAAGGTTTTTATTTTAAAAAACAATAAGCTCACCTTATTAAATGCTCCTCAAAAATTTCAGTTTTCTTTTTTAGTAAATAATCATCTTTATTTTCAGGATAAATCATTGGGAATTCTGGAATACAAAAATGGCAAACTAAATTCTATAAAAGGTACAACTATATTTAATGATAAGGAAATCTGGTCGGTATTTCCGTTGCCTAACAACAAAATGCTGCTGGCTACTTTAGAAAAAGGGCTTTTCATATCAGATAATCGAACGGTCAAGCCCTGGGAAACTGAGGCGAACGCATTTATCAAAAAAAACACTTCGCTTGGCGGATCTATCATAAAAGGTAAATTTATTGTCCTGAACTCTGTATTGGATGGTGTCATCATTTGTGATTTGAACGGAAAAATAATTCAACATCTTAATAGACAAAAAGGACTTCAAAACAACACCATATTAACCTCTTTTGTCGACAATAAAAACAATGTCTGGCTTGGCCTTGATAATGGTATCACTTTTATAAATGAAAACGCTCCTTTTTCCTATTTTGATTATAGCTATAATATCGGAACAGTATATGCTTCGACTACTTACAACGGCAATCTATATGTTGCTACCAATCAGGGATTATTTTATCACTCCTGGAACGGATCATTTAAAGATAGCCCGTTTACGAGAGTAGAAGGAACTATCTCGCAGGCATGGAATATTCAGGTGTTAAACGGAACGCTCCTGTGTGCCAGTAACAGCGGTGCACTTGTTATTAACCAAAATAAGGTTTCAAAAATACTCGATACCAAAGGTTATTTTGGATTTAAAAATATTCCAAATCATGAAAACTATATCATAGGAGAAAGTTATAATGGCTTTTCTATTTTCAAAAAATCAGCAAACGGATATGATTATTCCCATCAGGTACAAGGGTTTGACGAAACCACCAATACCTTTTCTATAGAACTGGATGATACTTATTTATGGCTAAAAAAAAATCCATATTTATATCAAATGAAATTATCCGATGATTTGAAAAGATTTGATTTTATTCAAAAACACAAAAATATCTCATCAGCATACAAAGGAATCAACAGCTTGCAAAGCATAAACAACAAAGTGTATTTTCAGGCTCAGAATCATTTTTTTAGGTTTTCTAAAGAACAGGACGCTTTTTTTGAAGATAAAAAAATAAGTAAACTATTCAGCAAAATACCAACCATAAATACCTTAATCGAGGATTCTGAAGGAAATTTATGGTATGCATTCAATGAATCTCTGGGCGTTCTGACCAAAAACCCAAATGGCACTTTTACCAAGAAACAAGCCCCATTTTCAAACTTATCAGGAAATTTGGTTAACAACTACATTTCTGTAAATACCATAAATCCGCAAAACATCTTTATAGGTTTAACCGATGGTTTAACACATTATGATTCTAAAATATCAAATACCTTCATTACAAAACCAAAGGTATTCATTGCCAGTTTTTCTTTTCCGGGAGATACAATTTTAACGGGCAATATAACCGAAAATGAAAAATCATACACTATACCATATAGTGCAAATCACGTAAAATTCACATTTTCATCTCCTACATATGAAAATCAGGAAAATGTAATGTACTCTTATAAACTGGAACCTTTTGAAGACAATTGGCGCAGCTGGTCTCCAATATCTCTAAAAGAATACACCAACCTGCGGGAAGGAACTTATACAATGAAGTTAAAATCAAAAAACAGTTATGGTATAGAATCAGATGTTAGCCAGATTCAATTTACAATTTCCCCGCCTTGGTACAGACACTTTTTGGCTTATTTAATTTATTTTATTCTAGTCATCACAGGAATCTATGTAATATCAAACAGGATTAAACTAAAAATTAGAAAAAACAAATATTACGAAACGATAGAACAGCGAAGATTATATCTTGAAAAAGAATCTAAAATCAGACATGAACAGCATGAGCTTGAAAAAGAGATTGAAAAACTAAAAAATGACAAACTTCAAATCAAGATTTTATCAAAAGATAAAGAACTGGTAAATAACTCGCTGCAAGTTGTAAAGAAAAACAAAATCTTAAACGGGATCATCAATAAACTAAAGGATATTGATACCAATATTCTTGATGATTCTACTAAATTTGAGTTTAACAAACTACACAAGAGCATCGTAAAAGAGGTAAATACCGATAAAAGCTGGAAAGATTTAGAAAAACACATCAAGAATGTACATTTTGAGTTCTTAAAACGCTTAAAAGAAAAATATCCAACGATATCACCGCGTGAACTCGATTTGTCGACTTATTTACTTATGAATATGTCAACAAAAGAAATAGCTGAAATTATGAATATTTCAACCGGTGGAGTAGAATTAGCCCGATATCGTTTAAGAAAAAAACTGGGACTAAACAAAAAAGAAAACTTAATTGGTTTTTTAATGAGTATTTAAAAAACAAGAATCCATCTGACGTATCAGATGGATTTCTTGTTTTTGCTTTATTTAATAAACTCTAACGTTCGTTCCAGAGCCATTCCTCTTGAACCTTTTATTAAAATAGTATTTTCATCAAAATGGAGCGTTTTCAAGTAAGCTGCAAAATCATCAAATGTTTCAAAAAATTTAATTTTTTCATGAACTGTGTTATTTTCATAAAATGATTTTCCAATTAAATAACAAGTAGACTCATTTTGATGTAATAGTGAATCAACGATTATTTTATGCTCTTGCAGACTTTCTTTCCCCAGCTCGAACATATCTCCTAAAATCATTATTTTATTTTGATTTTCTAATTGCAGAAAATTAGTAATAGCAACAGCCATACTACTTGGATTAGCGTTGTAAGCATCCAGAATAATTTGGTTAGAACCTTTTTTCAATAATTGAGATCTGTTATTCTCGGGTATATAACCTTCAATTGCTTCTTTAATGTCATTTTCCTCAACCTTAAAATAATACCCCATTGCAACGGCCGCATTGATATTATTAGCATTGTAAAGTCCAATTAAATGAGATTTAAGACTAAAATTATTATACGCTATTGCAACAAAAGGATTCGCTTCTATTTTTTTAATATTCAGATTCGCTTCAGGCTTACTGACTCCAAACGTAAAAGATGTAATTCCATTAGATTTTTCAACTTGAATTGGATCTTCTAGATTTACAAAAGCCTGTTTAATGTTTTTTACAAGATACTGATACATTTCGCTTTTACCCTCAATTACCCCTTCAACACCTCCAAAACCTTCTAAGTGCGCTTTTCCAAAATTGGCAATATAGCCATAATCAGGTTGTGCAATTTCGCATAAAAATGCAATCTCTTTTTTATGATTTGCTCCCATTTCAACAATACCAATTTCAGTATCCTTTGTAAAAGATAACAAAGTCAACGGAACTCCGATATGGTTATTCAAATTACCTATTGTTGCTTTGGTTTTGTATTTTTTTGACAAAACCACATTTATAAGTTCTTTGGTAGTCGTTTTTCCATTACTACCCGTTAAGGCCACTATTGGTAATTTTAAATAAGCACGATGAAACTTTGCAAGCTCCTGTAATGTTTCCAGACTATTTTCGACAAGAATAGTCCTCTCATCTATAAAATAAGCCGCATTATCAACAATAACATATAAAGCTCCTAATTCTAAAGCTCTTGCAGCAAACGTATTAGCATCAAAGTTTTCTCCTTTTATGGCAAAAAACATGGCATCCTTTTCAATTTTTCTAGTATCAATTGAAACTGATTTGCATTGTAAAAATAAATTATGAATTCCCTGAACATTCATTTAAAAAAAAATTTATAGGTGATAAAATTAGAAAAAAACAATGAACTTATCCTGACTTTTTTTAATTGGCTGAAAAATGGTCTTTTTACTCCAAATTTCACCTGTTTTTTACTCTGTAGCTGCATCAGCAACAAAAAAGCCAAAATAAATCACATAAAAAAAATTCCAAATTCCTTACTGAAATATTCAGCTTTGGAATTTGGAATTTTATATGTTGAAATTTCTAAAACTTAATTTCTAGGCGATTTTCTTCTTTCGGCTTTTGCACCTACTCTGGACATTGCACATCTAAATCCGATGTAATCTGTCGCCATATCCTGAGGAAAATATCTTCTTTGAGCCGGATCTAACCAATAAGCTCTGTCTCTCCATGAACCACCTTTGTAAACTCTTACATTATCATCGATTAATGTAGTACGCTTACTAGAGTTATCATACTTTCTAATCATCTTACCTAAACTATCTGTAGTTACATTATGTTTAGGAGAGTTGTACATAGCCTGATCTGCTTTTGCACCTGCCTCAGAATCTCCAAAGTCAAAATATTTAGATGATTGTTTATCTCCATCTCTATAATTGATATTGTCACTTGTACTGAAGTTTTGTCTTAGGTAAGTTTCGTTTTCATCAACCGGAACCTGAGCAATTTCTCCTGGTAAGTTTGTAGCAACTTTTTTACCGTTACTCAAAGTTTTGTATTGAATGTTATCTTTAGTGATAATTTCAATTTTACCATCTTTTCCAATTTTGTTTTTAGCATATTGATTTCCTCTAAAGTAGTTAAAATCATTCGCTTCATTATCGATAATAGGTCTGTAAACATCGGCAACCCATTCGGCTACGTTTCCAGCCATATCGTATAATCCAAAATCATTAGGTGCATAGCTTTTTACAGCATTTGTAATATCTGCACCATCATCAGACCAACCTGCAATTCCACCGTAATCACCGTTTCCTTGTTTAAAGTTAGCCAATTGGTCTCCTTTGTTTTTACGTTTAGATGAACGTGTATAATCTCCGGACCAAGGATATTTCTTTTGTCCTTTATATATGTTGTATTCTCTTTGTCCAACATCTGCAGCAGCAGCGTATTCCCATTCTGCTTCAGTAGGAAGTCTGTATTCCGGAAGAATAATTCCTGAAGAACGTTGTGCGTATACGTTTTTAGCTTCTGGAGTTGTACCGTCTTTTCCTGCTTTTAATCTTCTCCCATTAGGGTTTTTCTTTAAAACAAGTTCTTCGTTACCAGCATAAGTAGTACTTGGAGAAGCTACATAAGCTTCAGTATTAAAGATACTTTCAGCAGTAACATCTTGTGTTTTTGCACCTTTTTTAAGGTATCCGTTTTTTTCTAAAACTGCCTCGTTAACACGGTCAGTTCTCCATTTACTAAATTCAACAGCCTGAATCCAGTTTACACCAACTACAGGATAGTTTGCATAAGATGGGTGTCTTAAGTAATTGTTAGTCATCGTTTCGTTATACCCTAAACGATTTCTCCATACTAATGTATCAGGAGATGCACCTTCGTAAATATTTTTGTAATTTTCTTCTGTTGGTGGGAAAACTTTCTTTAACCATTCCAGATATTCTAAGTACATACCATTTGTAACTTCAGTCTCATCCATATAGAATGACTGAACATGTTGTTGAGTTGGAGTATTATTCCAATCGTGCATAACATCATCTTGTACTTTACCCATTGTAAATGTACCTCCCTCAACAAAAACTAAACCAGGTCCTGCCTGTTGTTTTTTTCCTGCATTTCTGGCAGCAGTTCCATTCTGACTATCTACATCCCAACCAGTTGCTCTGGAAGCGTGACTGGAACTCGATTTTTTGCTACAACTAGCCGTGCCCAACATCAATACCATTGACATCATTAATTGCAAGACTACAATTTTGTTTACTTTCATACTCATTCTTAGGTGATAAATTTAGGTGCTGCAATATAATAATTAACATTTAATTAGCAACATCTGTTCTAATAATTTTATTTAGCTGTTTTTTACCAGAAAATAACCTATAGTTACGAACGCAAAAATATACTTTTTATTATTTACTATAACATGAAATACTATATTTTTACTTACCAAAATATTTTTAATTTAAAACCGTTTTACCTACTGATGAAACAAGCTTTAATCTTATATCTTTTTTTGATTCCAATTATCTCATTTTCCCAGATAAATGGCAGCTTCACACTAGATTGGCAAAACAAAAAAGACATGAGTTTTGGCGACTCAAAAATAAAAATCCCATATTTTTCAGGAAACAGTTTTCGCTACGACACTACAAAAAAAAGCATAATATTATTGCTAAACCTAAGCGAGACGAATTATTCAAACAGCAATTCCGTTCAAATTACGAACATAATCTATGAACCAATGCCTGTTGCCGACCTGGGTGAGCTCTCACATGAAAACATACCTGAAAAACCAAATGAAACGTTAAAAACAACCATCTCAAGAGATCAAAAACAAACTTTTCTCTTGCTGTCTCCTATAATAAAAGACGGAAATGGTTTTAAAAGGATTCGGTCATTTTCTTACATTACAACAAACTCGGCAGCAGTAGCCAGCAACAACTCTTCTTCTTTTCAAAAATCAAATGCTGTTTACAATTCTGTTCTCGCTTCCGGAGACTGGTATCGTTTTTACATTGAAAAGTCAGGCGTTTACAAAATCTCCAAATCCTTTTTACAAAGCCTTGGATTTGATCCGGCTAAAGTCGATCCAAGAAGAATAAAAATTTACGGAAACGGCGGCAGAATGTTACCTCTGGCAAACAACATTTATTATCCGGAAGATTTAGCCGAAAATGCCATTCAGGTTATTGGCGAAAACGACGGTGTTTTTAACAACGAAGATTATATTCTTTTTTATGGCGAAGGAGTCAGCAACTGGAACACTGAAAGCCAGACTAATCTTAACTTGTATGACACCAAATCATATTACTACATTACAGCGAATGGTAACGATGGAAAACGAATTTCAAATTTAAACCAGCCATCAGGAAGCACCACTTTAGAACTAAACACTTTTGACGACTATCAATTTCATGAAATCGACAAAACAAACATTGCTCACTTGGGACGTCAATGGTACGGAGAGGCTTTTGACATCAATCAGGAACAGGAATTTGAGTTTAACTTTCCTAATATAGAAACCACAACAGCTGTAAAAATACAGCTAAACACAGCTTCGGCCGCCTACACTCCCACTTCCTTTACAATTGCAGCAAACGGACAAAATATCAGCACACTTAACTTTCAGGCTTTAGCTCCTAATGCTGACCAGAAATTTTACGAACAAAAACTACCCGCAAATACTTCTTTCACAGGTGCTGAAAACATAAAAATAAAACTTACCTATAATAATAATGGTGTTCCGGGATCAAAAGGATATCTGGATTACATTAATTTAATTGCAAAAAGAAAACTATTAGGTACAGGAAAACAATTTAAATTTCAATACGACTTAGCCAGCTCTACAGCCGGAATCGTAAATTACACTATTGGAAACGCTTCCGGGATTTCTCAAATTTGGGATGTTACAGACCTATATAATGTATCCAAAATAGAAAACGCAAATCAGGCTAGTTTTAGCTTCAAAGCTTCATTGGGAGAAATCAGGAAATATATCGCAATTGACGCTGCTGATTATTTCACTCCGTTAAAAGAAAATCAGGCAAAGGTTGCTAATCAAAATTTAAAAGGAACTCTTTTTAAAAATGCACAAAACAGCTTTCAGGATATCGACTATGTCATTGTTGCGCCTAAGTTTTTAGTTAATCAGGCCGAAAAACTAGCCAACTTTCATCGAATAAATTCTAATTTAAATGTAAAAGTAATTTCGTTAGAAAACATCTATCAGGAATTCTCTTCGGGAAAACAAGACATCGCAGCCATTCGAAATTGCATCAGATACATTTACAACAACGCTTCATCTTTAGAAAAAAAAATAAAATATTTAAATTTATTTGGAGACGCTTCATTTGATTACAAAGACAGAATCGCAAACAATAACAATATTGTACCTATATATCAGTCTGTAGTTAGCAATACAACCGGAGAAGCTTCTTTTGCATCTGATGACTTTTACGCACTAATGGATACTAATGAAGGCGTTGTCGTATTTCCTTTTGGAGGAATTGACATTGCTACAGGAAGAATGCTGGTTTCAGACAATGCTCAAGCCGGTGAAATGGTCAATAAAGTTTTAGAATATTACGATACCAAATCATACGGAAACTGGCGTAACAACATCGTTATGGTTAGTGATGATTCTGATCAGGCTTCAGATGCTACGATACAATCCCGTCAAAACAATCTGGCAGATGTTATCGCTGCACAAAAACCTTTTTTTAACATTGATAAAATTCTTTTAGACTCTTATACCCAAGAAGCATCTGCCGGCGGAGCGAGATATCCAAAAGCAAAAACAGATTTATTTAATGCTTTTGAGAAAGGCGCTTTAGTTTTTAACTATTTAGGACACGGAGGCGAAGATGGACTAGCAGGTGAACGAATCTGGGAAAAATCAGACGGTCAAAACCTAAGTAATCAATACAAGTATCCATTATTTATTACTATAACCTGTGAATTTTCGAGATTTGATGACCCAACACGACCAACAGCCGGCGAATATACTTTTTGGAACCCTAAAGGAGGAGCAATTTCAATGCTAACAACCATTCGTGCAATTGGACAATTTAATGCCGAAAACTTCAATGACAGTTTGAGTAAAAATTTATTTTCGTACGGATCCAATCAATACAATACAATTGCAGAAACGCTTCGGATTTCTAAAAACGAAAATCCAAGTTCTGCCAGTAATGTCATTTTTTATATTGGAGATCCTGCTCTGATGCTGGCCATTCCAAAACCAAAAATCAATCTGACAAAAGTAAACGATATTGCAATTTCGCAAGCCATTCCGGATTTTCAATCTTTGGCAAAAATTAAAATATCAGGACAAATTACAGATGAAAACGATAATCTTTTAAGCAATTACAATGGAGAATTGGCTACCGCGATTTTCGACAAATTAATTACCACTACTACCTTAAATAATGATGGATATAGCCCTGCAATGTCGTTTAAGATTCTGGGAGAAACTATCTTTAGAGGAAATGCCTCTGTAACCAATGGTCAGTTTGAATTTAGCTTTGTCGTTCCCCGTGATATCCGAATCCCGTTAGACTATGGCCGAATTAGTTTTTATGCCAAAAAGAATCAGGTTCTGGAGAACCAGACAGGCTTTAATACAGCCATAAAAATTGGCGGAATAAATCAAAATGCACCTCAGGACAATATAAATCCAAAAGTGAAGTTATATATGAACGATGAAACTTTTGTATCTGGTGGAATCACAAATGAATCGCCTTTTTTATTAGCGTTTCTTGAAGATGAAAATGGTATTAATACAGCAAGCGGAATCGGGCATGACATTGTAGCAATTTTAGACGGAGATGTTAGTAATCCTTATATTTTGAACGATTATTATCAAACAAAACTTGATGATTACACCAATGGAAATTTACGTTTCCCGTTACGAAATTTAGCTCCCGGAATGCACACTATAAGCTTCACAGCATGGGATGTTTATAACAATCCTGTAACCAGTGAAATACAATTTATTGTTGTTGGAGATGAAACCCTGACTTTATCACACGTTCTTAATTACCCCAACCCTTTTTCAACTTACACCCAATTTTGGTTTTCACATAACAGACCATACGAACCTTTAGATGTTCAGGTACAGGTAATGACGATAACCGGAAAAGTAGTCTGGACAAAAAACCAGGTTATTACTACCGAAGGTTTTTTATCCAGAGAAATAACCTGGGACGGAAAAGACGATTTTGGTGACAAAATCGGAAAAGGTGTGTACATTTACAAACTGACAGTCAAATCTAATTTGACAAATAAAAAGGCAGAAAAATACGAAAAGCTTGTCATCTTATAATAATATATATATTTGTATCATAAATACCATAAATCACATAAATGAAAAAATTTCCTCTTTTATTAATTTGTTGTTTAGTTATTTCTTTCGTTAAAGCCCAAACTATTGAACGCCCCATTACTACCGGAGTTCCGTTTTTATTAGTAGCAGCAGATGCCAGAGCAGCCGGTTTGGCAGATCAGGGTGTCGCTACTTCGGCCGATGCTTTTTCACAACAATGGAACCCTGCAAAATATGCTTTTTCAGTAGACAAGCAAGGTCTTTCCATTAGTTACACTCCTTATTTAACAGATTTAGCCAATGATATCTCGTTGGGTCAGCTAACTTATTACAACAAAATCAACGAAAGAAGTGCCTTTGCAGGTAGTTTTCGTTATTTTGGTTTTGGAGATATTGAGCTTAGAACAACAGGAGATCCGAACGAAGCAGCAAGAATTGTTTCGCCTAATGAATTTGCTTTAGACGGATCTTACTCATTAAAGCTAAGCGAAACATTCTCTATGGCTATTGGAGGAAGATATATTCGTTCCAACTTAAAAATCGCTTCAGAAGATATTGACGCATCAGCAGCAAGTACTTTTGCTGTAGACGTTGCAGGTTTTTATCAATCAGAAGAAATCGCTTATTCAGATTTTAACGGAAGATGGAGAGCTGGTTTCAATTTTCAAAATCTTGGCCCAAAAATAAGTTATGATAACGACAATTTAAGCTCTAATTTTTTGCCGGCAAACCTTAGATTAGGTGGTGGTTTTGATTTTATTCTTGATGACTACAACAAAGTTGGACTTAGCGTCGAATTTACCAAACTATTAGTTCCAACTCCTCCGGGACCAGGAACACCTGTTGATGCTAATGGCGATGGTGATTATAATGATCCGGGAGATATTTCTCAGCAGCAGGCAGATGCCGCAAACTACAAAAACTACAATAATATAGGTTGGGTTTCCGGAATATTTAAATCTTTTGGAGATGCTCCGGGCGGATTTAGCGAAGAATTAAAAGAAGTCACGTATAGTGCAGCTGCAGAATATATGTATCAGGATGCTTTTGCATTACGCGCAGGATATTTTCATGAAAGCCCGATGAAAGGAGCAAGACAATTTTTCTCTTTAGGTGCAGGTTTTAAATACAATGTTGTAAAAGTTGACGTTTCGTATTTATTTTCGACATCAAAAGTTAAAAATCCGCTAGAAAACACACTTCGTTTCTCTTTAACCTTTAACTTTGGCGACAAATACGAAGTTTATTAAACGCAGAAAATAAAAAAACAATAACAATCCAAATTTCTATTTCTTAGAAATTTGGATTTTTTTTCCCATAAAAAGAAATGAAAGAAATAAGCATAACATCATCTTTTACTGTTTACAATTCACTAGAAGAACTTTCAAAAGACACACAGGATTTAATGAACGAGGCGATTGAAATTCGTAAAAAAGCATACGCACCCTATTCACAATTTAGAGTTGGAGCCGCATTACTTCTTGATAATGGCAAAATAGTTTTAGGATCAAATCAGGAAAATGCTGCTTATCCATCAGGATTATGTGCAGAACGGGTAGCCATTTATCACGCCGGAAGTGTTTACCCAGAAGCCAAAATTCTAAAAATAGCGATTACCGCAGCTTCAGACACCAATCAGACAAAAGCACCAATTCCGCCTTGTGGTTCTTGCCGTCAGTCTATTGCAGAATATGAAATCAAACAAGACACCCCTATTGAAATTTATTTTATGGGAGAAATTGGCGAAGTTTACAAATCAGCATCCCTAAAAAATTTACTACCTTTTATGTTTGATAAAAAGTTCTTGTAAAAAAAAGCCAAAAAGTAGCTTTTAAATTTTAGTTCTTAAATGGAATGTCTTATTTTTGCATCCCGACCTTTCGGGCGCAAATTTGTGGGAGGAAACTATTTTGCGTTATAGGCAACAATTGATAACACAAACAAACTTTAGCAAAAGAAAGAATTCAGATGAAAGAAGTTACAAAAGAAGTATATTTAAAGTGGTACGAAGACATGCTACTTTGGAGAAAGTTTGAAGACAAACTTGCAGCATTATACATTCAACAAAAAGTTAGAGGTTTTCTACACTTATATAATGGTCAGGAAGCTGTATTAGCAGGTGCTTTGCACGCTATGGATTTGACCAAAGATAAAATGATTACTGCTTACAGAAACCACGTTCAGCCAATTGGAATGGGAGTTGACCCAAGAAATGTAATGGCTGAGCTTTTAGGAAAAGTTACAGGAACTTCTAAAGGTATGGGAGGTTCTATGCACATTTTCTCTAAAGAACACCGTTTTTATGGAGGTCACGGAATTGTAGGTGGGCAAATTCCGGTAGGAGCTGGTTTAGCTTTTGCTGATAAATATTTTGAAACCGGTGGTGTAACCATGACTTATTTTGGTGATGGTGCAGCAAGACAAGGTTCATTACACGAAGCTTTCAACATGGCAATGTTATGGAAATTACCAGTTGTATTTATTGTTGAAAACAACGGTTATGCAATGGGAACTTCTGTAGAAAGAACCGCAAACCACACTGACATCTGGAAACTTGGTTTAGGATACGAAATGCCTTGCGGACCTGTTGACGGAATGAACCCTGTAAAAGTTGCCGAAGCTATGACTGAAGCAATTGACAGAGCCCGTCGTGGTGACGGACCAACTTTCCTTGAAATGAAAACGTACCGTTACAGAGGACACTCTATGTCTGATGCACAATTATACCGTTCTAAAGAAGAGGTTGAAGAGTACAAAAAAATTGATCCAATTACTCAGGTTTTAGATGTAATTAAGGATCAAAAATATGCTACAGAAGAAGAAATCGAAGCCATCGACCAAAGAGTAAAAGACCTGGTTGAAGAATGTGCGAAATTTGCTGAAGAATCTCCATATCCGGACTTACAACAATTATACGATGTAGTATACGCACAAGAAGACTATCCATTTACACCTCATAAACTATAAAATATTATGGCGATAAAAGTAACAATGCCTCGTTTGAGCGATACTATGACGGAAGGAACGGTAGCAACATGGCTTAAAAAAGTAGGCGACAAAATCAGCGAAGGAGATATTCTGGCTGAAATTGAAACAGATAAAGCAACAATGGAGTTCGAATCATTTAATGAGGGAACTCTTTTACATATTGGAATTCAGGCTGGAGAAACTGCTCCGGTTGATTCATTATTAGCCATCATTGGTAAAGAAGGAGAAGATATTTCTGCTCTTTTAGCCGGTGGTGACGCTCCTGCTGCCGAAGCTCCAAAAGCGGATGCTCCTGCTGCAGAAACAAAAACAGAAACTGCTGCTCCTGCAAAAGCAGCAACTGAATTACCAAAAGGTGTTATAGTAGTAACTATGCCACGTTTAAGTGATACAATGACCGAAGGCACAGTAGCAACCTGGTTGAAAAAAGTAGGCGACACTGTAGCAGAGGGCGATATTTTAGCCGAAATTGAAACAGACAAAGCCACAATGGAATTTGAATCTTTCAATGCCGGAACGTTATTATATATCGGAATTCAGGAAGGAAGCACAGCTCCTGTTGACAGCTTATTAGCTATCATTGGACCAGCGGGAACTGACATATCAGGAATTGCTGATAATTATACTGCCGGAGGTGATGCAACCGCAAGTACTCCTGCTGCTGAAGAAACTAAAGCTGCTCCTGCTGCTGAAAAAGCAACTGAAACTGTAGCTGACAACTCTAACGGAGGAAGAATTTTAGCTTCACCTTTAGCTAAGAAAATTGCTTCTGATAAAGGAATCCAATTAAATCAGGTTAAAGGATCTGGAGAAAACGGACGTATCGTAAAAAGCGATATCGAAAACTTCACTCCATCTGCACAAGCACAACCTGCTGCAACTGCAACTTCTGCTGCCAAACCACAAGAAACGGCTGCTCCTGCTGCACCAAAAGTATTTGTTCCTGCCGGAGAAGTTTACACAGAAGAGATCAAAAACTCTCAAATGCGTAAAATTATTGCAAAACGTCTTGCTGAATCATTATTTACAGCACCTCACTACAACTTAGTAATCGAAGTAAGTATGGACGAAGCAATGGGCGCAAGAGCAACTATCAATACCGTTCCTGATACAAAAGTATCTTTCAACGATATGGTAATTAAAGCTTGTGCTTTAGCATTGAAAAAACACCCAAAAATCAACTCTCAGTGGAAAGAAGACGCTATCATCATTAACCACCACGTAAATATTGGTGTTGCTGTAGCTGTTGAAGACGGATTAGTAGTTCCTGTATTGAAATTTACAGATGCTATGAGTTTATCTCAAATTGGCGCTTCAGTAAGAGATCTTGCAGGAAGAGCTAAAAACAAAAAATTAGGACCACAGGAAATGGAAGGAAGTACTTTTACAGTATCTAACCTTGGAATGTTTGGTATTACTGAATTTAATTCAATTATCAACCAACCAAACTCTGCTATCCTTTCTGTTGGTGCAATTGTTGAGAAACCAGTAGTTAAAAACGGTCAGATTGTAGTTGGAAACACCATGATGTTATCATTGGCTTGTGACCACAGAACAATTGATGGTGCAACTGGCGCTCAATTCTTACAAACATTAAAACAATACATCGAAAGCCCGGTTACCATGTTGGCATAATTTTATTGTCAACCGGAGCAAAGGCAAAGGTTATATTTAATAAAATCCCGTTTTGTTTATTCAAAACGGGATTTTTTGTTTAATTTTCATGCTCAAATTCAATACTTCATAAAATGAAAAAACTAACCCTTCTAATCTTGTTTCTTACAGCAATCGCCTGCCAGAAAAAAGACCAAACAGAAAAACCAACCGCCGTTATAGACGAACACAGCTATTCGAAACCGGAACTTGCCGTTGTAAAACATCTGGATCTTGACATCAAAGTTGATTTCGACACACAAACTATTTCCGGAAAAGCTTCCTGGCTAATTGACAATATCAGCAAAGGAAACGAAATTATCTTTGACGAAAACACCTTAAACATTACCAAAGTAACTTTAGGTGACGAAGAAAAAGAAACCAAATTTGAACTTGGAAAAGATACCGAATTTCACGGAAAACCGCTTCACATTACGATTGAACCAAATACTACTAAAGTCAACATTTACTACAGCACAACAAAAGATGCCGTTGCATTACAATGGTTAACACCTGCGCAAACTGCTGACAAAAAGAAACCTTTTGTTTTCTCGCAAGGCGAAAGCATTTGGTCACGTACCTGGATTCCGTGTCAGGATTCACCGGGAATTCGTTTTACTTATAATGCAAAAGTTACGGTTCCTAAAGATTTATTAGCTGTAATGAGCGCTGTAAATCCACAAAAGAAAAATAATAGCGGGGTTTACACCTTTAAACAAGACAAAGCAATTCCGTCTTATTTAATGGCAATTGCAGTTGGAGATCTTGAATTTCAGGCAATCGACAACAGAACCGGAGTTTATGCAGAGCCATCAATGTTAAAAAAATCGGTTTGGGAATTTGCTGAACTTGGAAAAATGGTTGTCGCTGCCGAAAAACTTTACGGACCTTATCGTTGGGGACGTTATGATGTATTGGTTCTTCCTCCAAGTTTCCCTTATGGCGGAATGGAAAATCCAAATTTAACTTTCCTTACTCCTGGCGTAATTGCAGGCGATCGTTCCCTAACAAGCTTACTAGCACATGAATTAGGTCATAGCTGGAGTGGAAATTTAGTCACTAACGCAACTTGGGATGACATTTGGCTGAACGAAGGTTTTACTACTTATGTAGAGCATCGAATTGGTGAAGAAATTTTCGGAAAAGAAGAAGCTGAAATGCAAGATGTTCTAACTCGTAAAGATTTAGACGATAATATTGCCGAATTTGGCGCAACAAACCCAGATACAAGATTAAAAGTTAGCCTTACAGGAAGAAATCCTGATGATGGAATAAGTCAAATTCCGTATGTAAAAGGATATAACTTCCTGAAAGTAATTGAACAAGCTGTTGGACGCGAAAAATTTGATCCGTTTATTAAAAATTATTTTGATGCTCACGCTTTTCAATCTATTACAACTGAAGATTTTGTAAAATACATCAACGACAACCTTATTAAAGGAGACAAAGCTCTTGCTGACAAAATCAAACTTGACGATTGGATTTACAAACCAGGAATTCCATCAAATATAACTTCTGTTCATTCTGATGATTTTACTGCAATTGACAGCATTCAAAAAAACTGGAGAAAAACTGGCGTTAAAAGATTAAGCCAAAAAATAAAATCAACTACAGAAAAACAGCATTTTATAGATTATTTACCTGCCGATATTACTGTTGAAGAAATGACTGCAATTGATGCCGAGTTTAATTTTACTAAAAATGGAAACTTCGTAATCAAACGCCAATGGTTTGTTCAGGCAATTCGTCATCAATACAAAACAGCATATCCTGCAATCGAACAATTCATGATCGCAACCAGCAGAACAGGATCTTTAATGACTCTTTATAAAGAACTTGTTAAAACTCCTGAAGGGAAAGTTTGGGCAAAACAGATTTTTGATAAAGCTAAATCTGGTTATCACGCAACAACCGTTCAAGCTGTTGGAGATTTATTGAAATAGTTTTCATTCATAATAAACAACTTAAATCCTCGATTACCTTAATAATCGAGGATTTTTTTATTCCTGTTTGTCATTGCGAGGAACGAAGCAACCGCACTAACAATAAGCGCAATTATCAATAACAACCAAAGCACCAAATATGATTGCTTCTTTCCTCACAATGACAAACTAAACGAAAACCTTCTTATGAAAACTACTTCCCTAGCCCCGATAGAAGTGAAAATCCTTTTGTGGCGGGGTTCGCCACAAAAGATTGTAACGAATAGCGGGATTAGCTCCTAAAAAATGCTTTATCATAAAAATAAAAAACCCTCTTTTTCTCATCAAAAAAACACGCAGGGAAAATTATCCATTACATAGCGTAAATTCTCCATGTTCTAAAATCTGTCATCGTCGCATCTTTGTAGTGTCAAAAGACAAGAACTATAAACAACATAAAAATTAAATAAGATGACACGATTAACAGCATTAAACCCAGAAGAAGTAACAGGAAAAACTAAAGATTTATTCAACGCTGTACAAGCAAAATTAGGTGTTGTTCCGAACATGATGAGAACAATGGGAAATTCTCCTGCAGTATTAGAAGGATATTTGAATTTAAGCGGCGCTTTGAGCCACGGAAAATTAAGCGCAAGAACTGGCGAATTATTAGCCTTAACAGTTTCAGAAACTAATTCATGCGATTACTGTGTAGCCGCTCACACTTTTATTGGAGAAAAATTATTAAAAACAGATCCACAAGTGTTGCAAGACGCAAGAACAGGAAATTCTAACGATGCAAAAACTGAAGCTATCCTTCGATTTGCCAAAACATTAGTAAGCAAAAATGGTTTAGTGAGTAATGAAGATGTTCAAGCATTCAAAAACGCAGGAGCTTCTGAAGCTGAAATTGCAGAAACTGTAGCACATGTAGCATTGAATGTTCTAACCAACTATTTTAACAATACTGCAAATACAGAAATTGATTTCCCTGCGGTTCCAAGTTTAGAACTTCAAAAGTAATTCAAACAAAAACAATCCTTAAAGATAGTTGTGAATTTATTCATGACTATCTTTATGTTTTCAAAAAACAGTAATTATGAGCAATCAGAATGTTTTTACGTTGATAAATCCGCAAACCGGAAATCTGGCTTTCAAACTACTTCCGTTTGGTGATAACAGCCATTTTGATCATTTGCAACGCAATAATTATTATTCCCTAATTTGGGTTACAAAAGGACAAGGAAAAGTAAAAGCTGATTTTGCTGAATATCATTTTGAAGAAAACTCACTCCTCGCCTTTTCACCTTATCAGCCTTTTATGCTTTGTGTAAGCGAACCAATTGAAGGAATTGCAATTCACTTTCATCCGGATTTCTATTGCATACATATGCATCAAAAAGAGGTTTCCTGCAGCGGTGTTTTGTTCAATAACGTTTATCAACCGCCATTTGTTAAAATTACAGATGAAGCTTCTGCTACTTTTAAAATGGTTTTAGATCAGATGAAAGCAGAAATTCAAAATTCTGATTTGGCACAATATGAATCATTGGTTTCTTATTTAAAGATATTTTTGATCACAGCTTCGCGATTAAAAAATCAGCAATTAGAAGAAATGAAATCGGTTCCAAATAGCAAAGAACCTTTTATACTTCAAAATCTAAAAGACGCAATCGAAGACAATTTCAAAACCAAACATTCTGCCGGAAACTATGCAGATATGCTGAATATTTCGGCGAAAGCTTTAGCCAAAATATCCAAGAATTATTTCAATAAAACGTTGACGGATTTAATTGCCGAAAGAATCATAATTGAGGCCAAAAGAGAATTATACATGACCACCAAAACGGTAAAAGAAATCGCTTATGAATTAGGTTATGATGACGAACATTACTTTAGCAGATTTTTTAAAACAAATGCCGATGTTTCTCCACAATTATATCGCGAAACGGTAGGTTTTGGAAAAATGGAAACTTAATTTTTATTCTTAGCTTCTATCCATTTTGCCATGTATTTGGTACTTTTTAAAGTATGATGCTGGAGCAAACTTCCCATAAAATTTTGCAAACGATGACTCTCAGAATCATTCAATAATGAATTAATCTTTGCCACTAAAACTGTAGAATATTTACTTAACTGATAACATTCATTAACGATTGCAACGCCATTTTTTTGTGATTGTTTCCACAAGTTTTCATCCTGATATAAATCAACTGCTTTTTTCGCAAACGTTTCAACATCATCAGTAATAAAACCATTCCACGGTAAATTTGCATGCATTGCCTCAGAACCAATTGTTGTTGTCATGCTTGGCGTTCCGCATTGCATTGCTTCGAGCAATTTTCCTTTTAAACCTGCTCCAAAACGAATTGGAGCCAAAACAACTCTTGATTTCTTTATCACTTCATTTGCATCTTCAGCTCTTCCCATAATCAAAAAACCATTTTTGGACTGATGCAGCTGCAGTACTTTTTGAGAAGGATAAGCGCCATAAACCTCCAAAACAGCTTCAGGAAACTGAGTTCGGATTAACGGCCAAATTGTTTCTTTTAAATACTGAACAGTGTTCCAATTTGGTTCGTGAAGAAAATTCCCAATAAAAACAAAGTTCTTTCTACTCTCAAACGAAGGCAGTTTTAAAAGATCTTCTTCAAACATTTGATCCACCAGAAAAGGCAAATAACACAGTAAAGCCGAGTCGATTTTAAATACATCTTTTAAAACATTCATTTCGAATTTAGAAATAATAAAAGACAAATCACATCTTAAAATACTGGCAATTTCTCTTTTTGCCACTTCTTCAGACAACAAATTATTTAAAGCAAATACTCTATTTTCCTTAAAAGCTTTTTGTCTCGCCGTTCGCAAACAATGCAAGTCCTCTGTATCCAATAACCGGATTGCTTTTGGGCAATTTTCAGACACGCGCCATCCAAACTGCTCTTCAATCATGAAACGATCAAACAAAACCACATCCGGATTTAACTCTAAAATAAAATCATCAAAGCTGGAATTATTTAATTCAATTGATTTTTTATCTATTCCAAATTCAGTCAAATCAACCATAAAATCACTATCCAAGGCGGGACTTGCAAATGTAATTTGATACTTATTTTGCTTAAAAATAGAGATCAATTGCATCATTCTCCCTCCTGCCGCAGAAGAATTTGGTTCTGGCCAGACAAAGCCAATGATTAAAAGTTTTTTTTCCTGATTCATTTTAATTCTTTAAAGCTACAAAATAATGCTTTTTTAAGCGCATTTACATGATATTTCCTAATTTTCAGCTGTAAAATGACTAATTTTGCAGGATACTTTTTTCAATAAATTATGTTAGGATTAAAATTAGCTACAGACCCTCGTTGGGTAAATATAGTCGAATCAAATATCGAAGAAATTTTGACGGATCACGCGTGGTGCGAACAAAAAGCAGCTTCGAATGCGATAAGCCTTGTTACTTACAATTCTGAATTAGAAGAACTGGTAACCGAAATGCTTATAATTGCCAGAGAAGAACTAGAACACCTGCAAATGGTTCACGATATTATCAAAAAAAGAGGTTTGACTTTGGGACGCGAAAGAAAAGATCATTACGTAAATGAACTTTTTAAATTTATGAAAAAAGACGGCAGCCGAAAAGATGCCCTTTGCGATCGTTTATTGTTCTCAGCCATGATCGAAGCCAGAAGCTGTGAGCGTTTTAAAGTACTTTCAGAAAACATAAAAGATCAGGAACTAGCTAAATTTTATCGTGATTTAATGATTTCTGAAGCCGGACATTATACTACTTTTTTAGGATTTGCACGTAAATACACAGACAATATAGATATCGATAAACGCTGGAAAGAATGGATTGAATACGAAGGTTCAATTATTACCAATTACGGAAAAAGCGAAACCGTACACGGATAATTGATCTTTTAATTTTATTTACATCTTACCTATAAATACTACAATTTGTTATGTCTACAAATAAAACGAAGTCCATTTTATTAAAAACGGCTAAATATCTAGGAATTACTTTTGTTGTTATTATTGGGTTATTGTTTTTGACACCTATTATTTTTGCTGATAAAATTAAAGAGCAAATCAAAAAAACGGCTAATGAAAGATTAAGCGCAGAATTGAATTATTCTGATGTTTCGGTTTCATTTTTCCATCATTTTCCATCCTTAACCTTAACATTAGACAATTTAAGCCTTAACGGATCAGCTCCTTATAAAAACGAGAAATTCATTACTGCCAAAGAAGTTTCATTTGGGATAAATATCGCGAGTCTGATCTTTAGTAAAGAAGTAAAAATCGACCAGATTTATTTATCTGATTCGTTTATCAATGTAAAAGTAAACTCAAAAGGAGAAGCTAATTACAATGTTTACAAATCATCCTCGGAGGCTTCAAAATCAAAAGACAGTTCTGAGACAGCTTTAAAACTGGAACGTATTGAGATTTTGAATAGTAAAATTATATATGATGACCAGTCAACCAAAGTTCATTTTGACGCCTTTGGTTTCAACTATTTAGGAAAAGGCGATTTAAACAAAGCCGTTTTCGATTTGTATTCGAAAGCAAAAATTGAAAAGTTAAATATCGTTTATGAAAATGAGCCTTATTTAATGAATAAAAAAATTGATGCTGATCTGATTACAAAAGTAAATGTAAACTCATTATCATTCTTTTTTCAACAGAATAACCTAAAAATCAATAAGCTTTTGGTCGATTTTAAAGGAAAATTCGACTTTCTGAAAGATGGCTACAATATGGATTTTGTTATCAAATCTGACAACAGCGATTTGTATGATGTTTTTACTGCTTTTCCTCCAAAATATATTACCTGGCTCTCTAAAACCGAATTAAAAGGAAACACCAATTTACTTTTAACTTTAAAAGGAGATTATATTGCTTCAAAAAAAATAGCACCAGACCTTAATTTAGATGTAAAAATAGACAACGGGTTTATAAACTATAACAAAAGCGCATTTCCGGTTTCTAATCTAAATTTAGATATAAAAACCAAAGTCCCGTCATTAAATCCGGAGCTTGTAATTGTTGATGCCAAAAATTTATCTTTAAACATCAATAAAGATTATTTAAAGTCACAATTCTACATCAAAGGAGTGAATACTCCAGATATTAATGCTGATTTTAAAGCCAAAATTGACCTTGAAAAACTAACCCAGGCACTCGGAATCCCAAGTATTGTTTTAAAAGGAAGTTTAGCAGGAGATGCAAAAGCAAACGGAATATTCGATCTCAAAAACAAACGCTTTCCTGTTACCAAAGGAATTCTGGATTTAGAAAACGGGTATTTAAAAACCCCTTATTATCCAAATCCAATCACCAATATTACCATAAAATCGAAAATCGAGAACCAAAAAGGAACTTTTGACGATTTAAAAATAAGCCTGAAACCTACTCAGTTTACTTTTGAAGGAAAACCTGTTTTTGTCGAAGCTGATTTAAGCAATTTCGATAATCTGAGCTATGATATTAAAGCAAAAGGCGAATTAGACGTAAACAAAATATATAAAGTTTTTTCTCAAAAAGGGCTTGACTTAGATGGTTTTGTAAAAGCTGATTTGGTTTTAAAAGGCAAACAAAGCAATGCCGAGAAAGGAAACTACAGCAAACTGTACAACAAAGGAACTCTGGAACTTAGAAACATTGGTATCGCATCAGAATATCTGCCAAAGAAATTTATCATCAAAGAAGGTGTTTTTAAAATCAATCAGGATAAAATGTCGTTCAATAACTTTTTGGCGGCTTATGGCCAATCTGATTTTAAAATGAATGGTTATTTACAAAATGTCTTCAACTATGTAACTACGAAAACAGGCGTTTTAAGAGGATCTTTTAAAGTTACCTCAAGATACATTAATATTGATGAGTTCATGTCCAGCACTCCGGCAAATACTTCTGTTACAGAAACCAAAACCGAAGCTCTTGCTTCTCAAACCCAAGCAAAACAAACCGGAGTTATTATAATTCCAGCCAATTTGAATTTGCAATTTACAGCAAATGCACAAAAAGTAAACTTTGACAAGTTAAATCTTCAAAGTGCTGTTGGCAATTTAAACATGAACAAAGGCAGGCTGAATATGCAAAACACAGGCTTTAACTTAATTGGCTGCAATGTGGTTATGAATGCAAATTATCAAGCCGTAACTCCTCAAAAAGCCAATTTTGACTATACCATAAAAGCCACAGATTTCGACATCAAAAGAGCCTATAACGAAATTGAAGTTTTTAGAAAAATGGCCAGCGCAGCCGAAAAAGCTCAAGGAATTGTTTCTCTCGATTACCAATTAAAAGGCCGATTAAACGGAAACATGGATCCGGTTTATCCGTCGCTTGCCGGTGGAGGAACGCTTTCTGTAAAAGATGTAAAAGTAAGAGGATTAAAAATGTTTAATGCCGTGGGAAAACAAACCAACACCGAATCTATAAAAAATCCGGATCTTTCTAAAGTCGACATTAAAACTACCATTAAGAACAACATTATAACAGTAGAACGCTTTAAATTTAAGTTTGCAGGCTTTCGACCAAGAATTGAAGGCACAACAAGTTTAGACGGAAAACTGAACTTAAAAATGCGTTTAGGCTTACCTCCTTTTGGTATTTTTGGAATTCCGCTAACTGTAACCGGAACGCAAAATAGTCCAAAAGTAAAAGTTGGCCGTAAAACAGAAGATCTCGAAGAAACAAAAGATACTGAATAATAAAAATCAAAACCTGTTCGAGATGAACAGGTTTTTTATTTTTTAAGTCAGATATAACATTTGCGATACATGCAAAATACCTTTGGCCAATAACCACAATAATACCGCCATCCCCAGAAATCCCCAGGTCCAGGTGTTGCTTCTTTTCCAACTAAAGAAAAACGTCGGAATCTCCCAATATTTAATTACAATATAAACACTCACTCCAATCAAAGAAACCCAAATCATCTGCGCCGAACGAATAGTAAAACTATACATTAAAACAGTTGTAAAAAAGAGAATCGTAATAAATTGTAAGTAATAATAGTTCTTATAATTTCGCTTGAAATTATCTTTAAGCGACAACAACAAAAAGGATATAAGCAGCAAACTTACCAAAGCAACAATCATATAAGAAAAAACAGGATTTTGCAGCCAAACAAGCAAACCACCAATTATCAAAGCCAAAACAACACAGGCCGCAAGCGAATAAACACTCCTTTCTACATAAGTATCTTGATCTTTAAACGGAATAAGCACTGGATACATATATTTCTCTAAAGTACGCCAAAACGGCAAAGCACAAATAAACGTCATACCTGATATCATAATTTCATAATTGTATAAAGTATCAGCCGGAATTTTATACAATACATACAAAAGCACTACAGTAACAATAAGAGCTGGCAGGCAAATCGTTTTTACCGTTTCCCATTTATCATTTCCCCAAAAATTATTCTTTATTTCGAAAATATATTTCTGAACTAAATATTTACGGGTAAAAATCGCCGTTGTCTGACTCCACAACAAAAAGAGACCTGTATGAATTATTATGGTACGCACTGTCATTTCACTTATGAAACAGCCCCCAACGATACAAACAATACCTATTAATAAAAGTTCGTAAGTCAATAAAATTGCCGAAAATAAAAGCCTGAATAATGGAGCAAATTGTTTAATCAGAACCGCTATAAGTGAATTCCAATAATTACGCAACAAACCTATAATAGCGCATATTGCGATAAATGCCGCCAGATACAACATCCAATTCGTGAGTGACTGTGTCTGCATCCATACCTGAACCGCAGAATCCTTTACCGGAATATAAACAACATGAGAGTTGACATAGATTTCGTTTGCCAAATAGTTTCTTATCGTATCATTAATCCTGGGAAACTGAGCTTTATGATTCTGCCAATATGCATTGCTATGATAACCACTTTTTTGCAAAATAGCAAATTCGTACAAAACTTTTTTTTGAGCATCACTTAATGAGGCTATTTGTTGTGTAGTATGAATTTCTTTTGCAAACAGACTTGTACAGAAAAGAAATAAAAAGAAAACTATATTTTTCAAGATTACGATAGATTAGTCCATCCAAAAATACAAATAATAAACCTTTAATAAGAGACTGTATTTAATTCGTATTTCAGTAAAACAAAAAACCCGCTCTTTTCAGAACGGGTTTTGTGTAATAAGCAATCTAATGATTATGCTTCGAATGGAAGAATAGATACATAAGATTTGTTATCTTTTTTCTTTTGGAACTTAACAACTCCAGCTACTCTTGCGTGTAATGTGTGATCTTTACTAATGTAAACGTTTTCACCTGGATTATGTTTTGAACCTCTTTGTCTAACGATAATGTTACCAGCAATAGCAGCTTGACCACCAAAAATCTTAATGCCTAAACGTTTTGATTCTGATTCTCTACCATTCTTCGAACTACCGACACCTTTCTTGTGAGCCATGACGTATGAGTTTAAATATTGTTATTATTCTTTAGTAGCTTCTTTTTTTGCTTTTGGAGCTGCTTTTTTTGCTTTTGGAGCTTCTACTTCTTCAGTAGCTGCATCTTCTGCTACAACCGCTTTTTTAGCTGCTGCTTTTTTAGTTCCTCCAGCTGCAGTAATACCTTCAATTACAATTTGAGTAAGATATTGTCTGTGACCATTTCTTTTTTTGTATCCTTTTCTTCTTTTCTTTTTGAAAACGATAACCTTATCTCCTTTTAAGTGTTGTAACACTTTAGCTTCTACTGAAGCACCTTCTATAGCTGGGGCGCCTAAAGTTACATTTCCATTATCATCTAATAAAAGAACTTTGTCAAAAGAAACTTTTGAACCTTCTTCATTAGCTAAACGGTGAACATAAACCTTTAAGTCTTTGCTTACTTTAAATTGTTGCCCTGCTATCTCTACGATTGCATACATACCAAATTGATTTATTGATTTTTAAGGTTGCAAATATACAATTAATAATTTATTGTGCAATCTCTTATTCTAAAAATATTTTTTTGCCTTTAAAATCTGTTTTTCAGGCTCTTTTAATAGATTTTTCATAAATAAACATGCGTAAAATACTGTCAAAAAAACTTATTATTAAAATAAGATAAGCAAAAAAGTTTACTTTTGATGTAACGATAACCAACTCTTTACTACCTACTAGAAACAGGTAAATATAATTTTATTAATCTTTTATGAAAAATTCAATAATGATGTTAAGTGCGGCACTAATGCTTGGCGGAGTAGCTCACGCTCAAAAGGTAGCTTTTGAAGAATATAATTTAGACAACGGTATGCATGTTATCCTGCATAACGATACATCGGCGCCAGTAGTGGTTACCTCAGTAATGTATCACGTTGGATCAAAAGATGAACGTCCGGACCGTACAGGTTTTGCTCATTTCTTTGAACATTTATTATTTGAAGGAACGCAAAATATAAAACGTGGAGAATGGATGAAAATTGTTACTGCAAACGGAGGAGTAAACAATGCTAATACCACCGACGACAGAACTTATTACTATGAGGTTTTTCCATCAAACAATTTGGAACTTGGTTTATGGATGGAATCTGAAAGACTAATGCATCCTGTTATTAACAAAATTGGAGTTGAAACCCAGAATGAAGTTGTTAAGGAAGAAAAAAGAATGCGCTACGACAATCAGCCTTACGGAAACATACTTCCTGAGGTAAAAAAGAACATGTTCAAAAATCATCCGTATCGCTGGACAACAATTGGTTCTATGAAAGATCTGGACGCTGCCACTCTCGAAGAATTTCAGGCGTTTAATAAAAAATTCTATACTCCAAACAATGCCGTTCTGGTTGTAGCAGGAGATTTTGACAAGACTAAAGCTAAAGAGTGGATTCAAAAATATTTTGGACCAATTCCAAAAGGTGAAGTTGTAAAAAAACAAACTTATACAGAGGAACCTATCACTCAAACGATAAAAGCAACATACGAAGATCCGAATATTCAGATTCCGATGATTGTTGCTTCTTACAGAACACCATCTATGAAAACAAGAGATGCCAGAGTTCTGGATTTGATTTCCTCGTATTTAAGTGATGGAAAAAGCTCAAAACTGTACAAAAAAATAGTTGATGATAAAAAAATGGCACTTCAAATTGGTGCTGTTGGTTTTAGTCAGGAAGATTATGGTATGTACATTTTATATGGTTTACCAATGGCTCCAAATACAACAGCAGACATTTTGAAAGAAATGGACGAGGAAATTGTAAAAATCCAAACCGATTTGATTTCTGAAAAAGATTATCAGAAATTGCAGAATAAATTCGATAATAATTTTGTGAATGCAAATTCAAGCTTAGAGGGAATTGCTGACAACCTGGCTTCTTTTTACCTGCTTTACGGAGATGTAAATCTAATTAACACTGAGATAGATCTCTACCACTCTATTACGAGAGAAGAAATTAGAGAAGTCGCTAAAAAGTATTTAAATCCAAATCAACGTTTGGTTTTAGATTACATTCCTTCAACAAAAGCTCAAAATTAAGACCATCGAATCATGAAAAGAATACATACATTTTTAATCCTTTTATTCCTAACTGGAATTATGCAAGCACAAGACCGTCCACAACCAAAACCAGGCAACGCACCCGTAGTCAATATTAAAAAGCCACAAACTTTTGTATTGGCAAACGGCATGAAAGTTTTGGTAGTTGAAAATCATAAATTACCAAGAGTAAGTTTTAACCTAACCTTAGATAACGCTCCTTTTACAGAAGGAAATAAAAAAGGGGTTGACGAATTAACCAGCAGTTTAATTGGTAACGGAACCAAAAAAACAACCAAAGAAGCTTTTAACGAAGAAATTGATTTTTACGGCGCTAGCATCAATTTTTCGTCATCAGGAGCTTACGCAAGTTCACTTTCTAAATATTCAGGACGTGTTTTAGAACTTTTGGCTGAAGGCGCTTTACAACCCAACTTTACCCAAACTGAATTTGATAAAGAAAAAGCAAAATTACTGGAAGGCCTTAAAGCCGATGAGAAAAGTGTTCCGGCGATTGCAGGTAGAGTTGTTGATGTTTTAGCCTTTGGAAGAAATCATCCTTCAGGAGAATATCTTTCAGAAGAAACAGTAAAAAACGTTACTCTTGCCGATGTTCAGACCAACTATTCTACTTATTTTGTTCCTGAAAATGCTTATTTAGTAATCATTGGAGATATTAAATTTAAAGAAACAAAAGCAGCAGTTGAAAAACTTTTTAGCGGATGGAAAAAACAAACTGCTCCAAAAAACAGCTATCCAAACCCGGAAAATGCTTCTAAACTTCAAATTGACTTTGTAGACGTTCCTAATGCAGTACAATCTGAAATTTCATTGGTAAATACTGTCAATTTAAAAATGAGTGATCCTGACTTTTTCCCTGCAGTTATTGCCAATCAAATTTTAGGAGGCGATTTTAACAGTTACCTAAACATGAATTTACGCGAACAACACGCCTGGACGTATGGCGCAAGTTCAAGTATTGGAAGCGGAAAATATGTAACCAAATTCAAAGCTTCATCTGCAGTTAGAAACACCGTTACAGATAGTGCCGTAGTAGAATTTATAAAAGAAATTAAACGAATCAGAACCGAAAAAGTTTCTGAGGAAATGCTAAGAAATGTTAAAGCCGGATACATTGGGCGATTTGTAATGCAGGTTGAAAAACCACAAACTGTTGCCCGATACGCACTGAACATTGAAACCGAAAAACTTCCCGCAGATTTTTACGAAAAATACATCCAGACTGTAAACAATGTGACTGCTGATGATATTTATCGTGTTGCCAACAAATATTTCTTATTGGACAACATGAGAATTGTAATTGCCGGAAAAGGTTCTGACGTACTTACAGGTTTAGAAAAACTTCAAATTCCGATTTTCTATTTTGACAAATACGGAAATCCTATCGAAAAACCCGTAACAAAAAAAGAAGTTCCGGCCGGAATTACTGCCAAAACAGTTTTCGAAAATTACCTAAAAGCAATTGGAGGAGAAAAAGTAGTTTCTACTGTAAAAACTTTAGCGATGAACGGATCAACCACGATTCCGCAAGCTCCAACACCCTTAACTTTCACTTCTAAATTAGATTCAAAAGGAAAAATGATGGTTTCACTTGCCATGGGAACAATGAATTTAATGAAACAGGTTGTAAACGAAAAAGGTGCTTATATAGAACAACAAGGACAACGTAAAAACCTTGAAGGAAATGATCTTGCCGAAATGAAGGCAAATGCCGCCCCTTTTGAAGAATTACAACTTGTAAAAAGAACTGATTTAAAGGTAGACAGAATCGAACCAATAAACGGAAGCGACGCTTATGCTATAAAAGATGATAAAACTACTTATTTTTATGATGTAAAATCAGGCTTGAAAGTAGCAGAATCTAAAGTTCGCGAACAAGGCGGAAAATCTGCCACACAAATTACAAACTTTAATGATTACAGAGAGGTAAAAGGAGTAAAAGTACCTTTTAACTTAGTTCAGAATGTAGGTTTTGAATTAGACATCAAAATGTCTGACATTAAAATAAACGAAGGAGTTTCAGATAAAGATTTCCTATAAAAGTTTCGAAAGCACTAAGCGGCTAAGATACTACGATTTTTAAAAGCTTTGTTAAGGTTAAAAACTTTGACAAAGCTTTTTTTTTATAATGTTTTGTCAGGGCTGAGCGGAGTTGTAGACCTTTAGTACTGTAAAACCCCTCGTCTCCGATCAGGGTCACATCCGTTGAGAACAAATGCCTTATTTTTTCGCCGATAAATAAACTCCGATCAAAATAATAAAAGCGCCAAAAAACTGAATTGGCGTTAGCATTTCATTATCCAGTAATCCCCAGAAAAAGGCCACTATCGGAATCAGATACGTTACTGATGTTGCAAATACAGGCGATGACATTTGTATCAATTTAAAGAACAATACATTTGCAATTCCGGTTCCTAAAACGCCTAAAATCATTACGAAGAAAATAGAATGCTGCGTAATGTCCATATTTATTCTTTGTGAAATATCTGTCGTACTTAAAATGACAAGTGCCGGCAAAAGTAAAACTGCAAAATTTCCTGTTGTGATACTCAATGAGTTCAAATCAGATAAATACTTCTTAATTAAGTTTACATTTATAGCATAACAAAGCGTAGCAATTACCACCAGAATCACGTAATAATAGTTTTGTCCCGGATGAGAAGATGCTCCGCTTAAAACCAGCAGCAAACAGCCCATCAAACCAACAAAAACACCTAAAACCTGCCGCTTTTGAAACTGAATTCCAAAGACAATTATTCCTAAAACCAATGTATTTAAAGGTGTAAGCGAGTTTAATATGGCCACTATTGAACTATCAACCTGAGTTTCGGCAATGGCAAAAAGGTATGCCGGAGTAAAGGTTCCAAAAACAGAAGTTATGGCAACAAATTTCCATTGTCGGCGCGAAATTTTCTTCAGACTTTTAAAGCCAACAATTAACAGAAACAAAGCTGCAAAAATAATTCGGAAAGACCCCACCTGAACAGCTGTTAATCCTACCAAACCTCTTTTTATTAAAATAAAAGAACTCCCCCAAATAAGCGAAAGAACAAATAAATAGAGCCACTTTAATTGCTTTGCATCCATAAAACGTATTTTACTGCAAATTTGTAATAATTTTATGAACTGACCTCCTCCTTTTTATTAATTTTGTAAAGAATACAACTGTCCAATTAAAATCACATATAATGAAATTCACAAAGATTATAGCGACTTTCGCCATTGCAAGCTTAATATTGGTAAGCTGCAAAAAAGAAGAAGATAAAAGTTTAGCTTTAATTAAGGCTCAAGCCGAAAAAGAAGCTCCAAAAGAACACAAAACAATTGCTGCCGAAAATGCACAAACAGCAAGTTTCACCATCGAAGGAATGACCTGTGCTATGGGATGCGCGAAAACCATCGAAAAAGAATTATCAAATTTAGACGGAGTAGAAAAAGCTACTGTTGATTTTGACAATAAAACCGCTACTGTTGTATTTGACAAAACTGTTCAAAATCAGGAAAACCTTACAAAAGTTGTTCAAGCAACCGGAGACGGAAAAACATATAAGGTTTCGAATTTTAAATCTTAAATTCTAAATCCAGTATTTAAAAAGGCGTTCAAAATTTGAACGCCTTTTTAATTTATATTTGTTGAGAACTGTTCTTGACTGCAAGAGCAGGATGCTCGCGACAGCAGAAGCGTGAATTACAAATTCAGAAAATTTATTTTAATTTCAATAACTTCTCCAAATAAACATTTTTCTCTTTTTCAGCTTCTAACAAACGCCCATAAAGTTTTTTGTTTTCCTCATAAACTTCAACCAATTTATCAAGAGGATTAAATGTACAATGGTTATTATTTTCAAAATGACTATTGTTTACAGCTTCATTAAAACTATCAAAATAATTAATAGCTGCTTCGTACGAAAAATTCTTAATTGCTTCCACCGTTACACCAAGCGCTTTTGCCACTTCTGCAGTTTGTCCTCATCGATGGCTTCACTGTTTTCCAGAGCAGAAACTGCTTGTTGATTAGTTCCTAAAGCCTGCATGAGTACTTACTGCTTCATGTGTCTTAATTTACGAATACGGCTTATTTTTTTTTCAATCTATATGATTTTGCTTCGTTAATGTGCTCGTAATTCAATGGTAACAATTAGGAATAAAAATTAAAACAATCTGCAAAAAATATCTTTATCATAGTATTTTACAGATTAAAATTCTTTTGTGCAAATCGATAAAAAATACAATTTTTCGTATATTTAAAATAAAAAAGAAGATTCAAATAGATTTTTTTTACTCTTCATTTCCATTTTAATGTTTCCATCAGCCTTTGCATGTCATTTCGAATATAACTTGCCGCCGGCATTACCGAATCAAAATTGGGTTTGGCATAAAAATAAACAGAGCCTGTTATAAAGTGCTTTGTACTATCGGTAACATAAAATTGTGAGTTTGTCGCCGCATTTCCGTCAACCTGATAAAACATCCCGTAAACCTTTTTTTGCGGGTTTAAATAGGGCTGCTCTAGTATATCATCTGCTTTAATAACATGTTCATAAGTCAGCTTTTGAGCATCTTTAAGCAATTTTTGTATATCGCCATGCACTGGCTTATACGTTAGGTAAATTGTTGCTTTCATTTTTGGGTAAGTAATGGCAAATCCACAATCTTTTTCACCCTTAATTACAGCAGCTTCGTTCATTTCAAAAGTAAACGGACAAGTGTTTTCGAAACCAACATATTTTGCTTCAGGATAATCTAAACGCAAAAAACCAGCCGGCTTAGGCACTACATCATCTTTGCAACTTAAAACAGTCAATGCCAGTAAAATTGTCGCTATTGAAATTGTTTTTTTTAACATTCTAATCTATTGTTACTTTTATTTGTTTTACACGCTTTTTATCGACTGTTTCGATGGTAAAGACACAGTTTTCGAAAGCAATTTTTTGATCTTTTTTAGGAAAATTACCCAGAACTTCTAAAATAAATCCTGCCAGTGTTTCGGCCTCTCCTTTACGGGATTCAAAAACATCTTCGTTTACATCAACGATTCTGTAAAAATCCTTCATATTTATTTTCCCTTCAAAAAGAAAATTTTTTTCATCGATCTGAGAGAAATTTAAATTTTCATCATCAAATTCATCACTAATATCCCCTACTATTTCTTCAATAACATCTTCTAAAGACACTAATCCCGAAGTTCCTCCATATTCATCCACCACAATCGCCAAATGGCTTTTAAGACTCTGAAAATCCTTCAACAAATTATCCAGTTTTTTATTTTCCGGAACAAAAAATGCTTCTCTTACTAAAGATGTCCAATCAAATTCTTCTTTGTCAATATGCGGCAACAAATCTTTTACGAACAAAACGCCTTCAATCTGATCTATATTATCACGATAAACCGGAATTCTCGAAAATCCTTTTTCGATTATTTTAGGACAAATTGCTGTAAACGATTCAGATATTTCTAGGGCAAAAATATCAATCCTCGGACTCATGACCTGTTTGGTATCTGTATTTCCAAAAGAAACAATTCCTTCCAGGATTTTTTGTTCCTCGCTTGATGTTCCTTCAGAATCTGTAAGTTCTAAGGCCTGCGAAAGCTGATTTATCGAAAAACTATTCTTTTGTTTCCCTAGTTTATGGTGCAAATATAATGTTACACTACGCATAGGTAAACTAATTGGAGAGAGCAATTTATCTAAAACAGCAATTGGATATGCAACACGTTTTGCAAATTTTACATTGTTACGGCTGGCATAAACTTTTGGCAAAACTTCGCCAAATAACAAAATCAGGGATGTAACTAAAATGATTTCAAGAATAAATTTCAACACAGGCGAACTTATCTGAACAAAAATGCCTTCTCCGGTCAAAGAAAACAAAATCACCACACCAATATTAAAAAAGTTATTGGCTACTAATAAGGTTGCTAAAAGTTTTTTGGGTTTATCTAAAAGATTAGAAATAATTTTTCCCTTTGAAAGGTTTTCCTGTAAAGTATCATCGATATCTTTTTGAGATAAAGAAAAAAGTGCTACTTCGGCACCTGATACGATTGCTGACAAAAACAGCAAAACAAATATTCCGACAAAACCAATAATTAAATTGATGTCTAAAGTTGTAGCAAAAAATAAACTGGGCTCCGGGTCCAAATTAAAGAAGATTAGTTAAACAATCAAAAAGGCAAATCATTTACAGGTAAGCCTTCATTCGTCGCGTCAAAGTTAGTGTTTTTTGCGGATTCAGTATCCTGATGTGGCTTATGATTTCCAGTTTCTTTTTTGGTAGTCAAGAAAGTAAACTCTGTAACCTGAATTTCTGTAGTATATTTCGTTGTACCATCTTCGGCTTGCCACTGCCTTGATTTGATACGTCCTTCAACATAAATCTTATCTCCTTTAGAAAGATATTTTTCGCAAATTTCGGCTGCTTTATTACGTACAACCAGGTTATGCCACTCGGTTGAAGTTATTTTTTCATTGGTAGTTTTATTGATATAAACTTCGTTTGTAGCCAATTGAAAACGCCCAATACAATTTCCTCCATCAAAATAATGCATTTTCACATCATCACCCAAATGGCCAATTAGCATCACTTTATTTAATGTTCCGTTCATAATTATGTCATGGTATTTATCTCAAAGATACATTTTTTTAGCAATTTATTTCCTGCTTTTCAATAAAATTATAAATCACTACAGGAAAAGGAAAAGTTTTTAAATCATTGATATTCAATCCATTTTTAATTGTTTCTGCAATTTTAACCTTCCAGAACTGAATATGAAGATGTTGATGCGAAAGTTTATGAATTACAGTTGCTTCGCTGCATTCTTCTATACCTAATATAGTATAGGTAGAAAAAACATCGTGCTGAACTGCATTCGAAACGATATCAAATCCCGCAATTTCAGTAGTTTCAACAAGAGGAAACTCATATAAATTGTGCCAAATACCTTTGGCTGTTCTTTTTTGAATTAAGGTATTCCCCAAAGCATCTTCTAAAATCAGATAATTAAAGAAGCGATTGGTTACTTTTAACTTTTTGGATTTTACAGGCAATACCGAAACTTTCTTTTTCTGAAGGGCAGCACAACTATCATTAAAAACACAAACAGTACAATCCGGGCTTTTAGGCACACACTGCAAAGCACCAAACTCCATAATAGCCTGATTAAAAATAGCAGGATTATCTTTTGGCATTAATTCCTGCGCCAGTTCTGTAAAATCTTTTTTAGTAGCAGGCAAGGCAATATCTGATTCGATATCGAAATAACGGGAAAGCACCCGAAATACATTTCCATCAACAACAGGAACAGCTTCATTATAAGAAAAAGAAGCAATTGCCGCTGCTGTATATTCACCAACACCTTTTAACTTTAATAAATCTTTAAAGCTATCCGGAAAAACTCCATCTAACTCATTTGCGACATATTGAGCCGTTTTATGCAAATTTCTGGCGCGAGAATAGTATCCTAATCCCTGCCAAAGTTTCAAAACCTGCTCTTCTGAGGCATTTGACAAATCAAAAACAGTAGGAAATTCCTGTGTAAATGCAAAAAAGTAAGGCATTCCCTGCACGACTCTGGTCTGCTGCAGCATAATTTCTGAGAGCCAAATATGGTATGGATTGGTCGTTTTTCGCCACGGTAAATCACGCTTATTCTGTAAATACCATTTTATCAATATGTTAGAAAAATTCATTGCAAAATACTTAGAATACAAAAGTAAATGTTTATGTAATTAAAATTTAACGAATTAGCTTGATTAATTATTTTTTTAATTCCTATATTTGCAAACTCAAAAAAATAGTACACCATTTATAAAAATAAAATAGGAAAGAAAATGACGAAAGCAGATATCGTAGCGAAAATTTCAGAGAAACTAGGTCTTGAAAAAGGAGATGTTCAAGCAACAGTAGAAACTTTTATGGAAGAAGTTAAAACTTCATTAGAAACTGGAGACAATGTTTACCTTAGAGGTTTTGGAAGTTTCATTGTAAAAACAAGAGCTGAAAAAACAGGTAGAAACATTTCTAAAAACACCACTATCAAAATTCCAGCACACAACATTCCTGCGTTTAAACCTGCAAAAGTTTTTGTAGAAGGAGTAAAAACAAATAACGAAGCAAAATAATACTATTAATTAACATAAAATCTGACACGATATGCCAAGTGGTAAAAAAAGAAAGAGACATAAGGTAGCTACTCACAAACGTAAAAAAAGAGCGAGAGCTAACCGCCACAAAAAGAAAAAGTAGTTTTAAACTACTTTTTTCTTTTTAAAAGTTCATTGAAATTGAAAAAAAGATTAAAGAGAGAAAAGACAAAAGAATATAGGCAAAATCTATTTTCTTTGCTCTATTCTCTACTAATCTTCTTTTCCCCGGGTTCAATACCTGTTAAAAATATTGTTTAATCCATCTGTAGATAAGATTTTAGATTTTAGACTTAAGATTTAGATTTTTATTAATCTATACTCTTCTCTCTTTTTCTATTTTCTGAAAAAACAGATAAAAATTTACAGTGTGAATAAAGAATTAATCATTAGATCTAGTTCTGAAGCCGTAGATTTTGCCTTATTAAAAGATGGAAAACTAATTGAATTACACAAAGAAGAAGAAAAAAGCAACTTTCAGGTGGGCGATATATTTATTGCTAAAATCAGAAAACCAGTTGCCGGACTTAATGCTGCTTTTGTAAACGTGGGCTTCGAAAAAGATGCCTTTTTACATTATCACGATTTAGGACCAAACTTAGCTTCTCAACTGAAATTCATAAAACTTGTAAGCGCAGGTAAAATAAAAGATTTCTCCCTAAAAACCTTTCAGTTTGAAAAAGAGATTGACAAAGATGGCATCATTACTGATATTTTAAGTGCCAATCAATCTGTTTTAGTCCAAGTTGTAAAAGAACCTATATCTACCAAAGGTCCAAGAATAAGTGCTGAGCTTTCATTGGCAGGAAGATTTATTGTTCTCGTTCCGTTTTCTGACCGTGTTTCTATTTCTCAAAAAATAGAAGACAAAAAGGAAAAGGATCGTCTAAAAAAACTTGTGTTATCTATCAAACCAAAAGGATTTGGTGTTATTGTTCGCACAGTAGCCGAAGGCAAAAACGTAGCCGAATTAGAAAAAGATTTGCAGAACCTGCTTGGCAGATGGACTGCAATGTGTAAAAAATTACCAACTGCTCATCATCCCTCAAAAGTATTAGGAGAACTCAACAGAGCTTCTTCGATATTAAGAGATGTATTCAACGATACCTTTAGCGGTATTCAAATAGATGATGAAGAGTTGTACCATCAAACGAAGGAATATCTGCAAGAAATTGCACCTTCAAAACAATCTATTGTTAAGTTTTATCAATCAAATGACACTCCAATTTTCGAGAAATACAATATAGAGAGACAAATCAAAACTTCATTTGGCCGAACTGTTTCCATGAGTAAAGGCGCCTATCTTATCATTGAACACACTGAAGCTCTTCACGTTATAGACGTAAACAGCGGAAACCGTTCAAATAAGGCGACCAATCAGGAAGACACAGCCATGGAAGTAAATATGATTGCTGCCGCTGAAATCGCCAGACAACTTCGTTTGCGTGATATGGGCGGAATAATCGTAATTGATTTTATCGATATGTCTAATCCAGAAAACAGGAAAGTTTTGTTCGACTTCTTGCGAGAAGAAATGAGCGACGATAAAGCAAAGCATAAAATTTTACCGCCAAGTAAATTTGGTTTAGTCCAGATTACAAGACAGCGCGTAAGACCAGAAGTTAACATCAAAACCAGAGAAGAAGATCCTAATAAAGTTAGTGGTGAAATTGAAGCACCAATTTTAATTATCGACAGAATCACCTCTGATTTAGAAAGACTTTTAAAAACCCACAAAAATGTCGTGCTAAACACACATCCATTTGTGGCTGCATACCTCAGTAAAGGTTTTCCATCATTACGTTCAAAATGGTTTTTTGAACATAAGAAATGGGTGAAAATCATACCTCGTGACGCTTACACGTACTTAGAATACCATTTCTATGATAAAAAAGGAAATGTTATTTCAGAATAAAAAACAAAAACCGCCTTTCGTGAGATTGGCGGTTTTTTTGTATCTTTTTTTAAAGTTTTTATATGTCTTATGATAACATTTAAAAGCTCATACATCCTGTAAAATTTTTACAACTAAAGTACATTTACATAATTTTAAAGACTATACATGAAAACTGTTATGACCTCTAACTTTGAGAAAAAAAAGTACATTTCTTATTATATTATAACAATCCTTTTTTTACTTACTTCAAAAGTAAAAGCTCAAAATGATACAATTTTTTTTGATAAAGACTGGAAAATATCCGCTAAAAAAACGGCTTTGTATTACAGAATTAAACCTTTAAAAATAAAAACAAAAGATGCTGTAGGATATAAAATCAACAACATCGATTCTCTTTTTACAATTAAGGATTACTATTTAAATAATAATAAAATACAATTCGAAGGTTATTCACAGGATTATAATGGCAACTATTTAATCGGTAAAGCAAAATGGTACAATGAAAATAACAGCCCAATTGACATAAGAGAATTTAATTATAACGAAAACAAATTTAGAATTCCAGATTGGCCAATTCTTTATTTGAATTATTCCATTGCCAATAAAAGCCTTTTAACAGGCGGTCTTGAATTTTGTTTAGATTGTAAAGACAGTAACAAACTCTTTTTGGGTTTAGGATACGGAATTACAAATAGTTATAATAACAAATACTATAGCCTTCCGGATTTAAATTTATCATACAATTCAAAAACTGGCTGGTTCTGTAAAGGCGGTATTTCTAGCAAACATGCTTATGCACTAGCTGGATTATCTTGGTTAAATACAATAGATTTAGGATTTGGTTATTCGCAACCCTTTGATTATGAGGAAAAACCCATAATTAAAGGATTTACATTTGGACTTCATATTAGATTGACAAATAATAAAAATGCCACTCTCCCAATGAAATTCATGTAACAATATCCTGAATTATCATTCCCTCACAATCTCAATTCTGCGTCTAATTTCATTCCCGGAAGCATCTACAACCGTAATAAAATGTATTCCTGCTGTTGGGGTTATTGGGAGTTCATGAAACGTTTTGGTTGTTGCTTTATACACATCATCAACATACCAGAATAATTCTTTATCTCTTTCAGAATACGCTACTTTTAAAATTACCGGCTGTACTTCGCTGTTAAAATTCTTAGTCAGGTAGATTTTGCTGTTTGCTTTTGGATAAATAAAATCCATTGTTGTGGTCTGCGTTCCTTCGCAGCCATCTTTAAATGGAGGCAAAGGCAGATATTCAATGTGCTGGCTTTTGTAATACCAAGCCATTACCGGAGGCAAAACAAACCAATTTTTAGTTACAATATTTTCGACACTTTCACAGCTGCTATTAACCTGAAACTTTTCTGTTTTATCTAAATGAATTGTTTTATGATACGGACAAACCACAGTAGATTTTCCTTTCTTAGAAACCAATTGTTTAATTTTTGGGCAACCTTCTTTAGCAAGATAACCACTTAAACGGCATACCTCAACTTCCGCCAGATCTTTATAAGGGGTTTGAAACCATTTTTGCCTTGGTAACAAATTAAAAACATCAAACAAAACAGGAGCTGCACTTGTCACTCCGGTTAGAGTTGGCCTACCCTCGCCTGTTGCATTTCCAACCCAAATTCCAACAACATATTTAGAATTTGTACCAATTGCCCACGCATCTCTGTTTCCAAAACTGGTTCCGGTTTTCCATGCAATTTTCAGTGAACTGTCATAAAATTTCCAGGCTTCATCTCCTTCCGGTCTGTTAACTTCTTCCATTGCATTATATGTTAACCAGATTGATCCGGCGCCTATTATATTCTTCTGATCACTTTCTGAGCCAAAATCAGGCTCGAAACCATTTTTATAATTTAATTCTGTAAACTCATTTGTTCGATATTTATTCTGATGCTTAGAGTAATAATTTAATGTCGAAGATAAATTAGCGTAGGTTCGGCATAAATCCCACAAATTACTCTCGGCTCCGCCTAAAATAAGCGACAATCCATAATGATCGGGCGTTTTATTAATATCTCTTAATTTGAATTTTTGTAATTCTTCATAAAATTTATTTACTCCAAAATCCTGCAGCATCAAAACAGCCGGAATATTTAGCGATCGTGACAAAGCCCGATGAGCAGGAACAGCACCATCAAATGTCAGATTAAAATTTTGCGGTGTATAACCCGCAATTTGTGTTGGAATATCCGCAACTAAGGTATTAGGCAATAATTCGCCATCGTCAAGCATTCCGGCATATAAAAGCGGTTTCAAAATACTTCCTGTACTTCTTGGTGCGGCAATAATATCTACATCTTTTTGATGATCTTTATCTGTGGGCGCATTTCCCACATAACCTATTACATTTCGATTTGACACATCTATGACCAAAATCGCCAAATTGTTCACCTCATTCTGCCTGTATTGATTGTAATAATATCTTGCAATTTGGTTCACTCTGTTTTGCAAAGCATAATCAACTGTTGTCTTTACACGTGTTCCTTCTTCAGCTTTAGCTACGCGTTGTAACAAATGCGGCGCTATTTGAGGTAAATCATACGGCTTTTGCGGCAATGGTTCCTCGATTGCAAGTTCGTATGTTTGCTGATCGATTATTACCTCCTGACGCAATTTCAGTAAAAGTCGGTTTCGTTTATTTAATAATTTTATTTGATTTTTCCCCGGATAAATCAAACTTGGTGCATTCGGCAAAACAGCCAAAGTAGCACTTTCTGCCCAGGACAACTGATTTGCCTGTACGCCAAAATAACGCCAGGCTGCCATTTCAAGTCCTACAACATTTCCTCCAAAAGGCGCATGAGCCGCGTATAATTCGAGAATTTCGTTTTTAGAATACCCTAACTCTAAACGAGTTGCAAGAATAACTTCTATTATTTTTTCAAAATAGGTTCTTCCTTTTCCTTTTCGGGACAACCGAATCACTTGTTGCGTCAATGTACTTCCGCCTCTGACTACTTTTCCCGCTTTCTTATTCTGTTTGAATGCATTTATCATTGCAACCGGATTAAAACCGGGATGCTTATAGAAATGTTCATCTTCAAAATAAACAATACATTTTTTAAATTTATCAGGAACGCTGTCCTGTGCAGGAAAACGCCATTGTCCGTCACGGGCAATTTTAGCCCCAAGCAATTCGCCTTCTTTGCTTTCAATCACCGTAGAATAGGGTTCCTGAAACAAAGTTCGGGGTATCGAAAAATAGTAAATCAGCAAGAGCAGAAATGCAATTGCTGATTTTACTTTATTCTTTTTTATCCAGTTTATAATGCGTTGTAAGAACGCTATTAATTTATTTTTCAAAACTTTTGAATTTTAGCCCACAGGTTTTACGGATTAAACCGGTTTACACTGTTTTTTATTTTTTCCGATCTACATTTAAAAATTAATCTGCGAAAATCCGTTTAATCCGTAAAATCTGTGGGCCATATATTTTATTTCACGACCTCAACCCAAAATCCTTTAGTTCTTGCCAGGAATGTATTATCATACATCGCTTCGCATTGTAATCCCGGCAAATAATAATTTCCAAGATAAGATGCATTTAGCAAAATCCTAAAAACTTTTATTTCTCTGGCTTTCATTCCAAAATAGAAATTAGTTCTGTCATCGCGAATATCAATGTAGTCTGCAATATTGTTTGTCGCATCTCCATAATCTGTGAAACGTGTATTTACAATTTCGAATCCTGAAGGCAGGATTTGTGATAATGCCACATTTTGAATGCTTTCATTTCTTTGGTTTTTAACTGTTACCTCTGCAACAAATTCAGTTCCCTGATTAATTTTAGAAACATTAATAATGCTTCCTTTTCTATTCTTGAAAACAATTGCTGCCGAAACATCGCTTTGAATTGCATTTTCATGTCCTATTGGCAATATTCCTGTATTTAAAACACGAACATAAATCGTATTGTTTTTATTGTTTTTCAGAATGATATTATTAGGGCCCGCCTGAACAGCTAAACTTCTGTCGGCAATTGTTTTTTGTGTACTTACAGTCTCGCTCTTTCCGTTTTTATTAAACTGAACATTAATTCCTTTTGGACCATTTCCAGCGGCAAATTTTGACATCGCATACAAACAATAAGCGGTAGTTTGCGTACTCATCCATTCATTATTAGACATTGCTTTGGCTAATTTTGAAGCCATTGCAAATGCTTTTTGTTTTTGCCCTAAAAGTAACATCGTTTCTAAAGCCATTGCTCTGTTTCTTTCAACTGAACCATAATAATAGTAATTATAACCATTCGATTCATTGTCTATACTAGTATTTAATAACAGACTTTGTCCCGCTGATTTTTGTCCTGCCAAAACATAGGCTGCTGCCAAACGTAATTTACTTTCATTTGAAATGCCTTTTGTTTCACGCAATCTGTTCATTGATGACAAATCAGCATTTCCTGCCATTGCCAGTGTGTATAACCTGTAAGCCTGAGCTAAATCATTTCCGTATTTTGGTTCAAAGCGCCATTGTTTAGCTTCTTTTTGCTGGTATGAAATCCATTTTGATTTGAAATTAATAGGCAATACGTACCCTTTTTTCTCTGCTTCTATCAAGAAATGTCCGGCATATGAACTTCCCCAATCATCAGCAATTGTATTTCCCTGCCAGTAAGGCAATCCGCCGTTTGACAGTTGGAAAGTTCCTAATCTGGCAATTCCCGCTGTAATGTTTTTTTGAATGATTCCTTTACGGGTTGCATCAAGATCGACAACATCATTTAAAAACAACTGCGGAAAAACAGATGAAGTTGTCTGCTCTACACAACCATGCGGATATTGAATAAGAAATTGCAATCTTCCATTCAAATTAATGGTTGGCATAGACGAAACTTCTAATCTTGCTTTGTTACTTCCTGCTACTCCAAAGGTTTGCCACGAAATGGTCTTAGTACTATTTGGCGGTAAAATAACATCGGTATAAGTACTGGTAACCGGATTAGGATTCGTCATATCAATCTCGACATCATAAACTGATTTTTCTTTTCCTGAAGTGGCAATAACCTGTACTTTGGCAATTCCTGTTGCTGATCCTACTACTAAATTAAAATAAGCCATTTTCTCATCAGGTTCTGCAAAAGTGAGCGATTGTGTTGCACTGCCCATAACTTTTAATCCGTTGCTTGTTTTTAGCTGAATCGACACATTTTTAATATTCTTTTCGGTTGCAAAAACCGTAACCGGAATCGTAACTTTTTCTGAAGGAGAAATTTTTCTCGGCAAAGATGCCAAAACCATCAACGGGCTTTTAACAGGAGTCGCTTTTTCGACACTTCCGTACGCACTTGTATTGGCATCGCCAGCCACTACCATAGTTCGGACAGAACCAATGTATTTTGGCAGTTTTAACTGATGTGATTTGGTTTGCCCTTTTTCTAATTTAAACGGACCGTAATACAACACGACCGGTTTAAAACGATTGGCTTTTTTGGCTTTTCCTCCGCCTAAATCCTGATCTCCTCCAATACTGAAAATCTGATTTATTTTTCCGCCATAAGCGCCAATAACGTCATCATAAATATCCCAGGTTTTTACACCCAAAGCTTCACGAACATAAAAACTATCCCAGGCATTTGGTGTTTTAAAACGGGTTAAATCCAGTAAGCCTTCATCGACAACTGCAATAGTATAAGTCATTTCTTTTCCAGTTTTTTCTCCCACTTTTACCGTAAAGGTTTGCTCTGGTTTTAAAACGTCCGGCATCGAAAGTGTTGGTGCTAAAATCGTATTTTTATCCACCACTTCAATCGGAACAATTCCGTACATACGAATAGGCGAATCGTTTTTCGTTGAAGCATGTGGCTGTAATAATGTGATATTAAAATACACATTTGGAGCCATAGCTGAAGTTATAGGTACTTCAACTTTTGTTTCTCCTTTTTGTGTTTTTGCCCAAATGGTCTGCACTACTTTTGAACCGTTTTCGATCGAAATTAAAGCACGTCCTCCTTCACTTGAAGGGAAAGATATTTGTGCTTTTTCACCAACGGCATAGTTTTTCTTATCTGTTGAAAACACTAACATATTGGCTGTAGAAGCATCTCTGTTACGCGTTTTTCCGGACCAGATTGGCCAGTCGATATTTACAGTCAAAGCAGTTGCATGTCCGTCTGTATGATCTGAAACACGAATTAGATAACGTCCCCATTCTTCATCCGTTAACGAGAACTGAATAGCTCCTTTTCCGTTTGAATCTGTATTGATGATGAAAGTTTTGTATGAAGTCGTGGCGTTCGAAGAATTGTAATTCGATAAATTATCGGTCGAAGCATCCCACCACCAGCGCCAATCTACCTTAAATACTTTTACTTCCAGATTTCGTACTGACTTCGGCCTTCCGTTTTCATCAACTGTTACAATGTCGAAACGATTATTCGTTCTGGTTTCGAGCATATTGTATTTGTTCAGTTCCGGTGCTTTTATTCCCACATAGGTTTTATACGGAGAATAGGTTGTCGAGATAACATCTGTACTAAAATCTCCTCCTTCTTCGTATACTTTTGTAATGAATGAGGCGCGAAGCATTCCCGGAGCCTGCCCTTGCAACTTTGGCTCAATATTTACTGTAGCTTTTCCGTTTTCATTTAATTTACCTGAAAAAACATTAATTTCCTCGGTACTAAACTGACGTACCAAATCATCAAAACTAAATTTCTCATATCCTTTAAAAGTCGTGGTTTGTTGCGAAAACTTAGCCTGCATTTCTACATTCAGGTTTTTCGCAATAGCGCCATGAAGCCAGGTAACCTCAAGATTACTGGTATTTGGATATGACGATGAAAGTGTTTTTCTGGAGAAATTGTTTTTAATTTTTAAACGATTTGGTTTAATCGTTTCAATTTTAATGCTTTTGTAAAACTTAGCCCCACCTACACTTATCATTGCTTCCCAGTTTCCTGTTGGTGCATCGGCACTTGTTGGAACTACAAAGCTGTAATGATTTAAATCGTTGGTTTTTTGAATGGTCTGATAGGTCGTTTTTCCGTTTGGATCATTCAGTCTGAATTTAATTGGATGTGATTTCGGAAGCTTGTTTGAAGCATCATTTAAAATGAAAGACAAATACAAATTGTCTCCCGGACGCCAAACACCACGCTCTCCATAAATGAAACCTTTTAAACCTTTTTGTAACGTTTCTCCAGCCACATCAAAATTACTTACAGATAACGAAAGTCCGTCATCCAGTTTTACATAAGTTGACTGATCACCTAAAGTAACGATCGCAAAATAAGCGAATTTATTCAACTGAAATGACGCTATTCCTTCACTGCTGGTTGCGGCTGTTGCTATTTTTTGCTGCTGATAGGTATATAGATCAACTCTGGCATTCGAAACAGGTTCTGTCGTTCCAATATTATTTACAGCAAATAAATAAGACTTATTTTCGCCCCTTTTTGCAATTACACCTAAATCTGTTGCTAAAATATTTGTTGCTATTCTGGCATTATAATAATACGAACTTGTACACGGATCCTGACTTTCTCTCCAGTTGTAATCGTCATAATAATAATCGTCGTAGGAGTTTCCGCTGTAGTTTACATCATTTTCATCAACATCTTCTTCCTCTTCATCGTTTTCGTCTGCTTCAGAAGTTTCACATTTGTATAGTGAGTATTTCTTTTTGTAAACAAATTCTACTCTGTAAATTGCGCCTGGTTCCGGAGTAATGATTTTAGATAAATCCAAAGCAAATGTGTTCCATTTTGCAGGATTTACCAAAGCGCTTTCGTTTAATTTGAGTGTGGTTTTAGCAACGGGCTGAGCCACCTTTTTAAGATTCTGACCTCCGTTTAACTCATTGTACTGAAGAAACTGAAGGATATTATTCTTGTAAATCTTATACACCTTAACATCGACAGCACTAAGATTTACGGCTTCAAAATTTAGTCTTAAGTTATTCGAACTTGGCAAAATTGTTCCGTTTTTAATAAAACGAATACTGGGTTTAATTTGGTCAAAAGTAATTTTCTCACTGTAATTCGAGTCCATTTTTTTGCCGTACTGGCTTTCGATTCCCTGAAAAACTTCAATAAGTAAATCACCTGCTACGATTTGTTCCGGTTCTGATTCTTCATTCTGAACTACTTCTACAGGCTCATCAACTACAGCGGCCGCACTATCTACCACAACGGTTGTCGAATCAGCAAGTGCAACGGTTGATTCTTCAACCACAACAGGAACCGTTTCTTGTTTTTTTGCCGGTGCTTCATTACTAAAATATACTTTCAGTACATTTCCCTGAGTAGAGAATTTTAAATTATTCGTATTTTGAATCGAAACTAATCCTTTAAAATCCTGCCCTTTTTCTAAAGGTTCTGAAAAATTAATTAAGACCGATTTATTGCTTCCTTCCGGAACTTCGACTTTTACAATTTTAAATTCGTTTATACCCGAAATGGCATAATCAATTTGTCCTTTCTGATCAATATCAAAGTCACTGCCATCATACGCTATTTCAAGATTGGTTGCCTCCGAATAACGCTGAATACTATCAATTATAAAATTAAATTCTTTTCCAGAACCTGATTTTTTTTCGAATTTAACCTTAAGATTATTCCCTTTTTGATTGGCTGATACTAACTTTTTAGCCGTTTCAAGATCAATATTATCAGCTGTTTTTAAAACACAGTTTAAATATTGATATTCTTTGCTGTACGACTGAATATCGGCAGTATTTATGGTAAAATCCTGCTTGATTGTTTTAACGGTGAAATTAAATTTCGAAAGTGCCGCCTCTTTTTCTTTCGGAATCGTGATCAGTTTATCCAGCTTTAAAGTAACCTGATATTCTGTTCCGGGTTTTAGCTTTTTCTCGGGAATAAAGGCAACGGTATTGGTCGAAAGTGCCACCACTTTTCCGTCGACACTTGGCGAAATATCAAATAAATCGCTGTCCAGAACCTGATTGGCTTTCCAGTCTTTTTTATCGAAAGCCAAAACCACCCGAATATCAGATTCCGAAGAGACAATGCCTCCGGTAAAACTGACTATATACTCTTTAAATAATGAAAAATCGGAATTGAAATCCGCAGCTGATTTTCTACCGCAGGATTGAAAAATAAAAAACACAAAAAATACGAGAATTAATCCTTTTGCTTTCACTTTTATTTAGAGTTAATGGTTAACAAGCTAGAAATTTAATACGATTTACCGTTAAAAACCTTAACAGCAAAATACAAATTAAATTGCGATAAAAGTAAAATATTTTTTGATTTTTTTTAGAAGAAAATTCTTTAATAATAATTATTTAAATTTTGTTAGAACTTCAAAGGGAGTCAAAACCAGAAATGTATTACATTTCGCTTTTTTTATTGTAATGCTATGACCAACTATTCACAAAAATACTCTTCTGAAAATGAATTCATTATAAAAAACAAACCTATAATTGTATACCTTTTTATTTTAGTTGCCTTTATTATATCAATAGTTTTTTTTGATTATTATGTTTTGCCAGCCTCAAAAACAAATGACGTAATAACTCATTATGCTGTCAGAACTTCAGGGAAATCTGCACAAAAAGTTTCTTATCATTATTTTACACAAAAAGGATTTACTTTTTCTACAGCAAAAGAATTTATTGAAGAAAATAATATTGTAATTGAAACTTCTTTACTATTTAAATCAGTAATAACCGTAAAATCCAAGACAAGAAATTATAAAAATATACTTTCTAGCGGTTTAAGCATCAATGGGATACAATTCTACACTTGCCTAATCCTGCTTTTTTCAATTGGAATAAGTATAAAAATATTGCTTTCGAAAAAAGGATTTTCTGAAAACACGTTTTACAATATTGTCTGCTTTAATTCTTTTATGATCTTTGTATGTGTTTACATAGGAGGATATTTGTTTTAACTACTTACGTCTTTCCATGAAAAAACGTTTCATTAAATCAGCTGCTTCATTTGCCATAATTCCTGAAACCACAGTAGTTTTAGGATGCAATTTTGTTCCCATAGCAATAAAACCACGTTGTTCATCTCGGGCACCAAAAACAATTTTCGAAATCTGACTCCAATACAAAGCTCCTGCACACATCTGGCAAGGTTCAAGCGTAACATACAAAGTACAATCTTTTAAGTATTTTCCGCCCAGAAAATTTGCTGCAGCGGTTATCGATTGCATTTCGGCATGAGCCGTAACGTCATTGAGTAACTCCGTTAAATTATGACTGCTTGCAATTACTCTGTCTGCAACAACAATAATGGCTCCAACAGGAATTTCGCCTTTCTCAAAAGCTTTTTCAGCTTCCTGCAAAGCTTTTTTCATAAAATATTCGTCGGTGAAGGGATTTATCATAATTGCAAAAATAAGAATTCAATTCGTACCTTTGCTGTATGTCAAAGCATTTACTTTCAAACATAAATAATCCGGCCGATTTACGTTTATTAACCGAAGCGCAACTTCCTCAGGTTGCTCAGGAATTGCGCCAGTTTATTATTGATGTTGTTTCTGTAAAAGAAGGACATTTAGGCTCTAGTCTGGGTGTAATCGAACTCACAATCGCTTTGCATTATGTCTTTAATACTCCAGATGATCAATTAGTTTGGGATGTTGGACATCAGGCTTACGGACATAAAATATTGACCGAAAGAAGGGAAATTTTTCATACCAACAGGCAAATTGATGGTATTTCAGGGTTCCCGAAAAGAAGTGAGAGTATTTACGACACTTTTGGAGTTGGGCACTCTTCTACTTCTATTTCAGCAGCATTGGGAATGGCTATTGCTTCTAACTTAAAAGGTGATTTCAATAAACAGCATATTGCAGTTATTGGCGATGCTTCGATTGCATCAGGAATGGCTTTTGAAGGTTTGAATCATGCCGGAGTCACAGATGCTAACTTATTGGTTATTTTAAATGATAATGCTATAGGAATTGATCCAAGTGTAGGTGCACTCAAAAAATACCTTACGGCTGTAAAAGAAGGAAAAAATCCAAGGCAGAATAACATGATCAAGTCTTTGAATTTTGATTATTCGGGCCCAATTGACGGACATGATCTTCCTGCTTTAATCAAGGAATTAAATCGATTAAAAAAGATTAAAGGCCCAAAATTTCTTCATATTGTTACAACTAAAGGAAAAGGCCTGCAACAAGCCGAAGAAAATCAGGTAAAATATCATGCGCCAGGAAAATTTAATGCTTCTACAGGAGAAATTCTTTTAAAATCTGAAGAAAACCTTCCTCCTAAATATCAGGATGTTTTTGGTCTGACTATTTTAGATTTGGCCCGAAAAAATAAAAACATTATTGGAATCACTCCTGCAATGCCATCTGGTAGTTCTTTGAAGTTTATGATGGATGAAATTCCCGAACGTGCTTTTGATGTTGGCATTGCCGAACAGCATGCTGTCACGCTTGCTGCCGGAATGACGACTCAAGGTATGATCGTGTATTGCACTATTTATTCGACTTTCCTGCAGCGCGCCTACGATCAGGTTATTCATGATGTAGCATTGCAAAACTTACCGGTTATTTTTTGTTTAGACAGAGCCGGTTTAGTAGGCGAAGACGGCGCAACTCATCATGGCGTTTTTGATATTGCGTATTTACGGGCAATTCCGAATATGATTATTTATGCACCCATCAACGAAATTGCATTACAAAACATTTTATATACGGCTCAACTGGGCTTAAATCATCCTATCGCGATTCGATATCCAAGAGGTCGCGGGGTTATACCAAATTGGGAAGTAGAAAATTTCGGACATTATGAAAAAATTATAATTGGTCAGGCAAATTGCTTAAAAAAAGGCACAAAGACAGCCGTTTTATCTACCGGAACAATTGGAAATAATGTGATTTTGGCTATCAATGAATGCCACAATTCTGAAACGATTGCCCACTTTGACTTTCCTTTTATTAAACCATTAGATAACAACACATTATACTCTGTTTTTTCTAATTTCGAAAGGATAATTACCATCGAAGACGGAACGATAAATGGTGGTTTTGGAAGCTCTATTCTGGAGTTTGCAGCAGCAAATAATTTTAAAAATAAGGTAGAAATTTTAGGCATTCCGGACGTGTTTATCGAGCATGGAACGGTCAATCAGTTACAACAATTGTGCAAAATTGACGTTAAAAGTTTAATAAATCTTTTTTCTAACGAGACAAAATAATTATTTTGCGCTACCAAAAAAAAAACTAAAATCATAATGAAATTATTGCGTTCTACCCTTTTGCTTCTAATGCTCTTGTGTACCTCACATAACTTTGCCCAGATTATACAAACGACATTAGCTCCAAATCAGTTACCTCCTCCACCATCTAACTGGAATAAAAAAAACCAATTGGGTTTTGACATTTCTGAAATTGCTTTTGTTAACTGGAGCGCGGGAGGGACAAGTTCTGTTTCGGGTTTATTTAAAGGTGAATTTAACAGAACTTACGTCAAAGGAAATCATAAATGGGTAAACGAACTTATTGTAAAATACGGCTTAAACAAACAAGACGGTATTGAACTTAGAAAAACTGACGATGCTGTTTTACTAAACTCTACTTATGGTTTTAGAAAAGATTCTATCACGAATTGGTATTACTCGGCAAAATTTAATTTTAACACACAATTTACTGACGGTTATAATTATCCAAACAGGGATATTGCGATCTCTAAACCATTCGCACCAGCGTATATCTTTTTAGGAGCAGGAGCTGAGAATTCGAATAAAAAGAAAAACAGAACATTTTATTTCTCTCCTATTACTTTAAAAACCACTTTGGTTTTAGATCAGAATTTAGCTAATCAGGGATCTTTTGGTGTTAAAAAAGCGACTTATGCACCTGATCCGCTTGATCCTAATAATCAAATTATGATCGATGCGGGACAAAAAGTAAAAGCCGAATTTGGTATTTTGTGTACAGCTTATATGAAAAATGAGATATACAAAAACGTTTTTTACGAAAACAGACTAAACTTATATACCGATTATCTGAATAAATTTGGAAATGTCGATGTTGATTACGATACTCGTTTAGATCTTGTTGTAAATGCGTATGTAAAAGCAAATATTGGCGTTCATTTAGTTTATGATGACGATATTAAAACTAAAAAAGATATTATCGATCCTGCAACCGGATCTAAATCTCAGGTAAATGATGGACCTAGAATGCAATTAAGACAGGTTTTAGGTGTTGGTCTGGTATATGCCTTTCAATAAAAAATAAATTTCTCGTACTATTATAAAATAAAAATACCCCATAAAGATCTTATGGGGTATTTATTTTAAAGAAAACCAAACATATTGGTTTAATTATTTTTTCTTCCGTTAATAGTTTCAAATAACTCCAGCGCATTTCCGTCTGTTAACAATGAAACATAATGGCAAATGTGCAGTAAACGTTCGTATAGATTTGTTTTTTCTAAATGATGTTTCTCCGGCAGCATTTTTAAAAGCAGCTTATCGTAGTTAGAAGCCGTTCCTTCGTATTTGTTATTAAAAGCCGTTATAAACTTATCCAGTAAGGTCTGGATGATTTGATAACCTACAATTTCTTTTTCGATTACTTCACGGCTCTGGTAGATTTTCTCGACACTTAGGTTGATTATATCATTCATTTGCGCTTTGTATTTACTCTTATCCGTTAAGGCAAAAGGAAAATTACCCGCCAGAATAGCTTCTTCATTTTCAATAAAAACATTTACTGCATCATTAATCAAAGTTCCAATTGCCAATGCACGCAAATAACTAATACGATCTTCTTTAGTTGTTAAAGTCTTGTATTTGGCGACTCCAATATTGTCCTTTACGAGTTTGATTAAATATTCTAAAGCATAATCTTCAGATACTAAACCAAGATTTATTCCGTCTTCAAAATCAATAATGGTATAACAAATATCATCGGCTGCTTCAACCAGATAAGCCAGAGGATGTCTTTCAAAACCAATATCTTCCCCTGATTTATTGGCAATCATTCCCATGTCTTTGGCTACTTCTTCAAAAAATGTTTTATCGGTTTGAAAGAAACCATATTTTTTGTCGGCTATATTTTGAGTTGGCTTTTTAGGCAAACTTTCTTTTGGGTATTTCATAAAAGCCCCCAAAGTGGCATACGAGATTCTAAGCCCGCCTTCAATTCCGGGACGACTCGCGGTTAAAACAGAGAAACCATTGGCATTTCCTTCAAAATCAACTAAATCCTGCCATTGTTTAGCTGTCAGATGTTCTTTATATTTTAATCCGTTTCCTATTGAAAAATACTCTCCAATTGCTTTTTCACCGGAATGTCCAAAAGGAGGATTCCCAATATCATGTGCTAAAGAAGCTGCAGCTACAATGGCGCCAAAATCATTCATATGATAACCGTGAACTTCTTTTAAGTACGGGTATTTTTCGATTATTTTTTTTCCTACCAAACGCCCTAAAGAACGTCCCACAACCGAAACTTCAAGACTATGTGTTAATCGGGTATGTACAAAATCTGTTTTTGAAAGCGGAATTACCTGTGTTTTATCCTGTAAAGACCGAAATGCCGCCGAAAAGATAATTCGGTCATAATCAACCTCAAACCCCAATCGCGTATCATCTTGTTCAACACGTAATCTTTTGCTTGTGTCGCCTTGGCGTTTTAATGATAGAAGTTGTTCCCAGTTCATTTTTCAATTTTAAATTTGTGATTTTAGATTTTAGATTGAGAATCTAAATGTCAAAAATACGTTTTATTTTAGGATTTTATTACTGATTAAAACTCTAATGCTGTACTATGCTTAATTTCTCCCATTACAAAAATACTGTTGGTATTTCCAATGTTTTCAATCGTCGATAATTTATTCATTACAAAATCCTGATAACTTTCCATATCCTGAACCAGGATTTTAAGCATAAAATCATAATCTCCGGCGATATTGTAACACTCTATAATTTCAGGAAGTGCAACAATATCTTTTACAAAATTGCTTCCTACGTTTTTTGCATGTTCTTTTAAACGAACATTACAAAAAACGGTCATTCCGCGATTCATTTTTTTCTTGTCCAGCAACGCTACATATTTGGTAATATATCCGTCACGTTCTAGCCTTTTGATTCGTTCATAAACAGGCGTTACGGTGAGAAATAATTTGCTTGCCAGATCTTTTGTATTAATATTTGAGTTTTCCTGAAGGTGTTTCAGGATCAACAAATCAGTTTTATCCAGGTTTTCCATAGTTTTTTTTACGGCTAAAGTTCTATTTAAACAGTTTTAAAAGTAATATAATCTTTAAAAAACGATTTTAAAAAGACAAATTACTTAAATAAACCTCAAATATAAGTTTTAAAACCTAAAACAATAAATTTGTTCAGTAAAAAATACTGAAATCAAAATGAAAACAAATAATTTAGGTTACCCCAGAATTGGTAGCAACAGAGAATTAAAAAAAGCCAGCGAATTGTATTGGGCAGGAAAAATTACTGTTGATGAACTTATCGAAACCGGAAAAGACATTCGTCGCAGAAACTGGCATTTACAATCTGAAGCCGGAGTAGATCTGATTCCGTCTAATGACTTTTCTTTTTATGACCAGGTTTTGGATTTAACTTTGACCGTTGGAGCCATTCCGGAACGTTACAGTGAACTTGCCAAAACAAACTCTGCTATCGATTTGTATTTTGCCATGGCAAGAGGTGCACAAAAAGAAGGTCAGGATGTTGTAGCAATGGAAATGACAAAATGGTTCGATACCAACTACCATTACATTGTACCTGAATTTACTAAAAATCAAAAATTTGAATTGTTTTCTGAAAAAGTAATCCATGAATTTAAAGAAGCAAATGCTTTAAAAATTGCTACAAAACCGGTTTTAATTGGCCCTGTTTCTTATTTGCTTTTAGGAAAAGAAAAAGAAGAAGGTTTTCACCGAATTGATCTTATCGACAAATTACTTCCTGTTTATTTTGAAATTTTCGAAAAATTACAAGCAGAAAACGTTGAATATATTCAGCTTGACGAACCTTTCTTAGCTTTAAATTTAACTGATAAAGAAAGAAATACTTTCACGCAAGTGTACAACGAAATCAACAAGCGTTTCCCTAAAATCAAAATCATTTTAGCAAATTATTTTGATTGTTTTGGAGAAAATCTTGAAACGGCTTTAGCGCTTCCTGTAGATACTTTTCATTTGGATTTAGTACGCTGCCCGCTTCAGCTAGATGACATTTTAGAATCCGGAAAATTAGCTTCAGATGTAAATCTTTCATTAGGAGTGGTTGACGGAAGAAATATTTGGAAAAATGATTTCAAAAAATCTTTAGAATTAATCAAAAAAGCAACTGATGCTTTAGGCGAAAACCGTATTCTGGTTGCCCCATCCTGTTCTCTAATTCATAGTCCGTGTGATTTGGAATTAGAAACCAACGATCAGACACTTACGCCCGAGATCAAACAATGGCTGGCTTTTGCAAAACAAAAAATCAATGAAGTTGTTTTATTAAAACAATTTGCTTCAGGTGAAACCGACATTAAAAACTCTATTGATTTTGAACAAAATACGATAGCAAACGAAAATCGTAAAACATCAAAATTAATTCATAACAACGAAGTTAAAGCACGTGTTGCAGGAATTACAGTTTCAGATGATAAACGTAAAAGCGCTTTTACGACAAGAAGAAAAAGCCAAATCGAAGCTTTAAATCTGCCTTTATTTCCAACCACTACTATTGGATCTTTTCCTCAAACTGCTGAAGTGAGAAGCTGGAGAGCGAAATTTAAAAAAGGAGAATTAACTACTGAACAATACAACAACCTTATCGAGAAAGAAACCGAAGCTACTATTCGTTTTCAGGAAGAAACAGGAATTGATGTTCTGGTTCACGGCGAATTCGAGCGCAATGATATGGTGGAATATTTTGGAGAACAATTGTCCGGTTTTACTTTTACTAAAAATGGCTGGGTTCAGAGTTATGGAAGCCGTTGTGTAAAACCTCCGGTTATTTATGGTGATGTTTCAAGACCAAACCCAATGACAGTAAAATGGTCAAAATATGCTCAGTCACTAACTTCAAAATGGGTTAAAGGAATGCTTACAGGACCTGTAACTATTTTGCAATGGTCATTTGTTCGTAACGATCAGCCCCGTTCTGAAACTTGTACACAGATTGCCTTAGCGATTCGTGATGAAGTTGTAGATTTAGAAAAAGCCGGAATCAAAATTATTCAGATTGATGAGCCTGCAATTCGCGAAGGATTGCCTTTGAGAAAAGAAGAATGGGCAAATTATCTGGACTGGGCTGTAAAAGCGTTCCGAATTTCTGCAAGTGGCGTTAACGACGATACACAAATTCACACCCATATGTGTTACAGCGAGTTTAATGATATTATCCAGAATATTGCCGATATGGATGCCGATGTGATTACTATTGAATGTTCGCGTTCACAAATGGAACTTTTGGATGCTTTTGCCAATTTTAAATATCCAAACGAAATTGGACCTGGAGTTTATGATATTCACTCTCCACGTGTACCTTCAAGTGCCGAAATGGTTCGATTATTAGAAAAAGCTTCTGCTGTAATTCCGGTAGATCAATTATGGGTAAATCCTGATTGTGGTTTAAAAACGCGTCACTGGGATGAAACCAAAAAAGCTTTAATCGAGATGGTTGCAGCAGCTCAGGAAATGAGAGCTGCCGTTGAAAATCCCATAATTTAATTTTTATTTAGATAATTTTTGTTTTTTATTGTCAACTGGTGGAGTCAGAATTCTTGTAGTTATGAATTTTTCCGACTTCACTTTTGTTGACATTTTTGTGTTTCGTTTTTTTTGAAGCAGAAAAATTTTAGTTTTCAAAATACCCTCTGTCCCGCTATCCGCTATATCTTTTCCTGGCTAAAGAAGCCAGAAAAAGGATATCGCTTCTATCGGGGCTAAACGACAAATTGAGTTTTCAAAAGACTTAAAAAAATAGATTTCCGCCTGACCAAATCATATAGAGCGAAAAATTAGGCGTATTCGTGAACTGAAAGACATGAAACAGGAAAATCCTAGCACAAGCTTTAGGTACAAACCAACACGCTGTTTCTGACATGAAAAATAGCGAAACTATAGACGAGGAAAAACTTGTAGAAGTTGCAAAAGCTCTTGGTGCAAGTGTCTAAGCAATTAAAAACTTTTCAGAAGAAAATATGATTAACTACTTTATTACTTTCACCGAAAATGATTTCAGTAATAGTCAAGGTGCTATTGTTGGAAACTTTAATGCATGTACTTTCAATCCTCTTGATAAATTAGTCGAATCTTCTGACGAAAACAAAAAACTTTACGAACGTTTGTTGCATGCCGAAAAAGATAAAATTGAATATTTAGAAAATTTACTAAAAGGGAAATAGCCTTTTATAAGATATATATTAAAACAAACAAAGAGGCACATGAGTCTCTTTGTTTGTTTTAATAAGAAAATGTCGTTATATAATTACAATCTCATCAAGGTTTTATACTTAATTACACCATTTTATAAAATGTTAATCACTAAAAGTGGGTATTGCAGGTTAAATAATAGTCGTGTATTCTTGTAAGAAAAAAAAATAAAAAATAACCTACAAAAAACACATAGTTAACTATGTTTAAAAACTTTGACACTTTCGAGACGTTTGCTGATTTTAAGGAAGATGAAGATCTCGGGCAATATTCTTCCTATTCAGCTTATAACAGCGATTTATTGCGTTTAGTTGATTTCTACGGTCGAACTCCATTTGATTGGTACAGAAATAAAAAAACAGGAGAAATAATCTGGCTTGACGGACACGCAAAAATAGACCATTATTCTAATTTAGGGCATACCTGGGGCAAAACGTTTGCTAATGGCAGCAGATTATTATTAGATGGAGACACCAAACTAATAACTTATAACGGAGGAGTCATCCATAATTTTAAGAAAAAGAAATCATCTTTTTTTAGTAGAGGAATTGCCTTTTCTGACGGAGGAAATTATCAAGACCCAAGCGCATTGCGCAGAGGCTCAAGAGATGTTACCTGGATAGATTTTGGAGGTGCATTTGAAGCTCTTATTGCAATATTGGGTTTTGAAGTAAAAGGCAGTACTTCAAAAGGAAAAGGAACTAATGGAGGAAAACCAACACTGGAGAATAAAATTGATGATGGAATTAATGCAACTGATAATGGTGCGAATGCGGCAAAGGCGATAAAGACAATGACGGAAAGTAAAAAGAGTAAAAGAAGCGATGGAGAAAAAAAACAAGTTTCAGATTCAATAACAGTTTATAATTATCAGAATGGTATATTAATTAATAAAGAGCGCAAAGAAAAATAAGCTAATGAACAGAAATAAAAAAATATTTTTGGTACTACTAACTATTATAGCATCAGTTTTAATAGCACTATTTTTTTTCTTTAAAAAAGAGAAAATTCAAATTTTGAAAAGGTATGATACTAAAAGAAAAGAGACCACAACCTTAGAATATATTATAAAAGATAAGGATACTATTTTTGATGGTAAATTTATTTGCTATGATGCAAAAGGAAATAAAAAATATGAAGGGATTTTTGTAAATGGAAATATTAGAGGAAAAAGTATTTACTATTTCAGCAATGGAATAATAGAATCAATAGATTATATGAAAAATAGTAAAATCACAGAAGAAAGTACTTATAATTTTCCAAATGGCAATATCAAAAAATACCTGATGTATGATGATTTAGGTATGCCAACTTTTATTATTCGTTTTGATGAAAAAGGAAATGTAAAAAATTATGAAGGTTATCCACTATTAGAAATTTATCAATATAAAATCGCAAACAAAGAAAAGTTTAAAACCAAAATAAATCAATATCTTAAAGTAGGAGATACGTTAAAACATCAATATTTAATAGCGTATATCCCAAATGCCCAACGTAGTGTTAAGATAGAAAATATAGATGCTGATGATGCAAAAGCTAAACCAACATTCAAAAAAACGTCGCAAACACGTATTGATGTAAAAGAAATATTAACAAAAAAAGGAATTAATACAATAAGAGCCGTTGTTAAATATGACTTTAATGATAACAAAAAAACGGTTATTAATGATACAATTTCTTTTAAGATTAAAGTGAATTAATCACTATTACATCACTAGTATCTAATAGAAGAGACGTTTATAAATCTCAACGAAACAAAAAATGAAAAAGAAAACCGTTTAGGTCTTCACCTGTTTTGAATTGTTTTAAAAATTCATCTGATAATAAATCTTCTTTTTCATAAGACTTTGTAAATGTTAAAGTTAAAAAATGATGGGGTTATTAAACCACCATCATTTTTTAACTTTAACATTTAATGAGACACTACCCATAAAAAAAGCACCCCAAATGGAGTGCTTTTCTGAAATTGAATGTATAACTTAAGATTAGAAGTTTTTAGAAATCCCAATATTAAATGTCTGACCAAAGTTGAAATAGAATTTGCTAACATCAGCACCGTTATTATCATAACTTAATGTTTCATATCCTAAACCACCAATACTAAAGTTTAAACCAAAACCTTTTTTCATGTTAATGAAAAGTGCCGGAGTTACACCAACGTACATTCCATCTGCTTTTCTTTTTCCATAAGCATTTCCAGGACCATATACTTTAGATTTTGCATTTTGGAAACCTGCTCCCATATCTGCAAAAACAGAAAAAGTCTGGTTTAATGGCACTGAATAACGAACGAATGCTCCTATTTTGAAACCATTATCTTTTATTTCTCTTGTACCATTGTCATCAGTAGATGAAGACACTGTAAATTCACCCCCTACAGTCCAGTTATCATTAAATTGGTAACCAACTTTAGGAGAAAAACTAAATGTATTTGTTTTTTCTTCGCTAAACTGATATTCCGTTTTTTCAGAAGAATAACCAATGTTACCACCTACTAAGATCGTTCCTTTTTGAGCATTTGCAAAACTGCAGATAGCCAATGCAGCCATCACTAGAATTTTTTTCATGTTTGAATTTTTTAATTTACTTTCCTTTTAGCAATAACGATGCCGTGACTGCTGGCTTTTAAGTTTTTTTTATGATTTCTTTAAAAGATAAAAATTTAGCAATGAAGACTATTTCTGTTTACTTTTGTAGCAAATAAAAAGTCATGTCGATAGAAGTAAACAACATATCAAAAAGTTACGGAACTCAAAAAGCTCTAAATTCAATTTCGTTCTCTATTCAAAAAGGAGAAATCGTTGGATTTCTTGGTCCAAACGGCGCAGGAAAATCTACTTTAATGAAGATCCTGACCACATATTTGTTGGCAGATGATGGCTCAGCCCTTGTAAACGGTCACGATGTCATGACGGATGCTAAGGCAGTTCAACGTTCGATTGGATATTTACCGGAGCATAATCCGTTATATCTGGATTTGTATGTGCGTGAGTATTTGGCTTTTAATGCCGATGTTTATAAAGTTGCCAAATCAAGAATTGAAGAGGTAATTCAACTGACAGGACTGACACCCGAAAGTCATAAAAAAATAGGGCAATTGTCTAAAGGATATCGCCAGCGTGTGGGACTTGCCAACGCTTTACTACACAATCCTGATGTTTTAATTCTGGACGAACCAACTACCGGACTGGATCCGAATCAGTTAATGGAAATTCGAAATGTAATTAAAAATGTTGGGAAAGATAAAACGGTTTTTTTATCCACTCACATTATGCAGGAAGTAGAAGCCATTTGTGATCGTGTCATTATTATTGACAAAGGAAATATCGTAGCCGACAACAAATTAAATCATCTTGTTTCTGCCAATAAAGAGCAAGTGATTGAGGTTGAGTTTGATTATCAAATTCAAGAACAACTTTTAGCCAGACTCGAAAATATTACTTCATACAAAAACATACATGACATGACCTGGGAGCTTACTTTTGTTGCCGACAAAGATATGCGTCCGGCTATTTTTGATTTTGCTAATGAAAATGGCTTAAAAACATTACAATTAAATCAGAAAAACAAAAATCTGGAAGCGGTTTTTAGAGAGATTACAAAATAAGATCTCCCTTTACACAAATAAAAAAACCAACTCTTTCTATTGCAGAAAAAGTTGGTTTCTTTTTTTAAGGTCTGAAGAATTAAACTATATTTCTATATCTAAGAATGTCTCTTTTAGTTCTTCGATTATAATCTTAACATCTTTTTCAGTAGTTCGCCAGTTTACAAAAGAAGCTCTGATCCCTTTACGTCCTTGATATACTGTTGGTGTCATAAATACTTTTCCTTTATCATTTAAAAGAGTTAAAAACTCAGTGATATTTCCCTGATTATGATCTCCTTTCAAAGTAAAACAAACATTATTCAGGCGAACTGGTGCCAGAAGTTCAAAATTAGCCTCCTCTATTAAAGCGTTGGCAAAACGCAATGCTAATTCAGTACTGTTTTCTACAATATCCTGAAAACCTTTTTTTCCATATGCCAGCAATGAAAACCAAACCGGTAAAGCCCGCAAACGACGTGAATTTTCAGGCAATACATTCAGATAATTAAAATTCTCCAGAGGATTTCCTAAATAAGGCGCATTCGAATTCTGAAACGTTTCAATCTGTAATTGTGTATGTTCTTTTTTAATTAAATAAAAAGCACTTTCATAAGGTACATTGAGCCATTTATGACAATCAACTGTAATACTGTCTGCCCCTTCCCAGCCTTTAACAAGATGTTTGAACTTTTCTGAAACTGCAGCAAAACCACCAAAAGCGGCATCAATATGCCACCAGAAATGGTATTTTTCTTTTAGTTTCGAAATAGCTTCAAAACCATCAAAATCGGCAGTATTTACGGTTCCTGCGCTTGAAATTAGAATAAAAGGCTTTCCGTTTAGCTTTTGAATATTATTTTCTAAATCAGCCATATTGATAGCTTCACGATTGCCTTCAATAGTTTTAATTGTGGTATAATTATTACTGCCAATTCCTAACATCGATAATGTTTTTATCGATGACGAATGTGGTGTAGCCGTTAGTATACTTATAGATTCTGAAATTCCGTTTTTGGCAAAATCTTTTCCGGATTGTACTCCAAACCATTGTCTTGCAACTCCCAGACAGGTAAAATTTGACATGGTTGCACCGGTTACAAATCCGCCTAAAAATGTTGTGGGTAACTCCAGTAACTGCAACAATAAATGGATAGTTTCAAATTCAATTAAAGCCGAAACTCCTCCTTGTGCTTTTATAGCCTGCGTATTTTGATCATAAACAGAAGCCAGCCAATCGCCAGCTATAGAGGCAGGAGTTGAGCCTCCGGTTACAAAACCTAAATATCTTGGCCCCGGAGAAGCTACCATTAATGGCGCCAATCGTTCTTTAAATTCCTGCAGAACAGCTAAAGTTCCTAAACCTTCTGCATTTAAATCCCGGGTTGGATCAATTGTATGTTTATTTGATGTTGAAATATTTTCAAGATTATTCAGGAAATTTAATCCTTGTTGTTTTGTTTTCTCCAATATATTTTCGAAATCATTAAGATCTTGTTGTAATGCTGAATTCATTATGTAATTTTTAAATGCTTATCGATATAATTTCCTTCTAGACAAATAGTCTACAGATTATAAGGACTAAGCGGATTAACACTGATTTTTATTTATATGAAGTAAAATCACCATTTGGTTTTCTCCGAAAATCGGGAAACCATCATAGAACAGATCACGTCGCCATTTGCATTTAATAAAGTGGCAATAGGGTCAACGAGAGTTCCTAAAATCATGGTAACGGGCAAGGCTTGCTCCATTGGAAAACCATAAACAGTTATGGCCAGGATTTCGCCTATATAACCGCCATTTGGGATTCCGCCTTCAACAATTGAAACAATTACAGTAATTCCTAAAGCCAAAAGAATTGTCAAAGGATCTGTAAAATCTTTTCCAAACATGGCGAACAAAAAAGTTATTTTTAAAATGGATGACATACTCGAGCCATCTTTATGTAAAGGCGCACCAAGCGGAATTACCAAATTACGAACATGAGAAGGAATCCCCATTTTTTCTGCAGCATCCAAATTGGCCGGAATGGTTGCAATACTGCTGCAGGTTCCTACTGCGGTTAATGATGGCGTAATGTTATTGCTCCAAAAAACTTTGAACGCTTTTTTTCCGCCAGCCACAAGTGCATACAAACTAAAAAACACAAAGAAATAAAAAACACAGGCAGCATAATAAACTGCCATAGGTTTTGCATAAACACCAAACAACTGAGGTCCGAAGATACCAACCTGGTAAGCAAAATAAGCTCCTAAACCAATTGGAGCAAATTTCATTATGATGCTTAAAAGTTGTTTCATAACCTCATTTCCTGAATCCAGAAAACTCTTAAAAGCATTTCCTTTTTCTCCTGACTGTAATGTGGCAAAACCAATTAAAAAAGAGAAGATAATCAACGCTAACATGCTTTTTCGCGACAACAGTTCGAAGAAATCATTTGTCGTAAGCAGTTTTGCAATTTGATCTCCGGCAGATCCTGATTCGATATTTTCAAACGGGATTTTAGTAATTGCTATATCCTGGTGTATGGGAAAAAGATAAACGGCGCAAATCATGACAAGGCCTGAAATAAGAATCGTACCAAGAAAAACCAATACCATAATGATAAACAGTTTTCCCAGCTTTTCTGTTTTTTCCAAATTAGCAATCGAAGAACCGATAGTAAAAAAAATAAGCGGAATAATGGCTGTAAAAAGTAAATTTAGAAATATATCACCAATTGGTTTTATTACCAAAACTTTTTCTCCAAACACCAATCCAAAAATACTACCAGTTATAATACCGCCAAGAAGCCATAAAATACTGCTATAGCTTTGTAAAAAATTGATTTTTTTAACTTCCATAGTTTAAAGTTTAAAATGCAGAAAGGTTAAATAATAAAGAATGAAAGTACACACAAAAAATTGCTATAAACTAGCCTTGTTATTTTTTAATACTACAAATTAAGACAATTTAAAATGATTTTATAATGTGTCAAACTCTTTTAATCTGTGGCAAAATATTTTTATTTTTCCAGAACTATAGTTGTAAAATCCCTCTCAACCAATTCGCCTGTTTTGCTTTTTATTTTTTCTGTCTGCGTTTCTGTGTAAACAATTTTAAAAGGTGTTTTCTCAATTAACTTTTGCGCTTTTTGAGTGTTGTAAAGGTCGAATTCAAATTGAGTAAACGGAAGTTGCTTCATGAAATCTTCCTGAGCAAATGTCAAACAGAAATTTCCGTTTGGTTTTAGAACTCTATAGATTTCTAAAAGTAGTTTTTCTGGTTCCTGCCAGAAATAAATGGTATTTACCGTAAATATTTTATCAAAAGATTCGTCTTGAAACGGGATTTTATTTCCGTCGTAAAGAGAAAAGAAGGCTTGTTTTTGAGAAACAAAATTTCTGTTGGTTTGGCGCGCTTCCTGAAACATCAAGTCCGACATTTCGAGTCCGTAGTATTTTAGATTTTCAGCTTGTTCGAACAGAAACTCTACATGTCCCGCGTTTCCATGACCCAATTCGAGGATTTTATTCTCTTTGAATATTTTTAGATTTTGAATCGAATGGTGCGTCATATTGATGTTGGTTTCGTTCATCATATTGGCCATTTCGATTCCTTTTTCTCCGGATGGATTTTTTAATTGAGAGGCTATGGCTTTTAGTTCTTCTTGTTTCATGGTGTCTAAATTAATGAAAATTTGAAAATAAAATTCCAGGTGTCCTAGCCCGGATGGGAACGGCATCCTTTTGTGGCGGGGTTCGCCACAAAAGATACAGTGAACAGCCGGAATTAGCTCCTAAAACTTTTTATTCTTAACCTTCAAGAAGACAGCTTAATTTATCTTAATCTCTTAAGGGTAAAAAACTAAAAAACCTGACTTGCAATCTGGCGAATATTCTCAGATTTCCCCATTGAATAATAATGTAAAAAAGGAACTCCGGCAGCTTTTAATTCTAATGACTGCTGAATTGCCCATTCGATTCCGACTTGTTTGATCTCTGCATTGTTTTTACATTTATCAACGGCATCGATTAAATCTTCAGGCAAATCGATTCTGAAAATCTGTGGCAAAATTTGCAAATGTCTTTGTACGGCTATGGGCTTAATTCCCGGAATAATAGGAATTGTGATCCCCATTTCTCTTGCTTTTTCTACAAAATTAAAGTATTTTGCATTGTCGAAAAACATTTGCGTTACCACATAATCTGCTCCTGCATCTACTTTTTCTTTTAACCTTTTTAAGTCTGATTGGAGCGATGGCGATTCTAGATGTTTCTCCGGATAACCGGCAACGCCAATACAAAAATCAGCTTTGTTGTCGATATCCATCACTTCGTGCAAATATTTTCCGCAATTTAAATCGTTGATTTGTCGAACCAAATCTATAGCATAGCTATTTCCTCCGGCTTTTGGCACAAACGATTGTTCATCTTTCATCGCATCGCCACGAAGCGCCATTACATTATTGATTCCTAAATACTGACAATCTACCAGCATATATTCTGTTTCTTCCTGCGTAAAGCCGCCGCAAAGCAAATGCGGTACGGTGTCTACATTGTATTTGTGCTTTATAGAAGCGCAAATTCCAAGCGTTCCCGGACGCATACGGGTTAATTTTTTATCCAAAAGTCCGTTGCCTTTATCGATATAAATGTATTCTTCGCGAGAAGTGGTTACATCGATAAATGGCGGTTTAAACTCCATTAACGGATCGATATTGTCATATAATTCCTGAATACTTTTACCTTTTTGAGGCGGAATAATTTCAAATGAGAATAATGTTTTTCCTTTGGCGTTTTCTATATGTTCTGTTACTTTCATTCTTATTTTTTGTTTCAAGTTTTTTCAGTTTCAGGTTTCAAGCGTACATAACTTGAAACCTGAAACTTGAAACCTTTTCTTTTTAATCTGCTATATTAGGGTTTAACCATTTCATTGCGTAATCTGTTGGTACATTGCGTCGTTTGGCGTAATCTACAACCTGATCTTCTTTAATTTTTCCAAGTCCGAAATACCTGCTTTTTGGGTTTCCGAAGTAATATCCTGAAACCGATGATGCTGGCCACATCGCCATGCTTTCAGTCAAGGTTACTCCAATTTCTTCGGCCACATTTAAGAGTTTCCATATTGTTGGTTTTTCCAAGTGATCCGGACAAGCCGGATATCCTGGCGCGGGACGAATTCCTTTATAAGTTTCCTTAATCAATTCTTCGTTTGTTAAAGATTCTTCTATATCATAACCCCAGAAATCTTTACGAACTTTTTCGTGAAGATATTCGGCGAAAGCCTCAGCAAAACGATCTGCAAGTGCTTTAACCATGATCGAATTATAATCGTCAAGATCTTTTTCAAATTCAGCCGCCCATTCATCTACACCAAAACCTGTCGTTACACAAAAAGCTCCCATATAATCCTCTATTCCGCTTTCTTTTGGCAAAATAAAATCGGCTAAAGCAATGTTTGGGGCACCTTTTGTTTTTTGCGACTGCTGACGAAGTGTTAAGAATTTCTCTAAAACTTTTCCGTTTTCATCACGCAATTCAATATCGTCATCATCCACTTGATTTGCAGGGAAAATCCCATAAATACCTTTTGCTTTTAGCTTTTTCTCTGCCAAAATCACTTTCAGCATTGCCTGCGCATCTGCAAAAAGAGAAGTTGCTTCTTTACCTACAACCTCATCCGTTAAAATCGCCGGATATTTTCCGTGCAATTCCCAAGTTTGAAAAAATGGCGTCCAGTCGATATACGGAACCAAAACATCCAGATCAACCTCAACAGTTTGTTTTCCAATAAATTTTGGTTTTGTTGGAGTGTATTCGCTCCAGTCTAACTGCATTTTATTTCTACGGGCATCTTCAATACTCAAGAAATTTTTATCTCTCGAACGATTTAAAAACGTTTCTCTAAACGAATCATATTCTGCACGAATATCGCTTGCATATATTTTTCGGTTATGATCTAACAGATTTCCTGCAACAGTTACGGCTCTCGAAGCATCGTTTACGTGAATTACAGTTTCTCTATATTGCGGAGCAATTTTCACGGCAGTATGCGCACGCGAAGTCGTTGCTCCACCAATCATAATAGGAATTTTAATTCCTTGTTTGTCTAATTCTTTTGCCAGATACACCATTTCGTCAAGCGAAGGCGTAATCAATCCGCTTAAGCCAATAATATCAACATTATGTTCTATGGCAGCAGCAATAATTTTTTCCGGAGGCACCATAACACCAAGATCTACAATCTCGTAGTTGTTACAAGCCAATACCACAGAAACAATATTTTTACCAATATCGTGAACGTCACCTTTTACAGTTGCCATCAATATTTTTCCGTTTCCTTGTTTGTCTCCCGCTTGTTTACTTGCTTCTATATAAGGTAATAAATACGCCACGGCTTTTTTCATTACACGTGCCGATTTTACTACCTGAGGCAGGAACATTTTTCCGCTTCCAAATAAATCTCCAACAACATTCATTCCCGTCATCAAATTGATTTCGATAACTTCAATAGGTTTTGTTGCTGCTAAACGTGCTTCTTCAACATCTTCTTCTATAAAAGCATCAACTCCTTTTACCAATGAATGTGTAATTCTTTCCTGAACCGTTCCTAACCGCCATTCCTGAATCGCTTTTTCATCACTTTTAACTTCGCCTTTTACGTTCTCAGCAAAATCCAAAAGTCTTTCCGTTGCATCATCACGTCGGTCAAGAATTACATCTTCAACGTGTTCTAATAAATCTTTTGGAATATCATCATAAATCGAAAGCATTTCCGGATTTACAATTCCCATCGTCATTCCGTTCTTGATCGCGTGGTATAAAAATACCGAGTGCATCGCCTCACGAACCGTATCGTTTCCTCTAAAAGAGAATGAAACGTTGCTCACACCACCACTAATATGGGCATGTGGTAAGTTTTCTCGAACCCATTTTGTACCTCTAAAAAAGTCCAAAGCATTCAAGCGATGTTCTTCCATTCCGGTTGCAACGGGAAAAATATTCAAATCGAAAATAATATCCTGTGGAGGAAAATCTACTTTGTTCACCAAAATATCATACGAACGCTGACAGATTTCGACTCTTCGGTCAAAATTATCCGCCTGACCCACTTCATCAAAAGCCATGATAATAGCCGCGGCTCCATAACGTTTGATTAATTTGGCGTGATGAATAAAAGCTTCTTCGCCTTCTTTCAACGAAATCGAGTTTACAACACTTTTTCCTTGTACTACTTTAAGACCTGCTTCGATGATTTCCCATTTCGAACTGTCAATCATAATCGGCACTCTCGAAATATCGGGTTCTGATGCAATTAAATTCAAAAATTTAGTCATTGCCTGAACACCATCAAGCATTCCTTCATCCATATTAATATCGATGATCTGTGCTCCTCCTTCTACCTGTTGTCTTGCAATATCAAGTGCCTCGTCATATTTCTCTTCCTTGATTAAGCGAAGGAATTTTCTTGAACCGGTTACATTCGTACGTTCTCCAATGTTTACAAAAACACTTTCCGGCGTAATAATTAACGGTTCTAATCCTGCTAATACAAGGTCTCTTCTTTTTTCTGTCATTTTTTTTAAAAGTTACTGAGATTCTAAGATGCTTAGATTCTGAGTTTTTTTATTCTATTTTCTTTCCTGCGAGGTTTTTAGAACCTTGTAGGTATATTTGTTTTCAATATTTTAATTTGGGCGTGTCCTTCGGCCGGGCTATCCGCTACAAGTCCTCGACCAATTTCGTTATCACTTCATTGGTCTGCGGGCTTTTCACTTCTATCCCTCACGCAAATTTGGTTTCAAGAGATATTTTATGTTTTCACGATTTCAATTATCGTTATTCAAATCTTTCAACCTATTATATATATCTTTCAACGGAATAAATTCCGTTGCTACAAGACAAATCGTTCCTCCAGAACTTTTTTAAAGAGCCATCGGCCCAAATTATTTTGTAAGGATGGATTTTAATCCATTCATTACGTTTTAAATCATCCCTGAAATGTTTTCAAAGCCTTGCAGAAAACTTAAACATTATGCAAAAACCGGTGCCACACGTGGCTTATAACCTTTCGCAACTTCAGCAATTAATCGAATGTGATCCGGAGTTGTTCCGCAACAACCACCGATTATGTTGATTAAATTATCGTCTAAATATTCTTTAATTAGAGCCTGAGTTTGTTCCGGCGTTTCATCATATTGCCCGAACGCGTTTGGCAAACCTGCATTTGGATGTGCCGAAACGTTGAACTGTGTATGCTGAGATAAGGTTTTTAGGTAAGGTTTCAACAAATCGGCTCCAAGAGCACAATTGAATCCTACACTTAATAACGGAATATGCGAAACTGAAATCAGGAATGCTTCTACCGTTTGCCCCGAAAGTGTTCTTCCTGAAGCATCGGTAATCGTTCCTGAAACCATGATTGGAATATCCAAATTTCGTTCTTCTTTTACTTCTTCGATTGCAAAAAGTGCTGCTTTTGCGTTTAAGGTATCAAAAATCGTTTCTACCAAAAGTAAATCGCAACCTCCATCCATCAGGGCTTCGACTTGTTGTTTGTAGGCAATTCTTAAATCATCAAATGTTACGGCTCTGTAACCCGGATCGTTTACATCTGGCGACATACTGGCTGTACGGTTTGTTGGGCCAATTGAGCCGGCTACGAAACGGGGTTTATCCGGATTTTTTGCGGTAAACTCATCGGCTACTTCTCTTGCGAGTTTTGCCGATTCGTAGTTTAGTTCATAAACCAATTCTTCCAGGAAATAATCGGCCATACCGATTGTCGTTCCTGAAAAAGTGTTGGTTTCTACGATGTCTGCACCAGCTTCAAAATAAGCAGCGTGAACATCGCGGATGGCTTGTGGTTGTGTTATGGATAGTAAATCGTTGTTTCCTTTTAATGGATGTGGAAAATCTTTGAAACGCTCTCCACGAAAATCTTCTTCGGAGAAATTATAGCGTTGCAACATCGTTCCCATTGCTCCATCTAGGATTAGGATATTTTTTTTTATTGCTTCCTGAATTGTTATTGACATATCTTTTGGCTTTTAGCTACTAAGACGCTAAGCTTCTAAGTTGCTAAGTTTTTATTTAATTATAATTCTAACGCTTAATAAACCTGTCGGGTTTAGCACGTTATTTTGATTCACTTTAATTCCAAAAATTCACTATTAATGGCTCATTAGCCCCGATTACTTCACTTAATTTCTATTTTCATAGGAGTTCAGTGAACTTCGTTTGAGTCGATATCCTCGTAGTGAAACGGAGAGATAAAGACGAAAGCGGGAACTAATGACAGCAAAAAATGCGTCAATAATTCGCTCATAATACTGAATTCAGTAAAATAATATTGTATGGTTGTCAGGAAGAGTTTTGAGAAATACTTTTATGTATTTGTGTTATCTATCTTAAATACAATGAATTTGTATTAAGTAGAATGTAGCACCTTCTTTATGATAAAGGGTTGCTAAGGTTTCATTTGGTCTTTCCCTCCGCCTTTCGTGATAACTTTCAATAATTTTAAGAACAGTGCAAAGGTATGAAATAGCCTTGCGACTTGCAAATGTTTTTTTTAAATTTCTAAATTGCAGAGATTCTGGCTGTTATTTTTTCTTACTCGCTTTCGCTAAAGGATTAAAATCTAAACAAAGCTGTAGCCAAAACTCTAAATCTTGTTTTCTTTGCCAACCGTTTTCTGTCACGAAAATATAGTTTTTCATTGGTCTTTCGGCATTTGGCATTGGTAATACATCGTCTCTTTCTATGGCGCTTGCATATGCTTCATCATCGATTCTGCAGAGTAAAAGATTTTCGCCAATTTGTTTGTCAAGTCGGGTTCCGCAACACAACTTATTATCTACCATAAAAACAAGACCGCCAAACATTTTCTTTTCGAAAAAATCAGCTTCTTTGTATTGTAGAAATGTTCGGATTCTTTGTACGTTGTCTTCGCTAAAAGCCATTTTTTTTAGGTTCTGAGATTTTGAGTTACTAAGGTACTAAGTTTTAAAATTAATATTTCATAAAAGATTGTAAACGAGAAAGGTTCTGAGATGCTAAGTTAAAAAACTTAGAACCTCAGAACCTTAGTGTCTTATAAGCTTAAAAACTAAACTATTGCTTTCACAACCGCTTTTGGAGCTTCTTTACGAGTTCCGTCGAAACCGTCTACACCAGAAACTGTTGTATATTTCAATACGTATTTTTTACCCGGATTGATGATTTGGTATGCTGCCTGACACATCAAAGTTGCTTCGTGGAAACCGCAAAGGATTAATTTTAATTTTCCTGGGTATGTATTTACGTCTCCAATGGCGAAGATTCCCGGAATATTGGTTTGATAATCTAATGCATTATTTACTTTAATTGCATTTTTCTCGATTTCTAGTCCCCAGTCTCCAATTGGACCTAATTTTGGTGTTAATCCGAAAAGTGGAATAAAATAATCGGTTTCGATTTTACGATGTGCTCCGTTTTCTTCGATATCTAATGATTCAACATGCTCAGCACCATTGATTCCGATTACTTCTGCAGGAGTAATTAATTTAATTTTTCCGGCTGTTTTTAATTCCTGTACTTTTTCTACTGAATCAAGAGCTCCTCTAAATTCATTTCTGCGGTGAATTAAAGTTACTTCTGAAGCTACATTGGCTAAGAAGATACTCCAGTCTAATGCTGAATCTCCTCCTCCGGCAATTACAACTCTTTTGTCTCTGAATTTTTCAGGATTTTTGATGAAGTATTTTACTCCTTTATCTTCATAAAACTCGATATCTTCAATAAGTGGTTTACGTGGCTCAAAACTTCCTAAACCTCCTGCAATAGCAATAACCGGTGCATGAAATTTGGTTCCTTTGTTTGAGGTTACGATAAAACTACCGTCTTCTTGTTTTTCGATTGTTTCAGCACGTTCTCCTAATGTGTAGCCTGGCTCAAATTGTTTAATTTGCTCTTGTAGGTTATCAATTAAATCTCCTGCTAAAACTTCTGGGAAACCAGGAATATCATAAATAGGCTTTTTAGGGTACAATTCTGAAAGCTGTCCTCCTGCTTGTGGCAAAGCATCTAATATATGACATTTTAATTTTAATAATCCTGCCTCGAAAACGGCAAATAAACCTGTTGGGCCTGCTCCAATTATAAGTATATCTGTTTTAATCATTATGTTTATTGTTTATAATCATTCTTAATAATACAAAGGAACGAATAATTTATTCTAATTTCAATGATTTTTATCATTCATTTCTTTGTGAAATTTTTTACTCTTTGTTTTTCAATGAAGCGGTAATCTCGTTCATCCATCGGGTTAAAACCCGATGCTACAATATGAACCGATCCTTCGAAACTCTTATTATTTCTTGTTTTTTAATGAATCCGTTATCTCGTTCATCTTTTTCATCGGGTTGAAACCCGACGCTACAAAATTTGCCGTTCCTCCGGAGCTTTTTATTACTCTTTGTTTTTCAATGAAGCAGTAATCTCGTTCATCTTTTTAACCTTTTCTTCAAAATTACCTTTCAATGTTTTTCTGTATTCATTGAGGTTCTCGACCATTTTATTGATATCGTCCGGAATTACTTCCTCGAAAAACTCCCGCAGCCTTTTGGCTGTTGTTGGTGATTTTCCGTTAGTTGAAATCGCAATTTTTACATTTCCTTTCGTTACGATTCCGCCTAAATAATAATCACATAAATCCGGCGTATCGGCAATATTGCAAATCAAATAACGCTTTCGGGATAAATCATATACCTTTTTATTGACTTTTAAATCATCGGTGCAAGCGATTACCATGTGACGCTTTTTGAGCATTTTCTTTTTGAACTTCGATTTGGTCAATGTAATCGAAGGATGTTGCTCTGCTAAAACCTTAATTTCTAAATGGAAATTTGGTGCTACAACCTCAACATTTGCATTTGGACTCGACTTTAATAAAAAAGAGAGCTTCTCTAATCCTACATTTCCTCCTCCAACAATTAAAACATTCAGATTATGAAGTTTTAAAAATATTGGATATAATTCATTCTGTTCCATTTTAATTTATTTTCATCCAATCAAAATTAGATGATTTACCAATCAAATGTTCCAAATGAAACATTATTTATTGGGAAAATTTTATTTGACAACATCGGGTTAAAACCCAACGCTACAATATTGAACCGTTCCTTCGGAACTTTATCTTGTGATTTCTTTTGATAGAAATTCTTCGTAAAACCCTTTTAATTTATTGCTTTCGCGGACAACATTTCCAAGAACAATAATCGCTGGCGAACTTAATTTTTGTTGCTTTACAACTTCTAAAATCGAATCTACAGTTCCAACGCCTACTTTTTCTTCAGAAGTTGTTCCGTTTTGAATGATCGCAACAGGTAAATCTCCTTTGTTTTGTTTTTGAAATAAATGAATAATCTGAGGCAATTTGTGCATTCCCATTAAAATAACCACTGTTGCAGAGGATTGTGCTGCCAAAGCTACATCTGAAGATAACTTTCTGTCCGAAGTTGTTCCGGTTATTGCCCAGAAACTTTCTGAAACGCCTCTTTTGGTAATCGAAATTCCCTGACTTGCAGGAACAGCTATTACCGAAGAGATGCCGGGAACTACAAAAGTTGGAATTCCGAAACTTTCTACAAATTCGATTTCTTCACTTCCGCGTCCAAAAATAAACGGATCTCCACCTTTTAATCGTACCACATTTCCGTACGTTAATGCATTATCAACAATCAACTGATTAATATGATCCTGTGTGTAAGTATGGTTTCCTATTTTTTTTCCAACAAAAATCCTGATGGCATTTTTAGGGGCGTATTCTAATATTTCATCATTGGCCAGGGCATCGTACAAAACCACATTCGCTTCAGCTAGTGCTTTTACGGCCTTGAGAGTAAGCAAATCCGGATCTCCGGGACCTGCGCCAACTAAAGTTACTTTTGGTTTAATATTAAGCATTTGCTAATTCTTGAGCTCTGTATTTTTCTATTGTATCAAAAAATGAAATTCCTTGTTGAATATATGCTTTTGCAAATGCTTCTGATGGTTCATTTTGATTGATTTGATATACTAATTCTCTAAATGTTGTTGCCAATTGAATTTTATCAGTTGCTATGAAAACAGTATCAAATAAATCTACGATTCCGGCGTGATTATTTGTTTTTTCATTTTCTGCAAGCAATAATGCCTTCGCTCCATTTACAAATCCGGCATAAGCATGATAAATTGCATCTGACCATTTTCCTTCGTCGAATGATTCTTGTGCAAAAGTCAGTTTATCTTTGGCTTCTAATAATAAAGTAGCTACTAAATCGATCACAACTCCGGCACATTCTCCAACTCCAACAGCTTTTACGTAGTTATCTGCGTTACCCCAGTCTACGAAATCAGCTTCGGTTAAATTGGTTACGTCTGCGAAAGGTTTTAAAATTTCATAGAAATATTTTTCTCCTTTTAGATCGTAATAGTTTAGGAATTTTTCTCCGTTTGCATTGGCGTCAAAATCATTTAAGATGGTACGCAATGCATCTGGTCCTCTACGGCTTGGAATTTTAATTACTTTATCAGCAAAACGTCCTGATCCGTTTCCTAATCTTCCTCCACCTAACAGAACCTGTAATGCCGGAGCTACTAATTTTCCTGAATTAATTGACATTCCCTGAAAACCAATTGCCGACATATTATGCTGGCCGCAAGCATTCATACAACCTGAAATTTTAATCTCGATTTCACGATTGTTTAAATATTGCGGGTATTCTGCATTTAGAACTTTTTCCAGTTCTTCTGCTATTCCGGTACTACTTGCAATCCCCAAATTACAAGTATCAGTACCCGGACATGCTGTAATATCTGCAGTAGAATTATACCCTAAATGAACAAAGTTCAACTTGGCTAATTCCTGATAAAAGAAAGGCAAATTAGCTTCTTTTACGTGACGTATTACAATATTTTGACGCAATGAGAAACGTAATTCATTTGCTGCGTAATTTTTAATTAAATTAGCTAGCAATCTGGCTTTATCGGTATAAAAATCTCCTAATAAAACTTTTATTCCAATAGCGTAATATCCTGCTTGTTTTTGTGCAATTACGTTCGATTTTTTCCATGCTTCATAAGCCGCCATATCTTCGATCGTAACTTGTGGCACTTCTAATAATGGTTCCGGAATTGGTGCATCAAAAGCAGTTGTATCTATTTCGTATGTTTCAAAAGCGATGGCTTTTTTCTCTTTTTCAACCAAATCAAGGAAAACATCTCTTCCCATTTCTTTGATTAAAAATTTCATACGCGCTTTCATTCTTTTGGCACGTTCACCATATCTGTCAAAAATACGGATGATTCCTTCTGCAGTTGGGATGATTTCGTTTGCAGGTACAAATTCCGAAAGTAATTCAGCATGCGCCGGTTGAGATCCTAAACCTCCTCCAAACATAATTTTAAATCCTTTTTCGCCATTTACAATTTTCGGAATAAATCCTAAATCGTGTAAATAACTTAAAGCAGTATCCTCGTCTGAAGAAGAGAACGAAATTTTGAATTTACGTCCCATTTCCTGACAAATTGGGTTTCTTAATAAGTATTGAAATAAAGCATGTGCATAAGGCGAAACATCAAATGGTTCATTTACATCTACACCTGCCAGTTCACTTGCTGTAATATTTCTTACTGTGTTTCCGCAAGCTTCACGCAAAGTAACATCGTCTTTAGCCAAATTTGCCCAAAGCTCCGGAGTTCTGTCTAAACTTACATAGTGAATCTGAATGTCCTGACGTGTTGTAATATGCAAACGTCCTGTAGAATATTCATCAGAAACTTTAGTAATACGTACCAATTGCTCGCTCGTTACTTTACCGTAAGGCAATTTGATACGAATCATTTGAACGCCTTCCTGACGTTGTCCGTAAATTCCTCGCGCTAAACGAAGACTACGAAAACGCTCATCATCAATTTTTCCTCCACGGAATAAATGAATCTTTTTTTCTAAATCGATGATCTCTTTCTGAACAATCGGATTTTCTATTTCTGTTCTAAAACTTTCCATTTCTCTTTAGTTGTTGGTTGTTGGTTGTCAGTTGTTGGTTGTTGGTTTGCTGGCAGAATAATTATCAACCAAAAACCATCAACTATCAACTAGCGAATGAATCCTACTCCTGCTGTAGTGTTCGTTGCTGTATCAATTAAGATAAAAGCTCCGTTTGATTTATTATCGTTGTAGGCATCAAAATATAATGGTTTACTTAATTTGATGCTTACTTCTCCTATTTCGTTTATGGCTAATTGCGAAGCTTCTTTTGTTCCTGAATAATCTGTTGAGATGGTATTTTTGATGCTTTCTACTTTTGCCAAAACCGAATTGGTGTTGTGCTGTACAATATATTTTGTTCCCGCAACCAGTTTTTTACTGTCCATCCAGCAAACTGTTGTAGTTATTTCTTTTTCAATTTTTGGAAGTTCTGATGATTTTACAATCATATCCCCTCTTGTAACATTGATATCATTTTCTAATTCGATTGTAATCGAAGAACCAGCAACGGCTTCATCGTATTGTTTATCGAAAAAGTGAATTTTAGAAACTTTTGATTCAGTCAAAGAAGGAAGAACCGTAACGGCATCTCCAACTTTAATAGAGTTTCCGTATAATTTTCCAGCGTACCCTCTAAAGTCATGATATTCTTCTGTTTTTGGACGAATCACAGTCTGAACCGGAAAACGAGCTTTTCCTGTTTCAAAAACATCATGAGAATGTAATCCTTCTAAATGCTCCAAAACAGTTTGACCTGTATACCAAGGCATATCTTTTGATTGATCTACCACGTTTCCGCCATTGATTGCACTCAACGGAATGTAGCTTACGTTTTGTTCTTTGAAAGTACTTTTCGCATTTAAAGCCTGAAAATCGGCTTTGATTTTATTGTACACTTCTTCAGAATAATCAACTAAATCCATTTTGTTAATCGCAACGATTACCTCTTTTACTCTCAATAAATTATTGATAAAAAAGTGACGGTAGGTTTGCTCGATCACACCTTTTCTGGCATCAATTAAAATAATCGAAACCTGAGAAGTCGAAGCTCCTGTAACCATGTTCCTTGTATATTCTACGTGACCCGGAGTATCGGCAATAATGTAACTTTTCTTTGCAGTCGAAAAATAAATATGCGCCACATCAATCGTGATTCCTTGTTCTCTTTCGGCCACTAAACCATCCGTTGCCAATGAAAAATCAAGATAATCGTATCCTTTTTGTCTGCTGCTTTTTTCGATTGCTTCTATCTTATCCGTTGTCAATGATTTTGTATCATACAATAATCTTCCGATTAAAGTACTTTTCCCGTCATCTACACTTCCTGCTGTTGCTATTTTTAAAACTTCCATTCTGTAATTTTTGTTTCAGGTTTAAAAAATTTAGTTTTAGGTTTCAAGTTTAAAGTTGCTTCCCTTTGAACTAAAGTTTAAAACTGTATGTTTTTTTGTTTTCGATTTTTACTTTTAATTAATTCTGAATTGCATTTATAATTTATAATTCACAATTAATAATTATTAAAAGTATCCTTGCTGTTTTCTTTTCTCCATTGCGGCTTCAGAACGTTTGTCATCGATTCTGGCTCCTCTTTCAGAAATAGTAGATTCTCTAATTTCTCCAACTACTTCCTCGATTGTTGCTGCATACGATTCAACGGCAGCTGTACAACTCATATCTCCAACGGTTCTAAAACGAACAATTCGTTCTTCGATTTGTTCGTCTTCTTCCTGATACACAAAAGGAGAATGCGACCAGATTAAACCGTCTCTCAAAAAAACTTTTCTTTTATGTGAAAAATAGATCGATGGAATTTCAATATGTTCTTTCTCTATATAACTCCAAACATCTAATTCTGTCCAGTTTGAAATTGGGAAAACACGAACGTTTTGACCATTTTCTATTTTTCCGTTCAAAATATCAAATAATTCAGGTCTTTGATTTTTTTCATCCCATTGTCCGAAATCATCACGAACAGAGAAAATACGTTCTTTAGCTCTTGCTTTTTCTTCATCACGACGCGCACCTCCAATGCAGGCATCAAACTTAAATTCTTCAATGGCATCCAAAAGTGTTGTGGTCTGCAGGCTGTTTCTACTAGAATACTTTCCTGTTTCTTCGACTACTTTTCCTTCATCAATAGCATCCTGAACATTACGAACAATTAGTTCTAATCCTAACTCTTCTACTAATTTGTCTCTAAAAGCAATTGTTTCAGGGAAATTATGTCCCGTATCAACATGCAATAGAGGAAACGGAATTTTAGCTGGAAAAAATGCTTTTTGCGCCAAACGCACCAAGGTTATAGAATCTTTTCCGCCTGAGAAAAGTAAAACCGGTTTGTCAAACTGTGAAATTACTTCTCTGAAAATGTATATTGCTTCACTCTCTAAAGCGTTTGTTTTTAATACTGAACTTGAACTCATTTGATATTTTGTTTAATGCTTGACAGTTTGTTTATTTTTAGATTGCTGTGAGTTTGATCTAAAACTTCTAAACTATCGTTATTCTGTGTTTTTTGTTTTTCTTTTTTCAATGGATTTTAATCCATTTTTGAAATCTTCATTGGGTTGATCCCTAAGCCTCGGAACGACGCTACAATATGAATTATTTTGTATTCAACGATCGAAATCCATTTTTGGAATCTCCATCGGGTTAAAACCCGACGCTACAATATAAACCGTTCCTCCGGAACTCAAAATCTATATTCTTTATTCTTTCCTCTCTTAATCTTTCTTCGCACTATGCAAACCACATTCTTTATGACTTGATTCCCACCACCATCTTCCGGCTCTTATATCTTCTCCCGGGAAAATCGCTCTTGTACAAGGCGCGCAACCAATACTTACGAAACCTTGTTTGTGTAAAGCATTTTGAGGTACATTGTTTTCCTGCAGATAGGTTTCAACTTCTTCTAAAGTCCATTTTAGTAACGGATTGAATTTGATGATTTCAAAGTTTACGTCGTATTCAAACAAATCTAAGTCTTGTCTGTTTTCTGACTGTTCTGCTCTTAAACCGGTAATCCAGACTGAGTTTCCTGCCAAAGCTTTTCGTAACGGAACTACTTTACGAATAAAACAACATTCTTTTCTATTCTCTACCGAATCATAAAAACTGTTTGGTCCTTTTGTTTTTAATAAATTTTCAACCGCCGTTGCTTCCGGAAAATAAACTTCGATTGGTTTTTTATATTTTTTTAATGTCTTGTGAAAAACATCGTAAGTTTCCTGAAATAATCTTCCCGTATCTAAGGTGAAAATCGTAATGTCTATATTACTTTTGGCAATAAAATCTGTAATTACCTGATCTTCCTGACCAAAAGAAGTCGAAAAAATTACTTTTCCCGGATATTCAATTGCTAAAAAAGCCAAAGTTTCATCCAGCGAAAAATCTTTTGTTTTATCTAATAATGACTGTATTATAATCGCACTCATATTCTCTTTCTTTCCTTTCTAAAAAATATTACAATAATTTAGATAATGTTTTTAAACTCAATAATATAATTAAAATTCCAACAGCAACCATCATTGGTTTTCTTTTGATTTTATTTACCAGATAAGCTGCTAATGGTGCTGAAATTACTCCTCCTAAAATTAATCCGATAATTACCTGCCAGCCATGTATTCCTCCAAAAAGCATAAAAGTTATACCGCTTGCAAATGAAATTGCAAATTCGGCAGCATTTACTGAACCAATGGTATATCTCGGATTTCTTCCTCTTCCTAATAAGGTTGAAGTTACAATTGGCCCCCAGCCTCCGCCTCCAACTGAATCCATAAAACCTCCAAAAACAGCCAGAAAACCTAATTTCTTAGTTTTCTTTTTTACAATAGTTTTTTTCAGCGCTTTTTTGATAATGATAACCGCCAGAATAATCATGTAAACTGCAATAAATGGCTTAATAATATCGCCATTAATAACATCCGACAATAAATAAGCTCCTGTTATCGAACCTAAGACTCCCGGAATCAGCAAATGTTTTACGAGTTTTTTATTGATGTTTCCGAATCGGTGATGCGAAAGTGCCGATGCTCCTGTTGTAAACATTTCAGATACGTGAACTGCAGTACTACTTACAACCGGAGGAACGCCGTAAGCCAATAAAAATGACGTTGAAGTAGCTCCATAACCCATTCCTAAAGTTCCATCAACCAACTGAGCGAATACGCCAATGGCAAAAAACACTAAAAACTCCTGGTTAAAACCGCCAACAAACCCGTCCCATGAAAATTCGGCATAATGATTATACAATAGTGTGCTCAATAAACCTGCCAATAAAACTACCGGTATCACAACCCATAATTTGTCTTTTAACGCCGTATCTGCCTTAACGTTAATACTGTTTATTTTTAGTTCGTTCTCCATACTATTGTGTGTGTTTTTTACCAAAAACCTATTACCCTATCGGATTAGTAGATTGAAAGGCAAAATTACTACTTATTTCTAAATATCAAAACAATATTTGATTTTTTTACTGCCCTAATTATCTTAAAATTAACACTGAAAGCACTTTACAAAATATAACTATTTACCTAATGTTGTTAAAACCTATATGTCGCTGTATTTCAATAACATAAAGAACTCTTTATGCAGTTATTTCTAAAATGCATTTTTAAAGTCTACCATATCCATAGGATAATTATAAAATTGTTGCTATTTTTACAACAAATTTTTATACATGGATTTTCAAATAGGTCTAGTAATTGCTGGTTTAGTAGTTGGTTTTGTGGTTGGCTTGACAGGTGTTGGAGGCGGCTCTTTAATGACTCCTATTTTGCTATACTTTGGCATCCCGCCTACTACAGCAGTTGGCACAGATTTATTGTATGCGGCTTTTACGAAAGCAGGAGGCGTGTTTGTACATCATAAAAAAGGAAACATCAATTGGTCAATTACTGGCTGGTTAACATTAGGAAGCGTTCCTGCTGCTTTATTGACTTTATGGATATTAAACAGTATCAAAACAGATATCTCGACTATAAATGCGGTTATAAAATACAGCTTAGGCTGGGCATTGCTTTTTACCTCAATTGCTATTTTATTTAAAAAGAAGCTATTAAAATATTCTCAAAAACATGCCGGAGATAAATTTCATAGCGAAAGTCATATGCAAAACATGCTGACCATTGCTATTGGGGTTTTGCTTGGCGCAACTGTTACGCTAACTTCAATTGGAGCGGGCGCTTTAGGAACTGTTACTTTATTTTTTCTTTATCCGCTTTTACCAACACCTCGTTTAGTAGGAACTGAAATTGCTCATGCTGTTCCTTTAACTCTTGTTGCGGGAATTGGACATGCCTCTATGGGGAATTTAGATCTTGTATTGCTTGGACAATTATTAATGGGCTCCCTTCCCGGAATTTTTATGGGAAGTATGCTTAGTGGAAAAGTACCGGATTTGTTTCTTAGAAACGCGATTGCCGTAATGTTATTTTTAGCAGGATACAAATTGATTTTTTAATTTATCCAACTATATAAGTCCATTTATAAAGCTTAACTTACTTTAAAAATCAATACTATATTGCCTTATTTATGGCTAAAAATTTTCTTTAAAATGCAATATCTGCAAGAGAATTGCTTTCTAAAATTTTAAGTGTGTTATCCCGAACCTCCATCATTAAACGTCTGGCTGCACAAGTAGATTCATCATCGCAATCATCGCATCTTTCATAAAAATTATGGCTGGCACAAGGCAGCAAAGCAATTGGACCTTCAAGAATGCGGTAGACTTTTGCCATACTAATATCTTTAGGATCTTTGATGAGATAATAACCTCCGCCTTTTCCTTTTTTAGCTCCCAGGAAACCGGAATTCCTAAGCAATAACAATATACTTTCTAAAAATTTAATCGAAATATGTTCGCTTTTAGCAATTTCAGCAATTTGTACAGGTTCATTATTTTCACGTCTAGCCAAATAAGTTAAAGCTTTAATTCCGTATTTTGTTTTCTTTGAAAGCACGTTTATTGATTTTAGATTTTAGATTGTTAATTTTAGATTTCGAACTAAAATAACAAACCACATATTTTTCTGGAACAAAAATAGGCTTTTTGTTCCAGAAAAATAACAGAATCAAAAATGATATTCTACTATACCTATCAATTTAATTCTTTAGCTCCGATCAAATTCAATTCTTTAAACATTTTTACTTCTGTATCCAGCGCTTTTTTTCGTACTACATAAGTATCAGAAATTGAATCGTGCCATCCTCTCCCGTTGTTTCCCAGAAAAGAAAAAGCATCAAATGGAATTAAACGACATAAACTTCTTTTAAAGATAACACCAAAATCTGGTTTTTCTCCATTTTCATCTACCACTATTGTTCCTGTTATAAATTTTGCCAATGTTCTTCCAAATAAAGCTTCAAACAAAGTATAATAAATCAATGCTCCTGTAATAGACAGTATTCGCCATCCTGTATCTCCTAATTCATCTAACCAATTACCTAAACCCGGAGCACCAAATAATGCAGAAATGATGCTAATAGAAAGTAAGACGATAAACAAAAGAAGCATTAATAAAATAATATCTAAAATATAATTTAGAAAACGACTTCCATTGGAAGCAAACAATTTATCATCCAGAACATAGGTAGAGCTACTCATAATTAATGTGGTTTTAGTTTTTTGGTTATTATTTATTTTGTCATTTCATTTTAACAAAAATATATTTTTTACTGAAACAACCACCAAAAAAATGACGATTTTTAACAGTAATAAATTTACAGTTAAAAATCGTCACCAATTTATAATCTTATCCTGGATAGTATTTAGGATTAAGCTCTTATGTCTAAAATTAATCCAGCGCTTGTTTCAAATCAGCAATTACATCTTCTACGGTTTCTAAACCTACAGAAACACGTACTAAACCTTGTGTAATACCAACTGCCATCTGATCCTCTTCAGAGAGTTTACTATGTGTTGTTGATGCAGGATGTGTTACAATTGATCTGGTATCTCCAATATTTGCCGATAAAGAGCAAAGCTTAATTGAGTTCAGGAATTTTCGTCCTGCTTCGATTCCGCCTTTAATTTCAAAAGCAATAATGTTTCCACCCAATTTCATTTGCTTTTTGGCGATTTCGTATTGCGGATGCGATTTCAGGAATGGATATTTTACGCTATTTACATTTGGATGTGCTTCTAAAAATTCAGCTACTTTTAAAGCATTTTCGCAATGTTTCTCCACACGAATTGCTAAGGTTTCTAAACTTTTTGACAAAACCCAGGCATTAAACGGAGATAAAGCCGGACCTGTATTTCTTGAGAATAAATAAATCTGTCTGATTAAATCTTCGCTTCCAACAGTAACTCCGCCTAAAACACGACCCTGACCGTCAATTAATTTTGTAGCAGAATGCACCACCAAATGTGCTCCAAATTTAATTGGCTGCTGAATATAGGGTGTTGCAAAACAGTTATCAATTATTAAAATCAGATTGTGCTTTTTGGCAATATCTCCTAACAATTGCAAATCGATTACATCTACACCCGGATTTGTAGGCGATTCTGCGTATAATATTTTGGTGTTTGGTTTTATAAAACTTTCTATAGTTTCTGGTTTGTTGATCTCAAAATAAGAAGTTTCGATGTTCCATTTTGGAAAATACGTCATAAACAACGCATGTGTAGAACCAAAAACGCTGCTTGCTGAAACGATGTGATCTCCGGCATTTAATAAAGCTGCAAAAGTCGAATATACTGCTGCCATTCCGGTTGCGAAAGCGTAACCGGCTTCGGCACCTTCCATTTTGCAAATTTTATCTACAAATTCAGTCGTGTTCGGATTACTGAAACGGCTGTAAATATTTCTTTCTTTTTCTTCTGTAAAAGAAGCTCTCATATCCTCGGCATCTTCAAATACAAAGCTTGACGATAAGTATAGCGGCACCGAATGTTCCAGATACTGAGTTCTTTCTAATTGTGTTCTTATGGCTTGTGTTTCAAAACCAAATTCTTCTGTATTCATTGTGTTGTTTTTTGTTTTTTTGTTTTTCTGCTTCAGATTTCAGGTTTAAGGTTTTGCGATAGGCAAAAAAATAAAACTTAAAATCTAAACTAAAACGAGTCTAATCATTATCTATCTGAGTATTTTCTAATTCTCAAATCGACTAATTTTCTAATTCTATAATGCTTCGTTGTTCAGGACAACTTTGTAATGTATTGTAGCTGTGGGTTCAACCGTTTTGGCTACTGAACAATATTTCTCGAAAGAAAGTTGTGCTGCACGTTGTGCCTTTTCCGGATTGATATCACCTTCCAGATAAAAAACCACGTTGATTTCTTTAAAAGGTTTTGCTTCTCCAACTTGTACGCGTTCTCCTTCAACCTCGGCATTAAATGAGGTGATCTCCTGACGTTGCTTCTTTAAGATCGAAATCATATCAATAGCGCTGCATCCTGCAACTCCCATCAATACCAGTTCCATTGGACTTGCACCTAAATCGCTTCCGCCAAATTCGGCTCTGCTGTCAACATCAACTACGTGACCACGTTCATTTTTGAGTTTAAAATGAAACGCGTCGTTTACTCTGTTTAAGGTTACTTTCATTTTTTTTTATTTAATGTTGATAACGCGGATTTTCAAACGCGGATCTCAGCTGTTTTTTTGTTTTTTGTTTTTTTGTTCTTCGCTATCTTGTCATTTCTCGTTCCTCGAAATGACAAATTAGGTTATCCCTTATCTGACAATCTCAAAATATCTCCAAAAACTCCTCTCGCTGTAACCGCAGAACCTGCACCGGCTCCCTGAATTACAATTGGACGATCTCCGTAAGATTCTGTATATATTTCGAAGAAAGAATCAGATCCTTTTAATCCGCCTAAAGCGGTATCTGAAGGTACAGAAACTAATTTTACTTCAAGAATTCCCTTGTCATTTTGTAAATCTCCAGACAATTCTCCAATGTATCTTAATACATGATTTGGCTGTTGATCGGCTTTTATTTTCTCATAAATTGGGTCAAACTCTTTTAATCTACCGAGAAAATCAGCAACATTTCCTTCACGCAAATGCTCCGGAATTAAATTCTGAATTGAAATTTCTTCAAATTCATTTTGCAGATCTAATTCTCTCGCCAGGATCAGTAATTTTCTTCCCACATCATTTCCACATAAATCCTCACGCGGATCCGGTTCTGTATATCCGTTATCAATTGCTTCCTGTAAAATCTGACTAAACGGAGCGTCTTTTGCAGAGAAGTTATTAAATAAATAACTCAATGTTCCTGAAAAAACGCCTTTTATTTTGGTAATATTTTCTCCCGAAAGGTGTAATAATTTTATAGTATCAATTAATGGCAAACCTGCACCAACATTGGTTTCGTATAAATAATTCTTTTGGTTTTCTGCCAAAGCTTTTCTCAACTCTTTATAAAAGCCATAACTCAATGTATTGGCCACTTTATTAGACGAAATCAGATCAAAACTACTCTCTGCCAGTGTAATATAATTTTCTACAAAAGTAGCACTTGCTGTATTATCGATTGCAATTAAATTCTCTAAATGATGTTGATTTGCATAAGCGATTACATCATTGATAGTATATTCTAATCCCTCTTTTTGGATATCATTTTTCCAGTCAGTAGTTACACCATTTTTGTTTAAAAGCAGTTTTTTAGAGTTTGCAATAGCAAAAACATTTAGCTTAATATCTTTACGTTTTTCGATTGAATCAGCCGATTCTAAAATCTGATTGATTAAAGTTCCGCCTACTAATCCGTGTCCAAAAATGGCAATATTGATTTTTTTAGAAACTCCAAAAATCTCTCCGTGAATTACATTTAAAGCTTTATTTAGTTCGGCTTTTTTAACCACCAAACTCACGTTTTTACCCGTAACGGTATTGTTAAACAATATCGGAACTATTTTATTTTTGATTAAAGCAGTGTAAGGTTTATGAAAAGTGCTTAGATCCTGACCAATGATCGAAATTACCGAAACATTATCTGTTACTGTAATTTGATTTACATCTTTAGAGTAAAAGTCATTTTCAAACTCTTTCTCTAATTCTACCATTGCTGTAGTCGCTTTTTCAGTCGCTACAACCAAACCAATTCCTCTTTCTGAAGAACCTTGCGAAATGATACTTACACTGATATTATGATCGCCCATAACTTTAAAAATTCGGGCATCGACTCCTGCTTTTCCAAGCAATCCTCTTCCTTCAAGATTAACCAGCGATACGTTTTCTAAAACCGAAAGTGTTTTGATTCCTTCTTTAGCCGAATCTGAGGTGATTAAAGTTCCGCGGTTTTCGTGATTAAAGGTATTTAAAATACGAAGCGGAATATTTTTTTCTAATAATGGAATTATCGTTTTGGCATGCAGAATTGTTGCTCCAAAATTGGCTAATTCATTTGCTTCGTTAAAAGACAAAAATTCAATTTTTTTGGCATCGGCAACTAAGTCAGGATTTGCCGTATAAATTCCGTCAACATGCGTGAAGTTCTGTAACTCTTCGGCATTTAAATAATTCGCAATCAATGATGCTGTATAATTACTGCCGTTTCTTCCTAAAGTTGTGGTATCGTTATTATGATTTGAACCAATAAAACCAGTTACAATATTAACTGTCGAACCATTATGTTCTTTAAAATAATTGATAACGTTTTTCTTCGACAATTGTTCCAGAGGCTGAGCATCACCAAATTTAGAGTCGGTTTTTAATAATTCTCTCGAATCGACAAAATTAGCCGGAACTCCATTTTCTTTCAAAATAGCAGTTAATAATTTAGCCGAAAGTAATTCGCCTTTAGACAAAATCTGATCTTTGATTTTATTGCTGTAATCTCCAATCAGGCTAACACCTTCAAAAAGTTTTTCTAGAACATTAAATTCTTCAGACAAATCAACTTGCGTATAATTTGCTATCTGATAGGCTTTAAAGTTCTCAAATAATGGTTTATAATTGCCATTTTTAGCGGCAAGCTTTAAAATATATTCTAACTCATCTGTAGCATTTCCGCGAGCCGAAACGACAACTGCAATTTGTTCTCCTTGATTTACTTTATCAGAAATGATTGAAACTACTTTGTTAAGTCCTTCTCCGTTTGATAACGATTTACCTCCAAATTTTAATATTTTCATTTTATTTTGCTATTGTTTCTGCCTTAAAAATATCGGCAAGTAAATGATCTAATTGTTTGTACTCGATTAAAAAAGCGTCATGTCCGTGAACCGAATCTATTTCGCTGTAAAAAACATTGTCTTTAAACTTTTTTAATTCCTGAAAAGTTTCCCGGTTTTCTTTTGGTGTAAAAAACAAATCTGAGTTGATTCCGATAATATGAATCGTGGCATTTGTTCTGGACAATAAAGTTTCGAAATCGTCACTATTTCTGGTAATGTCTATGGTTTTAAGCAATTGGTTCATCAATTTATAAGATGACAATTGGTATCTCTTTTGTAATTTCTCGCCGTGATGAGCCAGCCAGCTTTCTATATTAAAAACAGAAAGATTGTTATTAATGGTTCGTTGAAATTTTTCTTTGAATGATTCAGGAGAGCGGTAACACAGCATGGCGTGAATTCTGGCATCTTCTATAGGTTTTGAAGAATTGTTCAGGATTTGCTCTTGTAAATAGCAATTTGCAATCATCCAGTCGGTCGATTTCCAGTCAGTTGCAATTGGAATTAGGTTCTGGGTAATATTAGGTTCTAATGCCAGTATTTCCCACGCAATTCCTCCTCCAACAGAACCTCCAATTATGGTGTGAAGTTGTGCAATCTGTAAAGCTTGTAATCCTTTTATAAAAATTCTGGCAACATCTCTTGTTGTAAAGTCCTGATAATTTTCGATAATAAAAGAGTCATTTCCATTTCCGGGAACATTGAATGCCAATACAGTGTATTTCTGGGTATCGATTGTTTTTTCGTCGCCAATTAAATCATTCCACCATCCATTTTCTCCGGTTACCTGAGCGTTTCCGGTTAAAGCATGATTGACCAAAATAACTGGTGCGGTATGCAATGCTAAACCAGAAAGGGTAAAACTTAATGGCAATAAAGGATATGATGCACCACTTTCTGTGATGAAATCTTGAATTATAATGGGACTTGGTATATTTTCCAATTTCAAATCTTTTTAATTTTGATTTGTATGTGGAAATATTAGAAAGAAAGTCTAGAGTGAAACTAGAAAAATTCTTGTTGTTATCTTTCCACGTTTGGGCGTGGTAGAATGCAGCACCTTCTTCGATTTAACGAAGGGTTGCTAAGGATTCATCGGGTCTAATCCCTCGTCCTTTCTTTATAACATTTCAATACGTTTTTGAACTTAACGGTGCAAATTAACTACTAATTTCTTAAACTAACAAATTTTATCGAAACTGATTCCTCAATTTCTTAAACATAATTCAAACACAAACTATTGTACGCAAAAATTTACCGAACAATTTGCCCAGTAAAATTAAGCAGGTTTTACCCTATTTTATGTCACTTTTTGATTTAGATAAAAAGTGTTTCATTTTCTTTTGAATACATCAAAAACAATAATGAATTCGGATCTTTTTTCTCCGCTTTTTTATCTGTTTCAGTTATCCCGAATCTTGGGTGTACCAATTCATTTTTTGGTGGCGGATTGTTTCTTTCAGCTCTTAGGCTTTTCAATGTAGAAAGAGTTTTTGCTATGTAGTTTAATTTGCTCATGATATTTAAGTTTACGTTAGTTTGCGTTTTATAATCTTTATTGTTTGTTTAATTTTTTGTTGTGGTAACCAAATGGAATAAAAAAACCCTTTTGGATTTTTAATACCAAAAGGGTTTAAGTTTTATAACTTATATATACTTTTAGTATCAACAGACGCGTACACAAATACGTGCGACAATAAACATCTTGTTCATCTGTAAGGACTTATTCATCTGTGATTTACGTTCTATTTTAAAAAATTCCTGCATTTGTTTAATTTTATAGCTTCTCGAAACTGTTGAAATATTTTTAACTTACTCTTTTTAAAAAAATCAATAAGAAATAAAGTTAATTCAACTTTGATCCCGATCGACATAACTATTATTTTTGAATAGCTAAATTTATTTATTTGTAATTTTGAGGTGTTACAAATGTGCGAATATTTTTTCAATTACGCAAGTGAGAATCAACAAATTAATCTTAAAAAACGTTAAAAAACATCATTTTAACGTTAAAAAACATCTTACAAAATTAGCATTTCACAAATAAGAGGTTAAAACTTACAAAAATTAACGTAATAAATTTTTCTGTTTCAATATATCAAAGAACAACTAACTAGTATTAGAAACCACTTACAGCCAAACTGCTTCTTTATTTTTAATTTTTTCAGCTACTTTCAAAATGTCAGTTATTATCCCTCTTGAGATAGCTTGTTTACATGCTGAAGCACTTTGAATTGCTATTGGAACATCTGCGTAAGACTGTGTGTAAATTTCAAAAATAGTATCGGATCCTTTTAACTGACCAATGGCAGAGGAAACCGGTTCTGAAACTAATTTGACTTCTAAGGTATTTTTCTGTACATCAAATTCTCCTACATATCGTAATACGTGATTATCTGCCTGGGTAATCTTTGCAATTTTAAAAAATTTATCAATGGCTTCTTTGTTTAAAATGCCATTTGACTCAAGATGTTCTTCATTGATTAAGGCATTGATTTTTATATCTGAGAGTTCAAAATCCTTTCCAATTTCTCTTGTCAAAATCAGGAGTTTTCTGGCGGTGTCATTTCCGGACAAATCCTCCTTAAAAGTAGATCGCATCAATCCGAGTAAACTGGCATCTTTTAGAAGTGATGAAAAAGAAGTTTCTTCATTTCCAAATCGATTAAAAACATAACTCAGGTTATCCGAAAATACGCCTCGTATCTTTGTAATTTTCTCTCCCGAATAATACAAATCTCTCAACGTCTGCAAAACCGGAAAACCGGTATCAACCGATGTTTCGTACAAAAACTCTTTGTCGTATTTTTTAAGATTTGACCTGATCTCTTTATACAAATCAATTGGTAATGTATTGGCTTTTTTATTTACGGCTACAATATTAAATCCGTTTTCGATCAGGGTATTATAATGGTGAATTAGTTCATCACTTGCCGTTGCATCAACAGCAATTAGATTTTCAAACTCATTTTCTTTGGCAAATTCAACAATATCCTGCACTTTAAAAGGAACTGCCAATTCCAGGAAATTGGTTTCCCAGGCATATCCAACACCTTCTTTCTCGAAAAAGGCGACTGTAGAATTTGTAATTATTGGAAAATGAAAATCGACATTTTTACTTTCAAGAAAAAACTCCTGACTTTCGATAATCTGATTGATCAAAGTACTTCCGATATTTCCAATTCCAAAAAGGATGATATTTATTTTAAGCTTTGACATAATTTCTAATTTAATTGGGGTTAATTAAACCATATAAGTGATATAAGTCAATTTAAGAAAGAGTTGAAACTTAACGCAACGCTTAATATGAACTTATATCACTTATATGGAGAAAAAACTTTTATATTGATTCCTTTTTTATAAAAAATCACCTCTAGCAGAACTCACGCTACTAAAGGCAATTTTTCAAACAAAAAACAAAAAAACCTAATTTTTATTAACGCTGTATTGCGATTGGGTAACATTGGCGAAAGCAGCCTGCAAATCAGCTATTAAATCTTCGATATCTTCAAGCCCGACAGAAAGTCGAACCAGATCTTTTGAAACTCCTGTTTCTAGTTGTTCTGCATCAGACAATTGCTGGTGTGTTGTACTTGCCGGATGAATGATTAGTGATTTTGTATCACCAATATTTGCCAGAAGTGAGAACAATTTTGTTTGATCTACCACTTTTTTAGCGGCTTCAAAACCGCCTTTTAGTCCAAATGTGATAACGCCACTTTGTCCTTTTGGTAAATATTGTTGTGCTAAATCATAATATTTATTGTTTTTTAAACCCGGATAGTTTACCCAAACTACCTCATCTTGTTTTTCTAACCAGGAAGCCAAAGCCAGAGCATTTTCGCTATGTTTCTGGATTCGGATTGGAAGTGTTTCTAATCCCTGAATGATCTGAAAAGCATTAAACGGACTTAAGGCTGCACCAAAATCACGCAATCCTTCGATTCTGGCTTTTGCAATGAAGGCTGCATTTCCCAAAGCCTCGTGATACACTAATCCGTGATATCCTGCAGAAGGTTCTGTAAACTCAGGAAATTTTCCGTTCGACCAGTCAAATTTTCCTGCATCGATGATCACACCTCCTAACGAAGTTCCGTTTCCTGAAATATATTTGGTTAAGGAGTGAATTACAATATCTGCTCCATGCTCAATTGGATTTAATAAATAAGGTGTAGCAACTGTATTGTCTACAATAAAAGGTACTTTAAAGTTTTTGGCTTCTGCCGAAATTCCCTTTAAATCCAAAACGTCTAATTTTGGATTTCCCAAAGATTCTACAAAAAAGGCTCTTGTATTTTCTTTGGCTGCTTTAGTGAAGTTTTCCGGTTTTGAAGGATCTACAAAAGTTGTTGTAATTCCTAAACGCGGTAAGGTTACACTTAAAAGATTGTAAGTTCCGCCATATAAACTGTTAGAAGCCACAATATGATCTCCTGCTTTTAGCAAAGTCAATAAAGTAGTAGAAATTGCTGATGCTCCTGATGCTGTAACGACAGCTGCAATTCCGCCTTCCAGCGCTGCAAGTCGTTGTTCTAAGATATCATTTGTCGGGTTATTTAATCGGGTATAAATAAATCCGGATTCTGCCAGACCAAATAAATTAGCGGCATGATCTGAATCGTTAAACACATACGATGATGTTTGGTAAATTGGCACTGCTCTTGTTCCTGCATTTTTAGTAACATCGTGTCCTGCGTGTAGTGCGTTTGTTGCAAATTTTTGTGTACTCATGATTTCTTAGTTTTTAGGTATTGTTAATACTATTATATATTGTTATTGAATTTTTGAAATTGTTATTAAATTTTAAGTTCAGCTTAAGCAAAGAAATCTTCTGCTTCTGCTTCAAGATCATACATTTGAAAAAGCAATGATTTTTGACTTTTTATATTCTGTTCTGTATTTATTCTGTTAACTTCTCTTGCAATCTCGTCTGACTTAGTATTGCTGTTTTGAGAATCGTTTCTTAACAAATATTCTACTGCTATTGAGTTTAGTGTTTTCATAATTTATAATTTAATAATGTTGAAATGAAAAAAGCCCTTTCGGATGGCGACCAAAAGGGCTTATAGTTTAACTATAACAAAGATTGTATCTTTTACTTTTGGCAACAGCAAGGTTGGATGCACATTTGCATCATACTACAACACATCATATTTTTTCCTGCTATTGTTTTCATTTCAATTTAAAATTTAATTCTTTTATTAAACTCGACTAATTCGATAGAGTAAATGTAATATATATTTATTTAACTGCCAAATAAAATTTTGATATTTAACATTAAAAGTTTTTAAAGGCTTATAAATGCTGGTGTTTATCTTAAAAAAAAATGGGCCACAGATTAAAGCTTAAAAAATGATTATAACCATCGGCGTAAATCTGTTTAATCTGTGAACCATTCTATTATCTATTTTTAGAATTTAAAACTCAATCTGGCAAAACCAAATCTTCCATTTAATCCAAATTGTGATACCGCTCTTGAATATGCAAACTGATTTGCATTTGTTAAATCTGTACTTGGAGCAGGAGACAATGTTGGTGTTGTGTTGGTAAATGCCGGAGTTGACGGGTTATTTCTGTCCGGATATACATCTCCTATATTATTAAACCCAAGTGTGAATCTGAATTTCTCGTTAATTTGATATCCAAAAGATAAATCAGTAACTATTTTTGAGCTGTAAACAGGGTGTTCATAAACTGAAGATGATCCGTCTAAATTTACATCTGTTGCTCCCGGATCCGTAACTTTTCCGAAATAACTGTTTCTTAAATAAATATCAAGTTTTTTGATACTAAACGTTGTCATTAAATTTGCTTTCAGTTTCGGAATTGCTTCTTCTAAATAAATTCGGCTTGATTCCGGGAAAAATGAGTATTTGTAAGGATCTCCACCTGCATTAATAATCGATTGAGGAACATTTAAATCTCCAACTCTTTTGGTTTCGTTGTAGCTCAATGCAAAATCGTTTCTGATTACAAAATCCGGAATTACATCGTATTTTTGAGAAATTACCACATCGATACCTTTTGTTTCAGAGTTGATTCCGTTTGTCCAGAACGAAGCTCTTTCTACTCCTTTTAAATCAAATGCCTGTTGAAACAAAGTCAAAGCATCTTTTTGTTCCGGCGAAGTGGCAGCATTTATCTGCGTATCTGTTGGTCTTGAATATTGCCCGGTTAACACTACTCTGTCATCGATTCTCGTAAAATATGCATCTGTTGCAATGGTTATATTGGCTTCTGGAATTTTAAATGTAAATCCGGTACTGATACTTTTAGATTTTTCTGGTTTCAGGTTTTCAACTCCAATACTTTTTGCTGCCTGCGAATCGTTTGTAAAATAACCTACCTGATAAGGTGAACCATTTATAAATTGAGTTGAACTTGATTCAAAATATTTTTGTTGTAATGATGGCGCTCTAAATCCGGTTTGTCCTGAAATTCTCCAATTGATATTGTCATTCAGTTTTAAAAGAGAAGCTAGTTTAAAAATTACCGTACTTCCAAAATCTGAATAATTTTCATAACGGGCAGCTCCGTTTATAAGCCAGTTTTTAGTGGCACTTAATTCTAAATCTATGTAAGCGGCTCCGCTTTTTCTGTCTTTTTCTTTTGCATCCGAAGGCTGAAATCCTGAGAATCCCTGTGCTCCTGCTCCGCGTTTGTTTCCAAAAAAGTCTGTTACAATTAATGGTGAGTTACTTGGCAAAATTCCTGAAACTAGATTTCCGTTTATATCATACAATCCGTAAGAAGCTTCTTCTCCTGTTTTGATCTGGTAGTTTTCATATCGGAACTCTCCACCAAAAGCAACATTTAATCCTTCTAAAACATCCAGCTTTTTACTTAAATCTAAATTGGTAGTACTTTGCAAAAATGAAACTTTTCCTGCATCAAAACTTGAAGCTGAATTGGTTCCTAAAGTAGCATTAATAGTATTGTTTACATCATATTGAAAAGAGTTTTTTCCCAAGTTTGTACTAAGATCAGTGTCAAAACCAAATAATTCTGTTGTCACCCCAACGGCAGATGAAGCGTCTAAAATGTTAGATTGTATTTCTGGCAGGAATCCGTTTTCGTACACTTGCGTGAAAGTTCCGGAACCATTTGGCAATCTGTTAAAAGCATATGATTTTCCGTTTCTAAATGAAACTCCTCCAAAAGAATACAAAGCTGTAGTTTCTGTTAAAGGATACTTTGTATTATAATACAGTTGCCCCGAAGCCAGTTCTGACTGACCAACACTCATATTATAATCGCTTCTTTCCTGGCCTCTGTATGCCAATTCGTTATTGGTTACATCAAAATTTAAAGCAGTCTGCATCTGCGCCAATGTTGTTGCTGATGAAATAGCAGTTTGCTGTGCTGGTGTAAAATAACCTACTTGTGGCGCATATTGCTTTAATGAATTTAGAATTTGCGTCGTGTTTGGCGTATTATTAATGTTGCTAAACAACGAATTAATGGCAACTCCATTTTGTGCAGCTCTGTTTTCGACAGCATTGTAAGCATTAAAAATACCATTGTTTCTAATTCCTGCCCTGCTTGTGGCCTGTCTTGTTACTGCACTACCTGTGATATTCAGGAAACTTCCGGCTTTACCCAAAGAGGTTCCGTAGTTTAGGTCTACTTGTATATTCTGACCATCGGCTCCTCCTTTAAAATTATTAGATCCTGAGGACAAATTGGTTCCGTACTGAATACCTCCTGAAATAAAGTTGGCATTCTTTTTTAACACAATATTTATAACTCCTGCAATGGCATCAGAACCGTATTGAGCAGCAGCTCCGTCTCGCAAAACTTCAATTCTTTCTATCGCAAAAGACGGAATGGCATTTAAATCTGTTCCAACAGATCCTCTTCCCGGTGATCCGTTTATGTTTACTAACGCACTTGTATGTCTTCGTTTACCGTTTACCAATATCAAAACCTGATCCGGACCTAAACCTCTTAATTGTGCCGGATCGACATGATCTGTAGCATCAGCAGTAGAAGTTGCGTTACTGGTAAAAGATGGCGCAACATAATTTAAAATCTGGGTAACACTTGTTTGCGGAGATCCTTTTGTTATATCTGATATGTTAAAAACATCAACAGGAACAGGAACATCTGTTTTTACCCGGTTTTTACTTCTGGATCCTACTATCGTTATTTCCGATAATTCATTGTTCTTTAAAGTATCCTGCTCTTTTTTATTATCCTGAGCATAGATTCCAGAAAATGTTAAAAGACCTAATGCGATTACTACATTTTTTTTCATTGTTTTTCTGATTTTATTATTTTGATGTAAAAAAAATTGTACAGTTTGGTTTCGTTTTTAAACAAAAAAACCTCTGCGGTTAGCAGAGGTTCTATATAAGTTTTGAAAAAAAACTACAACAGCGTCTCTGCGGAAGACTCCGGCATCTTACAAGACATTATGTTGCAAACTGTTAATTTCATTTTTCTATTATTTTGATGGGGCAAATTTGCAAACTATTTTTTAATCAACCAAAGAAAAACGCAAATAATTTCTATTACCCTATCAATTTAGTATGTTTGTGTTAAATTTCTCTTTATAAAAATAAAAAAAGTTGAACTTTGATTTGCAAATCAAAATGGTTTTATACCTTTGCACGCGAATACAGAGGAAAAATTTGAACTGATTGCAACCTCTTCATAATGAAATGGTTCGTTATGGATACTGAAAGATTGATTTCAGTAGTAAAAAATGCTAAAGCAGAAACTCTTCTTTAGCTTTTTCAGCAATTATTTTCCTCGCTTAATTTTAATTTAATAAATTATTATGGCTTATTTATTTACGTCAGAATCTGTTAGTGAAGGGCATCCAGACAAAGTTGCAGATCAAATCTCGGATGCATTAATTGATAATTTTCTGGCATTTGATGCTGACTCAAAAGTAGCTTGCGAAACTCTTGTTACTACAGGTCAGGTAATTTTAGCTGGTGAAGTAAAATCGAATACGTATCTTGATGTGCAGCAAATTGCCCGCGATGTAATCCGTAAAATTGGATATACAAAAAGCGAGTATATGTTTGAAGCAAATTCTTGTGGAATTCTTTCTGCCATTCATGAACAATCAGCAGATATTAATCAAGGGGTAGACAGAGCTAAGCCAGAAGAGCAAGGTGCAGGAGACCAGGGAATGATGTTTGGTTACGCAACTAACGAAACTGACAACTACATGCCATTGGCACTTGATTTATCTCATAGCTTATTACAGGAATTAGCAATTTTAAGACGTGAGAATAAAGAAATCACTTATTTGCGTCCTGATGCAAAATCGCAGGTAACTTTAGAATATAGTGATGATAACAAACCAACTCGTATTGATGCGATTGTAATCTCAACTCAACACGATGATTTTGATGAAGAAGCTGCTATGCTGGCTAAAATCAAAAAAGATATTATCGAAATTTTGATTCCAAGAATCATTGCTAAAAATCCAACTCACGCGCATTTATTCAATGATAAAATCAACTACCATATTAACCCAACAGGAAAATTCGTTATCGGAGGACCTCACGGAGATACTGGTTTAACAGGAAGAAAAATCATTGTAGATACTTACGGTGGTAAAGGTGCTCACGGTGGTGGTGCATTTTCTGGAAAAGATCCAAGTAAAGTAGACAGAAGTGCTGCTTATGCTACACGTCATATCGCTAAAAACTTAGTGGCTGCCGGTGTAGCTGATGAGATTTTAGTACAGGTTTCTTATGCAATTGGAGTTGCTGAGCCAATGGGAATTTTCATTGAAACTTACGGAACTTCTAAAGTAAACTTAACAAATGGTGAAATCGCTAAAAAAGTAGAGGCTATCTTCGATATGCGTCCTTACTTTATTGAGCAACGTTTGAAATTAAGAAATCCTATTTATAGTGAAACTGCTGCTTACGGACACATGGGACGTAAACCGGAAACTGTAACTAAAACTTTTTCTGCTCCGGGAGGAAATGAAAAAACAGTTACTGTTGAATTGTTTACTTGGGAAAAACTTGATTTTGTAGACAAAGTAAAAGCAGAATTTGGATTGTAATCAATCTGAAATATTTACATACCAAAAGAGGCTGCCTATAATAGACAGCCTCTTTTATTTTTAGTGAATTTTATCGTTTTATACTATTTAAATCTGTGTGCTATTTGAACGTGGATAAAACGATTTTTTTCTTGGTTTATTTTCTGCTTTGAACAGAATACAAAACAACTAAGCTTTTTTATTTTCAGCAAATTAAATAGTTTTCAAATATAAAATCTGTTTTTATACGCGTTTTTAGGGAGCAAATCCGTTTTATACGCGTCATAAATTTAACCCCAAATAAAACCATCCAATCTGTAAAATCCTCTATCGCTCTAATTGTACATTGGGTAATGTTTTAGGACGAGAAGAATCGTTAGATAAAATCCAGCCTGTACGGTAAATCCATTCGGTCATTTTATGCAGTTTTATAAAATCAATATTTTCTGATTCATCCATTGGTGTATGATATTGACTATGTAAAACACTGGTATAGAAAACAGATGGAATTCCTTTTCTTGCATAAGGCAAATGATCTGAACGGAAGTAAAAATACTCCGGATGTTCCGGTCTGTCCCAAAGTTTATCCAAATCAAATTTCGGCCCCTCATCATTTGCTTTTTTAGCAATTGCTACTAAATCTGAAGAGTTTTCATGCGGAGAACTGGAACCTAAAAGTGCGGCTTGGTTTACATTGTTTCTACCAATCATATCTCCGTTTAGTACTGCAATAATATCTTTTTCAGGAACTGTTGGATGCGAAGCATACCATCTTGATCCTAATAAACCACGTTCTTCTGAACCATGAAACACAAATAAGGAGGTTCGTTTTCCGGGTTGTTTTTTGTAAGCTCTTGCAATAGCTAACATGGCGACACAAGTACTGGCATTATCATCGGCTCCATTATAAATAGAATCCTGACCATATTTTTGTCTTACTCCATCATGATCCTGATGTCCGCTAAAAAGAACGTATTCATTTTTTAATTTAGCATCTGTTCCTTCTATTCTTCCAACCACATTTACTGAAGGATATTTATAGGTTTCAGAAACTACTTCTGTCGACAATAGATCTTTAGTAGTTTTTAAATATTCTAATTGATTATTATGCACCCAGAAAACAGGCATTGTTGCGCCAATTTTATCGCGGAAACCTTCAATTCCGTAAATACCTCTTGTCATTTGTGGCTCAACCTGAGACCAGCTTTGTTCTGCCAGTTCATCTGCTACCATGATCAGAGCTGTTGCTCCTTTTTTTACTACAAGGTCGTAATATTTATTTCGAACAAGACCCGGATAACGTCTGTCAAAAAGCGAAATATCATCTGCAATTCCTTCTTTAGAAGCTAATAAAACAACTGCTTTTCCTTTTATATCTGCTTTTTCAATTTCTTCTTTGGTGGCAGCTCCCAAATACACTAATGGTGCATCGACTTTAATATTTGTGGTTTCGGCTACGAGAACATCTTTCCACAATTTATATTCTTTTTGCCCAATTTTAAATTTGGTGTTAGGAGTTACCTGATGTCTGTACAAATCAAAAAACTGAAAATAAGTTCCGTCATCACCAGCTGGCAACATTCCTGCTTCTTTGGCTTTGTTTGCCAACCACATCGATACTTTTAGTTCATCTAAAGTTCCTGCCTCACGACCATTAAAATGATCACCAGCCATCTGGTACATATCGGTTTTAAGGTCTTTATCTGTAATTGCTGAAACTAACGGTTTTTTTATTGCCTGCGAAAAAACTACTCCTCCGTAAGCAATCAAAACGAGGATCATTTTATTTTTCATACGTTTTAATTTAATATTCCAAACTTAATCATTTATCAAGAAAAAATTGCTTCTTTCTATTTGAAATAGTTCTGAAATGCAAAATCAATAAAATGCTGATACCATTTTTTTGTCATTATTATTTTTATTTGTTTATCTCTTTCAATTTGTCTTTCTTAGTACAAAATAACTGATTAAAAATGAGCAGACTTCCATCGTTACAAAATGTTTTAAAATCAATACAAAAGACAATCCTCAGGTTTCCATTAGAAATTATAATTTCAATTGCAGGAACTATTTTTGCTATTATTCTTAATGAATTAAAATATAGCGATCCTAATAAAGAACTTTATCAAAAAGCTTTTATGAGCTGTTCTTTATGTTTGGTTTTATTTCTTTCTGTGAGTTTATTTTTTATAGCTGCAAAAAAGAATATCATACTACGTTTCGTAACCAGTATGGCACTTGGCAGTCTAATCTTTCTTTTTGTTTTTAACTTTCATCAATATATTACAAATATAGAGATACAACAATTTTTAGTACTTAGTATCGCTTTACATTTATTGGTTTCATTTGCCGGATTTCTGCCAAGAGCTTACAATCAGGATGAGTTTTGGGAATTCAACAAACAACTTTTCCTCCGGATTCTAACGGCTGGTTTGTATAGTGTTGTACTCTATTCGGGCTTAGCACTGGCTATTCTGGCTATTGATAAATTGTTTAATGTGAAATTTTACAATAATATTTATCTCCACATCTTTTTGGTCATTGCCGGAATCTTTAATACTACTTTTTTCTTAAGCGGAGTTCCGGAGACTAATAACAGTGAAAATCCTTTGGTTTTAAATTACCCAAAAGGACTTAAAAATTTTACTCAATATGTTTTATTGCCTTTAATAAGTTTATATCTGGTAATTTTGATATGTTACGAAGCAAAAATCCTTGTAACACTTTCTTTGCCAGTTGGATGGGTTTCGTATCTGGTTCTGGTATTTGCTGTTTTTGGAATTCTCTCTTTTTTATTGGTTCATCCCATTGCAACAGAAACGAATAATCTTTGGATGAGAACTTTTAACCGTTGGTTTTATTTGCTGTTAATCCCACTATTAGGATTATTATTTTGGGCCATTTTGTACCGAATCAATCTTTACGGATTTACTCATGAACGTTATTATGTTTTGTTATTATCTATATGGCTTTCTGTTGTCGTGGCTTATTTTTTAATTCAGAAACAACCTAAAATAAAATTTATTCCTATTAGTATGTGCCTGGCGGCTTTACTTACATTAGTTGGCCCGCAAAGTGCTAATTCAATTTCAAAAAACAGTCAGATTTGCAGATTTGCAGCTTATATGCAAAATCCTGATTCTAAAAAACTAACCTTTGAGCAGGAACAGGATTTAAGCAGTATTGTTTCCTTTCTACAAGATAATTATGGTGTAGAAATTATGGTTCCGTATGCTAAAACTAAGCTGGAAGCGCTTCTTAAAAAAGATAAATCTCCCAGCGATTATAAGATTATGAAAGCTTTGGGATATGAATACCGATCTCAATATGATCGAAAAAATGATGCCGATAACAGTTCTTTCTATTATTATTTTTATGGAGATGATAATGATAAAGTAGAAAACATTCACGGACAGGACTTTTTGTTTTCTATCTACAAGAACAATAATTTTGAATGTAATAATTGTATTTCTATTGACGGAAAAATCTATACAATAAAATCAAAAGAAACTGATTACGGTGTTGATTTCCAAATCAATCAGGACATTATTCCGATCAAAATAAATGATTTCGTTAATGCGAATTCGGGCTTTAGAAAAGAATATAATTCAGATGAAAAAATTGTACAAAAAGTAGACAATCCTAAATACACGATCACGCTAACTTATATTAGTGCAAACGGTACAATTGAAAAACAAAAGAAAGTTCTGAGCAATTATCAGATTAAAGTAATGGTTGGAATTAAAAAGTAAAAAAGAACCCGACAAGATTTTACATTTTGTCGGGTTTCTTTTTATTTCACAATGCTTATAAAAACTAATATGTTCCGTTTTGCATTTTGTTTAATGTCTCTTTAATTTCTCCGGCAGTTTCTTCTTCTACATCTGCACTTAAATATTTAACGGCCAGCGTTTGCGTCTGAATGGCTTTATCTTTCTGTCCATCCTTATAATACAACTGCGCCAAGGTGTCTAAATAATACGGATTGTTTTTTGTTACGATCAAACTATATTCTGACCAAATGATGGCTGATTTTATAAATCCGGAATTTGAAGGTTTTAAAACTACTGACCACGCAGCCGAATTGCATAAGTTGGAATGGTATTCTTTAAAGGCATTCCAGCCATCGTATGAATACGTTGAAGATGCGTCTAAGGCTGAAAATACAGCATCTAATTTTTCAATCGGGCTTTCTTTTCCTGATGCTAAATCAGATTCAAAATAGGTATTAAACTCTTTTAAAAAACTTGTATTAGAACCGTCTTTATCTTCTACCTGACTTAAATACTCGAAATAACTTCTGTAAGCCTCAAAATTTCCTTTACCGCCTGCAATTATAGTTTTGTAGATTGAAATAATTTTATCTTTATTGACATCACCCGAAAGCCCGTTTTGCGAAACGTAGATATTTCGCTGCAATGCTGAAGAAATTTCAGAAACTACATTTCCAACATTGTGTACTTCTTCTTTTGTATTATTGAATGCAGTACGATTTTCTTCAATATTGCTGGAATGTTTTAATAAATAATCAATAGATAAAAAATCTGTATCGTTAAGGATTCGGTCTTCATTAAAAAGCTGCTTAGTAAATCCCTGATTGCCTATTTCTTTCAAAATTGTTTCTACCAGATACATATTGGGCTTGGTATCTTTTTGATGTGCTTCGATCAGTTTTTTCCAGTTTTGGAATACTTCTTTTTGATCTAAGGCTTTTTTCACGATAACAAATTCTGTATTATTTTCATCATTTACATCATCTGAATCGTAATCATAATAAGGCTCTAAAAGTGCCGCTTTATTAAATGCTGCAATTAAGTCTGTATCAGCTGTTTTTTTATTTTTGAATGTTTTGTCAAAAGATACAAAGACATCTGCTCTTTTTAGTTTTTGACAAAAGTCTCCGTAATAATTCAATTGATATTTCTTACTTGTCAAATCAGATTTGGCAATAGCCAGAATATCACCATTGGCACTTAAAACTAAAACAACCGGATCAGTGTTTACCTTATTATTCTTAAGCCATTTTTTATCATCTGCTCCTGCTAAATAATAATTAAAAATATCATACGATGGATTGTAAGCATCATACATTGAATATGACGTTTGTACTTCCTGATCTTTTATAAAGGCATTAAAATTTTCTTTTGCCGAAGCATTTTTGTTATCAACGGCAATTACTAAATATTTATTTTTTGCCTGTTTAGTTGCGGCAAGAGCATTTTTTAAATTGTTTTCTATTTTTAATTTAAAATCGTATTGTTTTGTATAAGCTGAATCAACAGTAACTACATCACCATAATTGGCTGTAGCAGTACTGTCTGCCACACCACCTGCTCCAAAATCTTCTGTTATCAATGGCTCTTTACCCGGATAGGTCCAATTTAAAACCTTTTCGCTTTCGAGGGGTTTAACTCTTGACGTTTTTTCAGGTTTTACATTTTTTTCATTTACAAACACTAAAGGATCTCGGCCTGACTGCTCAGAAATTTTCAATTCATTTGTTTTTTCATCAAATAATCCGGTAATCTTTAAATCTGATAAAAGTGCTGCTTCGTAATTTATTGCAATTTCTGAAACATCTTTTGGCAATGCATATTTAAAAACATTACTTTGTCCGTTATAGTCCTCATAAACCAGATATAAATAGTCGGTTTTTTCGATATCAAACTCCAGATCTGTTTTTTGCCATTCCGGATCAACTTTGGTTTTTATATCCGAAACTTTCTGATATTGTACTGTTTCTTTTCCTTTTTGGGTTCCTATATAAAATGAATAATACAACGGATCTAAAAATTTAATTTTAATTTTTTTAGCCTTTTTGTCTACTGAAAAAGAAAGATCAAAATTACTTTCTAATCTATCCTTATTGACAAAAATTAATGAGTCGCCTTTTACTTTGTATTCTCCTGAATAAAAAACCAATTCGTATTTATTATTATCCAATAAATTCAGTTTGATTTTCTGACCTTTATTACCTGAAATATATGTGCCTTTTTCGATTGTTCCTGTCTGCGAAAAAGAAACAGATATAAAACAAAAGGACATTAAGAAACTCCAAATATAATTACGCATGCTTTAAATTTTAGTTGTTACTATTGAGCGCAAAGATATTTCTTTCTTATCGAAAACAAATCTCAAAAAAATAATTCATGTAATTAAAATACTATAAATTATATTTCATCGAAAAGATGATGTAACGTGGCTGTACAGTATATTGTGAAACTCTTGTAGAAAACTGCGAGAAGCTGTCATCATTAAGGTATCTTGTATTTAATAAGTTGGTCGCTGATACTTTGTACTCCCATTTACTGTTTTTTTTCTGGTAAACTAAACTCGCACTTAAAAAGTCGTACTCATTATCAACTGTTTTATTACTGTTGTAATAATGGTAAAATTCATATTCTGATACGAATGAAAAGCTGTTTAGAAAATAATAATCTAATCTGGCAAATGGCTTATCTGTATAATAAGTAGAACCACTGTATTGATTGATTAAGGCATTGTAACCAATCTCGATATTGGGAACATTTTTATAATTTGTTGAGGCCTTTATAGTGTAGCTTTGTACAAAACTTTCTGTGGCTGTTAACACATTATTCTGAATATTATTAAATTTTGACCAGTTAAGACTTGCACTTGCCGATGCTTTATAATTCTTTAAAAACGAGCGTCCGTAAGTACCCATCCCTGAAAAAGTTTCATCGGCTAAATTTGAATTGTACGGACTGGAGGATTGGTTAATACCTGTAAAATCGGCTTTTGTTTTTATTGCATCGACCTTTTTCGTATAAGTTGCATTGGCAAAAATATTCTCAAAATTGAACATATTGTATTTAAAATAACGCAATGAATGTACTTGAGAAGTTGCATTTTCCAGGAAACGATTTCCGCGAAACAAACTACTGTAATTAGATAAAACATAACCTGCCGCCAACTGATTAATATCGGTAAAATCATTTGTCAAAGAGAAATTATACGTTAAGGTTTCTGATTTTTTAATTTGATACAGGGCAAAAAAGTCTGGCAGTACTTTCACGAAGTTTTGTGCATAATCTGTACCTAATTGTGTGTTTTTCATCGTGTACGAATGCACGCTGACACCCGGAGTTAAAGTAAATTTTCCGGCTAAAATTTTATAATGAAATCCTAAAAAGGCATCATTAAAATTATAATTGACCTTATTGTTATTTTCGGGATCATTCAAATCATTTTTATCCCCGTTATCTAAAATCTGAAAAATATGTGAATTAAAATCCTGATAAGAAAACGTATTCCCTAATGTAATATTGATGTTGCTTTTTGGCGTTACCATATAATAGTAATCCAATTTAGCATCTACCTTATTAGTTTTTACAAATCGATCCTGATTCAGATCATTCCTGTTTTGCCCCGAAATATAATCTGATAAGCTAAAAGGCTGAGTACGTAAATTAGCATTATAAAACGGATTTTCATCCTGATACAAATGCTGCATTTCAAAGGCAAAAATATTCTTTGTGTCTTTTGTATAATACAAACTCAGATTTTGATTTATCGATGTTGGATCTTGTTTTTTATCTGTAAAAAGGGTTTCAGTGGTTGTACCTTTATTGTCTATCACTTCACGTAACAAATCGCCATCTTCATTTTGTTTGGATATTTTGGTTAAGATGTCATAATCAAACTGAAATTTATCATTGGGTTTATAACTGGAACTCAGTTTAAAAAGACCTAAATTATTTTTTTGATGTGTGAGTTCATCGCTTTTTTGCTGATCTCCTGAAGACAAAATGGTGGTTTGCGATTTGGTTTCCATATCAGTTTTTGAAGTCGACAATATTCCGAAACCACTAATATTCCATTTTTTGGTAATAGAATATGCAAAATTTGTAGCTCCAAATTTGGTTTCGATTTCTTTAGCACGGTCATTTCTTAATACCGAAATCCCTAAATCGTTTGATGAAACATTAAAACTGCTTCCGCCTTTTTTCATCAGGTTTTTAAATCCTCCTGTAAATTTAAAATAATCCTGAGCCGTAAGAGGCAGTTCACCAATATTATTAAAATTGGTAATCAAATTAATACTGTATTTTGGACTGTAATAAAATAATTTAGGATTTATGATATAGCGGCTGTCGAGTTCTCCTACACCGGTTCCGGCAGTTACATCGCCAAACCAAAAGTTCTTTTTACCTTCTTTCAGTTTAATGTTCATTGCCACATTATCCTGATCATTTTCGAGTCCTTTTAGCTGTCCAACTTCATTATAATTTCTCAGAACCTGAACTTTATCTATCGCATCTGCAGGAATATTTTTTACGCCAAGTTTAGTATCTCCGTCAAAAAAGTCTTTTCCTTCAACCATTAATTTGCTAACCTTTTTACCTTCTACTTCAATTTCTCCATCGGCATTTACCTCAACTCCGGGCAGTTTCTTTAATACATCTTCGAGTTTTTTTTCTGTTCCGGATTTAAAAGAATCGGCATTATATACAATGGTATCTCCTTTTATAGAAACAGGCATTTCGCGAACAATTTCAACTCCTGCCAGCTCAATTCCCGCATCATCCATGACAATATTCTGAATGATGTTTGCGTTTTGTGTGGTAATCGAAATCTCTTTCGACTTCATTCCCAGATAACTTACTTTAATAGAGTACGAAGTATTGGGTTTCAATGTAAGCTGAAACTTTCCTTTATCATTAGTAATTCCGTAAGAATCCATAGCTTTTGTAGCAGTATTTACCGCCATAATATTGGCCATTTCTAGCGGATTTTTTTGCTCATCCTGAATAAAACCATCAAAACGAATACTTTGGGCAAAAGATATGGAAGTCATTATAAAAATGACAAAAGCAAATGTATTTTTCATTGAAAAGATCTAAAGATAATATATGCCTGAAATTTATCGTCTGATCATTACCGGACCTCCTCCGGGACCACCGTCACGACCACGATTCATTTCTCTGAATTCTTCCATTTTTTTTATCACGGTTTCATCGTAATCTTTCTGAGAAATTATTTTTCCTTTTTTAGACGGCTTGATCTCAACCTTTTCTTTTGCATTCAGTACAATTTTAGAACATAAAATAGTTGTTCTTCCGTCATTTACTTCTAAAATCAATCCAGGCAATCCCCAATAATTTTCAGGCCCCTGATTTACGGGAATCTCCGGCGAGTACCAAGCAGTTATTGTTACCTCTTTTGGTATTTCAAAATTATCTTCAAAATTGGTTTTAGTTTCTCCGGAAGTTTTCTTAGTATCCGGTTTTTTATCGTCGTTGTTCTTAGGCCTGAAATTTCTAAAATCAGTTTTACTGGCTTCTTTTACTGCGGTTGCTTTATAACAGGTATAGCCTCCAATTTGTTTGGTTTCAGATTCCATTTTCCAGTTTAGTTTTGGTAAAGAATCGACCACAAGAAATTCTTTCCCCATAAACTCTTTATCAACTGTATATAATTTGGTTTTTACATCTTTATAAAAAGTTCCTCCGCCGCCCATAAAGGAGTTCATCATAATTCGCATTCCGCCTCCTTGTTGTCCCGGAGCATCTAATTTTTCTTCTTCTTTATAAATAGAAGCCGATTTATCGAAATTGAGAATAAAAGTCTTTTCCAGCATTTGTTTCATTCGCTCTTCTATATTCTTTTGCATTTCAGGTGTAATATCACGATTTCCTCTCATGCCTTCAAATTTTGGCGCCTGCGTTTTTGACTCATAAACAGCCATTCCCTGAAAATCTTTTTGTGCCTGCATTTGACTAAATACAAGTACCAAAATCATACAAAAACTTATTTTTTTCATTAGACTAGATTTTATTTTATTACATCCGATAAAACTTGTATTTCAAATGTATTGTTAATTTTAAAATATTAAAAATTAAATATATTAGTTCCCTTAAACCATAGACAAAAGTACCTATAATCCAGACTACTATATTACAAAAAGATTCAAAACCAAATCAGGATAATTAAAAATAATCCGTACTGTTGTTTTTTGTAATTTGGCTCTTTAGAAATCTAATCTCATGAGCAAAACAGCATATTCTTTTTTATCGCTTTTATTTATTGTCTGTTCTTTCTCTGCTGCTGTATCGCAAAATCAAAAAATAAAAGCTGATGTAATTTCTCAATCAGTAATTGATGCAGATGAATTCTTAGGTTTTGATTCTTTTGGTTATTCTTATCAGATAAAAAATAATGTCTTCAGTAAAACTAAAGGAAACGAGATATTTGAGTATAAAAATGTTTCGTTAGGACAGATTAGCAAAGTTGATCTACAAAATCCGCTTAAAATTGTACTCTTTTACGAAGATTTTAATACTGTCGTTTTATTAGACAATCAACTGAATAAAATGACAGAGGTTAATTTTTCTTTAAACAACACCCCAATTGTGGTTTCAGGAATTGGAATGTCAACACAAAATCAGCTTTGGATTTACAACACTTTAAACCAGCAAATTGGGCTTTTTGATTATTTAAAAAATGAATATAAAACGGTTTCAACTCCTTTAATTGAAACAATAAAATATTACCAGACTGATTTTAATACTTTCTTTTGGATAGACAAAAAGAACAACTGGTTTTCCTGCGACATTTTTGGAAAAACAACCGCTTTAGGAAAAGTGCCTGATTTTGATTCGATCGAAATTATCAACAATCATCAATTTCTATACAGTAAAGCTAATTTGTTGTATTTTAAAGACCTTACAGATTCAAACACGGGTTCCTTTTATGGAATCGAAATTTTAGAAAAATCATTTCATAATTTTCATTACAAAGACCAAATTTTATCTATTTTTACAGCTAAAGAAATTTTGAATTATAAAATCGTAACACCGTAATGCACATAGCAATAGCAGGAAATATAGGAGCAGGAAAAACAACTTTAACTAAATTGTTGGCCAAACATTTTAAATGGGAACCCCATTACGAAGACGTGGTTGACAATCCATATCTGGATGATTTTTACCATCAAATGGAGCGCTGGTCATTTAATTTACAAATTTATTTCCTTAATAGCCGTTTCCGTCAAGTATTACAAATTCGTGAAAGTGGCAAGAAAATCATTCAGGACCGAACGATTTATGAAGATGCTCATATTTTTGCTCCCAACTTGTACTCAATGGGATTAATGACGAGCCGTGATTTTGAAAACTATACTTCTCTTTTCGAATTAATGGAGTCTTTAGTAAAAGCTCCCGATTTATTAATTTACTTAAGAAGTTCTATTCCGAATTTAGTAGGCCAAATTCATAAACGCGGACGCGATTACGAGAACTCTATTTCTATTGATTATCTAAGCCGTCTGAACGAAAGATATGAAGCCTGGATCCAGACTTATACTAAAGGAAAATTATTAATTATTGATGTTGATAATATTAATTTCGTTGATAATCCTGAAGATCTGGGAAATATCATTAATAGAATTGATGCTGAATTGAACGGGTTGTTTTAAAAACACTAATTTACTTCGTCTGTTCAACCTCTTAGTCTCGAGTTACAGATTTACACAAATACAAAAATGCCTCTAAAATTTTAGAGGCATTTTTGTATTTTAAAGCTTTGTCAAAGTTTAAAAGTTATTCTTTATTTAGCTGCTTCAATTTTTGCTTTTACTTCAGCTTCTGTGCCTTCATAAACTTCGGTAGTTGTTTTACCATTGACTGTTTTAGTAACTGTTCCAACGGTTACTCCATTAACCGTAGATAAATTAACCTCAAATCTGTTTTTGCTGTACTTCGTTGTATCAAAACAATCTGTTTTTTGGTGTACGTATTTTCCGTTTGCGTCATAATGAGCCAAACATTTTGCTGTTTCTTCGGCTGTACATCCTTTTTCTTTGCACGCTTTAATGCATTCTTCTCTAGTCATACCTGACAAGTCTCCGCATTTAGAAACTCCTCCTGCATGCATTTCAGTCTTCATACAACACTTCATTTCTTTAGGAGGCAATCCGCAATGCGGAATATTTGTTTGAGAAGAATGACCATCTCCCAAAATAGGTGCAACTACTAAACCAATCAGACAAGTTAATTTAATAAGAATGTTCATTGATGGTCCAGATGTATCTTTAAACGGATCTCCAACTGTATCTCCAGTTACAGCAGCTTTATGTGCATCAGAGCCTTTATACGTCATTTCACCATTAATCATAACTCCGGCTTCAAACGATTTTTTGGCATTATCCCAGGCTCCTCCGGCATTGTTTTGAAAAACTGCCCAAAGTACTCCGGAAACTGTAACTCCTGCCATATATCCGCCTAACATTTCAGCTATTAACTGATTGTTATCTGCATAAACTAATTTACCTAACAATACAATTGCTATAGGGAAACCAATTGTCAGGATTCCCGGCAACATCATTTCGCGTAGAGCAGCTTTTGTCGAAATTTCAACACATTTTCCGTATTCCGGTTTTCCAGTTCCTTCCATAATTCCCGGAATTTCCTTAAACTGACGACGTACTTCGTATACCATATCCATTGCTGCTTTTCCAACAGAATTCATAGCTAGTGCTGAGAAAACTACCGGAATCATTCCTCCAACAAATAACATGGCTAAAACTGGCGCTTTAAAAATATTGATTCCATCAATTCCTGTAAACGTTACATAGGCAGCAAATAATGCTAACGAAGTTAACGCTGCAGATGCAATCGCAAAACCTTTTCCTGTTGCTGCAGTTGTATTTCCAACTGAATCTAAAATATCTGTTCTTGTACGAACTTCTTTTGGCAATTCACTCATTTCGGCAATTCCTCCAGCGTTGTCAGAAATTGGCCCAAAAGCATCAATTGCAAGTTGCATCGCTGTAGTTGCCATCATTGCAGATGCTGCTAAAGCTACTCCGTAAAAACCTGCTAATGCGTATGAGATCCAGATTGCTGCCGCAAACAATAATACCGTTGGAAATGTAGAAATCATTCCTGTCGCCAAACCTGCGATTACATTGGTTCCTGCTCCTGTTGATGATTTTTGTACAATTGCCATAACAGGTTTTGTACCTAATCCTGTATAATATTCTGTAACTGATGAAATTGCTCCACCTACTACTAATCCAACCAAAGTGGCATAGAAAACACGCATTGATGAAATCGCTTTTGATCCTTCACCAAAAAATGTCATTTGCATTGTTTGCGGTAACATATATTGTACTAAAAAGAAACAAGCAACTGCAGTTAAAGCAATTGAAACCCAATTTCCTATATTTAATGCTTTTTGTACTTGTGCTTCCCTAGCATTATCGTCAGTAATCTTTACTAATAATGTTCCGATAATAGAAAAAACAATTCCGAAACCGGCAATCGACATTGGTAATAAGATTGGACCAATTCCGCCAAAAGCATCCTGAATGCTTCCGCCCATATCCTTTATCACATAATTTCCTAATACCATGGCAGCCAAAACAGTTGCTACATAAGACCCGAACAAATCGGCTCCCATACCGGCAACGTCTCCTACGTTATCTCCCACGTTATCTGCAATTGTTGCTGGATTACGCGGATCATCTTCCGGAATTCCGGCTTCTACTTTCCCTACTAAATCAGCACCAACATCTGCTGCTTTGGTGTAAATTCCGCCTCCTACTCTGGCAAACAGTGCAATTGATTCTGCACCTAATGAAAATCCTGCCAGTGTTTCTAAAACTACCGTCATAGTTTCGGTATCTTTCCATACTCCTCCGGAAAAAAGATTAAAGAAAATTATAAAAAAAGTCGTTAAACCTAAAACGGCTAAACCTGCAACGCCTAAACCCATTACGGTTCCTCCGCCAAAAGATACTTTTAAGGCCTGTGGTAAACTGGTACGTGCAGCCTGTGTGGTTCTAACATTTGTTTTAGTTGCTATTTTCATTCCTATATTTCCTGCATATGCTGAAAATAAGGCTCCAAAAATGAATGCGATTACAATTAATAAGTGTGTTTTTACTCCCGGAATAAATGTAATGCCTGCTAAAGCTATACTTGCAATAATAACAAAGATGGTTAGTAACTTATATTCTGCTTTGAGGAAGGCTAACGCTCCTTCGTAGATGTAATCTGAAATTTCTTTCATCTTACCATCTCCGGCATCTTGTTTTAAAACCCAACTCCTTTTTATTCCCATGAAAAGTAATCCTAAAATTGCCATGACAATTGGCAAGTAAATCATAAATGCATTCATAATATTTTAATGGTTTTGGTTAATAGTCAATAAACTAACTAAAACGAATTTAAACAAAAAAGCAATACTCCTAACGGAATATTGCTTTTTTTATAAAATATGAAGGTGAAAATTATTTAATGCTAAATAATCCTGCTGGTTTGTTTTCGATGTCGTCAAAACGTTTTGTACACTCTGCGATAATAGCATAAGCTTCGTTTACATCTCCCCATCCTTCTACATCTACTTTTTTGTTTTCAAGATCTTTGTAAACCTGGAAAAAGTGTTCGATTTCTTTTACTAAGTGTGGGTTCATATCTGAAAGATCATTTAAAGAATTCCAGATTGGATCTGAAACCGGTACACAAATAATTTTTTCATCTGGTCCTTTATCGTCTGCCATGTGGAAAACCCCAATTGGTTTTACTTCCATAACACATCCTGGAAAAGTTGGTTCGTTTACCAAAACCAATACATCAAGAGGATCACCATCTAGAGCTAAAGTTTCCGGAATAAATCCGTAATCAGCCGGATACATCATTGAAGAGAATAACATTCTGTCAAAACGCATTCTTTTAATTTCAAAATCGTACTCGTATTTATTTCTGCTTCCTCTTGGTATTTCGATTAATACATCGAAAGTTGTTAGTTTGTCTGCGGTCATTTTCGTTTTTTATTATTTCTATAATTTCGACTGCAAAAGTAACTAAACAATCCTTTTTTACAATGAAAAAAGTATATTAATCTCTGTATTTTATCCATTAATTAATATACTTTTCTTTTTATATAACAGATAGTTAATATGTAATTTTACGGTTGCGCTTATTTAAGTAATAATGCCAGAGCAAATAGGTTGCATAAGATCGGTACGGGCTCCATTGCTCTGCATGAATTTCCATCTCCTCCTTATCATGTATATCCAGTAATTCTTTTATCGTATTTATGACTGCAATATCGCCAAGCGGTATTAAATCGGGTTCTTCAAGACAAAACATCAAATAAATATCGATTGTCCAGTTTCCGATACCTTTTAATTTGATCAATTCTTCGCGAACTTGTTTTGCTGATTTTGAAGCCAGACTTTCGATATCCAGCTCTTTATTTAAAACGGCTTGGGCCAAAATTTTAATGTATTTTGTTTTTTGCCGGCTTACACCAAGGTTACGAAATTCTTCGTCTGATAAAACTGCCATTGTTTCAGGATTGCAGGTTGTATATGCTTTGATTTTTAAAAATGTGGCTTTCGCCGAATCTATTGAAACCTGCTGTTCGAGAATTAATAATACCAAAGTTTGGAAACCCTGCGGACGTCTTGGGATTGGCGGTAATCCATACTTATCGATAATTTGCTGAAATATTGGATTCTTGGCTGATAGAAAATTGATGGCTTCTTGCATAACTGAGTTTTTTTAGCCCCGATAGTAGTGGAAATCCTTTTGTGCCGGGGTTCGGCACAAAAGATTGAAACGTATAGCGGGATTAGCTCCTAAAAATAAGTAAATAAATAATTTCGTTAAGTCACAAAGTTTTATTTTACGCAGATTTTAATGATTTAAGCAGATAAATGCCGTTAATTAATTTAAAACTAAATCTGCTAAGATCTGCATAATCTGCATGAAACAAATTTACTCAACAAAAAAGCCGCAAAGAATTTAAAACTTTGCGGCTTTGTAAATTTTGATGCTTTGCACCTTTTATGATTAGAAATAGAATCCGAAAGATCCTTTTACTGCAAATTTATTAGCATCGGGAGTGTTTAAATAACTACCTCTCCAGGAGAAATCGATACGGAATACTTTGAAGATGTTTCCAATTCCGGCATTGTATTCCCAATAAACATTTTCAGGAGCATTATAAGGCTGTCCCGAAGCATTTATGGCTCTGTTGGCATTCGAAATAGTTCCGTGAACGGCTTTAATACCTACAAATTCTCTCCAGTTTAATTTTCGCATAAACGGAACTCTGGCAAATAATCTTCCGCCAAAATCATGGTTCCATTGCAAAGTGGTATATTGATCTGTAATGAATTCGTAGAAATTCAGGTTACTAAATGTATTCTCGATTGTAAAATAAGTCTGATTACCCGGAATTACGCTCATTAATCCTAACGGAATTGTTCCCCAGGTTTTTCCGGTTTCCAGAATAATATTTGATCTTCCTAATGGGCCTATAATAATAGGCTGTTTATAAAACAATTGTACTTTTTCGTAAGCAAAATCACTGTCTAAGACTCCTTTAAGTCCATAACTAAAGTTAACAAAGAAATGACTAAAAGGACTGTCAACCAAATCTCTTTCTACTCCGTAACCAATCGTTTTGCGGTTTGGCATATATTCAAACTGAATATTGGCTTCAGACTGTTTTACACTACTTTGTACAACTCCGGCAGGATTTGCTGTTGATGGGAGGGTTGTATAATAATCTAAACTAAAGGTTTTGGATGCCGATTCTAATGTACGGTATGAAAAACCTGCCTGAACAATAAAGTTCTTTTTAGGCTCCATTTCAACAGAAACATTACTCAGGTTAATGTTGGTCAGTTTTCCGTTGCTTCCGGTTGTAAACAATGCAGATGATGCAAAACTTCGCCCCAGAATATCATTGGTTGTTGTTAAACTGGCTCCTATTTGTTCAATATCACGCCTGTTTCCTCCAGAAATAATGATTCGGCTTTTCTTGTCTACCATCCATTTTCCGGAAACACCGTATTTAAATTTATTATCGTCAAATCCGTACGCTGTATAGGCTTGGATACGCCATGGATCATTTGGACCAAAATACGTTCTTCCTCCTGCTCTTATTCGTAATCCTTCGACTTGATTGTATCCGAATGTGGAGAAAATTGGTCCGTAATCGAAATTCTTAAATTCGACATAACCGCTTCCTAAAATCGAAACCAGACTGTAAAGCTGTTTAAATCGCTTGACGGTTTGCAATGTATCTAACATTTTATAGATACCGGCTTCATCTTTGTTTAATTTCTCAAATCGGTTTTCTTCCCAAAATTCTGGCGGTCGTTCGTAAACTGCATTGTCTATAAAGTTGACTTCTTCTTTATAAAACTTCTCCGGTTTCTGAATATTAAATTTATGGTTTCGATACAAAGTGGTTCTTTTTCCATAAACTCCTTTTGATTTTTCTTTTTTATTCAAAGCAAAATCAGACATCATATAGTCGCGTGTCAATAGAAAAACAGAATCGTTTTCTACTTCAAATTCCTGTTCGATATAAATATCTTTTACCCAGTTAATATTGGCACTTTTGGTAACGCCCATATTGATTTTCTTGATGGCAAAAGTGGTATCATTTACCCAGAAATCTCCTTTAAAGGTCAATTCGTTTTTACGTCTTGGATAAAAAACAATATTATAGCACCATTTTTTATCGACGTAGGCACTGTCTTTTAATACGTAATTATAAACATCTATTCCGGTTCTTGAAAGCGGACTTGTAAAACTTTTATCAAAAAACTTAAGGTGATTATCGTAAATATTATAATCAGAATAAAGATCTTTTACAAAAGATAGAATCTGTTGATTGCCATTAAAACCAGACATTTTATTTCCGGTCAGATTTTCTTTTACTTTCTTTAGTTTATTATCGCCGTAAACATCATAAACCGATTCGTTGATAAAAATAGGCAGATACGTTTTTCCAGTAACTTCTGATGTATCAACATGTTTAAACACAAACTCCATTCCTTTGAAGAGTTTGTTTTTCATAAAAGCACTATCAATCGTGTTCATATCAAACTCGACTTTTTCGTACTTCTGCATTTGATACTGATTGAATTGGTACAGACCGTTTTTACGCTTTCTTTCCCAAATTTTTCGAAGGATATCTAATGCCGGATTATTCTTTTTCGAGGTTTTTCCGGTATAAATTACAACTTCGTTGAGTGCTTCGGCTTCGCTTAAAACAATTTTAAAATCATAATTTACTGCTTTTTCCAAAGGTACTTCGCGATCTGAAAATCCTGCCGAAGTAACTAATAAAGCTGTGTAAGTATTTGGAGATTCCAGATAAAAACGTCCGTCTTCATTAGAAACGATTCCGGTATTTGAACCTTTAAAAACGACATTTGCAAACGGAACAGGCTGATTTGATTTATCCAAGACAATTCCGCTCACTTTCGTTTGTGCAGTAGCAATATTCACAAGAGCAAATACAAAAAACAGGCTGAGTAAAATTATTCTTTTCATAATCTGACAAAAAAAAACTTCATCAATTAATATGACTGATGAAGTTCTATAAGTATTGTTTATTTTTTTATTTGTACATTACTTTCTTTACTGCTTTAACTACATCACCTGCATTTGGCAACCAGTCTTTCAGTAAAACAGGAGAGTAAGGCGCTGGAGTATCTGCTGTTGTAATACGCTGAATTGGCGCATCCAGAAAATCGAATGCTTGTTCCTGCACGATATAAGTAATCTCAGATGAAATGCTGGCAAACGGCCAGGCCTCTTCTAACACTACTAAACGGTTTGTTTTTTTAACAGATTTAATAATAGCATCTTTATCCATTGGACGAACTGTTCTTAAATCGATAATTTCACAAGAAATTCCTTCTTTAGCTAATTCATCAGCAGCGATAAAAGCCTCTTTGATAATTTTACCAAAAGAAACAATCGTTACATCTGTTCCTTCACGTTTAATATCAGCAACTCCCAATGGAATGGTATATTCTCCGTCTGGCACTTCTCCTTTGTCACCATACATTTGCTCAGACTCCATGAAAATTACCGGATCATTATCGCGAATAGCCGATTTTAAAAGTCCTTTTGCATCATAAGGAGTTGAAGGCACAACTACTTTAAGACCCGGAGTATTTGCAAACCAGTTTTCTAAAGCTTGTGAGTGAGTTGCTCCTAATTGACCTGCAGAAGCAGTTGGTCCGCGGAAAACGATAGGCACATTAAATTGCCCACCTGTCATCTGACGCATTTTAGCAGCATTATTAATAATTTGATCAATACCAACTAAACAGAAGTTGAAAGTCATATACTCTACAATTGGACGACAGCCGTTCATTGCTGAACCTACTGCAATTCCTGTAAAACCAAGCTCAGCAATTGGAGTATCGATTACTCTTTTTTCACCAAACTCAGCAAGCATTCCTTTTGAAGCTTTGTACGCTCCGTTGTATTCTGCAACTTCTTCGCCCATTAAATATATGGATTCATCGTGACGCATCTCTTCGCTCATCGCTTCACAAATGGCCTCTCTAAATTGTATTGTTCTCATATTTTATATTGTATGTTGAATTTTCTGAAGAGCAAAAATAAATATTTTAAATAACTTAAAAGCATAAATTGAATTTAAAATCGCATGAACTTCTTTCTATCCTTAGCTTTTAACTTTTTAAAGTTTATTGTGATATTTACGAAATCGATATAATAACCTTAAAATTTATTAAAATTATTTTTCAGACAAACTTCAATTCATTTGTTAACTTCTGCCTCCTTAAAATCCTTCCATCTAAACGTAAAAATTAAAAAATTAGTATTTGAAGAACTAAAATTTAACCTTTGTCTAAGTTATAAACAATACAAAATTCCTAACAATCAGACTAAATGAATCTTTTTTTTATTTTATTTTCCGATAAAAATCACTCAAAACCACACAATCTTCGAAATCGTAATAGTTTTGAAAAATATTATGCATGCATAGTATAATTATTCCAAATTAAATTCTAAATTTGTAAAAGCATATTATAAATTCAAAATATATACTTATGAAAATACTAGTTTGCATCAGCCATGTGCCTGATACTACTTCAAAAATCAACTTCTCCAATGGTGACTCAGAATTTGACACTAATGGCGTACAATATGTAATTAATCCTAACGACGAATTTGGACTTACACGCGCTATCTGGTTTCAGGAGCAACAAGGTGCAAATGTAACAGTTGTAAATGTTGGAGGCCCTGATACTGAACCAACATTGCGTAAAGCCCTCGCAATTGGCGCAAACGAAGCAATTCGTGTTAACGCAAACCCAACTGACGGATTTTTTGTTGCAAAACAACTTGCTGAAGTAATTAAAAACGGAGCTTACGACCTTGTAATTGCAGGAAAAGAATCTCTTGACTATAATGGTGGAATGGTTCCTGGTATGATCGCCGGAATTTTAGGTTTTAATTTCTTAAACTCTTGTACAGCTTTAACGGTTGACGGAAATAATGTAAAAGCAGTTCGTGAAATAGACGGAGGAAAAGAAACTGTAAGCACTACTCTGCCATTGATTATTGGAGGACAAAAAGGCCTTGTTGAAGAAAAAGATTTACGTATCCCAAACATGAGAGGAATCATGACAGCAAGAACTAAAGCCTTAACTATTCTTGAGCCAGTTGACGCTCCTGTAAACACAAAAGCGGTAAAATTTGAAAAACCAGCCCCAAAATCAGCAGTAAAATTAGTTTCTGCAGATAATTTAGATGAGTTAATCAATTTATTACACAACGAAGCAAAAGTAATCTAGTAATCAGTTTTCAGTCGCAGTTTTCAGTTTTCAAACTTGAAAGCTGACCCGAAAGCTTTGCTCGAACAGGTGAAGCAAACTTTAAACTTTTAAACAAAAAAATTATGTCAATATTAATATATGCAGAATCTGCAGAAGGAAAATTTAAAAAAGTAGCTTTCGAATTAGCTTCTTATGCAAAAAAAGTAGCCGAAAGTTTAGGAACAACCGTTACAGCTTTAACAGTAAACATAAGCGATGTAAGCGAATTGGCCAAATACGGAGTTGACAAAGTTCTAAAAGTAAACAACGATAAATTAGCTGGTTTTACCGCTAAGGCTTATGCCGATGTAATTAAACAAGCTGCTCAGAAAGAAGGAACTAAACTGGTTTTGCTTTCTTCTACAACAGACAGCATTTATCTTTCATCATTAGTTGCAGTAGCTCTGGAAGCAGGTTTTGCATCAAATGTTGTTGGATTACCAATAAGCACTTCACCATTTCAGGTAAAAAGAAATGCTTTTTCAAACAAAGCGTTTAACATCACTGAAATTAGTACCGATGTAAAAGTTCTTGGCTTAGCCAAAAACTCTTATGGTATCTTTGAAAATGCAGGATCTGCAACTGAAGAAGATTTTAATCCAACTATTGGAGACAATGACTTTGGAGTAAAAGTAGAATCTGTAGAAAAAGTAAGCGGAAAAGTATCTATTGCTGATGCTGACATTGTAGTTTCTGGCGGACGTGGTTTAAAAGGTCCTGAAAACTGGGGATTAGTTGAAGATCTTGCAGCTGTTTTAGGAGCAGCTACTGCATGCTCTAAGCCTGTTTCAGATTTAGGATGGAGACCTCACAGCGAGCACGTTGGACAAACAGGAAAACCAGTTGCAACAAACTTATATATTGCAATAGGGATTTCCGGAGCAATCCAGCACATTGCAGGTATCAACTCTTCAAAAGTTAAAGTGGTAATCAATAACGATCCTGAAGCACCATTCTTTAAAGTAGCAGATTACGGAGTTGTAGGAGATGCATTTGAAATTGTACCTCTATTAACAGAGAAATTAAAAGCTTTTAAAGCTCAGCATTCTTAAAAATTTAAGAATTCTCTTCAAAAATATAGCTGCCTAAAAACAAGATAATTGTATCTTTGTTTTAGGTAGCTTTTTTGTTCCATATTTTTTGATTAAAATTGCACTTTTATTTCCCTATCAAAAAAAGTATAAAAATGAGGCGCAAGCGCCCTTTTTACAAACATATATGAGTCTAGTAAAATTATCCATAAAAGGAATTTCATACAGTCAAACTCAAAATGGCGCTTATGCCTTAATTTTGAATGAAGTAGATGGCGAGAGAAAATTACCTATTGTTATTGGTGCTTTTGAAGCGCAATCGATAGCTATTGCCTTAGAAAAAGAAATTAAACCGCCCCGCCCACTAACACATGATTTATTTAAAAACTTTGCAGAAAGATTTGATATCGTTGTAAAACAAGTCATTATTCACAAGCTTGTTGACGGTGTTTTTTATTCAAGCTTAATTTGCGAAAGAGATAAAATCGAAGAAATAATCGACGCCAGAACTTCTGATGCAATCGCTTTGGCTCTACGCTTTAATGCACCGATTTTTACCTATAAAAACATTCTGGACAAAGCCGGAATTTATTTAAAATCAAATACAGCCGATTCTGATCAGGGAGCTCAGGAAATTGATGATGTACTTTCTAATCCTGAAACTTTTGGGCGTGAGGAAGAAACCAATCAATCCGGAGATGTTTATGCCAAGCATAGTTTACAAGAACTAAACGAGCTTTTGGATCAGGCAGTTTCTCAGGAAGATTACGAAAAAGCGGCAAAAATTAGAGACGAAATCTCCAGAAGATAATACTAAGGAACTTTAGACTAAAACCTAAAGCACAATACATAAATAAAAAAAAAGCTGCAAGCATTAGGAAACAGCCTAAAGCTTATAGTCTAAAGCTTAAAGCAATCATGAAACAATACTTAGATTTAGTAAAACACGTTTTAGAAAACGGCTGTCAAAAAGGAGACCGAACCGGAACCGGAACAAAAAGTGTTTTTGGCTATCAAATGCGCTTTGATTTAAGTGAAGGTTTCCCAATGGTTACAACCAAAAAACTACATTTAAAATCAATTATTTACGAATTACTTTGGTTTTTAAAAGGAGATACAAACGTAAAATACCTTCAGGAAAACGGAGTTAAAATCTGGGATGAATGGGCAGATTCAAACGGAGATTTAGGTCCTGTTTACGGTCATCAGTGGCGCAATTGGAATAGTGAGGAAATCGATCAGATTTCGGAATTAATCACTGAGTTAAAGACAAACCCAAACAGTCGCAGAATGCTGGTTTCTGCATGGAATCCTTCGGTTTTACCTGATACTAAAAAATCTTTTGAAGAAAATGTAGCCAACAATAAAGCTGCATTACCTCCGTGTCATGCCTTTTTTCAGTTTTACGTAGCGACTCCGGACTTAGAAAAAGGAGAAACAAAAGGAAAATTATCCTGCCAATTGTATCAGCGAAGTGCCGATATATTTTTGGGGGTTCCTTTTAATATCGCTTCTTATGCATTACTAACCATGATGATTGCTCAGGTTTGCGATCTGGAACCAGGTGAATTTATTCATACTTTTGGAGACGCACATATTTACAACAATCATTTTGAGCAATTAGAATTACAACTAACCCGTGAACCAAGACCATTGCCAAAAATGATCTTAAATCCAGAAATTAAAAACATTTTTGATTTTGATTTCAGCGATTTTACACTTGTCGATTACGATCCGAATCCTGCAATAAAAGGCAGCGTTGCTGTATAATTATAAAAAAATCCGCTAAAAAGCGGATTTTTTTTACACCACTAAAACACTATTTTCACTTCCGGCATAATCATTCCATTTGTAAAAATCTGCTTCAGGATCATTAACATAAGCCCCGTCGATTACATACTTAAATTCGTAAATCGCGTCTTTAACCAAATCATAAGTCGCTTTAAAAGTTCCGTTTTTCAACTTACTTAAAGCTCCCTCTGAAACATTCCAGTTATTAAAATCACCAACAACTGCTGCCGAATCAGCATCTTTGGCGTCAATAGAAAATGTAACTTTAACAACCGGCTTCGTTTTAATAAATTGTTTCTTCAAAGACATAACTATTTCGTTTTTAGATTTATACAATAAAATTACACAAAATCACCTGAACATTCTACCGCACTCTAACCGATTTATGATTATAGCAAAAACAACATCTTATTTTCATTACATTTATAATTTAAACGGCTTTATTTTTCGCATTTAAAACTCTCAGAAGGTTTTAAGACAAATATTTATGAGTCTAAACATGGTGTTTTCAAAATAAATTTTAACTTTATGATCTCATTTATATCTTATGGAAAAAGAAGTGCACGAACAATACGAGTATGCCAGAAGACGTATTAGACAAAAAAAAATCCTGTATTTTCATTTTGTTCTCTTTCTGCTTGGAAGTTTATTTATATTTATTGCAAATCGATTTTTCGGATTCGGTGCATCTACCGAACAAAATTGGTGCTTGTGGGGTATTACTTTATGGTTCTTTGTTTTTATCCTTCACTTCATAAAAGTTTATATCACAGATCGTTTCATGAATAAAAAATGGGAAAGAGAGCAAATTGACAGACTTGTTGGCTTACAACAAAAAAGAATCAGTCAATTAGAGTCGAGAATAAACGAGGATACAGAAAATAAAATTTAGTTTAGCACATTATGATTATAATGATTGCGGCTGTTGCCGAAAATAATGCCCTTGGAAAAGACAATGATTTAGTATGGCATTTGCCAAACGATTTTAAAAGATTTAAACTACTTACTACTAATCATCATATTATAATGGGAAGAAAGACATTTGAAAGCTTCCCTAAACCACTGCCCAATAGAGTACATATCGTAATTACACGCCAGAAAGACTACCATCCCGAAGGCTGTATCGTAGTAGACAGTATCGAAAAAGCGATTGCTGCCTGTCCTGAAAATGAAGACTCTTATATTATTGGAGGAGGAGAAATATATAATTTAGGTTTACCCTATACAGATATTATCGAAATAACCAAAGTACACCATACTTTTGACGCTGATGCTTTTTTTCCTAAAATCAATCAAAATGAATGGCAGCTTGTAGAAACAGAAGAAAACTTTAAAGACGAAAAACATCTTTATAATTACACATACGAAACTTACATCAGAAAATAAAAAAACCCCTCTTTTGAGGGGTTTTTTGAAAAAAAACAATTGATTTTCATAGATACAATAAATACTTTCCTGAAATAGTTTTGAAAAAATCACAAATGTTGAAGAAACATTTGAAATAACTGAATAACATAAATGTTAATTGAGAACGAATCCCAAAAACGCCTTTAATAACAAATACCACTAAGATATTAAAGGCAAGAAAATTAAAATTTCCAAAAACAAATTTAATCCTAAGAACGTATTTCACACTTGATATTATAGTATTAACCCCAAGAAAATACTTTTAAAACCATTTACAAGAACAAATAAGCATCAGTGCAAAAAAATACTTTTTTGATTTTAAGTTATTGTATTACTACCAATCATTAAATTTTAATCATTTTTACTTTGACAAAAGTGACTATAAAAACCCTACCCCGCAATACCCACTTTTAGTGATTTTTTAAAAATACCTGATTTTGGTGATGGTGAAAATTTCAACATCAGACATTAATTAAAAGCGTGCTTTTAAAACATTTAAAAGGACATTTTAAAAAACCAATTACAGTTAAGACAGATTGTATTATATTTGCGTAAATTAAAAAAATGTCTGAAAAAATAACCCCATATAAAGACTCTTCTTTAGGAAAGAAAGAGCAGGTTGCTCAAATGTTCGATAACATCTCCGGCAACTATGACAATTTAAATCGCGTGATCTCGTTTGGAATCGACACCAAATGGAGAAAAAAAGTATTAAAGATCGTTTCAGACACAAAACCCAAAATTATTCTGGACATTGCAACAGGAACTGGCGATCTGGCTATTTTGATGTCACAAACCAATGCCGAAAAGATTATTGGTTTAGATATTTCGGCTGGAATGCTTGAAGTAGGAAAAAAGAAAATTGAAACAAAGAACTTATCCAATGTCATTGACTTAGTTTTAGGGGATTCTGAAAAAATACCTTTTGAAGACAATTACTTTGATGCTATAACTGTAGGTTTTGGAGTTCGAAATTTTGAAAATCTCGAAAAAGGTTTTGCTGAAATTTTAAGAGTTTTAAAGCCAAACGGTGTATTTGTAATTTTAGAAACCTCTGTTCCGGACAAAACTCCATACAAACAAGGATATAAATTTTATAGTAAAAATATTTTGCCTATTATTGGTAAATTATTTTCTAAAGACGATTCGGCTTATGGCTATTTGTCTGAATCTGCGGCTGTTTTTCCTTATGGAGAAGCCCTAAACAATATTTTAAGAAAAATTGGGTTTATAGATGTTGTGGCCATGCCTCAAACTTTTGGAGTTGCAACCATTTATTCTGCATCTAAAAATTAGTATGAAAAAAACTGTAGTCTTAATTTTATTAGTCTTAACGACAAAAGGATATTCTCAATTTGCTAAAAGCATGTTTAGCAAAGATCCTATTATTAATCTCGAAAACTGGCAAAAACAGCGTGTCTATTTTGGATACTATCTTGGATTCAACAGTTTTGACTTTAAATTTGACTACAAAACTCCCGGCCCGGATATTCAGGTAAAAAAGACTACTGGTTTTAATGTTGGTGTAGTTGCCGATTTAAGACTGCAGGAGTACATTAATTTACGTTTTGAACCAGGTTTGTACTATACAAAACGTGATTTGTTTTATCCTAATCTTCCTTTACAAAAAGATTATCTAAGAGAAGTAAACAGTACTTATATTCACTTTCCTTTATTACTAAAATTTTCTTCTTTACGTACCGGAAATATTCGTCCGTATCTGGTTGGCGGAATGTCGACCACACTCAATTTATCCAGCAACTCAAAATCGCAGGATGATAACAATGAAGGGAAATTTAGAGTAAAACCATGGACTGCTGCTTATGAGTTAGGTTTTGGAATTGATATTTTCTCTGAATACTTTATTTTCTCTCCTTCGATTAGAGGTATGTTTGGCATTACTGACGAGTTAATTCGTGATAATCCGGCAAAAGGACCTAGCCCATGGACTGATAATATTGATTCTATGAAATCGAGAGCAATTTTAATAAATTTCACTTTTCATTAAAACAAATCCTTAACTATTTCGTTTAAATTCACTAAGAATAATTGCTGTTGCTGTAGCTACATTTAAACTTTCGGTTTTTTGCAGCTCTCCAAATCTGGGAATTGTGAGTCGGTTTGTAACCATTTTTTCAATCTCTGCCGAAATACCATTGGCTTCATTACCCATTATAATGATTCCATCTTGAGGCAAACTCGATTGATAAATATTATCACCATCCATAAAGGTCCCAAAAACAGGTAATTCTGTTTGAGTTATAAATGATTTCAGATCAACATAATTTACGTTTACTCTGGTAATAGACCCCATTGTTGCCTGTACAACTTTTGGGTTATAGATATCGACAGTTTCTTTGGAGCAAACAATTTGTTTAATTCCAAACCAGTCGCAAAGACGTAAAATTGTTCCTAAATTTCCCGGATCGCGAATATCATCCAAAACTAAAATCAAACCAGAATCTGTTATTTTCTTTTCGGCAGGTATTTTAAAAACTGCCAAACAGGTATTTGGAGTAGATAAAGCACTTATTTTTTTAAGTTCCTGGTCATTAATTAAAGTTCGTCTTAAAGAATCGACTGTCTGAAAATCGTCTAGAGTGGTATACAAATGTTCTAATTCAAAATTGGATTGCAACAATTCTTGAATTACTTTTACTCCTTCAGCGAAAAATAATTGATTTGCAAAACGTTGCTTTTTTTGATGTAAACCTGAGATAAGTTTTATTTGGTTTTTACTAACCATAAAATAATGTACTTTTGAATTAAATATTTTACAACACTTGAAAAATAATTCTACAAAAATAACAGCATTTATTCTAATAGCAACACTTATTTGCGCCTGTAATGCTGTAAAAAGAGTTCCGGACGGAAAAAATCTTCTTGTAAAAAATACTATTCTTGTAAATGGAAAGGCTACAAATGATGAAACAGCCTCAAATCAAATGTACCAAAAACCTAACGGTAAGCTGTTAGGCTATAAATTACGTTTAAACATGTACAATCTGGCAAATCTAAATCCAGACTCTACTTATCAGGCTAAATTTAAAAATCATCCGGGCAAATATGAACGCATGTCTAAAATTTATTCAGCAAAACAAGTTGATCGTCTTGGGCAGTCTTTTTATTACAAAGGAATTCATGAATTCTTAAAAAACACAGGGGAACCTCCTGTTATTATTGATACTGCCAAGACCAAAAAATCACTTTTACGCTTAAAATATTATTATTTCAACAATGGTTATTTTAATGTAACAACAGATTATAGCATTGATAGTGTTGCCAGAAAAAAAGCCAAAATAAATTACCTTATTACTACTGGTCCGGCATATATCCTGGATACTATTAAAACCAATATTATGACTCCGGCTCTGGATTCATTGTATAAAAACAACAATGAACCTTCATTTATAAAATCCGGAAAACAATATAAAACTTCTGATTTTGAGGAAGAAAAAAACCGTATTACAACTTATTTCAGAAATCATGGTGCTTATTTCTTCCAGCCCACTTATGTCACTTTTGACATTGATACTATTGGCAAAAAAAACAAAGCCAATGTAACCTTAATTGTTAATAACAACAACATTCAGGAAAAAGACTCCAGCAGAACAGAGCCTTTTAAACTGTATAAGATAAGCGATGTTAATATCTATACCGATTATTCGGCTACAAAAGCAAAAAGCAAAGTTAAAGACAGCACCACTTACAACAACTTTAATTTATACAGCTTTAAAAAATTAAAATACAAGCCTCGCGCGATTACCGATGCTATCTTTATCAATAAAGGAAGCACTTTTTCGGATACGAGAACAACACTTTCGTCGCGATATTTGAACAACCTTAAAATTTTCAACTATCCTACGATTCAGTATGAAGTTGACAAACGCGATTCGACAGCACAATCTTTAATTGCTAATATTTACCTGACGCCAAGAAAAAAATATAGTTTTGGCTCTACTCTTGATTTCACACACTCTAATATTCAGGATTTCGGAATTGGAGGAAGCGTTTCGGAAACGATTCGAAATGTATTCAATAGAGCAGAAACATTAGAAATTTCAGCGCGTGCAAACATTGGTTCATCAAAAGATATGGCCAATCCTAATAACAATTTTTTCAATGTTTCAGAATATGGAGTTGATTTAAAACTGAATTTCCCGAGAATCCTGATGCCTTTTGGAACTGAAAAAATTATTCCTAAAAGAATGATTCCATCTACAAGCATCACTGCAGGTTTCTCTAAACAAAGAAATATTGGTTTAGATAAAGAAAATTTCACTGGGGGATTTGCATATAACTGGTCTCCAAAACGAAACAATACTGCAAAATTTGAATTACTAAATGCACAGTTTGTACGTAATTTAAATCCTAATAATTATTTCACAGTATATACTTCATCTTATAATCAGTTAAACAATATTGGTAGAGATCATAATATAAATCCTGCATATTTTAACAATCCAATTGACAAGAACCTAATTATTCCTACTGGAACTACTGGTTTCATCAATGATGTATTGTCAAATAAAACAGATTTATTATCTGGTACACCGCAATATAAAAATGTAGAAAGCATTGAAGAAAGAAGAAAACGTCTTACTGAAAACGACTTTATTTTAGCCACTAGTTATTCTTTTACTAAAACCACAAAAAAAGATCTGGCTGATAATACTTTTTATCAATTTAAAACAAAAATAGAGTCTGCAGGAACCTTATTATCAGCAATTTCAAGCGTTGCAAATTTACCTAAAAACACAAATGGCAATTACGAAATTTTCAATCTGGAATATTCAGAATACATTAAAACCGAATTCGATTATATAAAACACTGGGATTTTGGCAAAGAAAAAGTATTGGCTGTAAGAAGCTTTTTTGGTATTGCAATTCCGTTTGGAAATTCAAATTATATTCCGTTTTCACGAAGTTATTATGCAGGAGGCTCAAACGATAACCGCGCATGGCAGCCTTATGACTTAGGACCAGGAAGCACAAATGCCGTAAATGACTTTAACGAGGCAAATATGAAGATTGCGTTTAGTGCAGAATTTAGGTTTAAAGTTTTTGGAGATGTCAAAGGAGCTATCTTTGCAGACGCCGGAAATATCTGGAATGTACTCGATAATGTAACTGATGAAAAGGCAAAATTCTCTAACGTAAACGATTTAGCTGAAATCGCTTTGGGCTCAGGATTTGGTTTACGATACGATTTAAGCTTTTTTGTTATTCGTTTAGATTTAGGCTTCAAGACTTATAATCCGGCGCATGACAAAGGAGGTCGCTGGTTCAAGGAATACAATTTTGGGCACTCGGTTTTAAATTTTGGAATAAATTATCCGTTCTAATGCTAATTAATTCTTATTTTTGCAACCTAAAAACTAAAAACAACTATAAAAAAAATTAGAATGGCACACAATATCAAACCCGGAGTAGCTACAGGAGATCAGGTACAGGAGATTTTTAATTATGCAAAAGAAAAAGGTTTTGCATTGCCTGCAGTAAACGTTACTGGGTCTAGCACAATAAACGGAGTTCTTGAAACTGCTGCAAAACTAAATGCACCGGTTATTATTCAATTTTCAAACGGAGGAGCTCAGTTTAACGCTGGAAAAGGTCTTTCTAACGCTGGAGAAAAATCAGCAATCGCTGGTGGAATCGCCGGAGCAAAACACATCCATACTTTAGCAGAAGCTTATGGTGCTACTGTAATTTTACATACTGACCACTGTGCAAAAAAATTATTGCCTTGGATTGATGGCTTATTAGATGCTTCTGAAAAACATTTCGCAGAAACAGGAAAACCATTATTCAGTTCTCATATGATCGATTTGTCTGAGGAGCCAATCGAAGAAAACATTGAGATATGCAAAGAGTACTTAGCAAGAATGAGCAAAATGGGAATGACATTAGAAATCGAACTTGGTATTACAGGTGGCGAAGAAGATGGTGTTGACAATTCTGATGTTGATAGCTCAAAATTATATACTCAACCAGAAGAAGTAGCTTATGCTTACGAAGAATTATCTAAAGTAAGTCCTAAATTTACAATTGCAGCTGCTTTTGGAAACGTTCACGGTGTTTACAAACCAGGAAACGTAAAATTGACTCCAAAAATCTTAAAAAATTCTCAGGATTTCGTTCAAAACAAATTCAACACTGGTCATAACCCGGTAGATTTCGTTTTCCACGGAGGTTCAGGTTCTACACTTGAAGAAATTAGAGAAGCTATTGGATACGGAGTTATTAAAATGAACATTGATACAGACTTACAGTTTGCTTATACTGAAGGAATCCGTGATTATATGGTAAACAACATTGAGTATTTAAAAACTCAAATTGGTAACCCTGAAGGAGCTGATGTTCCGAACAAAAAATACTACGACCCAAGAAAATGGGTTCGTGAAAGTGAAGTAACATTCAATGCAAGACTTGAACAAGCTTTTGCTGACTTGAATAACGTAAATACATTATAATAAAAAAGTTTAAAGTTTCAGGTTTCAAGTTCCGCAACTTTAAACTTTAAACCTGAAACAAAAAAAACATTCAATATGGCTTGGTTTAAAAGACAAGAAAAAGGGATTACAACTGCGACCGAAGATAAAATGGACGTTCCGAAAGGATTGTGGTACAAATCACCTACCGGAAAAATTATTGATGCTGACGAATTAGCCAGAAACTTATTTGTAAGCCCTGAAGATGATTTCCACGTTCGAATTGGAAGCGCAACCTATTTTGAAATCTTATTCGACAACAATGAATTTGTTGAATTAGACAAAAACATGACATCAAAAGATCCTCTGCATTTTGTTGATACAAAAAAATATGCTGACAGATTGAAAGATGTAATGGAGAAAACTCACCTAAAAGACGCTGTGCGTACCGGAGTGGGAAAATCTAAAGGAAAAGAACTTGTAATTTGCTGTATGGATTTTGCCTTTATTGGTGGATCTATGGGAGCTGTTGTAGGAGAAAAAATTGCCAGAGGTATTGATCACGCGATCAAAAACAAATTACCTTTTGTAATGATTTCTAAATCTGGTGGAGCTCGTATGATGGAAGCTGCTTATTCTTTAATGCAATTAGCAAAAACATCTGTGAAATTAGCTCAATTGGCGGAAGCAAAATTACCTTATATTTCGCTTTGTACCGATCCAACTACCGGAGGAACAACTGCATCATATGCTATGTTAGGAGACATTAATATTTCTGAGCCTGGAGCTTTGATTGGTTTTGCTGGTCCTCGTGTTGTTCGCGATACTACAGGAAAAGATTTACCAGAAGGTTTTCAAACTGCTGAATTTCTTTTAGAGCATGGCTTCCTGGACTTTATCACGCCTAGAAAAGAATTGAAAGACAAAATCAATTTGTATATCGATTTGATTCAAAATAATACTATTAGATAGTTTTATAACTTCTAAAACATACAAAATCCCAAGGAAATTTTTCTTGGGATTTTTTTTTAAAAGAATACAAATATCTTTGAATTATGAGCATAGTAAAAAAAACAAATCATATAGGACGAAAAATTAGCCGTATTCGAGAACTTAAAGACACGAAGTAAGAAGCTTTGACACAAGCTTTAGAAACAAATCAACAGGCAATTTCGGCTATTGAAAACAGCGAAACAATAGACGATGAAAAACTTGCCTATATATCAAAAGCACTTGGAGTAAGTGAAGCTATAAAAAACTTTACCGAAGAAAATATGATGAATTATTTTAATAGTTTTTATGATAATAGTGGTGCAAACAGCACAAACAGAATATTCAATCCACTAGATAAAGATTAGAACTTTTTGAGTGTTTAGTTCAGACAGAAAAAGAAAAAAATGAGTATTTAAAAAATTACTCAAAGAAAAATAATTTTCTTTAGACACATATTGAATTCAATAAAAAAACCGAAGAATATTTTTTCGGTTTTTTTATTAATTTTCGTTTGCCGGAAAACCACAATCCTAAATTATACCCTTTTAGGTCTGTCATTTTTTAATTCCTGATCAGCTATTTTAAAAGCTAATTTTTCACGCCATTTAGCATAACGTCCTCTAAAAACTATTTTAACACCACTATCTACAGCTCCATGCATAAACAAACTCCATACACTTGCCATTTTCCGAATTATTGATCTATCCCATGCACGCAGCGTGAGAGAAAAAGAGCCATCTATGTAACGCATCCAATGCCACATTCCGGTTGGCATAAACAAAGTATCTCCGTGTTCCAGAAAAACTTCGTAGCCTTCAACACCTTTTAGAGCGGGAAATTTTTCAAAATCCGGATTGGCAACATCATAATCTTCTAAAGCATAAGTGGTATTAGGCACACAATAAAGCCTTTTTTTCCATTTATTATCAAACAATATAACATGTTTTCTGCCTCCAAAATGACTATGAAAAAGATGAGGCAAATCAATATCATAATGTAAGAAGGTAATAGCACCCGATCCTCCAAAAAACATTGCAGGCATGCTTTCGATAAACCCGCCCATTAATTCTTTCGGAACTTTTACGTCATGAACCAATTCTGGTTTGTGCTTGAAAAGATTAAAGAAAAAAATACGCAACTGAGTTGGCTCGCTTTTTATCAGATCCAGATAATCACCAAATTTCATACTGGCAATAGAGGCATTGATTACTTTTGTTGGATCTGCTTTAGAATTATCAACTAGCTTTACCTCAATATCTCCTGCAATTTTCTTAAAATAATCGGTTGACCATTTTTCTCTTGCCGGCCAGTCTTTTGTTAATCCTTTTATAATTAAAGGCTTTCTACTATCTAGATAGTTCTTTTTAAAATCTTCTCGAGAAATAGACTCCACAACATCAACAGGTTTTAGTATAAAGCTCATTTATTCAGTAATTTAGATTATCTGCCTATCAAATTTATTTAATTATTTCCAGTTGATAACACTTACAGTAGATTATTACAAAAGAAAAAATATAGCATTGTGGTCTAAATTATCCAATCTCAATAAAAAGTCATTCATGCAGAACAATTTATTCACAAAAAAACCGAAGAAATATTCTCCGGTTTTTTAAAATTATATTTCCAAACGATGCAAAATATTTACCCAATTCCAGAAAACCTTCGAGCCTTTGCAGCTTTGTCCCTATTTTAAAGAAGCCATATCAATTACAAAACGATATTTTACATCGCTTTTATTCATACGATCGTAAGCCTCGTTAATATACGACATATCTATTATTTCAACATCCGAAGTAATATTATGTTCTGCACAGTAATCTAACATTTCCTGAGTTTCTCTGATACCACCAATCAAACTTCCAATAATACTTCTTCTTTTCATGATCAATGTAAAAACAGGAATTTCTGCCGGAGCAGGTGGCGCACCAACTACAATCATCGTTCCGTTAGTCGTTAATAAGTTCAGGTATGCATTGTGATCGTGTTTTGCCGAAACGGTATTCAAAATAAAATCGAAACTATTTGCTAAAGATTCCATTGTTGCAGGATCTGACGTTAAGGCAAATTTATGTGCTCCTAATTTTTTGGCATCTGCTTCTTTTGAAGGAGAATGACTCAGCATAGTAACTTCGGCACCAAAAGAAACAGCGAACTTAACCGCCATGTGCCCTAAACCACCCAATCCTAAAACTCCAACTTTATGTCCCTTACCTACTTTTAAATAACGTAATGGAGAGTAAGTGGTAATTCCAGCACATAATAATGGCGCTACTCCTTTGATGTCTAATTTTTCAGAAACATGAAGTGTATAACTTTCATCTACAATAATACTGGTTGAATAACCGCCTCGGGTTGGAATATCAGTTCCTCTTTCGACACTATTATAAGTACCTGTCATTCCTTCGTCGCAAAACTGCTCTTCTCCGGATTGACAACTCGGACAAACTCTGCACGAATCGACAAAGCAGCCCACACCTGCCAGTTCTCCAACTTTAAATTTAGACACTTCGCTCCCAACAGCAATAATTCGACCTACAATTTCGTGTCCGGGAACTAATGGATAATTAACCGGCCCCCAATCTCCTTTTGCGGTATGAATATCTGAATGACAAACGCCACTATATAAAATTTCTATCTGAACCTGATGAGCACCAACTTCTTTTCTTTCAAACGTATAGGGCTTTAACGGATTTACAGCATCATATGCCGCATAAGCTTTCACTGGTATCATATTATCATATTTTTAATTAGGGTATTAAAATTACGACAAAATTTTACAATTAAATAAATATTACAGTTGTAAAAAAATTATTATTTGGATAACTGATTTTTAAATTCCTGTTCTAATAGCTTCTACCGGATCCAAATTTGCTGCCGAAATTGCTGGCAAAATTCCGGATATCAATCCAATAAGAGCGGCTAATCCGGTTCCTAAAAGTATATTGCCTAAGCTTAGAACAAATTCAAAATCGAGGACTTTTGTCAAAATCAAAGCAATTCCCCAAACCATCAGCAATCCAATAATTCCCCCTATCACAGAAAGAATAACAGCTTCGAACAAAAACTGAAATAAAATAAAACGGTTTTTGGCTCCTAATGATTTTTGAATTCCAATTAAATTGGTTCGCTCTTTTACAGATACAAACATAATATTCGCAATTCCGAAACCTCCTACTAAAAGGGAAAATCCGCTGATAATCCATCCCACAACATTCATCTGTCCTAAAATTCCATCAATAAAATCTGTGAAGCCAGAAAGTACATTAATGAAAAAATTATCCATTTCTCCTGCTTTCATTCCGCGAATAGCTCTTAGTTTTTGTGCGACTTCGGCCTTATAAGCTTCCATATCGACACCTTTTACAGGTTTTAACACAATTACCGGTGTCATGGCATCACTATCGCCATACATTCGGCGTAAAAAATTAGCAGGCAAATAAACCGATGTATCATTACTGTCTCCAAAAAAACCGGCACCTTGTTTGGTAATAACACCAATTACAGTAAAGCGTTGCCCATATAAACGAATATTTTTTCCGATAGGATCACTTGTACCAAAAAGACCTTCTGCAATATCATATCCCAGAACTACAACTGCTGTCCCTGAATTAGATTCAGATTCGTTATAAAATCTTCCTTTATCAAAACTCAAACCTTCGATATCGATCATTTCGCTTGACGAAGGAACAATATTAACATCACTAACGGTTTTAGAATCGTATTTTAAAGTTTCATGTTTTACAAAAAGCTGATATGCGACTTGTTCTGTATTATTAAGTGAATTCTTTAAACCAATGTATTCGTCATATTTTACATTTGGAAACTGTTCTCTCTTCCATTGTGGAATTTCAGATGGTCCAAAGCAAAACTTCATTAAATAAATTGTATTTTTATCTAAACTACTTAAGTCTTTTGAAATTTTTCGATCTAAAGAATCGACGGCCGCCAAAACAGCAATAATTGAAAAGATACCAATTGTTACACCCAATAACGATAACAACGTACGTAATTTATTATTTCGTAAAGCGTTTATCGCAAAGCTTAAACTTTCTTTCAATAATCGTAGATAAACTAGCATATATTCATATTTTTCAATAAAGTAAAATTCAATAAATTAAAATCAAAAACCTAATAAAAGTTAACTTACTCATCAGTAGATTTTTTTAGCATAATGTTACATTAATTTTCTTTAAAATAATATATAAAAAAACTACTTTTGCAGTCTCAAAAATCATAACTACACAATGAGCACAACTAAAACAATACAATCAGCATTAATTTCAGTTTTTTCGAAAGACGGACTAGAGCCAATCGTTAGAAAATTACATGAACAAAACGTAACTCTATACTCTACTGGAGGAACAGAAGATTTTATAAAAAATCTTGGCATTCCTGTAGTTCCGGTTGAAGACATTACTTCATTTCCTGAAATTCTTGGCGGAAGGGTAAAAACTTTACATCCGAAAATCTTTGGCGGAATTTTAAATCGTCAGGATAACGAAAGTGATGTTCAGCAAATGAAAGAATTCGATATTCCGCAGATTGATTTAGTAATTGTTGATTTGTATCCATTTGAAAAAACAGTTGCTTCTGGTGCAAGCGAGCAAGATATTATTGAAAAAATTGACATTGGCGGAATTTCATTAATTCGTGCCGGTGCAAAAAACTTCAAAGACACTGTAATTGTAGCTTCTGTAAACGAGTATAGCTTACTTCTAGATTTGATTACGGAACAAAATGGAGCAACAACTCTTGAAAACAGAAGATTGTTTGCAACTAAAGCATTCCATGTTTCATCTCATTATGATGGTGCTATTTTTAATTATTTCAATACCGACGAAACTATTTACAAAGAAAGCATTGCAAATGGTCAGGTTTTAAGATACGGTGAAAATCCTCATCAAAAAGGATTTTTCTTTGGCGATTTTGAGGCGATGTTCAAAAAAGTTCACGGAAAAGAATTATCATACAACAACTTATTGGATGTTGATGCCGCTGTAAACTTAATTAATGAGTTTAAAACTGACGGACCAACATTTGCTATTTTAAAACATAACAATGCTTGTGGTTTAGCTTCAAGAAAAACAATTAGCGAAGCATATTTAGCAGCTTTGGCTTGTGATCCTACATCTGCTTTTGGCGGAGTTTTGATCTCAAACACTAAAATTGACTTACCTACCGCACAGGAAATCAACAAATTATTCTGCGAAGTAGTGATTGCTCCAAGTTATGATGATGAAGCTATTACAGTTTTACAAGAAAAGAAAAACAGAATTATATTAGTTCAAAATGATGTCGAATTACCTTCAAAACAAGTAAGAACATGTCTTAATGGTTTGTTAATTCAGGACAGAAATAATATTACAGATACTAAAGAGCATTTAAAAACCGTTACTATTACTGAGCCTACTGCTGAAGAGATAGAAGATTTAATATTTGCTTCTAAAATTTGTAAAAATACCAAATCAAATACTATCGTATTTGCTAAAAACGGGACTTTAATTTCCTCAGGAACTGGTCAGACTTCAAGAGTTGATGCTTTAGTACAAGCAGTTGACAAAGCAAAAGCTTTTGGATTTGATTTAACTGGCGCTTCGATGGCAAGTGATGCATTTTTCCCATTTCCGGATTGTGTAGAATTAGCCAAAAAAGCAGGAATAACAGCTGTAATTCAGCCTGGAGGCTCAATAAAAGACGAATTAAGCATAAATTATTGCAATGAAAACAATCTTGCAATGGTATTTACAGGAACTCGTCATTTTAAACATTAATTTGTTTAACTTTGTTCAAAATAATTTATAACATTTTAAACCCCTAAAAAACTTATGGGATTTTTTGATTTCATGACCGAGGATATTGCGATAGACCTTGGTACCGCAAACACTTTAATCATTCATAATGACAAAGTTGTTATTGATAGTCCGTCGATCGTTGCACGTGATAGAATATCAGGCAAAATCATTGCTGTTGGTAAGGAAGCCAATATGATGCAAGGTAAAACGCATGAAAACATCAAGACCATAAGGCCTTTGAAGGATGGTGTAATTGCTGATTTTGACGCTTCAGAAAAGATGATTAATATGTTCATCAAAAGTATTCCGGCGCTAAAGAAAAGAATGTTTACTCCAGCCTTAAGAATGGTAGTATGTATTCCGTCTGGTATTACTGAGGTTGAAATGCGTGCTGTAAAAGAATCTTGTGAGAGAGTAAACGGAAAAGAAGTTTACTTAATTCATGAGCCTATGGCAGCTGCAATTGGTATTGGAATTGATATCATGCAACCAAAAGGAAACATGATTGTTGATATTGGAGGTGGTACAACTGAAATTGCTGTAATTGCTTTAGGCGGAATTGTATGTGACAAATCTGTAAAAATTGCAGGTGACGTTTTTACAAATGATATCGTTTATTACATGCGTACACAACACAATCTTTTTGTGGGAGAAAGTACTGCTGAAAAAATAAAAATTCAAATTGGTGCCGCTATCGAAGATTTAGATGGACCACCAGAAGACATGTCAGTTCAAGGTAGAGATTTACTTACTGGTAAACCAAAACAAGTAGATGTTTCTTACCGTGAGATTGCAAAAGCATTAGACAAATCAATTCAGCGTATTGAAGATGCTGTAATGGAAACATTATCTCAAACGCCACCAGAATTAGCTGCTGATATCTACAACACTGGTATCTATTTAGCTGGTGGAGGATCTATGTTAAGAGGTCTTGACAAACGTATTTCGCAAAAAACAGATTTACCTGTTTACATAGCCGAAGATCCATTAAGAGCTGTTGTTCGCGGAACCGGAATGGCACTTAAAAACATTACAAAATTCAAAAGTATCTTAATTAAATAAGATTCAAAATAACTATAAATATATTTCTATAAGAGTTAGACTAATTTAGCCTAACTCTTATAAAATCTGAAACAAAAAAGCATATCCTGAAACAAAATAACCAAACAAGAAATGCAGCAAATTTTTAATTTCATTATAAGAAACAGTAATCGATTGCTGTTTTTGCTGCTTTTAGGTATTTCGTTGGCTCTCACCGTTCAATCACATTCTTACCACAGAAGCAAAGTAATCAGTTCGGCTAATTTTTTAACCGGAGGTGTTTATGAAAGAATCAATCGTGTAAACGAATATTTGAATCTAAGAACCGAAAATGACGAGCTTGTACTTGAAAATGCAAGACTAAAAAGCCTATTATTTAGCAAACAAGATACCGCAAAACTTCCTTTACCAGACAGCATAAAAGGAGTTAAACCCAAGGACATTATTGTTTCAAAAGTAATTCATAACTCATATAATACACATGAAAACTTTATTACTATAAATTCCGGAGCAAATGACGGCGTTAAACCAGATATGGGAGTAATAAACAGTTTAGGAATTATTGGAGTTATCGATGACACTTCTCCAAGATACTCAACAGTCGTAAGTATCCTGAATATGAAATCTCAGATTAATGCAAAGATCAAAAAATCAAATCACTTTGGTTCATTAACCTGGGACGGAAAAAGCACTGGATTTGTTCAGCTTGAAGATGTACCTAGATTAGCTTCAATAAGAAAAGGAGATACCATAGTTACAGGTGGCCAGTCTGTAATTTTCCCTGAAGGAATCAATATTGGTACAGTTGATAAGATTTTCATCAAAAAGAACACAAGTTATTACGTCATAAACGTTAAATTATTTAATGATATGACAAACTTAGGGCACGTTTATATTATCAAGACTAAGGACAGAGAAGAACTTATTAATTTAGAAAACAAGGAAAAAAATGAATAGCGCTTTGTTAGTCAATATTTTTCGATTTATTATGTTACTAACAATTCAGGTTGTTATTTTCAATAATATGAATTTTTTAGGGTACATAAGTCCCTTCCCATACATCCTATACATTATTTTGTACCCGGTAAACAGCAACAGAACTGGTTTAATCATATCTAGTTTTTTACTAGGATTAACAATGGATATGTTTTGCAACTCGGGCGGAATTCACGCTACATCTTGTGTTATATTAGCGTACTACAGACCGTATATTTTTAAGTTTTCCTTTGGACTTAGTTATGAATACCAAACTATAAAATTAAACGATTCATTAACTCCGGAACGGTTTTCTTTTATTTTAGTCTCTGTTGTACTACATCATATTGTATTGTTTATATTCGAAGCTTTTCAGTTTAAATTTATCTGGGATATCTTGCTCCGAACATTATTTAGCTCTATATTTACAATAATCACCTCAATTATAATAATTTATCTTATTAAGCCGAATAAACGATGAGAAAAATTCTGCTGCCCTCTTTAATTATTATTGCAGCATCTTTGCTAGTGATTAGAATATTTTATCTACAGGTTGTTGACGATACCTTTAAGTTAAAGTCAGAAAATAATGCCATAAAGAAAAAATATGATTATCCGGAAAGAGGTTATATTTATGACAGAAATGGCAAATTATTAGTTGCCAATCAGGCTTCTTATGACATCATGGTTATCCCGAGAGAAATTAAAGAAGATCTTAATGTTGGTGAATTTTGTGCTTTATTAAATATTACCAGAGAAGATTACGACAAAAGAATCGCAAAGGCTAAAGTTTACAGCCCGAGATTACCCTCTGTGTTTTTATCCCAGTTGAATAAAAATGAATTTGCTGCTTTTCAGGAAAAAATCAGAAAATATGAAGGTTTTTATTTCCAAAAAAGATCGCTTCGTGATTACGAAGTAGATTATGGCGCAAATATCTTTGGTTTTATCACTCAGGTAAACGAAAAATTAATTGCCAAAAAACCTTATTACAATAGTGGGGATTTAATTGGTAAACAAGGTGTTGAAGAAAGCTACGAAGAAATATTACGCGGAATAAAAGGTGTAAAATACATTCAGAAAGACAAATACAACAGAGAAATTGGCTCTTATAAAGATGGTAAATACGATACTATCGCCGTTGCCGGAGAAGACATCAACCTAACAATTGATGCCGAACTTCAAAAGTATGGTGAGGAATTAATGATCAATAAAAGAGGAGGAATTGTTGCTATTGAACCTAAATCCGGGGAGATTTTGGCATTAGTTACCGCTCCATCTTATGATCCTGGTATTTTGGTAGGAAGACAACGATCTAAAAACTATACCCTTTTATATCACGATTCGATTGCAAAACCTTTATACGACAGAGGGCTTTTAGCAGAATATCCTCCTGGTTCTCCTTTTAAAATATTAACTGGTTTGGTTGCTTTGCAAGAAGGCGTTATTAATGAACAAACTACATTTATGTGTCACCATGGATTTAGTTATGGCAGAGGACGTTTTATGAAATGCCACGGTTTTGGACCTCATCAATTGCATAATGGTATATACAATTCATGTAATACCTATTTTGCAAATGCGTACATGCTAACTATTAATAAATATTCAAATCCTGGCAAAGCTGTTGATGTGTGGAGCGATCACGTAAAGAGTTTTGGTTTAGGTCAGTTTATGGGATATGATTTACCTATTGGTAAAAAAGGAAATGTCCCTACCTCTAAAACCTACAAGAAAATTTATCCTAACGGAGGCTGGAGAAGTACAACAATTATATCCAATTCTATTGGTCAGGGAGAAGTTTTAATGACACCTATTCAATTAGCCAATATGATGGCGACTGTGGCCAATCAGGGTTACTATTATACGCCTCATATCATTAAAAAAATCGAAGGTAAAAAAATCGATGCTAAGTTCACGACCAAACACGTTACGACGATTGATCAAAAATACTTTCCTCCTGTAATAAGTGGTTTGTTTGATGTATACAACAAAGGAACAGCTTATGCGCTTAGAGTAGAAGGAATTGATATTTGTGGAAAAACAGGTACTGCAGAAAACTTTGCTAAAATTAACGGAAAAAGAACCCAGCTTAAGGATCACTCTATTTTTGTGGCTTTTGCTCCAAAAGACAATCCAAAAATAGCAATTGCTATTATGATTGAAAACGGAGGTTTTGGTGCGACAGTCGCTGGTCCAATTGCCAGTTTAATGATCGAAAAATATTTAAGACATAAAATCACAAGAAATGATTTAGAAATTCGTGTTTTAAACAAAAGCCTTTTAAGCGAGTACGCTAAAGTTGGCGGTCTAACAGCAGCTAGTGCAATTGAATCTACTCCAAAAGATTCTGTTATGAGAGCTAAAATCGTAAAACCGAAAGTAGAAGTAAAAAACACCCCTATAGACACCACTAAAGACAATTAAAGATTATTTCAAATGAAAAATCAAAGTGTAAAAAATAACATTGACTGGATAAGCATTTTTATCTACATCGCGTTAGTGACATTAGGGTGGTTAAATATTTATTCATCATCACTATTATCGACTGAAGGAACCTACCAAAAACAATTAATTTTTATTGGCTGTACTATTCCTTTGATTTTTGTCGTGCTTTTTGTTGATGGTAAGTTCTATGAAAAATATGCCAGTATAATTTTTGGAGTTGCTTTATTATCGCTAGCCGGATTATTCCTATTCGGAAAAACTATTGCAGGTCAAAGATGTTGGTATGCTATTGGAAGCTTTACATTACAACCTTCAGAGTTTGCTAAAGCAGCCACATCATTGGCATTAGCAAAATACTTAAGTGACACTCAAATAAACCTAAAAGAAACAAACAGGCAAATTCAGGCTTTGGCTATTGTATTTTTACCTGTATTACTAATTTTACCTCAACCCGATCCCGGAAGTGCTTTAATTTACAGCATCTTTATCATTGTATTGTATAGAGAAGGCTTGCCATCTTGGTATGTCTGGACAGGTTTTATCACAATTTTATTATTTGTATTAACGCTTGTTTTAGAACCTTATGCCGTTATTTTAATCGCATTAGGAGTATTAATGATAATCCATTTTAAAGGCAGGGCTGTAGACCGAAACATTATTCTGAGCGGAATTTTATTAGCTATCATTTCGGCTTTTGTATTATCAGTAGATTATGTTTTTGATCATATCTTTAAACAACATCACCGTGACCGTTTTAACATATTACTTGGTAAAACTGTTGACATGAAAGGCATTGGATACAATACAAACCAATCTGAAATTGCTATTGGATCCGGAGGCTGGATTGGAAAAGGTTTTCTGGAAGGAACTCAAACTAAAGGCGGATTCGTCCCGGAACAACATACCGATTATATTTTTACTACTGTTGGTGAAGAATGGGGTTTTGTAGGTTCCCTGGTTGTAATATCACTTTTTGTGGGTTTATTGCTTAGAATTATTTATTTGGCCGAAAGACAAAAAACAAAATTCAGCAGGGTTTATGGCTATTGTGTTGCCGGAATTTTATTCATTCACTTTTTTGTAAACATTGCAATGGTTATTGGAATTTTCCCAACTATTGGAGTTCCCCTTCCTTTCTTTTCTTATGGAGGTTCCGGACTTTGGGGATTCACTATTTTATTGTTTATTTTCCTAAAAATGGATGCCAATAAAGTAAATGAGTGGTAATTTCAAAAAGAGATCAAACGCAAATAGACAATTAGAAAGTAGTCAATCAATCACTTTAAAACTACATTAAATCAATTTTCTAAGATCATTTAAAAAGTTTTCTTTACCACCCATACACCTAAAATAATTTTCGTTATTAAAACATACATATTATAAATCATTTTCGAGCATAAAAAAAGGTCCAAAGTTTAACTTTGGACCTTTTTTTTATGACCTTTATTATTAAATATGTTCGCTTGGTCTTTTCTTTAAAAGCTTAAGTAAAACCGGGAACGTCGAAATAATGATAATTATAATAATGATATATTCGATATGCTGTTTTAAGTCTATTCCCTGCTTCAGGAAAACTCCGTATAAGTAGTGCCCTGAAAAGATCAGAATAAATGACCATAAAAATGAACTCAAAACATTAAAGAACATGAATTTCTTTTTATCCATAGAAACTATTCCCGCAATAATTGGAGCAAAGGTTCTGAAGATAGGAAGGAAACGCGCGTAAATAATAGCTTTTCCACCGTATTTTTCGAAGAAATCTTTTGATTGTAACAGGTATTTCTTTTTAAACCAGAAAGAATCTTCTTTTTTAAACAAATAATATCCGCTTTTGGCTCCAAACCAATATCCGGTCATATTACCCAAAACTCCCATTATTGCAACCAGCGTTGAAAGCAAAAATACATTAATAAAATCTGCCGGAATATCGACAACATTTTGCATAAGGTCCCGGCTATAAATTCCGGCTAAAAAAAGCAAACTGTCTCCAGGAAGAAAAAATCCTGCAAAAAGTCCTGTTTCAGCAAAAACTATAAACAAAACAATAAATAAACCAATTTGAAAACCACCGATACTTAAGGTAATATAAAATTCAGGGTTAATTAATTGAGTCCAATCAAAATTATTCATAAATGCGTTTGGTTATATTTATAAGTTTGTGAAATTAACAATAATTTGCTTTAACCACAATAAATTGACATATTTTAAAGTTTAATTAACTATTAAAAAGCCCAAGTATAGACCTGGGCTCTTAAGAATAATTATTCTCTTACATACTTACAGCAAGAATGTAAATTCTCATAATCTGCATCTGTAGCTTTTGCCTCTTTTGTATCGTGTCCTACTTTCGCAATAGCTTTGTTTAAATCTGCCGGTGAAGATTTCTCTTCGTTTAATATTACCGCTAATTGATGTGAACTGATATCCCATGTAGCCGATTTTACTCCCGGAACACCATAAGCAGCTTTTTCGATGCGCTTTTTGCATTGCTCGCAATTTCCATTAACTTCTGTGGTGTATTTTAAATTTTTATTTTTTTTAGTTTGAGCCTGAGCCGAAAATCCTAAAAAAGTCACTAATACAATTAAAACTATTTTGTTCATCTTATTTATTATTTATTGTTATTGAAATTATTTTTTTTGCAATTAAAATTGCTTCTTTATTTTATTTTAAATCGTAATCCTGCGTAATACATTTGTCCAAAAATTGGAGCATAAGCAACAGAAGCATCAAAATTAGGACCAAATGGATTCGCTGCTCCTAAGATCGCTTTTTCCTGTTTGTAATTGCCAATATTCTCTCCTCCTGCATAAACCTCCAATACTGGAGAAATTACTCTTGTTACCTGAACATTCATTACGGCATAAGAAGGCGAAAAATCAGGAAACTGATCTGCTACAGGATTTGACGCTGTATATGGTAATTGTTGTTTTCCGGACCAGTTAAAAGTATAATCAAACTTCCATTGTTTACCATTATTCAAATTCGTTTCATATTCTAAATTTCCCAAGAAACGATGTTTTGCCTGTAACGGACGCTGAAAATTCCCTCTTAAATAATCCGTTTGAATATCATAATACTTATATGCTGTTCTCAGATTCAAATTATGAATCAACTCATAATTAAATTCTGCCTGAAAACTGTTTGCAAATGATTTTCCTTTTAGATTATAGAATAAAACTTCTTGCGGACTTTGCATTAAATCAACTACTGCCTGATTTTGAAAATCGGTACGATACACATCAAAACCAACCTCAGCATTTTTATTAAAAAGGCGGAATTTTTGAGAAAAACTCACTCCGTAATTCCATGCTATTTCAGGATTTAATCCATAAATTTTTCCTGCATTATCCAAAATCGAAAACGTTCTTGAACTTGCAAAAAGCTGTTGGTTTTCGGCAAAAATATTAGCTGAACGTTTTCCTCTTCCTGCAGAAAAACGAATTACTCCATTTTTCCATGGATTATATCTCATATGGAGACGTGGTGTTACAAAAAAACCTAATCGGTTATGATTATCCACTCTCCCACCTAAGATCAAACTAAAATTATCGGTATTATCATAAGTATATTCAAAAAATGCTCCAACCGAATTATCAATTCTGCTGTAATCATTTACATTCACAAATTCCTGATACTGATCATAGGTAAAATTCAAACCAGTCGAGAATTTGTGTTTTGTATTATTGATAATAGAATTAAAAATTAAATTCGAATAAAAACTATTTTGTCTGATATCATAAAGATTTAAACCAAAATAAGAATTCTGATTATGGCTGTTAAAAGCATTTTGAAATCCGATACTTTGATAAGGCATATCTTTAAAAACATATCCAATTTTTGTCGAAACATCAAAACGTTCCGTATTAATCTCAGATCCCCAGTGATTTCTTGTTCCGCGATCAATATCTTTATCAAAATCAACTTCTCCGGTTTGTTTTTTATCATTCATATATCTGAAATTGACAAAACTCACCAAGCCGCTTTCCGGGTTATAATACTGATAACGATTCAGCACGTTAATTTGTTTTCCTAACGGATTATCCAGAAATCCGTCATCATTCATATCGTTTTTTGCTACACGGGCATTTCCATGTACAAAAAGACTCGTGGCCCATTTATCAGAAAGTTTTTTATTGAAATGTGTATTCAATTCAAAACGAGCATCGGTAGAACCATAAGCATTTAAGAAAAACGGAATATCGTTTAAAGGTTTTAAAAGCTCTGTATTTATTTGTCCTGAAATACTCTCATAACCGTTTACAACACTCCCCGCACCTTTTGTAATCTGAACACTTTCTATCCATGTTCCGGGTGTAAATGATAATCCGTAAGCCTGAGAAGCTCCACGAACCGAAGGAAGATTTTCTTCGGTAATCATCAAATAAGGACTTGTTAAACCCAGCATTTTTATTTGCTTGGTACCTGTTAAAGCATCAGAAAAATTCACATCGATTGAAGGATTTGTCTCGAAACTTTCAGCCAAATTACAGCAAGCCGCTTTTAATAATTCTTTGCTCGTAATAACAGTTGTATTGGAAGTTAACGTATAGGATTTTTTTAATCCTTTTTGCTTTTTGGTAATTTTAACTTCCTCCAGATCTTCTTGCGAAAAAACAGAAACCGAAAGCAAAAACATAACAAAAAGCATTATATTTTTTTGCATAAAAAATGATTTTAATATTTATTAGATAAATTGCTTTTGATAATCTCCAATAGAACAGAAACTAACAAATAGCAGCATACAAGCCCAAAGAAGGCTCGATTCTAAACATTAAAATCAGGAATAAAAAATGTACTGATGATATAACTTAAATAAAGGCGGGGCATTCGCATCAGAATAATACGAAATGATCTGATTGCTTTTGAAATTTGGAACAGACAAAAAAGCAATAGGTTTATATTCCTGAATTACAGCAGGAAAAGCAAGCTGAAAAAAGAATATTTTAAAAGTAGCATTATCTGATTTTTTCTCAAAATGAACTACTTTATCTTTACAACAAGATGATTTTTTCTCAGAATCGCCACAACATTTTTTTTCAGGAGATGCGGCAGCTGTAGTATTTAATGAAACCGAAGCAATTTCTCCTCCGCAATAATGCACATCAAAAGCAAAGCCTATGTTGGAGACCAACAATAGGAACGCTAATAATAATCCTGTACACTTTTTTAGTTTCATACTGCAAAACTATTTAAAAGTCTTTAAAAAAAATCTAATAAAATGTTATTTTTTCAAATTTTGCTGCTGGTAATAAAATGCAGGAATAAATAATATGACAAAAAGAGGCTGAATAATAAATCGTCGTACATAAAAAAGAAGCCAGTTCCATTCTGGAAAAGATTCCAGAATTATAAAAAAGACTACAAAAAGTATAACCGCAAAAACTCCATACAAAAACATACTAAATTTCAGTATGTCGCGATCCCGAAATAAGGTGTAAACAAGAATTAAAGATAAAACACTATTTAAGACAAACCGAAATAAAAGACTGCAGAAAAGTTTTAAAATATCTGTTTGAGGCAATGGCAAATCTTTAAAATCGGATTCAAAATAAATTAAGAGAGGATCGTAAAAAAGTTTGCTTTCAAAAGTCCTGATAATCGCAAAGCACAATACAATTAAAACTGCAATCAGAATTTTAAATTTATGCTCCAGAATTTTACTTAGCATATTTTGAAAATTTGTTTACCCATATAACCCATAACAAAAATACCAGTCCATAAATAACCAAAGGAAACAGAGTACCATGCAAAAAATGACCATTTTGAGGAAAATAAAACATTAAAACGGTCAGCATCGCAATACGAGATACATTTAAAACATAGAGAAGCAAGGTTCCTGATAAAACATAAATGAATGTTGTTTTAAATTTTCCGGAAAAAGCAATTATAAAAGAAATAAACAGGATGATAACGCTGACAGCATTACAACCTTCAACAATTCGAATAATATATTTTTTATTATACCATACTTCTAACCAGGAATCTGCACTACTTTTGTAAATTTTAATATCACAATTAAACACACGCATTAATTGTTCTACATTACGACCAACAATATTTGTTATTCCATCAACTTCATTTGGCACAAAACTGTCCAGATAAAGCTTGTAAAACAACGTAAGCACAATATATACCCCAAAAAAAGTACTTATAAAAATCAGGAAAGGCTTAAACTGTGTTAGATATTTTTTCAAGTGGAATTTTTTTTCAAATTTATGTATTTTTTGAGTTTAGCTTTAAATACTTTTGTATAAAATTTTCACATTATGACATTTCAGGAATTACAACCAAAAATAACGGCTATAGTAGCTGATACAAAATTAGTTAGAGACGAAAAATTATTAGCAATCTGCCAAATATTAAACGAAAATATCGAATATTACAATTGGGTAGGTTTTTATTTTGCCAATCATGAGAACAAAACTTTGCATTTAGGCCCGTATGTTGGAGCTGAAACAGATCATACTGTTATTCCTTTTGGAAAAGGAATTTGCGGTCAGGTAGCTGAGAGCAATGCTAATTTTGTAGTTCCGGATGTGGCTGCGCAAGACAATTATATCGCCTGCAGCTTTACGGTGAAATCTGAAATCGTTGTACCGCTATTTGTTGATGGCGTAAATATTGGTCAAATCGATATTGACAGTCATGTTATCGACCCGTTTACAGAAGCTGACGAAAGATTTTTAGAATTTGTAAATCAAGAAGTTGCCAGATTATTTTAAGCAAAATTCCGGTTCAAAAAGTTAAATATTCTGCTAAATTACCAAATGTTTAATTTTTTCAATCTTTAAATTTATTTTTTCGAAAAAAAGATGTAATTTTGCACCCGTCTTACAAAAGTTGTATGACATACATAAAAATCATTAAATAATATTGGAATGTATTTAACTAAAGAAAAGAAAGAAGAGATTTTCGCACAACACGGTGGTGCAACAAACACTGGAAACGCAGAAGGTCAGATTGCATTGTTCACTTACAGAATTTCACACTTAACTGAACACTTGAAAAAAAATCGTCACGATTACAACACTGAGCGTTCACTTGTACTATTAGTAGGTAAAAGAAGAGCTTTGTTAGATTACTTGAAAAAGAAAGAGATCAACAGATATCGTGAGATTATCAAAGTATTGAATATCAGAAAATAATCAATATAGAAAAGAGGTGCGAGAGTGCCTCTTTTTGTTTTTACATTACAAGCATTTTATAAGAAAAAAAGTTTGGTTTTTCATTGGGTTTTAGAAACAACAACTACACACACAACAACTACAACACAACTAAAACCCATTGTATAACCAATAAGGAAAAATTATGATTCCACAATTATTTGTAGAAAAGATCGATTTAGGTGATGGCAGAAGCATCACAATCGAGACAGGGCGTTTAGCAAAACAAGCTGATGGTTCTGTAGTAGTAAGAATGGGAGATACGATGATTCTTGCGACAGCAGTTTCAGCCCGTACCTCTAACCCAGGCGTTGATTTTTTACCATTAACGGTAGATTATCGCGAAAAATTTGCAGCAGCTGGTCGTTTCCCGGGAGGTTTCTTTAAAAGAGAAGCACGTCCAAGCGACAGCGAAGTATTAACAATGAGATTAGTTGACCGTGTTTTACGTCCACTTTTCCCAGACGATTACCACGCTGAAACACAAGTTATGATTCAATTAATGTCTCATGACGAAGAAGTTATGCCGGATGCTTTAGCTGGTTTAGCAGCATCTGCAGCATTAGCAGTTTCGGATATTCCGTTTTATAACTTAATTTCTGAAGTACGTGTTGCACGTATCGACGGAAAATTTATTATCAACCCAAGCAGAGAAGATTTAGAAAAATCTGACATCGATATGATGATTGGTGCTTCTATGGATTCTGTTGCAATGGTTGAAGGAGAAATGAAAGAGATTTCAGAAGCAGAAATGGTAGAAGCCATTAAATTTGCTCACGAAGCTATAAAAATTCAAATTGTTGCTCAACAAAAATTAAGAGCAGCTGTTGGTTCTCCGGAATACAGAACTTACGAAGGTGAAATTGAAGACGAAGCTGTTTACGCTAAAGTAAAAGCTGTCGCTTACGATAAATGCTACACTATTGCACAGGAAGCTTCAGGAAAAAGCGAAAGAGGCGAAAAATTTGCAGCTGTTAAAGAAGAAGCAAAAGCCTTATTTACTGAAGAAGAATATGCTGAAAACGCTGATTTAGCAGGTTTAGTTGGAAAATATTTCTACAAAACAAACAAAGAAGCTGTTCGTAACGTAATTCTTGAAAAAGGAATTCGTTTAGACGGAAGAAAAACTACAGAAATCAGACCAATCTGGTGTGAAACTGATTACTTACCAAGAGTTCACGGATCATCTTTATTTACACGTGGAGAAACTCAGGCTTTGGCAACTGTAACTTTAGGAACTTCCAGAGAAGCTAACCAAATCGATTCTCCATCTGAACAAGGTGAAGAGAAATTCTATTTACACTATAACTTCCCTCCTTTCTCTACTGGTGAAGCAAAACCACTAAGAGGAACTTCAAGAAGAGAAGTTGGCCATGGTAACTTAGCTCAAAGAGCTTTGAAAAATATGATCCCTGCTGATTGTCCTTACACAATTCGTGTTGTTTCTGAGGTTTTAGAATCTAATGGTTCTTCTTCTATGGCAACAGTTTGTGCCGGAACAATGGCTTTGATGGATGCAGGAGTTCAAATGGTAAAACCAGTTTCTGGAATTGCTATGGGATTAATTACTGACGGTGAGAAATTTGCTGTATTGTCAGATATTTTAGGTGATGAAGATCACTTAGGAGATATGGACTTTAAAGTAACCGGAACTGCTGATGGTATCACAGCTTGCCAAATGGACATTAAAATTGATGGTTTGCGTTATGACATCATGGAACAGGCTTTAGGCCAAGCACGTGAAGGACGTTTACACATTTTAGGTAAATTAACCGAAACTATCGCTGCACCAAGAGCTGATGTAAAAGCACATGCACCAAAAATCATCACCAGAACTATCCCTGGAAACTTTATTGGAGCATTAATTGGACCTGGTGGAAAAGTAATTCAGGAATTACAAAAAGCTACAGGAACTACTATTGTAATCAACGAAGTTGATGAGCAAGGTGTTATCGAAATCTTAGGTACAGATCCTGCTGGAATTGAAGCAGTATTGGCTAAAATTAAGTCAATCACTTTCAAACCACAAATAGGAGAAGCTTATGAAGTAAAAGTAATTAAAATGTTAGATTTTGGAGCTGTAGTAGAATATACTGCTGCACCAGGAAATGAAGTTTTATTACACGTTTCTGAATTAGCTTGGGAACGTACTGAAAATGTTACTGATGTTGTAAACATGGGTGATGTATTTCAAGTAAAATACCTGGGAGTTGACCCTAAAACTAAAAAAGAAAAAGTGTCAAGAAAAGCACTTTTACAAAGACCTCCACGTGAGGAGAAAAAAGAGTAATCAGATCTTAGTTTACTAAAGGTTTATTCATAGAAAACCCCAATTCATTTATTTGACTTGGGGTTTTTCGTTTTATCTCTCATCCTAAACTATTTTACTGTATAATTTGCAGGAACTCACCCATTAAACCATTTATACCGTTTCATTTATTTTTTAACCGTGCTCTCCGGAAAATTGATTGTTACAAAGAGAAAATAAATTCTCAGGTCGATTTGTTATTTTAAAACAACACGTTTATTCTAATTAATTATTAAAGCGATGACTCCAATTCAAATAATTGAATTGGAGTTATTTTTTGTTATTTAACAAATTCAAAAAAAACTTTCAATGAAAGTTTTTTTTGAATTTTTTTTTTAACGGGAATAAAACTAAAAAAACACATCAATTTCACCCTTTATTCAAAGAAAAAAAATAACTTTATCCCACCAAAAATAAAATTTTAACCCTAAAACCCCTATTATGGACTTTAATGTTATCCAAATCACAAAAATCAACACCTCAGATTTCAGGTTCAAAGACAAAACCAACCTTACTTTCCCAGTTCCTCCTTTAGCTTCTGCAAAACTTTACAAAAATGATGAAGTACTTACATTAAAAGTCTGTGCTACTTTGTACATTAATTCTAAAGACTCACAAAACCCGGTAGTCGGGACACTAACAGAAAAAGACGATACTGTAGAAATTTATTTTGATTATGACTGGGACGATGAAACTCCCGAAACTTATGATGTTTGGTATGTTGAAATAGATTACACTTCTAGTACAGTTCAAAATATAAAACAGGTAATATCTTATTTAAGAGATATTGATCCTGAAACTTCAAGAGGAACTACTACATCTGTAGATGGGTAGTCTTCGCATTTTATAAATAATTACATCGTTTAATTTTTTTAAGAAAAAATTAAACGATGTTTTCTCAAAAAATAATCATTGAACAGAGGAATAATGCGAAAACCTAACTTTCTTTTTTTTTTAATTTCATTTGTTTTTCCTTTATTTATTTTTGGACAAGAAAACACAAATCACATTGCTTTTAGTGAATGTATAAAGAAAAAAGCTAATAAATTTCCAAAAGAAGTAAACTTCAATAAAGCACAATTTTTTTATTTAAAAAAAAATTGGGACTCTACATTAGTATATTCGATGAAACAATTAAGCTCAAGTCGCAATACTGAGCTTGCCGACTATTGTCATTATTTTAGAGGTTATAGCTTTAGAGAATTAAAACTATTAAAAGAGGCAAAATCAGAATTAGATTTAATCTCAAAAAATTTCATGTTCTACAATTTAGTAAATTATAAATTAGGTGCTATTTCGTTAGAATTAAAAGAATTTGAAAAAGCTATAAGTTATTTTAATAAAATCGAAAAGCTCCCAATTTTAAAAAATGGAGATTACAAGCTAAGTAACATCTATGAAAATCTTGGAACTAGTTATTTACATCTTGAAAAATATGATATTGCAGAAAATTATCTTTTTAAAAGCACCTCCCTTAAAATAAAAGAAAACGACACATTAGCTATTATAAGTTCCTACCTTAATTTAGCAAATCTTTTTTACGTTCAATACAAAGACAAACAAGCGATCCCATATTTCGAAAAAGCATATAGTTTATCTAAAAAAGTAAATGATTTTAACAAAAAAAGAGAGGCATCACTCAATATGGCTGTAGTGGAAGAAAATAGAGGAAATTTTAAAAAAGCTTTAGTTTACAGAAAAGAACTGGAACAATGGAAAGACTCTCTTAATAACCAAAACAAAATTTGGGCAGTTGCTGATTTTGAAAAAAAATTCGCTGTAGCGCAAAAACAAAAGCAGATAAAAGTACTTAAAGTCGAAAATAAACTTAAAAACACGCAACGTAACGGTTTGTTTTTCTCTGCAATAGGTTTATTAATAATCTTAACTGCAGGAGTTTATTTATACGGTCAGAAAGTAAAAAATTCAAAAATTATATTACTTCAAAAAAACAAACTCGACGAACTCAACGCTACTAAAGATCAATTATTTTCTATTGTGAGTCATGACTTAAGATCATCTGTAAATGCCTTAAAAACAAGTAATGCTAAATTAGCAGCAACACTCGAAACCAAAAATTACGACGAACTAAACCAACTAATTATTCAAAATAGTAGTATTGCAAACGGCGCTTATAGCCTGCTGGATAATTTACTGCATTGGGCAATGTTGCAAACGAAGCAATTGTATTTTCATAAAGAATCTGCTCATTTATATTCTATCGTACAGCAAATTGAGTACAACTATAAGCCTCTACTTTTAGACAAACAAATTACTTTTGAAAATCTGGTTTCAAGAAATGTATTTATTTTTGTCGATCTGGATTCTCTAAAAATTGTACTTCGAAATTTATTAGATAATGCTATTAAATTTTCTAATCAAAAAGGTCAGATAAAGTTTTACAGCCAAGATACAAATGATAATTTCTGCCAACTCATTATTGAAGATACCGGAATTGGAATGACTGAAGACACAATTAAAGAGCTACTTACGGATAGCGAATTGCTAGCCAAAAAAGCCAACTCTGAGATTATAGGAACAGGTTTAGGTTTGCAATTATGCAAACAAATGATTCAGAAAAATAGCGGAACATTAACCATTGAAAGTGAGATTAACAAAGGAACTAAAATGATATTAAACTTCCCGAAAACAATTGTTTAAAGATTTGAACCAACATTCATCTTCTTAGAACAAATCACTCCTTATATATTGCTATACAAATAATCTCTATATTATTATAAAATAAAACAGTTATTTTTATAATAAACTTATTACCTATAAAAAAAAACAGAATTGTTTAAATCTAAATTATTTTATTTTTTTACATACTTTTATTACTATAATATAAAAAATCCACGAAAAACAAAACATTACCAGCCGCAAACATGACTAAAACAGCAACACTAAAAAACTTTATTCCTATTTCCAGAAAACAATTACAAAATATTGCAGGAGGAGATGATCCAAAAACTTCAAGAGGTACAAAAAGAAGTCTAGCGACTTAAAAAAAACAGAATTACTTTAACCCAAAAATAAGCATCATGAAAGATAAGAAGACACCAACTCAAAATACGACTAAAACAACAACACTAAAAAGTTTTACTCAGCTCTCCAAAAAACAATTACAAACTATTTTAGGAGGAGAAGATCCAAAAACATCTAGAGGCACAAAAACAAGCATCGGAACTTAATTAAACAACTTAAAAGAAGCTGGAATTACATTAATAAAACTATCATGAACCACAAAAAAAAACCAACCACAAACACTGCTAAAACAGCAACAATAAAAAGTTTTACTCCACTTTCCAGAAAACAATTACAAACTATTGAGGGTGGAGATGATCCAAAAACATCCAGAGGTTCTAAAACAAGTATATCTACATAATTCAAGTGACTTAAAAAATTAAGGTTTAAAATCTCTAAAAAAAGCCAAAATCTAAATAAAGACTCAATAAATTACCCTAATAGATCTTTCCATGGATAGATCCAAAAAATAAGATCTAAACGATTCTTATTTCTATAATAATCCTTTAACTTTACTACTTCAAAAGACTTGTAAAGAAGATACTTGTTTCTCCAAAAACAAATACCCAATGGATAATATTAATGTATTAATTATAGAAGATACTCCGGAACAAAGTGATGCTTTGGTAAAAGTATTGCTTCAAAACAACTACACTGTTACAGGAGTTGCCAAAAGCTTTGCCGAAGCCTTAAAATTATTTTATGAAAGTACAGTAGACATCATAATTATCGATGTTTTTCTGGATGGAAAACCTGACGGAATTACATTTGCTGAATCGATCAACATTATCCCAAATGCCACAAAACCATTTGTTTTTCTGACCAGTTCTCAGAATCGACAGATATTTGAAAGAGCAAAACTTACCAAGCCTTTTAGTTTTTTATTAAAACCTTTTAATGAACTTGAAATTCTTTATGCCATAGAAATGGCGCTAGAAAAGTTTTATGCTCAGCCAAATGTTTTTATGAGCGAAGAACAAGATACTGTAGTTACCAATGATTATTTATTTATCAAGAAAAAAAATTCACTAAAAAAAGTAGCCATAAACGAAATTCTATATATCGAAGTCGAAGAACGCTATTGCAATATTATTACCGAGAAAGAGAAATTTGTAATTCAAATATCCTTAACTAAAATCAGTAATTTATTAGACAAAAACAAATTCGTAAAAACACATCGAAATACCATTGTAAATACAGATAAAATCGAAGAGATTATCCTGGCAGATAATCTTATCATTCTTAAAGGAGATCATAAAATTAACCTAAGCGACACTTACAAAGATTTCCTGAAAAAAATGAATATTTTGTCCTGATAAGACCAACTCATAATAATATTAAATCCTCTCGACTTCGAGAGGATTTTTTGTTTTATAAAAGAAATATATCCGCCAACAAAGACTTTTTAAAATTTCATGACAAGAAAAACGGCTTTCATGACATTTTAAACTTCATACAAAAAAATGAAATTTACTTTTACTTCCAGAAAACCTCAAATCAAAATTTAAATAAATGAGAATCGCGCTAAACAGACAACGAGACATGAAGATTTTATCGGTTTTAAAAAAAATAAAAAACAATCCCTGGATTGGTATTGCTATTTCATTAACATTAATTATTCCGAGTTTATATGAAATTTTAGATGATGTTACTGTACTAAGAAAAGAATATATATTATTAATACTCGCTTTTCCATTATACATAAAATCCCTCAAAAAAATATTCGACGATATTTTAAACACTTCTGATGACTACTTAGATTAGAGCATAAATTTTGCCCCCTTTTCCCGTAAAAGCACCTTAACTTCACATTTAAAGTTGGGTGCTTTTTATTTTACAACATTTCTAAAAATCTATTATGAATTAAAAAAATAACATTTTTTAACAATTATATATTACAAATTAACATTTTTTTGATATTTTTGAAAATCTTAAAACAAAACCAAACAACCAATCCTTTGAAAAAAAATCAAAAAAAAACTTTTTACCTCATACTATTTGGAATATTCTTAAGCTTTTCGAGTTCCTATTGCCAAACCAGCAGCGAAACTGTTTCTACATACAATTGGTTTGACACCAAAATAGGTGTTGAATCATTAGACTTTGAAAATGGACCGGCTCATTTAAATTTTGACAGAATAAACAATAATCAAAATCGCTATTATATTTCTGAAAATTTTGAAAAAGGAAGTATTCGTTATAACAATCAGGATTATTTTGATCTCTTATTGAATTATGACACATATAACGATGAACTCATTTTAAAACCTTATGGAGAATCAAATACAACAAAAATCAATCTTATTAAAGAGAACGTTAGCTCCTTTAAAATAAGAAATGAGAATTTTGTTAATCTAAAAACGCCAAATTCAATTTCTTCTAAAAAAGGATTTTATGAAGAAGTCCTTATTAAGAACAGCATAACGCTATTTATTAAACATTATAAAGAGAAGAAAAAAATCAATAAAACTGAGATTGACCTAGTAGAATTTGCTCCCAAATATGATTTCGTTTTATTGAAAGAAAACAAATTTTATCAGATAAACGATAAAAAAGAAATCATCCTGTTATTCCCAAATGACAAAAAGAAAATCAACGATTTCTATTCTGATTACAGAAGTTTGAAAAAGGATAATCCCCCGCTATTTATGAAGAATCTATTAAAATCTATTAATTAAATCAGTGAAGTTATCCAAATGAGAATATTTACCATCCTCCTATTATTTTTCGGTTTTAATCAATTAATCTATTCACAAGATCAAAAAAACAATGTTATTATTAGCTTTAATAATATAAACAGGATCGAGGTTTTAAAGAAAATAGAAGCTTCAACCAGCTATCGATTCTACTTTCAGGAGAATTGGTTCGATAAAAATGTTTTAATATCAGGAAACTATTCCAATAAAAGTATACAAGAGGTATTAAACAAAGTTTTTGAAGATACTGAACTTAATTTCTTTATCGATAAAAACAAAATCATCTTAACAAAAAACAGCATTATCAATGACAAGTTTGATAATAATAAACCTAACGGTAAAAACATTCCTGTTTTCTTTCAGCAGTACGATTCTGTCAAAAAGAACAAGACAGAAGAAACCGCTCCAATTGCATTAATTGGTAAAGAAAGCATTGGTTCTAATGTCGATTTGTATACTATTTCTGGTCACGTAACCGATTTAAAAAACGAAAAACATTTAGCAGACATTACAGTTAAAGTAAAAAACTCTAAGATTACAACTGTTACAAACAGCGAAGGATTTTATAGTTTAAAACTTCCTGAAGGTCTTGCCACAATCGAAATTGAATCAATATTATACAACAACACAGCTCGTAAAATAATGGTTTACAGCAACGGAACTTTGGATTTTTCTATCATTGAAAAAATAAATCAGTTAAAAGAAGTTGTAGTAAAAGGAAAAAATAGTCAAAACATTCGAACTGCTATAACCGGAGTTACTACGATTGAAGCCGAGGGTGTAAAAACCGTTCCATTAGTTCTTGGAGAACGGGATGTATTAAAAATTGCGTTAACAATTCCCGGAATAAAAACTGCCGGAGAAGGCTCTTCGGGATTTAATGTCCGCGGAGGAAAAGAAGATCAGAATTTAATGTTACTGGATAACGGAACGATATACAATCCTGCTCACCTTTTTGGTTTCTTTTCTTCGCTTAATCCTTATACTATAAACAAGGTAGACATTTACAAAGGAGGAATACCATCTGAATTTGGCGGCAGATTATCTTCTGTTTTTGATATCACCTCTAAAAACGGAAATACTGAAAAAATTTCCGGTGAAGGAGGAATTGGCCCTGTAACAAGTAATCTTACTGCTTCAATTCCTGTTGTAAAAGGAAAAGCAAGTTTATTAGTAGGCGGAAGAGCAACCTATTCTGATTGGATTTTAAAATCATTAGATAATGAAAACCTAAAAAACAGTCAGGCTTCCTTTTATGATTTATTTGCAAAATATACACACAAAATAAATAAAAACAATTCGATTGAAGGAACAGGTTATTATAGTAAAGACAAATACACGATAACTCCCGATTCGTTGTATCAATACAGTAATCGTCTTATTTCTTTAAAATGGAAGCATTCGTTTAACGAAAAAAACAATAGCGAATTCAATGTATCTAATAGTGAATATAAATTCAGTATTAATTACGAATCAGCAAATCCTGAATCTTTTATTTTTAAATATAAAATAGATGAAACTCAGGCAAGTTTGAAATTTAATAGTGAATTAAATAGTAAACATAAATTCACATACGGTATATCAGGCAAATTATACAAAGTAAATCCTGGTGAAATAAGTCCAAATGGAGAATCATTAGTTACTCCAATAAAAATTGACAATGAAAAAGGATTTGAGTCAGCGGTATTTTTTTCGGATAAATTTAAAATTACCGAAAAACTTTTACTGGACATAGGAGCCCGATATTCTTTATATGCTGCATTAGGAGAGTCTACTCAGAAAATTTATCAGAATGGTGTACCTAAGACTCCTTCGACTGTTGTAGAAGAAAAGAAATATGGCAATAATGAAGTAATTAACACAAATGGAGGTTTTGAACCAAGAATTGCTTTAAGGTATATTTTTGATGAAAGTTTATTTGTAAAAGCCGGTTTTGACAAGAACTACCAATACATTCACCTTTTGACCAACAATACAACACAATCACCAACGGATACATGGAAATTATCTGATTTGAATGTAAAACCAGAAAGCGGATTACAATATTCATTAGGAATTTTCAAAAAACTCGATTACAAAGACATCGAATTAAGCCTTGAAGGTTACTATAAAACATCTAAAAACATATTAGATTACAAAGTTGGAGCAAATTTACTTTTAAACAAAGATCTGGAAACAGAGCTATTGCAAGGCGATGGAAAAGCGTATGGTATTGAGTTTTTATTAAAAAAATCTGCTGGAAGACTTAACGGATGGATTGGTTATACTTATTCCAGAACATTTATAAAACTGAACAGTCAGTTTAATGATGAAAAAGTAAACAATGGTGCCTATTTTCCAACCAATTTTGATAAACCTCACGATGTAAGTATTGTCATGAATTACAAATTTACACATCGTTATAGCTTTTCATCTAATTTTGTATATCAAACAGGAAGACCCATAACATATCCTATTGGAAAATACAACTATAACGGAGCTGAATATACTTTATATAGCGATCGAAACAAATACAGAATTCCGGATTATTACAGATTGGATATAGGATTAAATATTGAGGGAAATCATAAAATAAAAAAATTAGCCCATAGTTTCTGGAATATTTCTGTTTACAATGTACTTGGAAGAAATAATCCATATTCTATCTTTTTTGTCACAAAAGAAGGAGAGGTAAAAGCCTATAAAACTTCTATTTTTTCTGTTCCAATACCAACCATTACTTATAATTTTAAATTTTAAAAGGTTATGAAAAAAAGCCTCCTATATAAATTTCTTGTCACCATAATTCTTTCATCAGTATTAGGATGTACGACACCATATCAATATCAAACCAATGGATTTGAAGATGCTGTCGTAATTGAAGCAACACTTACCAATCAATTTAAAACGCAAGAAGTTAAAGTTTCGAGAACTTACAAACTTGAAGAAAAAACACCCACTTTTGAAAGTAAAGCCGTGGTATTTATAACAGATGACATTGGTAATAAATATGATTTTAAGGAAAATGGAGAATTATACGTTTCAGTAAACCAATTTCAGGCAAATCCTGATCGTACATATCAATTGCACATACGTACAAGTAACGGAAGATCATACATTTCAACAACAGAAAAACTACCACAGCAAACTCAAATTGATAAATTAGAGGCTAAATCTGTAACTAAAAATGGTGTACTTGGTGTAGAAGTTACTGTAAACAGTAACGATCCTACAAATAATTCCCGATATTACAGATACGAATACGAAGAAACGTATAAAATTATTGCTCCTAAATGGTATTATCAGAAAGCTGTCCCAGTGCTTTTTGCTCCAGGCTCAAACCCTAAAGGAAAAGTTATTTTTGAAGACAGAAAAACAGAAGCTCGAATCTGTTTTTCAAGTCAAAAATCAAATGAATTACTTCTAACCAATACAAATCAACTCGCTCAAGATAAAGTAACCGATTTTCCGGTTAGATTTATTAGCAGCAAAGATCCAATTATCAGGAACAGATATAGCATCTTGGTAAAACAATACGTCCAAAATCTGGCTGCTCATACTTTTTTTGAGACTTTAAAAGAAATATCAAATACCGGAAGTATTTTATCACAAACACAACCTGGTTTTTTTTATGGCAATATTAATCCTGTTGACAATCCGGGAGAAAAGGTAATTGGTTATTTTGACGTTTCTTCTTATTCAGAAAAAAGACTTTTTTTCAATTTTACAGAAGTTCTTCCCGGACAACTAATTCCGGAATATCAATATAATTGTCCTGTTCCTATACCTGAAGCAGACGTCGATGATTTTATATTTAAATATTGTTTTAGTCCAATACCTGAGTGTAAGGGAAACTTAATCTTAGATTTACTTAGTTCAGGAACAAAAGCATATTTTCCTGAGGAAAACGGAGATTATATTTTATACCCTTTAGAATGCGGAGACTGTACTTCATTTTCATCAAACATAAAACCATCATTTTGGATAGATTAAAACATATAGTAATTATAGCTTTAGCAGTTAGTTTTCAGCAAATTTCCTTTGCTCAGAAAACCAGCACTGTCACCGAACTGAATGAAATAGACCGAAAACTAAATGAGTCTATTTATGTTAGTACCAACACTAATTCATATCTAACAGGAGAAACTCTTTTATATAAGATATTTTGCCTCAATAAATCAACAAATGCAATATCAAATTATAGTAAAATTGCCTATCTGCAACTTGTAGACAGTAATAAAAAAACTGTCTTTACTCATAAACTGTTTCTTGAGAATGGCACTGCTAATGGTGACTTTTTTATTCCAACAACTCTGGAAACCGGCAATTATAAAATAATAGGATATACAAATTGGATGCTCAATAAAAAAGGAGCTGAATATTGCAATATAGACATCTATATTGTTAATCCGTATAAGGAAAAGCTAACCAATACAGTTTCTCAAAAACAATCACTTACAGCCGAAATCAAAACTAACGAAAACATCTCTTTTGACTTAAAAAATAAAGAATACAAAAGCCGAGATTTGATCGAACTGAAAATTAACACAAATTCTGAAGATTTTACCAAGGGCAATTATACACTTTCAATTAGAAAAAAAGATGGTTTTCTATCTGAAAATAAACCAACCTTTGAAACAGTCAATTCTAATAAAAATTTTGATAACGAAATAAAAAACACTGATTTTATATTACCAGAATTACGCGGTGAAATAATTTCCGGAAAGATATTATCTAAAAGCGCTGATATTAAAAACAAAAAAGTTGCCCTTTCAATAGTCGGCAAAATCAACAATTTGAAATTAACCAAAACAGATGCTGAAGGCAGGTTTGTTTTTAATCTCGAAAAGTCAAATTCTGGTTCAAATATTATTGTTCAGGTTATTGAGGATAACAAACAAGATTATACTGTTGAAATCGACAAACCAAAAGAAATTGATTTCTCAAATCTAACATTTCAATCTCTCCAATTCGATTCAGATTTTAAACAAAATATATCCGAAAGATTGATTTCAAGTCAGATAGAAAATGCTTATTACAACATCAAAAAAGACAGCTTATTAGCTTCTAATGATACCATTCCTTTTTATGGCAATTTATCAAAAGAATACAAACTGGATGCTTTTACAAGATTTCCGACTATGGAAGAAACCATAACTGAGGTTGTATATGGCACCTATTTCACAAAAAATAAAAACAATTATTCTATTCACGTTTACGATTATGATCCAAATTATGAATCTGAATTACCTGCTTTAATCGTTGTTGACGGATTAATTATAGAAGATCTTAATGAACTTTTTGCCTACAATCCTAAAAACGTTTATAAAATCAATGTTGTCAAGGGAATTTACTATTATGGAGCAAAATCTTTTAATGGTGTGGTTGCATTTACTACAAAAAGTGGAGACTATGACACCAAGCTAAAAGGCAGCTTTATTCTTAGACCTGAACTATTAAGACCACAGTCTAAAAAAGAGTATTTTCAGCCGGATTATGCAGATAATAAAAATGCGAGAATTCCTGATTACAGACACCAGTTATTATGGATGCCAAAAGTTAATTTAATAAATTCAGATTCAAAAACCACATTTTATGCATCAGATGTGTCAGGCAAGTTTGAGATAATCCTTGAAGGGTTTTCTGCTAGCGGGAAACCGGTTTTCATTAAAGATTTTATAGAAATAAAAGATCCAGTCCTTAATTAAACTTTTGACTGTATCACGAAAAAAGATAAATTTTAAAAATATTTTTTGCTTCGTTGTAACTTTTTTGATACTTCGTACGTATAACCATTTGTACACTTAAAAATTGAGGAGACAAATAACATGAGACAACTTAAAATCACCAAGCAGGTAACCAATCGTGAAACTGCATCGTTAGACAAATACCTACAAGAAATTGGAAAAGTTGACCTAATTACCGCTGATGAAGAGGTAGAATTAGCACAAAGAATAAAAGCCGGTGATCAAAGAGCATTAGAAAAATTAACAAAAGCCAACCTACGTTTCGTTGTATCGGTGGCAAAACAATATCAAAATCAAGGATTAACTCTTCCTGACTTAATTAATGAAGGAAACTTAGGTTTAATTAAAGCTGCTCAGCGTTTTGATGAAACCCGTGGTTTCAAATTCATCTCTTACGCTGTATGGTGGATTCGTCAATCGATTCTTCAGGCTTTGGCAGAACAATCACGTATTGTTCGTTTACCATTAAACAAAATTGGTTCTATCAATAAAATCAACAAAATGTATGCTTTATTAGAGCAATCTAACGAGCGTCCGCCTTCTGCTGAAGAAATTGCAAAAGAACTAGACATGACTGTAAATGACGTAAAAGAGTCTATGAAAAACTCTGGTCGTCACCTATCAATGGATGCACCTCTTGTTGAAGGAGAAGATTCTAACCTTTATGACGTTTTACGTTCTGGAGAATCTCCAAACCCGGACAGAGAATTAATTCACGAATCATTACGTACTGAAATCGAGCGTTCATTAGAAACATTAACTCCAAGAGAGGCAGATGTTGTTCGTTTGTATTTTGGTCTTGGCGATCAGCACCCAATGACCTTAGAAGAAATTGGAGAAACTTTCGACTTAACCCGTGAGCGTGTTCGTCAGATTAAAGAAAAAGCAATCCGTAGATTAAAACACACTTCAAGAAGTAAAATTCTTAAAACTTATTTAGGATAACTATATTTGTTTCAGGTTTAAAGTTTCAGGTTCCTCAAAACAACCTGAAACCTTAAACTTGAAACTTTTTTAACGCAAACAACAGTTTGATTGACTGTTCGTTTTTTGATTGATGATTGAAACTCCGGCTGATTACCGGAGTTTTTTATTGGTGTGTTTTTTAACCGCAAAGTCCGCAAAGGTTTTTTATCTTTTGGATGTTGTAAAAACACAAAGTTCGCAAAACTTTGTATTGATCAAACTTTGCGCAAAGCTTTGTGAACTTCACAAACTCATCAAAAATTCAACATAAAAACTTTGCGAACTTTGCGTAAATCTTTGCGGACTTTGCGATTAAATTTCAATGTAATATCTTTGTAATAAAAACAACACACAACTACACACAATGAAGAATACACTTATCGCTCCTTCTGTTCTTGCGGCAGATTTTGCCAATTTACAACGAGATATCGAAATGATTAACAACAGTCAGGCAGATTGGTTTCATATTGATATCATGGATGGAGTTTTTGTACCAAACATCTCTTTTGGAATGCCTGTTCTGGAAGCAATTTCAAAACATGCAAAAAAAACAATCGATGTACATTTAATGATTATAGAGCCGGATCGCTATATTAAAACTTTTGCTGATTTAGGAGCCAATAACTTAACCGTACATTACGAAGCCTGCACACACTTACACAGAACATTACAAGCTATTAAAGCCGAAGGAATGAAAGCCGGAGTTGCCATCAATCCTCATACTAATATCGACTTACTGGAAGACGTTATTAATGATATAGATTTAGTTTGTATTATGAGTGTAAACCCAGGTTTTGGAGGACAATCGTTTATCGAAAATACTTATGCAAAAGTTCAGAAACTAAAAGCTTTAATTATACGTAAAAACGCTTCAACATTAATCGAGATTGATGGCGGTGTAACAAGTAAAAATGCAAAACAATTAGTAGAAGCCGGAGCTGATGTTTTAGTTGCCGGAAGCTTTGTATTTAAAGCCGAAAACCCAACTCAAACGATAGCTGAATTAAAAGCTTTGACTGCTTTTTAAGTTTTCAAAAAAATATACAAAAACAAAAGCCGAAGAGAAATCTTCGGCTTTTTTATAATTAATGTGTAAAAAATCAATTGGGTAAGAATTTAGCTCTTCTATATCCTGTCAAGCTAATATTCCTATGCTTCTTAAAAAACTTATTCAGGTGACTTTCATCAGAAAAGCCAAATTCCTCTACAATTTCATTAATTCTCATATCACTAAAACTTAAACGGTGTTCTATCAGCCTAATTTTATAATTTGAAATAAAAGTCTGAATCGTTTCTCCACAATGGTTTTTAAAATAACTCCCCAAATAAGTATCTGATATATCAAATTTCTCTGCTATAGCCGAAGCTTTTAATTTTTGAGGACAAAAAATATTAGCCTGAATATAATTAATGATTTCCAGAATTCTTTTATCTGCGCTTTCTTTTACACCGATTGGTTTTATTTTCGCAATATTTCTGGCAGCAATAACAATCAGTGCATTTACATAATGCGTGATTAAATCTTCATCATAAATATCTTTATGATCAATGGCATGAATTAAAGAATCTGAGATCGATTTAACAAGGAATTCATCTTCTTTCCGCTTTAAAATACAACCTGATAAATGCGTCGCATAATACAATAAACAACCTATATGATCAATACTTTTTGATTTATACTCTTTTACATATTCACTATTAATCTTAACCAATAAAAACTCTGTCGTAGTTACAATATCAAAAGTATGACGATCATTTGGCGTAAGCAACATTAGATTTCCTGTTTGATAATCTATTGCATTTCCATTGATATGAAGAAATCCATTTCCTGAAATAACATAAACCATCTGAAAAAAACTAAACTGCGAATTTACGATTGGACACTCATCTACCTTTTTATAAAGTACTTCAACTACCTGATGCATATTTTCTTTTCTCATACCGCAAAAGTACTCCTTTATCATTTAATTATACCGAAAAATAAACATTGTTCAGTTTATTTTTGCTAAAAAATATAATAAAAAATGAAACAAAAATTTTATTCGAGCAAAAACAACATCGCTTTAATAGCTATTTGCCTGGCGACATTAATGTTCTCTCTCGAGATTTCAAGCGTACCGGTAATACTTCCAACACTAGAAAAAGTATTAAAGGCAAATTTAAAAGATATGCAATGGATTATGAATATCTATACAATAGGCTGCACCACTGTTTTGATGGCAGCAGGAACGTTGGCAGATCGATATGGCAGAAAACGTATTCTTCTCATTACTTTAATTTTATTTGGAATTTCATCTTTAGTCTGCGGTTTAGCCGAAAATATAGTAGTATTAATCATAAGTCGGTTTTTTCAGGGAATTAGTGGCGGTGCAATGTTAATTTGTCAGGTAGCAACTTTATCGCATCAATTTCAGGAAGGAAAAGAACGCAGCAGGGCCTTTAGTATCTGGGGAATTATTTTAGGTGTTGGATTAGGTTTTGGCCCTATAATAGGAGGATCAATCATAGCAATATTATCCTGGAAATGGGTGTTTCTAATACATGTACCTATATCTATTCTTGCTGTGATTCTTGTTTGTGGTTATGTAGATGAGTCTAAAGATTCTGATGCTAAAAAAATAGACATTTGGGGAATGACAACATTATCTGCCGCTGTATTTGGGCTCACTTATTTTATAACACAAGGACCAGATCTTGGTTTTACCAGCCCAATTGCGTTAAGCATTATAGCAATTACAATCATAAGTTTTATTCTATTTTTATGGATTGAAAAAACAAATCCTTATCCAATGTTTGATTTTTCGGTATTTAAAATTCGTAATTTTTCAGGTGCAATTATGGGTTCCATTGGTATGAATTTCAGCTTTTGGCCTTTTATAATTTATTTGCCCATTTATTTTCAAAGTTGTTTAGGTTATGATGTTGTAACTGTAGGCTTTTCTTTGCTTGCTTACACCCTTCCTACTTTAATTATTCCTCCTCTGGCCGAGTATCTTTCCGTTCGATATCGTTCAGGAATTGTAATTCCACTAGGTCTATTTGTAATAGGATTAGGCTTTATCGTTATGAGATACGGGAGTATTGCAGCACATCCCAGCTGGCTTACAATGCTTCCCGGCTCTTTGCTGGCCGGAATTGGTTTAGGTCTTACCAACACTCCCGTAACCAACACAACCACAGGCTCTGTCCCTTCTAATAGATCAGGAATGGCCTCAGGAATAGATATGAGCGCAAGATTAATTACTTTATCCATAAATATTGCTTTAATGGGCTTTATATTGGTTAAAGGAATTTTCTCCTTTTTAGATAATGCTTTTTCCGGATCTGTAAACAAAAAAGTATTACAGTCAATTTCCGAAAAAGTAGCAGCAGGAAACTTTACATCAGTTAATCAGGATTTTCCAGAGTTAAGCTTGTTAAATTCATCCGAATCCGTTTTACATGCGGCGCTCTCAAATGGCTTTGAGATGATATTACTTTATGGAGGGATTGGTGTCTGGATTTTAGCTCTTTTGAGTTTCATATTATTTAACCCCGGAAAAAGCACAAAACAAGTGATGATTTAAAAGTCCTTACTCATTTTTAGATTTTTTAAATTAGGAAAGAAATCGATTCCGGTCATTTTTTCTAAAGTCTCTATTGGAACCACAAAATCATAAAGGGATTTCTCACTATCTTGATTTGGAACCAAAAAAGCAATTGCCTTATATTCTTTTCCTGATTTAGCTAAAATAATTTTATAAAAATATTTAGGGACAGCCACTTTCTCTGTCCCTATTTTTTTATCAGAATCTTTCAAAATCCCGCCTGTAACAACATAAATATCGTTGTACTTACTTGCCCAATAACGTGTTTTCTGCTCCAGTCTGTTCCAGATTCCACTATTAAAATTGTGATCCTGAGGCGAAATATTCGAGGTATAAAAAGTATCATTATAAGCACTTTCATTAAACTCCATATCACCAGCCGGACAAAGATGCCCTTTATCATATCCGGAGTTTTTATAATTTCTCCAATCTGCAGAACCTGTTGTTACTTTTGGATCTTCTATAAAATAGGGACGCTTAAAATTTACATCTTTTAAATATTCCTTCTTTAATTCATAAGCTACCCATTCTGCCTGCTCGAATTTTTCATTATACGACAATGTATAATATTGATGCTTTACAATTTGATTTGTTGTAGAAGTTGGTAAATAAGCAACTGTATATAACGAATCTGTATTGCTTTGATTGGAAACAAACGAAGTTTGTGTTTCGCCTTTATTTAAATCCTTTTGACGATTGATTTCTTTTTTACATGACAACAATCCCAACCCTGCCAATCCTAACAGAATATATTTTTTCATCTACTCGCTATTTATACATTACTCTTTACTTCAATTATAAACTTACAAAAAAAGGCTCCAAAAAAATATTTTTTTTGGAGCCTTTTAATAACAAATTAAATTCTTTGTGATTAAGATTTTACTAATTTATCTCTTTTTATTTTACCCGTATTTGTGTTTTTAGCCACACTTTTAGTTTGCAAGTCATCTAAAACATTTAATGCTTCTTCTACATAAACATCTTTAGCCAATGCCTGATGCCATGCTTCTCTTTTTTCTTTTAAAGTTGCATCGCTATTCATTTCCAACTCTTCATAAGGTAAAGATTTAAAAACCAGATTGTTTTTATATTCTGAAATTGGTTTGTATTTTTTACCTTCATTTTCAACTTGCTCCTGTGTAGCTTTAAAGTTTTTAATGTTTAAACTATAGGTATTCTCTTTGTTTTTAACATCAATCCATTTTGCGTTATCTTCAATTAATTTGAATTGAGAATTCTGAGCAATTCTTGCTTTACTGTTTTCAATGGCTTTTGTAAAATTCTCATTCGATTTCCAAGTGCTGTAATCCGCCGGATCAATCTTATCCCATGGCATTGCATTATCAATATCACGTTCACCCATTTTTAAGTAAGCATAACGATCCGGCATAACCACATCACTATGAACTCCTTCTAACTGAGTTGAACCTCCATTAATTCTGTAGAACTTTTGTCCTGTAATTTTCAAAGCACCAAGATCTCCATAATTTGCATTTCGAACAAATTGATTTAAATCTAATACATTTTGTACAGTTCCTTTACCATAAGTTTGCTTACTACCAATGATTACTCCACGTTTGTAATCCTGAATTGCTGCCGCCAAAATCTCTGAAGCCGAAGCTGAGAAGCTGTTCACCATTATTACCAACGGTCCGTCCCATTCGATTTTTTTATCTTTATCGTATAAAACTTCTTTTTTCTTTCCTGCAGATTTTACCTGAACAATTGGTCCTTCTTCTATAAATAATCCTGCAATATCAACTACAGTAGACAAAGATCCTCCACCATCATCACGTACATCAAGCACGATTCCGTTAATATCTTCTTTTTTCAGTCTTTCAACTTCAAGAGCGATATCTTTTCCGGCATCACGTCCGTCTTTGTTTTCAAAATCGATATAAAATTTAGGCAAATAAATTACTCCGTATTTTAATCCGTTTCTTTCTACAATACTAGATTTAGCATACGTTTCCTCAATTTCAACTACATCTCTGATAATTGAGATTACTTTAATACTTCCGTCAACTTTTTTAACTGTCAGTTTTACTTCAGTTCCTTTATGACCTTTAATTTTTTTCACAACATCGTCTAAACGCATACCTACAACATCAACAGGTTCTTCGTTTCCTTGTGCTACTTTCAAGATCAAATCTCCGGCTTCTAGTTGTTTTCCTTTCCAGGCTGGTCCTCCAGAAATTAACTCATCAATTTGAGTAAAGTCATTTTTCTTGGTTAATCTTGCCCCAATTCCTTCTAGTTTTCCGCTAATATTAACATCAAAACGATCTTTTTCTTCCGGAGCAAAGTAACTTGTGTGAGGATCAAAACGGGTCATGATTGAGTTTACATATACAGAAAACCAATCTTCTTTATTTAGATCTTTTATCAGACTAAAGTTATCATCTAAAGATTTTAATGAACTTTCACGAGTTTCTTTTTCTAATGTTTCAAAAGATTTTACTTTATAATTTGGATCTGCTTTCTTTTTATCTTCTTCTAATTTTTGTTTGGTTACAAGAGAAGACAATGTAGACAACTTAATTTGTTTTCTCCATCTTTCATTGATCTCTGTTGCATTTTTAGCATATGGCAACTTGTCATAATCAGCATTAAATGTTTCATCAACATCATAGTTGAATGGCTGGGCTAAAATAGTTTTATAACGTTTTTTGCTCTCTTCCATTCTTTTCATCAATCTTGTATAAGTAAGATTGAAAAATGTTAAATCTTTATTCAAAAACTGATCATCCAGTTGCAATTCATATTGCTTAAATTCGTCAATATCAGATTGCAGGAAAAATCTTTTTGAAGGATCTAATGCTTCAATATAATCTTTAAAAATTCCTTTTGAGAATTCATCATTTATTTCTGCAGGATTGTAATGTCCTTTTTCAATAACAAATGCTAATAATTCTAAAAGCGTTTTATCTCTATTTGGATCCGGATCAACTTTTTTGTCTGCATTTATTTTAAAAGCAAACAACGTTAAAGACAAGCATAATACGGCTATAAGTATTTTATAATTTCTTTTCATAAACTTAATAATAGCATTCATCAAATTTTTTAATCTAAGTTACGATAAAAACTATGCCAACAAAGCCAAGTTCACTATAATTTTTTGTTAAAGATATAAAAATGTTTGATGCCTCATAATCTTCTTCAAATTAGTTGACAAATTTTATTTTATTTGTTAGTATTCTCCCCAATTCTGTCACTACATTTGTTTTTGATTAGACACTTTCTACAAACAAAAAATCATAAATTTTAATATGAAAAATGAAAAACCTCTAATATTAGTTACTAATGACGATGGTATTTTGGCTCCCGGAATCAGAACTTTAATAAGCATAATGGAAACTATTGGCGAAGTAGTTGTCGTGGCTCCAGACAAACCTCAAAGCGCCATGGGCCACGCTATAACGATAAACAATACTCTTTTTCTTGATAAGATTTCAAAAGAGGATGATGCAATAGCAGAATACAGCTGCTCCGGAACTCCAGTTGATTGTGTAAAACTGGCAGTAAATGAAATATTAAAGAGAAAGCCTGATTTGTGCGTTTCAGGAATTAATCATGGCTCAAACTCTTCTATAAATGTAATCTATTCGGGCACTATGAGTGCAGCGGTTGAAGCAGGAATTGAAGGCATTCAGGCGATTGGTTTTTCTTTATTGGATTTTGACTGGAATGCCGATTTCGAACAAATAAAATCTTTCGTTAAGAAAATCACTCTTGAGACTCTCAAAAATAAATTGCCTCCGGGTGTTGTACTAAATGTTAATTTCCCAAAACTAAAAGAAAAAGATATTAAAGGAATAAAAATCTGCCGTCAGGCAAAAGCTTATTATGCGCAGAAATTTGACAAGCGACAAACTCCTTCGGGCAAAGATTATTACTGGCTTACCGGTAAATTTACTAATGAAGACAAAGGTGAAGATACTGACGAATGGGCTTTAGAAAATGGCTATATTTCGGTAGTTCCTGTACAATTTGACCTTACTGCACATCATTCTATTCAACAACTTAATACCTGGAAATTAAATGAATAAAAAAGACTTATTGATTGGTTTTATAATTGGAATTTTTACCTCTTTATTAGGAAGTTATTTATTCATCACTTTTTTTACAAAATTTGATATTTCGACAGGAATTGAAAAGATAAGAGAAATGGGGTATTTAGGAAAAGTAATTACTATAGGAACCACTTTAGATCTTGCCGTTTTTTTAATTCTTCTAAAAAGAAATAAAGAATTTATAGCGAGAGGTGTTATACTGGCTGTGATTGTTCTGGCTATTTCGACCTTATTTATTTAAATCTTATATTTGTCTTGCAAAAATTCTTTTGTGTCTAAACAATAGAATCATTCTTTTCAAAAAAATCAATATGAAGTATTACATAATAGCCGGTGAGGCATCCGGAGATCTGCATGGCTCAAATTTAATGAAAGCCCTATACGAGGAAGATCCTCAAGCCGAAATTAGATTCTGGGGCGGTGATCTAATGCAAAAAGTTGGCGGAACTTTGGTAAAACATTACAAAGAACTTGCTTTTATGGGCTTTATTGAAGTTGTTTTTAATTTAAAAACGATTTTAAACAATATAAAAATTTGCAAAAAAGACATCTTGGAATTCCAGCCCGATGTTTTGATTTTTATTGATTATCCGGGCTTTAATATGCGTATTGCAAAATGGGCTAAGGCTTTAAATTATAAAACTCATTATTATATTTCTCCTCAAATCTGGGCCTGGAAAGAAAATCGAATTAAGGCAATTAAACACGATGTTGATAAGATGTTTGTGATTTTACCTTTCGAAAAAAGCTTCTATGAAGACAAGCATCATTTTCCTGTAGATTTTGTTGGACATCCTTTAATTGATGCCATTCAAAATCAGCCTGCATTTAATGAAGCTGTATTTAGAAAAGAAAACCAATTGGGAGAAAAACCTATTATTGCCATTTTACCCGGAAGCCGTAAACAGGAAATTACTAAAATGCTGAGTGTTATGCTAAGTGTTGTTAATGATTTTCAGGAGTATGAATTTGTAATTGCAGGTGCGCCAAGTCAGGATTTTGAGTTTTATCAGCAATTCATCAGTAATAAAAACATCAAATTTGTCTCGAATAAAACTTACGATTTACTTCGCTCTTCGACTGCAGCTCTGGTAACATCTGGAACTGCAACACTGGAAACTGCTCTTTTTAAAGTTCCCGAAGTGGTTTGCTATAAAGGAAGTTCGATTTCATATCAAATTGCAAAACGCATTATTACTTTAAAATACATTTCGCTTGTTAATTTAATTATGGATGAAGAAGTTGTGACAGAATTAATTCAGGGAGAATGCAATAACAAACGTATTAAAGAAGAATTACAAAAACTACTGGAACCAAATTATCGCGAAAAACTATTAAAGAATTATGATATTCTGGAACAAAAATTAGGCGGAGTTGGTGCCAGTAAAAAAACCGCTAAACTTATTGTAGCTAATTTAAAACAAGCTTAAAACATTTGTGTTTTGAAAAAGATATACCTTTTAGCCCTTATAGCAATCGTTTTTACTTCCTGTAAATCTACTTCGACTTCGGTTAGTAAAAACGAATCGAAACGGGAACACAAATATATTGTCAACAATTTAATCGAACATGCGACAGATAATATTGGTGTTCGGTACAAAGCCGGCGGAACAACAAAAAGTGGTTACGACTGCTCAGGACTGGTATTTACAACTTTTGAATCTGAGAATATTAAATTACCCCGAAATTCTTTTGAACAGGCAAAAGTTGGAAAAATGATTAAATTTAGCGATGCTCAAAAAGGAGATTTGATTTTTTTCAGAACTAATAAAAGCAAACAGATTAATCATGTTGGACTGATTGTTGAAGTCAATTCGAACGAAATTAAATTTGTTCATTCCTCTACATCAAAAGGTGTTATCATCTCATCTACCAAAGAACCTTACTATCAAAATTCTTTTGCCCAAATCAACCGAATTGTTGAATAACCAGAATTAAGAAGAAAAAAAATATCTTTTTTCTTACATTTTTTTAATACTTTTAGATCATGAAAGTATTAGATTTCCCTTTAACCAAAATTTCAATTTGGTTTATTTTTGGCATTTTAGTTTCTTATTATTCTCAACCAGCACTTACAATATTAGCTCCTGCATTTATTTTTGGATTAATTGTATTTGCAATACTCTATTTTTCACTTAGAAAAAACAAAAAACTAATTCCCTTCTTCGGAATAGCCACTTACTATATTTCATTTTTCATAGGAAGCTTAACTCTTATTCTGCATACCGATTCGCTTCAAAACTCTAATTATATTCATTTTAAAAAGATATTCGAAACGCCGCAGAATATTACTTTTACCTTACGTGAAAAATTAAAAAGCAATAGTTATAACGACAGGTTTACTGCCTTAATTAACACTATAAACAATGACCATTATTCAGGCAAGATTATTATAAACATACAAAAAGACAGTATTAAAAGTTCTTTGAAAATTGGCAGTATTATAAAAGCGTGTACTATTTTACAACCTAACAAATCCAGCAAAAATCCCAATCAGTTTGATTACAGTAAATATCTTTCTGACAAACAAATCTATGCTCAGGCTTACTTAACTAAAGCTGAAATTTCAATAAATAAAAATACTCAAAAAGATATTTGGTACTATTCCGGGCTTTTGCATTCGCAGATACTTCAAAATCTGGAAAAATCAAATTTTAATAAAACCGAAATGAATGTTGCGCTGGCTTTAATTTTAGGACAGCAACAAGAAATTTCATCAGATATTATTCAGGATTATCAATATTCAGGAGCAACACATATATTGTCTGTTTCAGGATTACACGTGGGATTTATTATGCTTTTTATCAATTTTGTTTTAAAACCAATTCCCAACACACGCAAAGGCTCTTTGATCAAATTAATTTCTGTTTTAATATCCTTAAGTCTTTTTGCTGTAATTTCAGGATTATCCCCTTCTGTATTACGTTCTGTAGTAATGTTTTCATTTTTAGCAGTTGGCAATCATTTACGAAGAACAGGCAACATTTATCACACTTTATTGGTTTCTATTTTATTGATATTACTTTTTGAACCATACTTTTTATTTGATGTTGGTTTTCAATTGAGTTATATCGCCTTATTTTCTATTTTGTGGTTACAACCTTTATTAAAAAATATCTGGGCACCAAAACATAAAATTACTATATATATCTGGAATGCATTAACTGTTTCTTTTGCCGCCCAAATAGGCACACTGCCGCTATGCCTATATTACTTTCATCAATTTCCCGGATTGTTTTTTGTAACCAATATCGTGATTATTCCGGTTTTATCGTTTATCATGATTGCCGGAATTGTAGTAATGATCCTTGCTATGTTTTATCCTCCTCCTCTATTTTTGATCGAAATCTTCGAAAAGAGCATTTATCTTCTCAATGAAATTATCCATTGGGTTGCTTCGTTTGAATGGTTTGTAATACGGGATATTAGTTTTAATTCTTATTACCTGCTTACTTTCTACCTTATGATTATTTCTGCCATTATTTGGTGGAAAAAACCAAACTACAACAAGTTTATCATCATGATGATTTCCATAATTCTGGTACAGTTTTCTTTGATTTACACAAAAAAAGAAATAGAAAACCAACATGAGATGGTTATTTACAATACAAAGAAAAATACTTTAATTTCTGAAAGAATGGGCAAAAACATATCTATTTACTCAAACGATACTCTTTCTGCGCAAAGATCAAAAAACAATGTTTTAAATTCTTATGTGGTTGGAAATTTCGGCAATCTAAAATCAGTTTCTAAAATCAAAAATGTTTTATACTTTAATAAAGAAAAAATTTTAATCATTGACAGTTCTGGTATTTACCAAAGCAAAATTCAACCTGACGTCCTGATATTAACTCAGTCACCAAAAATAAATCTAGATCGTATTTTACAGGATTTACATCCTCGAATAATTATTTCAGATGCTTCAAATTCTTATGCTATCCAGAAAATCTGGAAAACAACTTGTGCTAAAAAAGGAATTTATTTTCATGCCACAAGTGAAAATGGCTTTTATAAATTTGATAACAACCAATAGCATAATTACAAAAAAAACCTTTTCATCTTAACAATTAAAAGGTTTTCTATACCGTAAACTTAGAGGTTTATCTTAAGGATTTAAAAGCGAATTAGCATCGGAGATCCAAACTTTTGCGCCGCCTCTAAAAGGAACAAGCCCTACATTGTTAAAAGTAGTTTTACCTTTTTTAATCGAAGCAAATACCAAACATGTTTGAGGCAGCTCCTGAACTCCTAAGGAATTTTTCAGTCTCACATTTTGATCTCTAACATTGTCAGATATTTCAGCATCAGACAAATCCAGCTTTACCAGAATAACGTTGTCGCGTGACCAAACCGCAAAATCAGGAGTTACAAAAACTTCACTCTGAATTCTTGTCGATACTCCAGACGCAGTAAAATAAATTAGTAAAGGCTTTTTTTGTTCATCACTCATCACAATGGCATCATTCATATTAGTTTTCCAAACTAAATTTTGCGCCTGCATAAAAAATGAACCAAAAAAGAATAGTGGGATAAGTAGTTTTTTGGTCATAATAAATTCTTTAGTAGGTTAATGCGACTAAATTAACATAATATTCACAGCAAACAAGCTTTATCTAAACAAAAAATGACAAAAAATTAACAAAAAGAGCAAATCTCCAATAAAAAATCAGTTTTTTGCCAAAATGAAAAAAAATCAACCCATAAATAAGAATATCATATTCCGAAATAAAGAAATGTTCAAAAAAAAAATATCCCTTTTTACTCTTGAGCAAAAAGGGAATCTACAAATTAAACTAAATAAATTAATTTAAATTTAGCTATTCACTTGGGTGCAATATCGCATTTGATTCTGCTATCCATACTTTAGCACCACCAGGTTTGTAAGCAATTTTTCCTAAAGCGTTAAATGTAGTTTTGTTTTTTCGAACAGAAGCACTTGCAAAGCAAACCTCTGGCAAATCTTGTACTCCAAATGCGTTTTTTAATTTTATATTTTGCTCTTTATCACTATCATCTGCATTTATGTCTGATAAATCAAGTTTCACTAAAACGACATTGTCTCTTGACCAGACTGCAAAATCAGGAGTTTTAAATATTTCGTTCTGAAGATTCTCTGGTACACCTGAGGCAGTGAATAGAATTAGCATTGGTTTTCTTTGTTCATTACTGATTGCGATAGCATCTGTCATGTTTGTTCTCCAAACTAGATTTTGCGCATGCATAAAAAATGAACCGAAAAAAAATAGTAGGATAAGTAATTTTTTGGTCATATTAATTCGTTTTTGGTTAGTATAGCAAGACGAAATTAACATATTATTTTAATTTTCCAATTTTTATTAATACAAAAAATACATTATATGTTTTTTTAATTATAATAAAATATAAAATATTTAATTTTAGCAAATTTAATGATTAAGTTTTCTTACTAAACAAAAAAAGCTCCTTACAACTTAAGTAAGGAGCTTTATCTATTTTTAAAGTATTTTTTCTTTTTATGATTTTTTTGGATGAACGATTCCTTCTGCAACTGCTAACCAGGCAGCAGGACCTCCGGCAACATAACCTGTTTGTCCTAAACCTTTAAAATTTACTTTACCATCTTTTGACTCGGCACTTGTAAAAAACACCGTTGGAAAACCCTGTATACCAAAAGCTTGCTGTAATTCGTTATTCTGATTTTTAAGCTCCGGTGTTTGTGGCGTTCTTCTAGGATAATCCAGTTCAACCAAAATAACATTATCTGTTGCCCATTTTTTAAACTCAGGAGTTTTTAAAACTTCGTTTTGCAAACGAATACACCAACCACACCAATCACTTCCGGTAAAAAACATCAACAATGGTTTCTGCTCTTTATTACTTACAGTAATTGCCTCTCTCACATCAGTATACCACTTTAGTTCCTGTGCCTGCGTTGCAAATGCTCCAACTAAAAACAATGTTATTAAAAATATTTTTTTCATTTTTATTTTATTTTCAACAAATTTAAACAAAAAAAGAATTACAAAATGTCGTCTATTTTACTTCTTGCATTAATTTTCTAATAATCGGAGAAATTGCAATTAAAACAACCCCGGCAACTAGTGAATAAATAGCCAATTGGTAATATCCTTCTGTATAGGATTGTAATTTAGAAAGCAACGTATCACCTGTATTTGATCTCGAAATCTCAGCTCCTAATTTCCCTGCTGCCAATTGTCCAAAAGCACTTGCCAAAAACCACAATCCCATCATCATTCCAAATAATCTTTTTGGAGACAATTTTGTAATAATCGACATTCCGATTGGCCCTAAGCACAGCTCTCCAATTGTTGTTATCAAATAAGCAAATGTAAATACATTCAATGATGCCATACCTTTTGAATCAGCAAAAAATCGAGTTAGATAAAAGATGTAAAAAGAAGCAGCCAGAAATAAAAATCCAATTCCAAATTTAATTAGCGTATTAGGCTCTAATTTTCTTTTTGCCAGCCAAAGCCAGAGCAATCCAACTACAGGACTTAATACTACAACAAAAAAGGTATTAGAGCTATTGTTCACCACATTGGGATCAATTGTAAAAAACAATAATTTATCCGTAAGGTTATCTTTTGCAAAAAGTGACAACGATCCACCGCTTTGCTCATAAATAGCATTAAATAAAAAGTAGAAGAAGACAAACAAAAACGCAGCAAAAAGCTTTTTTTGCAATTTTACGTCTCCTAATTTTACCAATTCATATGCGAAATATAAAACCGCAACTATACCAATAGTATACATAAAGTAATCTGTATAGTCTGTGTTTTTTACCATTATAAAAATGAATGGTAAACTTAATATAGATATAGCATATACTGCAATTTCACGAATTCTTCTTTTAGCCGGCTCTAAATTCAATAACGGAGAATCTCCAATTGGTCCGAGATGTTTTTTAGTGAATAAAAATGTTACCAAGCCTAAAAACATTACTACAGCTGCAGATAAGAAGCATAATTGCCATGAATAATATTTCCCCAGATAAACACATAATGCACCACCAAAAAGACCTCCTACATTTATTCCGGCATAGAACATTCCGTAACCTGCATCTCTTCTCCCATCATCTTCACGGTACAATTCTCCCACCATTGAAGAAACATTGGGTTTAAAAAAACCTGTCCCAATAATAGAAAAAGCAATTCCATAATAAAAGAAATCATGTGGCGCAACAGCAATTAAAAGATTTCCCAGAATCATTACAATTCCGCCAAAAAACAATGATTTTTTAAATCCTAAAACTTTATCGGCAAAAATACCTCCAATAAAAGTAAAAGCATACACAAAAGCCTGAATAGCACCATATTGCTCGCTGGCATGATCTTCTTTTAAAAAAAGCTGATCTACCATAAAAATAACCAGAACACCTCGCATTCCGTAAAAACAAAAACGCTCCCACATTTCAACAAAAAACAAATACCACAATTGTTTCGGGTAATTGCCTTTAAAATTTTGAATTTCTTCTAAAGTGACTTTCTGCTCCATTTATTTATAAATAATTAATTAATTCCTCTTTCTTTCATCACTTTGTTAAGCTGCTTTACCAAAAGAAACATCAGTATAGTCGCAAACATTAATAATGCAAAATTTACCCAAAAAAAGTTGGCTTTATTATCGTAAGAATCCCACATACTAGCCAACACTCCGCTTAACTTATTTCCGATCGAAGTTGATAAAAACCAGCCTCCCATCATTAAAGAAGTGATGTTAACAGGGCTTAGTTTAGACACAACCGACAATCCCATGGGACTTAAAAACAACTCCCCAATGGTTATGATTCCATAATTTGCCACTAACCACCAGGCGCTAACTTTCTCGGCTCCGTTATTTCCCATTTTTACCGCAGCAATCATTACCAAAACAGACAATGCAGAGATCAACAAACCAAAAGCAATTTTTGTAGGAGTTGAAGGCTCTTTTTTTCTGGCTCGCAAAAAGGAGAAAAATGCAACAATCAAAGGCGTTAATATAATAACCCAGCCCGGGTTGATGGACTGACTTAAATTTGTTGCCCAAAGATGTACCTTCGCACCTTCAGCAGGTAATCTCTCCGGAGCAACATTTCTAAAATATAAAGGATAATTTACTTCTTTCTTAACAACTCCGTTTACTTTTTGCAAACGAAACTGATCATCATAAAGTTCAGTCGGCTCCATTTTATATTCGACTTCTTTAGCTAATTTTAGCTTACCAACAAACTTACCGGCTTTTCCGGCTACTTCTCTGTCTGTATAACGATCTGCCCAGGTAGTAAGTGCCGAGCCATTAAGCTTAAAGACTCCCCAAAATAAAATCACTACTCCAAAAATAGCCAATAAAGCGCCTATTGATCTCTTATCTTCTGCTTTAGCTTTAAAATAGAGCGTTCCGTAAAAGAAAACTATCGGAATACAGGCAAAAATAAAAGCATCTGTACTATCTGAGCCAAAAATGGAGCTATTCAGATTTATTTCTGAAGCAACTCCTTTTATCATCCAGCCAATTGCTCCAAAAATAAAGGAAGGCAATAAAATAAACAAAATGATTTTGTAAAACGGCATATCTCCTTCCTGAACACCTTTTTTCTGGTCATATCCTACATAATGTTTCGTGCCTAATAAAAACACAATAACACCTATAAACATTCCGACACCTGCAGCCATAAAAGCCCAATGCCATCCTAAAAGAATCTGCAAAGCGGCTCCAAAGAAATTACAGATAAAACCACCAACATTAATTCCCATATAGAAAATATTGTAGCCTTCGTCTTTTTTGTCTTTATACTCTTCTTTAGAATAGAAACTGCCTAATAATGTAGAAATATTAGGCTTAAAAAAACCATTTCCAACAATTACTAAAGTCATGGCAATATATAGCATTGTTATATCATGCACTCCCATTAAAAAATAACCGATGCCCATTAAAACTCCGCCAAAAATAATAGATTTTCGATATCCTAAATATCTGTCAGCAATCAGTCCACCAATAAAAGGGGTTAAAAAAACCAATGCAATAAAAGTTCCGTACAAATCAGAAGCTTCTTTCTCGGTCATTGCAAAACCACTCTCTACATCTTTTAGATATAAAGTAAAGATTCCAATCATTAAGTAGTAACCAAAACGCTCCCACATTTCAGACAGAAACAAAAAAGGCAATGCTTTTGGGTGTTTTTTCCACATAACTATCAACTCTTAAAATTAAAATTACCTACAAGCCGAAACCTATAGGTAATTTTTTATATATTATTATGAATTATTTTATCTAACACCGTGCATCATTCTTTTTAGGAATGGAGTCAAAGCAAATAATATAATTGCAGCAAGACCTGTAAGAACCACAAACACCATAAAGAACTCATAAAGATTATGAATTTCAAATCCGGCAAAAAAGTGGTTATGAGCACTAATTTGATGTTTTTCTAAAAGAGATAATTGCTCAGCAGTTGGCACTACTTTATTATCTAAAACGGCCTGAAGGTCGATTCCTAATTCTTTTGCTTTTGCAAATTTATCTCCAGTTGCAGGCAGGATAGAACCTAGAGTCCCTCCTAAAGCATATCCCGAAGCATTTGACAAAAAGAATACTCCGTATAATAAAGAAGCAAAACGTTTTGGAGATAATTTACCAACTAATGATAAACCAATTGGAGACAAACACAACTCAGCGCATGTATTTAAGAAATATAATAAGATAAGCCATTTCACCAATAGTAATCCTGAAGTTCCAATATAAGAAACCTGTGTAGCAATCATGAAGAAACTAATAGAAATTACTACTAAACCAACAGCTAATTTTACAGGAGAAATAGGTTCTTTCTCTTTAGCTCTCAAAGTATCCCATAAAATACTAAAAGGTACTGCTAATATAACTACAAATAACCCGTTAAAAATCTGAACCATTGACGGAGGCATTTGCCAGCCAAAGAAATTTCTATCGGTTTGGTTGTCGGCAATAAAAGTTAAAGATGAACCGGCTTGCTCGAAAGCAGCCCAGAAAAAGATTATAAAAAATGAAACAATATAGATTACAAAAATCCTGTCTCTTTCGATTTTAGTCAATGAAGAATCAGAAACAATTAACCCAGCCAGCGAAATACCACTTGAATAGATCAAAGTATAGATTAAATTCTGTCCTACTGCATAGTGAAAAAAGAATCCTAATGCAACAAACGCAATTCCAGCTATAGTTAAAGATTTACCAGAAAAATTAGCTTTTTGCGCTTCTCCTTCTTCAAAATCAGAAGCATCGTTTTTAGATGGCAACCCACCTAATGGTTTTCCTTCAGGAGAAACCACATATTTATTTTTTAAAAAGTAAAAAAGCAGCGTTCCCAATAACATTGCAACAGAAGCCGCCAGGAATCCCCATCTAAAAGCGTGAATATCTCTAATTCCTCCTGCATCTTTTACATCTCCCAACAAAGGACAAATAGACTGACCTAAAAATGCTCCAATATTAATACCCATGTAGAAAATAGTAAAAGCACTATCTAATTTAGTTTTTTCCTGTTTTGGATACAAACTTCCTACCATACTAGAAATGTTTGGCTTGAAGAATCCGTTACCAAAAACAATAACTCCTAATGCAGAATACATTATGATTTTTGACAAACCTAAATTAGATTCAAAAACACTTCCGCTGGTAAACAGCAACATTTGCCCAATTGCCATTAATAATCCGCCCAGAATAATACAATTTCTGTTTCCTAAGAAACGGTCGGCCACAAAACCTCCCAACATTGGCGTTAAGTAACAAAGTCCAAGGAAGCCTCCATAAATTAAAGACGCTTCTTCTTCCTTCATCAATAATGAATTCACAAGAAATAAAGTTAATAAGGCTCGCATTCCATAAAAATTGAACCGCTCCCACATCTCCGTTCCAAACAATACCCAAAGTCCTTTTGGATGTGCGGTTTTTACTTTAGTTTCTTCCATATTATTCATTATTTGTTTAAGGTTAAATTTGATTTAAATTATAAATTTTCTTTGATAAAGTTAGTCATTTTATTATAAAGCTGAATTCTCGTTGCACCACCATAAATTCCGTGGTTTTTATCTGGATATATCTGAGAATCAAATTGTTTATTTGCCTGAATTAAGGCTTCCATCATTTGCATTGAGTTTTGTACGTGAACATTATCATCACCAGAACCATGAATTAATAAAAATTTACCTTTTAATTTGCTAACATGATTTATTGGAGAATTTTGATCGTATCCGCTTTCATTTTCCTGTGGTGTCTGCATATATCTTTCTGTATAAACACTGTCATAAAAACGCCAGTTGGTTACCGGAGCCACTGCAATTGCCATTTTAAAAACATCGTTCCCCTGAAAAATACAGTTTGACGCCATAAAACCACCATAACTCCATCCGAAGATTCCAATTCTTGACGCATCAACATACGGATAAGCTCCAATTACTTTTGCAGCATCAATCTGATCTTCTACTTCGTATTTTCCTAATTCTTTTTGGGTTACTTTTTTGAAATCAGCACCTTTAAAACCAGTTCCCCTACCATCAACACAAGCTACAATATAACCTTGTTGTGTAAGCGATAAGAACCAATAATCATCAGAATTATTCCAGTCATTATTTACCTGTTGCGATCCCGGACCAGAATACTGGTACATAAAAACAGGATATTTTTTAGAAGGATCAAAATCTTTAGGTTTCAAAATCCAGGCATTTAGTTCGTTTCCTTTGGCTGTTTTTAAAACAAAGAATTCTTTTGCAGAAAGATTATATGCTTTTAGTTTATCAGCAAGAGCCTGATTATTTTCGATCACCTGAATCTCTTTTCCCGTTTTAGCTTCGTTTAGAGTATAAGTCGTAGGCTGTAAATTACTTGAAAAAGTTGTAATGAAATATTGGAAATTAGGACTAAAAGTCGCTGCGCTTGTTCCAACTTTAGAAGTCAAACGTACTTTGCTTTTTCCGTCTAAACCAATTCTGTAAAGATCTCTGTTGATAGAACCATTTTCTGTAGACTGATAGAAAATAGTTTTGTTTTTTTCGTCGAAACCGTAATATAATGTTACTTCCCAGTTTCCTTTTGTAATCTGATTTTTTAATTTTCCGGTTTTATCATATAAATAAATATGATTAAATCCATCTTTTTCGCTTGTCCAGATAAAACTGTTATCTTTCAGGAAAGTCAAATTATCTGTAACATCTACATAAGCTTTGTCTTTTTCATTCAAAACTACTTTTGCAGTTGCTGTAGTTCCGTCAACAAACAACAAATCCAGATTATCCTGATGACGGTTTAAAACTTGTGCCGACAGAATATTAGCATCATTTGTCCATTGTAGTCTTGCAATGTAAAAATCGTTGTAATTTCCTAACTGTACTTTTTTAGTAGCATTACTTGCTGCATCATAAATATGTAATGAAACCTCAGAGTTTTTTTCGCCTGCTTTAGGATATTTAAATGTTTCGATTGTTGGGTACAAGTCTTTATGAAACATTGACATTGAAAATTCAGGAACAGCACTTTCGTCAAAACGAATATAAGCTAGTTTTTTACTGTCTTTACTCCAGTCAAAAGCCCGTACAAAAGCAAATTCTTCTTCATAAACCCAATCCGTGATACCGTTGATTACTGCATTTTTCTTTCCATCAGTTGTAACGGCTGTTGATTTTTTAGATGCTACATCATAAACATACAGATTGTTTTCTTTAGCATAAGCAATTTTAGTTCCGTCTGGTGAGAAAGTTGGCTCCTGGACCTGAAAATCAAAAAGTTTTGTCAATGATTTTGAAGTTATATCATATAAGAAATAATCAGCTGTGAATGAGTGACGGAAAATTTTATTGGAATGACAGGCAATTAAAATCTTCTTTTCGGAAGCATCAAAAGTATAACTGTCGATTCCGTCTGCAAGTACCGGATGATCTTTAGTATCAATAAGATTTGATACTTTTTTTAATGTTGCAAAATCATACAAATCGATTTGCATACTTCTGCTTGCCTGATCTACATTTAAAACAGTATACTGATCTGTGTTTTTTAAGGACTGCAATTCATCCATTCCTTTTGCCCGAAATACTCCATTAAAAATATCTTCGACAGATATTTTTTGTTGGCCAAAAACAGTAGCAACTAACAACAAAAATATAACAGTAATTTTACTTCTATTCATCAGAATTATTTTAAATATAAAAAAGAGCCCAATTTTAGTAAAAAAAATAAACATAATACACATTTTAAGTGTTAAATGTTAAAAAAAATAACGATTGCGCTTTTTCAAATTTCAAATACCTTGCAATCAAAAGTCTTAAAATGGTATCTTTGCCGCAACTTTATTATTTAAAATACTGAGAATGAACAACGCTGTTGCCGGATTTTCTAAATTATCCAAAAAAGAAAAAATAAACTGGATCGCCAATACTTACTTTTCAACGCCTGAAGAAGCACTTACTATTATAAGAAATTACTGGAATTCAGACGAAAAGCTTCAACAATTGCATGATGAATTTATAGAAAATACGATTACCAATTTATATATTCCGCTTGGAGTTGCACCCAATTTTCTTATTAATGGAGAATACAAAACCATTCCAATGGCCATTGAGGAGAGTTCTGTTGTAGCCGCAGCATCAAAAGCAGCAAAATACTGGTCTACAAGAGGTGGTTTTAAAGCAACAGTAATCGATACTGAAAAAATTGGTCAGGTGCATTTTACTTTTAACGGAGATGCCGAAAAACTACATTCTTTCTTTGACCAGATCAAACCAAAATTTTTCTCAGACACACAAAGCATTACCAAAAATATGCAACAGCGTGGCGGTGGAATTTTAGACATTAAACTAAAAGACAAACGAAGCCTGCTTGAAAATTACTTTCAGCTTCACGCTACTTTTGAAACCAAAGACAGCATGGGAGCAAATTTCATAAACTCTTGTCTGGAACAATTTGCGACAACTTTAAAAGATGAATTTCAAAATTCAGATTTATTTTCTGAAGATGAATCGGTAAAAGTGATCATGAGTATTTTATCGAATTATGTTCCAAATTGCATTGTAAGAGCCGAAGTTTCCTGCCCAATAGAAGATTTAACCGAAAAACACATCCCAAATCCTCAGGAATTTGCCGAGCGCTTTTTGCAGGCTGTTCAGATTGCCGAAGTAGAGCCTTTTAGAGCCGTAACACATAATAAAGGTATTATGAATGGTGTTGATGCTGTAATTCTGGCAACCGGAAATGATTTTAGGGCGGTAGAAGCGGGAGTACATGCTTATGCCTCTAAAAACGGACAATACGCCAGTTTATCTCATGCAAAAATCGAGGACGGAATTTTTACTTTCTGGCTTGAAATCCCACTAGCATTAGGAACTGTTGGCGGGTTAACCTCATTACATCCTTTAGTGAAATTATGTTTTGATATACTCGAAAAACCTTCTGCAAAAGAACTAATGCAAATTGTAGCGGTTGCCGGTTTAGCACAAAACTTTGCAGCTTTGCGCTCTTTAACCACTACCGGAATCCAGGAAGGTCACATGAAAATGCACTTAAACAACATCATCAATCAATTTGAAGCTACTGATGATGAACGCCATTTAATTAAATCTCATTTTAAGAAAAATGCAGTTTCTCATAGTGCTGTAGTTGAATTTATTGAAAATCTAAGAAAATAATAAGAAGCTTAATCCTGCTATTCGTTGTAATCTTTTTTATTTTTAAAGAAAAAAAAGGATTTTTAGTACAAACAAAGTTTACTAAACTCCATTTAAAATGAAAGCTAAGCGAAGTAATCAGGGCTAAAAAAATACGTATGCAAACAACCTTTTACAGTAACGGAAAATTATTTATCTCCGGAGAATATTTAGTTCTTGATGGCGCTGATGCTTTTGCGCTGCCAACTAAATTTGGACAAAACTTAGTAGTAGAAAATGGAGAGAATCAAACCATCGAATGGAAAAGTTATGACTACGACAATCAGCTTTGGTTTGAAAATTCTATTTCATTTGATGAGATTATAAACCCATCCAAATCAGAAGTCGAAACTGTAAAAACAACTTTAATCGATATCCTGCACGAGGCTTATCTTTTAAATCCGGAATTTATTAATCAGTCAAAAGGGTACCAAATCACAACAAATCTTACTTTTCCAAGAAATTGGGGATTAGGAACATCATCTACCTTAATTAATAACATTGCGCAATGGACCAAAATTAATGCCTTCACACTGCTTAGAAACAGTTTTGGAGGAAGCGGCTACGATATAGCCTGCGCGCAAAATGACACGCCTATTCTTTATAAGATAGAAAACAATACCGTAGAACCGGTTACTTTTACTCCGGACTTTACAAAAAACATTTTCTTTGTTTATCTGAACAAAAAACAGAATAGTAAAGCCGCAATACATGCTTACAACAATAATAAATATCACAATCTGGCTCAAAGCGTAATCGAAAATAATAAAATTACCGAAGCTATTTTGAACGCTAAAACCTTAAAGGAATTTGCTCATGCTGTTGAAAAACACGAAATCCATCTGAGCAATATTCTCGAGATACAAACAATAAAAGAAATCGCTTTTCCTGATTTTAACGGTGTTGTTAAAAGTCTTGGGGCATGGGGCGGCGACTTTGTAATGGCTGTTTCAAAAGAAAATCCTGCAGCTTACTTTGCATCTAAAGGTTATGAAACGATATTATCTTATGACGAGATGATTTTACAGGAATAAATAACCAGAAACGAATTATTTTTAAAATAAAAAAGTGAATCAAAAATTCACTTTTTTATTTCGTAGTGGCTTTGTTTCAAGCCGTCTGACTTTTTGAGTTTCCAGCTCATTCGATTCAATGAGCGTATTATGAAGTCGCTCTGCCATTTTTTCGATACTATTGGTAATCGAATCATAAACGACTTCCATCCTCCGATGCTTTTCTTCTTTTATAGCTTTTAAAACATCTTCTACAAAGATTTTATCGTATTTCTCAGCAACAGAATCACGTGTATTGGTTAGACGAATAACATAATCATTACTCAATACTGTAACCTTAAAATGCTGTTCTTCATTACTTAAATAATACTTCCCTCCCAGTTCATCAACATTGATGTCTGTAGCTGCAAGTTTTAGCAGTTCTGTAATTATCCCAAAAATGTGATTCTCGATTTTAGAATACACTCTGGGTTTTCTTTTCAACAATTTAAACATAAATATTAAACATCTGATTATTAAAATATTTACTCATCCTTATTTTGTATTCCTCTTTACTATTTTCTGATGCAGTAAAAATTTTACTAAAATAAAAAATCAAACAAATTAACTGTAATATTCTGAATATCACAAACTTTTTAATAATATTTCTACCATTTCACTATAACTTAAGAAAACATGATACTCTCAACGCAAAAGCAATGCTACAATTTAGACAAACAAAGAAAAACCCGAAACATTCTGTATGAACGTTTCGGGTTTCTTATTTAAATTAACCTTTTACTTACTAGAAACTAGTAGTTAAATTGTAATCTGTTATCTTCAATTTTAGCATTGCTTTTTAAAGCTGGTAAAACTCTGCTTGCATCAGATGCGCTTTGAGCTTTTACTTTAGCAACATATTCCGCATGATTAGGAAGCGCAGGTGCTTTTACTGTACTAATGTTTTTTACAACATAAACTCCAGTATTTCCTTCAATTGGTGCAGAAATTTTGTTTGCTGTTAATGCAAATGCATTACCTACAACCTTTGGCTCTTGTCCTACTCCACCTGGTAAAACCGGGTTTTCCATAGTAACATTTGTAGCCTGCTGAACTGTTACACCAGCACTTTTAGCTACAGCTTCGATTGTAGAACCTGTCATTTTAGCTTTTAAGATTTCAGCTTTTTTCTTGTTTTTCAAGATCGACTCAACATAAGGTCTTGCCAATGTAACTGATACTAACCCTGATTTGTTTTCGCTTTTGTATTGTGCAATTACGTGACCAATATTAGCTAATTCAAAACGTTTTACATCACCAACATTAGTTTCTTTATCAAATGCCCATCTGATAATGTTACGTTGGTTCCCTAAAGGACCAAATGCTTCGTCCATTGCTTTTGCCGTTACCGGAGCAGCAACTTTTAAACCTAATTCTTTTGCTGTAGCAGCAAAATCTTTGTCAGCAGCAGCCATTTCAAATTTAGTTGCTAATGTAAATACTTTATCAGAAGTAGCTTCAGAAGGCTCAATTTTTTGAGCAATTGTAGCTAAACGAATTCCGTCTTGTTTATCTGTAATCTTGATAATGTGAAACCCAAAAGGAGTTTCTACTAAACCAACTTTTCCAATTCCGTTATTGAATACAAAATCATTGAATGGTTTTACCATTTGGTTTGGACCAAAATATCCTAAATCACCACCTTGTTGTGCAGATGAATCGTCAGAACTTGTAAAAGCCAACATCATGAAACTATCAGGGTTTGCCTGAACCTGAGCCAGAATTTCTTCTGCTTTAGCTTTAGCTTCTTCTTTAGTTCTTTTTTCTTTTTGATTTGGAGTCTGAGACCCTTCATAACCAATTAAGATATGACTTGCTTTTGCATTAACACCAGCTTTAAACCCTAAAGATTTAGAAATTGCATAGTATTTTCCGTAAACATATGGTCCGTAAATTGCTCCCGCAGGTAAACCAAACAATTTATCAGCATCAACAGCCGGTAAAGCATTTTTAGGAACATAAGTAGAATCGTAAGGTACATCAGAATTTGAGTTTACAAATTCAGCAATGTTAGTTGCATTTTTAAAACCTGGCAATGTATCATTTTTACCTGTTTTTGCATTGTACTCTACTCTTCCGTTTAAAAGTGAAGTGATTTTAGCTTTAATTTCAGCTTCGTCTTCTTTTGAAGCTTTATCTTCTACTAAAACATATTGAATCTCACGAGTTGCATCCGCTTTGAATTTTTTCTCGTTTTTCTTCATATAATCTACAATTTCTGAATCAGAAATTTTTACTTCACTGTCTTTAATAGACGAATATAATGCAGCAGCATAAGCAAAGTTTACTTTGTTAGCTTCCATTTCATATTTCAGTTTTCCTTCACTAGCAGTTGTGTAAAGTCCTGATTTTATTAATGTATTGTAGATTTGAAATTTTGCATTTAATTCAGCATCTTTTTCTTTGTCAGCAATATATTGTGCTGCTTCCGGGTTAGCTTTAAAGTATTGTTTAAACTTAACCACATCAAACATACCTGCTGCGTTCAGGAATATTGGGTTCTTACCAATATTTGGGTCTGATTTTAAAACTTCGATTAAGTGTTTTTCACCCACTCTTAATCCTAATTTATCAAACTGAGCAGATAATAATGCGATTGAAACCTCTTGATCCCAAACTCTGTTTGCAGCTTCAGTCGAAGTAATTCCTTGACCACTTTTTTCAACATTACTAACTTTTACTCTAAAGTCTTCAAATGAAATATCTTTTCCATCGATGCTTCCCACATCTTTTGAACTTTGACCAAATGTTCCTCTAGTGAATAGATCTTGTATTATAAATGCAAATAATGCAAGTGCAATAACTCCTATCAATAAAGCGGAACGCTGTCTAATTTTTGCTAAAACTGCCATTTTATTATCGTTAATTTTATATTCAGTTTGCGAAAATACAATTATCTAGTTAATAACAATACAACTAGCGTTTTATTTTCAACATTTTTTTTTATTAATTTAAAAAATCACTCTTTTATTGTCAATTTGACTAATTCAATTTTCTTATTTGAGGCTTCTTCTATCACAAAATGATAGTTATCAATCACTATTTCATCTCCTTTTTGAGGAATTTCCTTTGTATGATTTACTATAAAACCTCCTAAAGTTCCGTATGAATCTTCTTCAGGAATCATTAATTTGTACGTTTCATTTAAGTACTCTACATCTAAACGGGTCGAAAACAAATACTTGCCTTCACTCAACTCTTCTTCTATTAATTCTTCATCCAAATCATGTTCATCCTCGATCTCGCCAAAAAGCTCCTCTACAATATCTTCTATTGTAATAATACCCGAAGTTCCGCCGTATTCATCCAAAACAACTGCTACGTTTTTTCGCTTTTTAATCAGCAAATTCAAAGCGTCTTTTATCAAAATAGTTTCCGGGACGAATTCAACCGTCATTAAAACCGATTTTATGGTTTTGGGCTTTTTAAACAAATCGAATGAATGCACATAACCCACAATGTCATCTACTGAATTTTGACTTACTACGATTTTAGAATAACCGGTTTCGATAAATAATTCTTTAAGATCTGAAATACTATCAAACAAATCGATATCGACTATTTCTGTACGCGGGGTCATAATATCGCGCGCTTTTACTCCTGAAAACTCCAAAGCATTCTGAAAAATCTGAATTTCTGAATCTACTTCGGCATCATCCTCGACAGAATTCATTTGTTCTGTAATGTAATTTCCAAGCTCTATTTTACTAAAATACAACTGCGCCTGATCCCCTTCTGTTTTGAAGAATTTTCGCAGTACAAAATCCGAAACCCAGATAAAAAAGGTAGAGATGTAATAAAATAATCTATAGAACAAATATGCTGGAATCGCAAAAACCTTAATTAAGGAATTGGCGTAAATCTGAAAAAACACTTTAGGAAAAAATTCAGCAGTAATCAGTACTATAAAAGTTGAAAGAGTAGTCTGAATTAACAAACTTGTCAGGTTAGAAAAATTAAATCCAAAATTGATCATACAATTCAGAATTAAATCTCCCATATAAAAACCATACACTACCAACGCCACATTATTACCAATAAGCATTGCAGCAATAAACTTTGAAGGATTCTCTGTAAGTCTGGTCAGGATTTGTGATATAAAATTATCCTGTTTCTTTTCGATCTCAAGATAAATTTTATTTGAAGAAATAAAAGCTATTTCCATTCCCGAAAAAAAGGCTGATAGTATTAAACATAGTATTATAATACTAATTTCCATTTTTATTGTTTTTTATTACGTTCGTCAAACTTCCTGACAAATTTTCTTCTGAAGAAAAACATAAAGATCGCCATACCTGCAATTACAAAGCTCAAAGGATAGGACTCATTGTTTGCGTTTAATTTTACGATTGCATCATAAATAAAGTAGACCGCAAAAGCAATGTAAACGTATTGTGTATATTTTAAATAACCCATAATATGTATTTTTATTCGTTTGATTCTATTTCGCCAGACACTCTCTGCGAATTAATCACTTTAAAATCTTTGCTAAAATCAATACCCTGTCCGTATGAAACTCCTTTAGCATCAGTTAATTTGAATTTTCTTTCGGTATAAAACCATTCGTTTTTCTGATCAAAATACAGTTGTTCTGTTTCCAGCATCTGACCTGCTTCTGATCTGATTTTAACTTTTCCCTGCAAATCAATTATACCTGTTTGTTTGTATGAAACGGCATAATTTGCGGTTATAAAAGTACGTTTTTCTTTTTTGTCGTATAACGTTACATCAATTCCTTTTGGAAATTCTGTAAATGGAAAATCAAGATTAGAGTAATCTAACATTTTTGAACTTTTCAGCACTCCTGTTATACGCCCTGAATCAGTATACTTAATATTAACAGTATCTGCATCACTACCCGGAACAAACTCTGAGAAGTTAATTTTCTGAACTTCTTTAAAATTACTTTCGCATCCAAAAAACAGTGTCACAGCAAAAACTGTGACAAGGCTTATAATATATCTCTTTGGTAAATTCATTTGCCAAATGTAGTAAATTGTAATGAGCTTAGAAAAACATAAATACTTATGCTTAATTGAATTTACTTTTCACGAACCATCTGTCGTTAAATGAGAAACTCAGACTAAATTTAAAATAGTTTTCCTGAACTAAATCTGCACTGGTTGTACCTCTTTTACCAAATTCTAACCCAACATTTACATTTGAAAAAGAACCATTTCCAAGAGGAATTCCTGCTCCCAAAGTCATCCCGACATCTTTGATGGATTCGTTGTTTACGATTAGACCCAGTTTTTCATATTTTAATCCGGCTCTGTACGTGATTCGGCTTAACTGACTTGTAAACGAAGCATAGTTAGGAATATAATACCCACCGATCGCATATTTTTGATACTTTTCGTAACCTACATTACTTGCTGCGTTGTAATAATTTGCAAGTTGTCCGCTGCCCTGAAAAGCTACTGTAGTACCAATAAGCCATTTTCTCGCTTCTCCTATACCTGCACCAAATGTAATTTTATTTGGCAATTTCAAATTATCTTCATGAGCCGGAACCTGATAAGGATCAGGATCACCATCTACTGCAATAACTCTTGTACTATTTGAATTAAGTGTGCTGGCGAAAGTATAGTTTAAACTTGTGAACAGACTTAATTTTTTATCAATTTTTGTCTGATACATAGTACCAATATTAAAACTAACACCAGACAGTTCTGAAGCATTAGTTTCTTTGGTAGCATTTTGAACACCTGTTACAAGCTCTATACTTGTGGTTGTAATTTTACCAAAATTATACTGAGCATCTGCACCAATAGTCCAGTTCTTTTTAATTTTATACCCTAATCCAAAAAACACTCTGTTAACACCTCCTTTTCCCTGAAGTTGTGTACTTGTTGCATCCTGAGTTGCTGTATTATCATTTTGAATTTTATATCCAACTGATGTTACCGGAATTAAACCAAATGCTGCACCAAATTTCCCCATCGGAATTCCTACTGCTAAATAGTCGAAAGTGGCTCTTTGTGCTTTTTCGGATTTGTCTGTTGTTTTTAATGTTGAGCTTGCAAAAGACCCTCCAACTGTAAAAGTAGTTTGCCCCAAACTTCCATAACTTGCCGGATTTTCAATATTTAAGTGAATACTATCCTGTTCTACTGCAACTCCTGCCATAGATCTGTTTTCAAGAGTTCCTTTAAATCTGGTATCACCAATCCCAAAGAAAGAATAAGGAGAAGCAGTACCCTGCTGAGCAAATGAAACGAACGAGATAAGCAAACAAGCGCTTACTATAATTTTTTTAATCATTGTCGATTTTATATTGAAATGTTTGGTTCAAACTCTCCAAAAGGAAATTTGAATTGGCAAATATGGTATTTTTTAATCGTTTAGCCAAAAATTCTGCATCTCCTCCCGTTAAAATTATTATAAAATTTGAAAAATTTGCCCGATATTCATCGATAAAACCGTCAATCTCATAGACGAAGCCATTTACAACTCCTGAATGAATCGCCTGTAGTGTTGAGTTTCCTATATAAAGTTCCGGTTCTTCAAAAGTCAGCAAAGGCAGTTTGGCTGTGTAGTTATGTAGTGCTTCGTAACGCAATCTTAGCCCCGGAGAAATTGCTCCACCCAGATAATTGTCGTTTTCGTCGATAAAATCATAGGTAATACAAGTTCCGGCATCAACAACTAATCTGTTTTGTTTTGGAAATTGCAAAGTCGCTCCGGCTGCCAGAACCATTCTGTCTATTCCTAATGTTTTTGGTGTGGCATACTTATTTACAAAAGGAAAAACATCCTCATGTGTTAAAAAATGAATGTTAAGCTGTTTTTCGAAAGCTAAAAAAGATTGTTTTTCTACTTTTCCAACCGATGCAACAACCAAATCAGAGCAATTTTGAAATTTTTCTAAAATTTTTTTAATTTTTTTTTCAAGCTCATTTTTCTCAAAAACAAAATTTTCAAGAATTATATTCCCCTCAAATACAGCAGCTTTTATTCGGGTATTACCAACATCAACCGTTAAAATCATATTTACTTTTTTAGCATTGCGAAGATACGAATTGATTTTTCTAAAAAAATGTTTTGGATAAACGAAAAATGATCCTATATTTGCACCCGCATTGAGCACAATACGGTACCTTAGCTCAGATGGTAGAGCAATGGACTGAAAATCCATGTGTCCCTGGTTCGATCCCTGGAGGTACCACCAAAACCCAAATAGCAATATTTGGGTTTTTTGTTTTTTATACTTTCCTGAATTTTATCTCAAGACACACTAAGATTCTGCAAAAAAGGTTCGCAAAGTTTGATTTAAAAACTTTGCGAACCTTTTTATTTTTTTCTTTATGGATTAGACTCCATGATTCCCAAAAAAAATTCTGGTTTAAAAATCTCGCCAAGTACTTTTTAAGTTACATGCATTCTTTTACACACCGATTTTACAAATTGAACAGATTTAGACCTTGAATTTATAGAAAGACCAAACCTTTGCGACTTCACATCTTTGCTAGCTAAACATTGTATATTTTGTGTAAAACCTTAGCGTACTTTGCGGCAAAACCTACAAGTCAAAAAATAAACAATCTTTGTTAAAAAAGTATTGACTGAATAAAAAAATATCTCCTATATTCGTAAAAATATATTTTAAACTTTCATTTACTAACAAGATCTCAAAGCTGTTTTATGAACAAAACTTCTACTAAAGGCATTTGGAAAGTAATTTCAGCCTCTTCTATGGGCACCATGATCGAATGGTACGATTTCTATATTTTTGGCAGTTTAGCTGTTGTTATTTCAACCAAGTTCTTTCCTAGTGACAATCCAACTGCAGCATTTTTATCGACTCTAGCCACCTTTGCAGCCGGATTTGTAGTTCGTCCGTTTGGAGCTTTATTTTTTGGAAGACTCGGAGATATTATTGGTCGTAAGTATACTTTTATGGCCACCTTATTATTGATGGGCGGTTCTACCTTTTTAATTGGTTGCATTCCGAGTTATGAAACTATTGGATTTTTAGCACCTTTATTGGTTTTAATTCTTCGTTTGTTACAAGGTCTGGCACTTGGCGGCGAATATGGAGGCGCAGCTACTTATGTCGCAGAACATGCTCCGGCTGGCCAAAAAGGATATTGGACTTCCTGGATTCAGACTACTGCAACGGTTGGTTTATTTATTTCTTTAATGGTCATTTTGGCTACAAAAAACACCTTATCCGCTGAAGATTTTGACTCCTGGGGATGGCGCGTTCCGTTTTGGGTTTCGATTGTAATGGTGGGAGTTTCATATTTAATCCGTAAAAACATGGATGAATCACCTGTTTTTGCCAAAGCCAAAAAAGAAGGCACTACGAGTACAAATCCGTTAAAAGAAAGTTTTGGAAACCGATACAACTTAAAATTTGTTTTACTTGCTCTGTTTGGTGCTACAATGGGACAGGGTGTTGTTTGGTATACCGGACAATTCTATGCCATGAGTTTTATGAAAACCGTTATGAACATCGATTCCTCTCAGGTTGATGGATTACTGGGAATTGCTCTATTAATAGGGACTCCGTTTTTTATTGTTTTTGGATGGCTGAGCGATAAAGTGGGAAGAAAACATATTATGATGCTAGGCATGCTGCTTGCCATTTTTTGCTACAGACCTATTTATAAAATGATGTACAATACTACTAGTGTAAGTGGTAAAACCGAAATTGTAGAAAAAAGAAGTCAAAACACAGAAATAACAAAAAATAATGATGTAATTACCACAATTTCAAAAACCTATACTGACGGAACTTCGTATGTAGAAAAGAAAACAACTTTTAATAATAAAAAAGAACCGCAAAGCCATATCTCGATCAGCATTAATTCCAGTGACGAATGGACATTGATTTTACTGGTTTTTATTCAGGTTTTATTTGTAACTATGGTATACGGTCCAATTGCTGCTTTTCTTGTGGAAATGTTTCCAACAAAAATACGCTACACTTCGATGTCGCTTCCTTATCATGTTGGAAATGGTATTTTTGGAGGATTGCTTCCTGCCATCTCAACTTATTTTGTTACACATGCCAAAAATTCAGGAAAAACAGACTTTTATCTTGAAGGACTTTGGTACCCAATCATCATTGCTTCTGTTTGCTTTGTAATTGGAATGATCTATATCGATAATAAAAACAAAACTAATCACCTTTAATTATATATAAATTATGAATGCGATCAAACAAATTTTAGGTGTTTTATGGGTTATTCTGGCAGTGGCAGCCGCTTATTTTTGTGTGTTTGAATTTGGTTTACCCAAACTACTTTCTGACCAGCAAGATGATCTTGTATTTGGTATCATCATTTTATTTATCCTTACTCCGTTAATTGTTTTAGGATTGGGAACTTTTGGCTATTTTGCTGTTATTGGAGAATATAACACCCCAAAGAAATAGTAAAAAAATTACATGAGAAAAGGGCTGTCTATCATATAATAGAACAGCCCTTTTGCATTACTAACCAAACCAAAATCTTTTACCTAGTAGTATATATTATTTTTTCAGGAATTTCATTACCTGAACTTTGTTGTTTTCATCAATCACTTTTACGATATACAAACCTGTTTTTAGTTCGCTTACTCCAAACTGAAAATCCTGATTTAAGTTTGAATTAAAGCTTTTTACTAATTGTCCGGAAATAGCATACACCTGAACTTTAGTCGCCACTACATTTAAGGTAAAATGGTTTGAAACTGGATTTGGATACAAACTCACTGTACTTTCTTTCTCAAAATCAGCTATGGCTAAACTGGCTTGTTTGTTTCCGTAAATTCTATATTCACCAGGCTGTAAATTGATGGCTGCATTTACATCTGTAACATTAATTGTGCTATTATCTATTAGATTATACCATGTTCCGGTATACTTAAATCCTGTGGTAACATTTTGTGCCGTAACATCAAAATTGGCCAGAATCAAAACATCTTTTAATTGTGTTGAAGCCAAATTATCATTACTTATTTTAATGTTGACCAATAATGAATTTACACTTGCAATTGTAGGAGTACCAGAAAACACAGGTTCTTTTGTTTTTAGTGTAATCATTTTTGCCCAATCGTTGTAAATTTTATTTCGGCTGGTATTTCCTAACCAATTATTCACCCATTGCGGCTGTGGTTTTGTATCTAGTTTACAATCTCCCAAAATAGCATCAAAATCTGAGTTTACCGCATTATCGTTGCAAGTAAAAATAGAATTTTCCCAGCCTAATTCTCCAAAGTGCCAAATCATTTTAGGCCCCGGAACTAATAATGATACTGCGCCAATTGCAGACATTCTTGATAAAGCTGTATTTAAGGTTTTTACATTATACGTTCCGTTTGAATTTCCGTATTGTACGTTTTTATACATTAAACGTTCTTCGTCATGACTTTCTACATATCCTATTAGTCGGTTTGTTGTAAAACCACGGCTTGCACTTGTGATTCTTGAAATATCACTTTCATTGGCATATCCCATTGAGAGTTGATTGTATGGGTTTGTCATTTTTCCCCAAAGCATTATTCCTTTACTCACAGGATCTGTTATTCTGTAATTTGCCCATTCTTTTTCTTCTGCATCGGTTCCTAAATGCTCAAAAATAGTGTAATGTGCAGGATCTAAACTCCAGGAATAATCAGCGTATTTTTTCAGCACATCTACTCTATCCTGTTGATAAGCATTAGTACAAGATTCATCATTCGCAGTACAAGCTTGCGTAAAACCTTTGGTTAAATCCCAACGGAAACCATCAATTTTATATTCCTCTATCCATTGTTTGATGACACGTTCTACATAATTTTGAGTTCTTAGTGACTGATGATTAAAATCTTCTCCCACACTATAACTGTGTTTTGCAACAGTATTAAAATAAGGATTTTCAACGGTTGGCGAACCAAAACCATCTCCATCAGGATCATTCATCCACATTCTTACCATTGGGTTTCGCCCAAAAGCATGATTTAAAGCCACATCCAGAATAACCGCAATTCCGTTTTGGTGATATAAATCAATCAATTCTTTTAATTTATCCGAAGTCCCATAAAATTTATCCAAAGCCATATGAAACGATGTATTATAGCCCCAGCTTTCATTACCTTCAAATTCCATTACAGGCATTAATTCGATGGCGTTGATTTTTAATGTTTTAAAATATTCGATTTTATCAATCAAACTCTGGTAATTTCTGGCGGCATCAAAATCACGAACCAAAACTTCATAAACTACTAATTTATCTTTATCGGGTTTTGTAAAATTGGTTACCTGCCAATTGTAAGGCGTTTGTCCTGTTTTTAGAACAGTTACTTCAAAATTTTGTCCCGTTGGATAAACAGGTATATTGGGATAGGAGGCTGAAGGAATTCCGGCGTCGTCATAAGGAGACAAAACTAAAGTCGAATACGGATCGGCTGTTTTAACCAATGAAGGTGAGTTGGTAATAGGAGTTGTTTCGACTACCCAATATTGATACGTATTATTTACGCCGGAAACCAATCCGGTTAATTCTAACCAAAATTTACCTGAAGCGGGGTCTTTTTTCATGGCATACGCCAATGTTGGCTCCCAATTATTAAAGCTTCCTGCAACGTAAACAAAATCTTTTAAAGGAGCATCAAGAACCAAAGTTGCTTTTGTAACATCGGATGCATTATAATTAATTCCATCTACTAAACCAGTTGGCATCGCTTCTGAAACTGTATTAGGATTTACTACAACAGAGAACTTTTTTACAATTGTTGTTGCGCCCTGTGTTATGCTCAATTCATAAATTTGGCTATTCATAATATTAGCATGAGAATATGAATAGCCAGACAAACCTGTATTTGTATTAATAACAATTCCGTTTGCTTTTAATGAATAGGTTGCTGCCCCGTTTGTGTTTGTTGCGGCAATATTAAAATTAGATCCGGATGTTATTATGGTTGTACTATTTTCTAAAGGTGTGGTCAGACTAGCCTGAAACGAACCAACTTCTACTAAAATATCCTGTGATTTTTTATCACCGTTCCCGTTTTTAGCTTTAATTAAAAAGCCAATTCTTCCAATTCCCGTTGTATTATAATAGGTTGCAGGTGTGATTATTTTTGTATAAGTATCTGTAGCCAAATTATAAGTAAACTTGCTCATTTCGCTGGAATTATCCCAGGAACCATTATCCGGCGTTCCATTTTGTGTAACATCATTGACATCAAAAGCCCATGCCCACATATAAAGAGAATGATCTAAAATTCCCCAGGAAGCTTCATCCATACTACTTCCATTAATCGTAATCGTAATTGGTTCCGTTTCTTCAAAAGTTAAAGGACTAACGGAATATGTAACATTTTGCTGTTGCGCAAATGAAATTACAGACATCAAAAAAAACATTGCAAGTAAAGTTTTTTTCATAATAAGTGTGGTTATTTGGTTAGTTAGTTTGATTAAAAAAGGGCTATCCCATAGATAGCCCTTTTTAATATTTTCAAGAAAAATTACTCTTGATTTGGAATCATTAAATAGCTTCCGTCTAAGTCATTAAAATAAATTACATATTTAGATTTGGCTACCGGAATATTATCTCCAGTTCCGCCTCCTGAGAAAGCAGTATTTCCTCCCCAGGAAACATCCCAACTGTCATTTGCTCTAAATTTAAGTCCTCCATCTTTTAATGAAGTAACTCCTAAAGTCCAGATATGACCGTTAAAAGTAGATTTTTTCATAGCTGTCGATGCATCCCAGCCTCCTGGTGTACTATCTCCAATAATACCCACTGTTGCATAAGTTTTTGCAGCAGTCGCATCGTACGAAACTAATTTATAGGTTAGTTTTTGCACATCCATCGTAAATATATAATATCCATCTGTTGGAATTGCAAAACTAGCCGGATCAGGATCTGAGTCTTTTGCTCTGTACACCAAAGATCCAGAAGCACCACCATACATTGGAGCCCAGCTTCCTAAAGTGCTAATTGTTTTAAAAGCACCTGCTTTAAAGAATCCCGTAAAAGTATATTCGTTAGCATTTTTTGGGTTTCTGAATAAAATCTGATTTCCTTTGTTATTATCCCAGCCTGAAACTGTTGCATCACCTACTAAATACCATTCGGTAAATTTATAATCAACTTTACCGGTATAAGGCGTTACACTAATTGTAATTGCAGTTTTAGATACCTGAGACACCCCACCTGAAACGTTTGAAGACACTTTTACATCAAATAACGAAGCTACCTCTGTTTGAGCTCCAAGATCTAGCGCTGCCTGATTTAAATCTTTAACAAGTATTGAAGCTTCAGCAATATTACTTGTGTTTGCAAGAGTTACAGCTTTTGTAAAATCGCCTCCTTTTTTATCAATCAACAAAGTATATTTTACAACAACACTGGCAGAATATTTTGCTGGTGACCAGGTAAATTTAGCAGCTTCTTCTGTTGGCTTATTCACATCCAGAACAAATACTTTTCCTGTAGCAGGAGCAGTAATTTCAGGTGTAGAAACAGCCTCGACAATTGGTCTTTCATCTACGGCATCAGCATTACATGACACCGCTAATACACCAATAAATGCGATTAAAATTTTATATATATTTTTCATTTTACTGTTTTATAAAGGTGTTAGTATCCCGGATTTTGCTTCAAAGTTGGATTTGCCTGAATGTTTCTTGCAGGAATAGGCATTAAATCTCTAAAAGATTCTGTTGCATTACCATTCATAGATCCACCTTTCCATTGCCAGATTTTAGATCCTCCGGTAAATTTTCCGAAACGAATTAAATCTGTTCTTCTATGGCATTCCCAAAACAATTCACGTCCTCTTTCTGCCAGGATAAAATCAAGCGTTAAATCTGCACTAGAAATAGGTGTTGTTTTAGCTCTTGCTCTAATTTGATTTATGTAAGTCACTGCATTACCTATATTACCTGTACTAGCTCCTCTTACTGTAGCTTCAGCGTACATCAAATAAACATCAGATAACCTAAACATTGGGAAGTCAGTATCCGGAACGTCTGTTCTTTGTGCTTTAGAGCCATCAGAGTTCACATTAATAAACTTAGTTACAGCATAACCATCTGTAAATGCTCCAACATTTTTAATATCTAAAGATTGTCCATCTGTATAAAACGTCCCTCTTTTATCTGCTGTCGCAGTTGCATCAGGAAAAAGAGCTACAAATTCTTTACGAGTTCTGGTTCCTTGCCATCCGCCATCCATACCCAGATTAGAAGAAACCATACTGCCTCCAATAGATGCGTGAATTATAAAACTCATTCCCCCACCAATGGCTCTAATAGCATTACCATCACTAATTACAGGAAAAATAAACTCGCTTTGAGCTCCGTTTCTGTTATTATCTGCTGAGAACAAATAATTGTAAGGAACATTTGCAAAAGTATAACCTGAATTGGTAATGATATCATTACACAATGCTGCAGCTTCGTTATTTTTCTCTACTCCTGTATATACTTTAGAGTTTAGATAAATTTGCGCCAATAAAAATTTAGCAGCTGTTTTATCCACTCTTCCATATTCGTTAGATTTAGAAGCAGCCAAACTACTATCTAAATCTTTTAATTCAGATTCTATGTAAGCAAAAACTTCTGCTCTTGTTTTTTGTACAGGATAAAACAATCCAACGGGATCAGCTTCTGTTGTAATAGGCACATTCCCGAACAAATCCATTAAATTATAATATGAAAATGCTCTTAAAAAACGAGCTTCAGCTCTAAATGTAGCGATCTGAGCTTTTAAACCAGCATCAACACCTCTCGCTGTTAATTTTTCATCAGTAGTTTGTCTTAAAAACTCATTAGCAACACTAATTTCATAGAATGCTCTTGAATAAGCCCCCGCAAGGAATTCATTTGCAGGTGACCACATTTGAGTATTTAATGTTGGTAAAGTACCATCAGCCCAGGCAATAATTGATTCATCAGTAGGCAACTCTTGTGTTACAAAAAGTAATCTTAAGTAACTACTAAAATCTCCACCAAGTCCTGCAATATCCGGTTTACCATCTCCGTCATTACCTCCTACATATAAACCTGCATATAATTTTGCTAATACCTGTTTGTAAGAAGCCGGGTCCTGAAAAAAGGTCTCAGATAAAAATTCGTTTTTATCACGTGGCGTCACATCAAGGTCGCCAGTACACGAAGTAAGCGTCAAATTCAATCCTAAAATAAATAGGAAGAAATAAGATATATGTTTAAATGATATTTTCATTTTATTTGTTTTTAAAATTTGTTTTTTCAGTGCTTGATTAGAAACTTGCATTTACACCAAACAAGAATGTTCTTGCTCTAGGATATACATTATTATCAATTCCGTTGAATTTTTCCGGATCTAAACCTTTGTATTTTGTAAGTACAAAAACATTCTGAACACCTGCTGTAAATCTTAAACTAGCTGATTTTAATAATGTTTTATCAAAAGTATAACCAAGAGTGACATTATCTAACTTAACAAAAGAAGCATCTTTGATATAGTAATCAGACAAATAACGTGATGTACCATTATCCTCATAAGTAAATCCTGTATTAAAATAATCAGTACTTACATTAGATAAATCTGTTTGCCTTCTTAAACCTGCATCAGAATAACCTAAATTAGAACTTACGTTATCAAAAATATAATTTCCTAAACTAGCTCTCCAGTTCATTGTAAAATCAAACTTTTTGTAGTTTAAAGTAGAGAACAAACCAAATGTATAGTCTGCTGCCGGTTTATGAAATCTGTAACGATCTCCATCATCAATTTTACCATCTCCATTTCTGTCTACATAAGCTCCAGCAATTGGTTTTTTATTCGCATCATATAATTGTTGGTATACCAAAAATGATTCCGGTGCAAAACCTACAGAGTTAACCTCTATTTTATTTCCACCACCACCAGCGATATTATCTCCAGTTAAGTATCCGTCAAAACCTGGAACAGTAACACCTAAACTTGTTATTTTTCGATCAATATAAGTCGTATTAAAAGCAACATTCCAATTCAGTTTATCTCCTTTGATAATATCCGACTGAATATTAAATTCAACCCCTCTAGTTGTCAAACTACCAACATTATAAGTTCCTGAATTTCTAATATTTGCCCCATCTGGCACTACAACATCAGCTAATAAATCACTTGATTTTTTATCAAAGTAGTTTAATGTACCTGTAATTCTGTCATTGAAGAATCCGAAATCAACCCCAACGTTCATCTCTCCTAATTCTTCCCATTTGATATTTTCATTGTATCCTTCTGGTCTTGCTGTTTTATAAATAGTATTTCCAAAAATATACTGAGAATTAATAGTTCCAAGTGTAACTCTTCTTAAGTAATCATACTGAGCTGTAATATCCTGTTGCCCTGTTGTACCGTAACCTACTCTTAATTTTAAACTTGAAAATGTACTATTGCCTTTTAAGAAAGATTCTTCAGCAACATTCCATGCAAAAGCTGCTCCTCCAAAATTACCCCATCTGTTTTCTTTAGAAAAACGTGAAGTTCCGTCTCTTCTGTAATTTAACGTTAATAAATAACGGCTGTCATAATTTAAAGTCAAACGACCAAAGAAAGATTGTAAATTAACATCCGGATCAATAGTAGTCAACTCATTACGTGTTGGCTGTGTAGTCTCACCAGATTCATATTTCTGTTTTTGAAACATTTGATAGTTATATCCGGCAGTTGCATCAATTTTGAATTTCCCTAAATCTTTAGTATAATTAAAATACGTATTTAAGTTTTTGTTTTGAAGATTATTTGTGTAACTATTGTAGTTTCCTAAATTCACCCAATTTCCTGTACTAAAAGCATTTGGCTGATATCCTAAAGCACTTTCTGTACTTTGTCTATTGTATCCGTTACTATCGAATCTATCGATACCTGCTTCAGCAATGATTCTTAAATCTTCAAAGAAATGAAATTTATAATCTACTTTAATATTCCCCCATTTTCTGGTAGAAGTTGCTCTTTTATCCTCCTGATTTAATCTTGCCACAGGGTTTCTTGAAGGTAATAATGGTAAATTTCCGTTAGGCTCTAACCATTCAAAATATCCTCCGTAACGGGATCCTGACTGATAAACAGGTTGTGTTGGATCAAAACCTATTGCACCGCCAATAATTGCTGCTTCGTCTTGAAATTGATTTTTAGCAAAAGCTAAATTTCCGCTAATGTCAATTTTTAAATGATTATCAAATAAAACCGGGTTTAACGATATCGATGTCGTAGTTCTTTCAAAAGAAGTATTTCTTAGGATACCGGGATTATCAACATTTCCAACAGATAAACGAACCGGTAATTTATTAAACAATGAACCGCTTACAGATATATTATTGTTAGTTGTTAAAGCAGTATGGAAAATTTCATCCTGCCAGTTTGTATTTGCTTTACCCAATAATGCCTTTTGAGCATCAGTACCTTTTGTATTTACTAAATTACGAAATTGATCTGCACTTAATACATCAACAGTATTAGCCACTGTATTAACACCTAGCTGTGAGCTAAAATTAACTTTTATACCACCTTTAGTTCCTTTTTTAGTTGTAATTACAATTACACCATTTGCTGCACGTGAACCATAAATTGCTGCCGCCGAAGCATCTTTTAAAACCGTAAAAGATTCAATATCATTAGGATCAATAGTAGATAAAATACTTGTAGCACCACTTGGAACCGCATTACTTAACGGAAGTCCGTCTAATATAATTAAAGGCTCATTAGAAGCTGTTAAAGAAGATCCTCCACGAATTCTGATATCTGCTTTTGCCCCCGGAGCACCACCTCCAACAACATTTACACCAGCGATACGACCGCTAATTAAGCTTTCTGGAGTTACGTTGATTCCTTTATTAAATTCTTTAGCAGAAATTTGAGATACAGAACCTGTTGCATCCTTTTTCTTAACAGTACCGTAACCTACTTGTACCACTACTTCTTTAAGTTGATTGGTATCTTCTTCTAAAGAAACATTTAATGTTTGCTGACCGTTAAAAGTTATAGTTGACGTCTTGTATCCAATAAATGAAACAACAATTTTGTCCCCATTTTTTACATTAGATAACTGAAATTTACCGTCAAAATCTGTTGATGTTCCACCCGGAGCACCCTGTACATTTACATTTACTCCCGGGATTGGTTGTCCCGTTGCCTTATCAGCAACCGTTCCTTTTAAAGTGCTTTGAGCTAACACAGTAAACGGCAACAGCAGGAATAAAAATAACAACTTTTTGTAAATTGTTTTCATACTTTTTGTTTAAATTAGTTTGAGTTTTTGATTGTTAGTTAAGTTTTTAATTTTACTTCGAATTTCAAAATTAGGAATTTATTAACACGACCAGCCGGTTGCTATTTTTATTGGTTTACGAAAACGTGGTAGTGTTGAAAACTTTCTATTTTTTGTAATCTTTTAAGTCAAAAATTGCTGAATATAAAAATTTCAGATACCTTTATTAACAATTAGATTTTTTTCAAATAACTCCTATGAAACGAAAAATAACCCTGAAACAAATTGCAAAAGAACTTGATGTGTCCATTTCAACTGTATCTAAATCACTTAGAAACAGCTTAGAAATAGGAGAAGAAACACGTTTAAAAGTGCAGGCTTTTGCAAAGTTTTACAACTATAAACCAAACAATATTGCCCTTAGTTTAAAAAACCGAAAAACCAAAAGTATTGGTATTATCATTCCGGAAATTGTACATTATTTTTTCTCTACTGTCATAAACGGAATTGAACAGGTTGCCAATGAAAATGGCTACAGCGTTGTCATTTGTTTGTCTGATGATTCTTTTGATAAAGAAGTACTAAATATGGAAATGCTCGCCAACGGAAGCATCGATGGTTTTATCATGTCTCTCTCTAAAGAAACCCAGTTTAAAGGTGATTTTCACCACATTACAGAAGTCATTAATCAGGGAATGCCCGTGGTAATGTTCGATCGTGTTACCAATGATATTTTGTGCGACAAAGTTATTATAGATGATAAAGCAGCAGCTTATGAAGCCGTTCAGAGTTTAATTGATAATGGCCGGAAAAAAATCGCTTTGGTAACCACTGTTGATTATGTAAGCGTTGGAAAATTGAGGACCGACGGTTACGAAAAAGCACTTTTAGACAACGGAATACCTTTCAATGAAGATTTAATCATTAAAATTGAAGATGTCGATACCTGCGAAATCACGATCAGCCAGCTTTTGCATGACAGAGCTTTTGATGCCGTTTTTGCGGTAAATGAGCTTTTTGCAGTAACTATTATCAAAACAGCCAGCAAAATGGGCCTGAAAGTTCCACAGGATTTAGCAGTTATCGCCTTTACCGACGGAATCATCTCAAAATACTCTACTCCAAGTATTACAACCGTAAGTCAGAGTGGAGAAAAAATGGGAAATAAAGCCGCTAAAATGCTGATCGAAAGACTAGAAGCAGAACACAATGATGACGAAGAAGAAAACGAAAACTACACCACAGAAGTTATAGAAACACATTTAATACAAAGAGAATCTACTGACTAATTTTCTTAAAATCAATACTTTCCAAAGCCGCAAAAAATATTTATGTCTTTTTTGTTAGCATATATCTAAAAATAATTAATACTTTTACGCCTGCTCAAAGCTTTTACTTTTACTTCGAAACCATAAGTAAGTTTTGATAAGCAAAGCGCTTATCGTCTAATTAATTTTTTAATTACGATAATGGAAAAGCGTAAATTAAGTTTCTGGGAAATTTGGAACATGAGTTTCGGTTTCTTGGGAATACAAATGGGGTTTGCACTTCAGAATGCAAATGCCAGCAGAATTCTTCAAATTTTTGGTGCCGACGTACATGAATTATCATGGTTTTGGATTATTGCTCCCCTTATGGGATTAATAGTACAGCCTGTTATTGGTCATTACAGCGATAAAACATGGGGAAGATTCGGAAGACGAAAGCCATTTTTTCTCGTTGGTGCTATCTTAGCTTCAGTTGGATTAATTTTAATGCCACAGGCTAATATCTTCATTTCAGTTTTACCGGCTTTATGGGTTGGAGCCGGAATGTTAATGATTATGGATGCCTCTTTCAACATTGCGATGGAGCCTTTTCGTGCTCTTGTTGGCGATAATTTAAGAACAGATCAGCGTACCGCAGGATTTAGCATTCAGACTTCATTGATTGGTTTTGGTGCTGTTATTGGTTCTGCTTTGCCTTATGTTTTAACAAAGTATTTTCACGTTTCAAACAATACAGTACCAGGTAGCGTACCTTTAAACCTGACACTTTCTTTTATCATTGGGGCAGCCGTTTTAATTGGTTCTATTTTGGTAACCCTATTCACAACCAAAGAATATTCGCCAGAAGAATTAGCCAAATTTGAAGATCCCCAAAACGAAGCTGAAATTCCTTCTGAAGAAAAATCTAAACTTACAGACATTTTTACAGACTTTGCAAAAATGCCAACAACGATGCGTCAGTTAAGCTGGGTACAATTTTTCTCCTGGTTTGGATTATTTGGAATGTGGGTATTTACAACTCCGGCAATCGCACATCATATTTACAAATTACCATTAAAAGATACTTCAAGCCAGCAATATCAGGATGCTGGTGACTGGGTCGGAATTCTCTTTGGTGTTTATAACTTAGTTTCTGGTATTGTCGCTTTATTCTTCTTACCATACATCGCAAAAAAAATTGGACGAAAATCAACTCACGCCGTTTCATTAATCATTGGAGGAATTGGTTTAATCTCAATTTATTTTATGCCAAATGAAGACTGGGTTGTACTGCCAATGATTTTAATTGGAGTTGCCTGGGCGAGCATCCTGGCGATGCCTTATGCCATTCTTGCCGGATCTATTGCGCCAAAAAAAATGGGAGTTTACATGGGAATTTTCAACTTTTTTGTTGTAATTCCACAAATTGTAAATGCTTTAATTGGCGGACCAATTGTAAAGTACCTTTATAATGGTGATGCAATTTATGCCCTAATTACAAGCGGAGTCAGTTTCTTAATTGCTGCTCTTTTAGTCTACAAAGTTAAAGACGTAGACGACACTATTCAAAAATCATAAAGAAGAATTCCTCATATAATGAACAAAAAAGCATTCATATTCGATCTGGACGGAGTAATCGTTGATACCGCTAAATATCACTTTTTAGCCTGGCAGAAAATTGCAAAGGCATTAAACATAAATTTTACACATGAAGACAACGAATTACTAAAAGGAGTAAGTCGTATACGTTCGTTAGATATAATTCTTGAATTAGGAAATGTTCAGGCTTCGCAGGAAGACAAAGACAAATGGCTTATTCAAAAAAATGAAGATTACCTGTCTTATTTAGTTGACATGGATGAAAGTGAGATTCTTCCGGGAGTTTTTAAAACGCTTCAATTATTAAAAGACAAAAAACAAGGGATTGCATTGGGCTCTGCCAGTAAAAATGCAAGACCAATTTTAGAGAAAACCGGGATCATTTCGTATTTCGATGTTATTGTTGACGGAAATGATGTGACCAATGCAAAACCAGATCCGGAAGTTTTCTTAAAAGCGGCTCAACTATTAGATATTGATCCAAAAAATGCAATTGTATTTGAAGATTCTGTTGCCGGAATTCAGGCAGCAAATATTGGCGGAATGGTAAGTGTAGGAATTGGTGAGGAAACAATTTTACATGAAGCTGACTATATTTTTAAAGATTTTACTTCAATAGACGAATCCTTTATACAATCATTAATCACAAAATAAAATCAATCAATCACTTAGAAGAAAAAAGGAATAACAGCCTTTTTGATTCCTCAAAAAATCACTAAAAAAGAAGATGAACCAAGATTATATAAAACCAGATAATTGGTCAATTATAGAAGAAGGATTTGATGCCGAGAGAGTAAAATCGTCTGAAAGTCTCTTTAGTATCGGGAACGGTGCTATGGGACAACGCGCCAATTTTGAAGAAACATATTCCGCAGAAACTTTTCAGGGAAGTTACATTGCCGGAATTTATTATCCGGATAAAACAAAAGTGGGCTGGTGGAAAAACGGATATCCGAAATATTTTGCAAAAGTATTGAATGCTCCAAACTGGATAGGAATTGACATCGAAATAAACGAAGAAAATCTTGATTTAAATAATTGTACCGAAGTTAGAAACTTTCGCAGAGAATTGAATATGAAAGAAGGATGGTACAATCGTTCTTTTGAAGCAACTCTGAGAAATGGTACCGAAATTGCCGTAAACGTTTGTCGTTTTCTTTCATTAAATTTAGATGAAGCGGGAATCATTAAATACGATATTACGCCTTTAAACAAAGATGCAAAAATCGTTTACAAACCTTATGTTGATGCTGGTGTAACCAATGAAGATGCCAACTGGGAAGAAAAATTCTGGGAACCTCTTGAAGTAAAAAAAGGTACAAATGAAGCTTTTGTGACGGCTCAGACTTTTAAAACGCATTTTAAAGTTACGACTTTCATGCACAATACGATTTTGGCAAATGGCGAAGATATTCATGTTTCGCCTTCAACAATCGATTCAAGTGCAGATAAAGTTCAGTATACTTACGGAACCATTATTGCAAAAGGACAAACCTCATCTATTCAGAAAATTGGAGGTTATACCGTTTCTTTAAACCACGATAACACTTTGGCTGCAGCCGAAAAAGTAATTAAATCTGCTGTAAATTCAGGATACAATGCTTTACTTCAAAATCAAATTGACGCTTGGGCAAAAATCTGGGAAATGTCAGATATTACAATCGAAGGCGATGTAAAAGCACAACAGGGAATTCGTTTCAATATCTTCCAATTAAACCAAACCTATTCAGGAAAAGACAACCGATTAAATATTGGTCCAAAAGGTTTTACAGGAGAAAAATACGGCGGATCTACTTATTGGGACACCGAGGCGTATTGTATTCCGTTTTACATGGCGACCAAAGATCAGCAAGTTGCGAGAAACTTGTTGACATACCGTTACAACCAATTGGATAAAGCTATCGAAAATGCTAAAGATAATTTAGGTTTTAAAGACGGCGCAGCATTGTATCCAATGGTAACCATGAATGGTGAAGAATGCCACAACGAATGGGAAATTACACACGAAGAAATCCACAGAAATGGCGCAATTGCTTTTGCGATTTACAACTATTACCGTTACACCGGAGATTACTCTTATATTCCGGAAAAAGGTTTAGAAGTTTTAATTGGTATTGCGCGTTTCTGGCATCAAAGAGCTTCTTTCTCAAAAGAGAAAAATCAATATGTGATTTTGGGAGTTACAGGTCCTAACGAATACGAAAACAACATCAATAATAATTTCTATACCAATTATATTGCAAAATGGTGTATTGATTTTGCATCAGAACAAATTACTAAAGTCGCTGAAGAATATTCTTCAGATCACAAACGCATACTTGAAAAAGTAAATCTGTCGGCAACTGAAATTCAGGAATGGAAAAAAGTAGCTGATGATATGTACTTCCCAAAATCAGAAGAATTGGGTATCTATTTGCAGCAAGATGGTTTCTTAGACAAAGATTTAGTTCCGGTAAAAGACTTAGATCGTTCGCAAAGACCAATCAATCAAAAATGGTCTTGGGATCGCGTTTTACGTTCGCCTTACATCAAACAAGCCGATGTTTTACAATGTTTTTATTTCTTCGAAGATCATTTCTCTAAAGAAGAATTAAAACGCAATTTTGAATTTTACGAGTCGTTTACGGTTCATGAAAGTTCGCTTTCGCCTTGTGTACATTCAATTCAGGCTGCACATTTAGACAAAATGGATATGGCGTATACTTTCTATTTAAGAACTTCTCGTCTGGACTTGGACGATTATAATAAAGAAGTCGAAGAAGGCTGTCACATTACCTCAATGGCGGGAACATGGATGAGTATTGTAGAAGGTTTTGGCGGAATGCGTGTTAAAAATGATCAGCTTCATTTTTCTCCAAAAATTCCAAAAGAATGGAAAGGTTACTCTTTTAAAATTAATTTCAGAAATCAAATTTTAAAAGTATCTGTAAATCACAATGAAACTAATTTTACTGTAGACGGAGATCAAGATTTAACAATTGTCGTTAACGGAAACCCTATAATTGCAAGTAAATTTGTACAAATAAATTAAACACAATACTCTAAAACCTTAAAAACATGAAAAACTTATTTTTCGCAAGTTTAATCTTGTTTGCTTTTAGCTCAATCGCAAAAGCGCAACAATTAAAATCACCCGAAGGCAAGTTCGTAATGGAATTTTCTCTTCAAAACGATGGAACTCCAACGTACAATTTAAAATACAAAAATAAAGAAGTTGTAAAAACCAGTAAATTAGGTCTTGAACTTAAAGATGATAAAAAATCTTTATTGAATGACTTTACTGTAGTAGATACCAAAACTTCGACTTTTGACGAAACTTGGAAACCGGTTTGGGGAGAAGTAGATCAAATCAGAAATCATTATAATGAATTGGCGGTTACTTTAAATCAAAAAGGAACTGACAGACAAATCGTAATTCGTTTCAGATTATTTGATGATGGACTTGGTTTTAGATATGAATTTCCAGCTCAAAAGAACCTTACTTATTTCGTAATTAAAGAAGAAAGAACTCAGTTTGCAATGGCGGGAGACCACACTGCTTTCTGGATTCCGGGAGATTATGACACTCAGGAATACGATTATACAAAATCAAAATTATCTGAAATTAGAGGATTATCTGAAAAAGCATATACAGCAAACGTTTCTCAAAAATCTTTTTCACCAACAGGAGTTCAGACTTCTTTGATGTTAAAAACAAACGACGGAATTTACATCAACCTGCACGAAGCAGCTTTGATCAACTATTCTTGCATGCACCTGAATCTTGATGACAAAAACATGATTTTCGAATCTTGGTTAACGCCAGATGCAAAAGGCGATAAAGGGTATATGCAGGCACCAAGCCACTCTCCTTGGAGAACCATTATGGTAAGCGATGATGCCAGAGAAATCTTAGCTTCAAAAATGACTTATAACCTAAACGATCCGTCTAAAATTGATGATACTTCCTGGATTAAACCAGTAAAATACGTTGGTGTTTGGTGGGAAATGATTACAGGAAAAAGTTCTTGGTCGTACACAAACGATTTCCCAACGGTACAATTAGGTGTTTCTGATTTCTCAAAAGCAAAACCAAACGGAACGCACGGAGCAAACAATGCTAATGTAAAAAAATATATAGATTTTGCTGCTAAAAATGGTTTCGACGCTGTTTTGGTTGAAGGATGGAACGAAGGCTGGGAAGACTGGTTTGGACATTCAAAAGATTATGTTTTTGATTTCTTAACGCCTTATCCGGATTTTGATGTAAAAGGTTTACACGAATACGCAAAATCTAAAGGAATCAAAATTATTATGCACCATGAAACTTCAGGTTCTGTTCGTAACTACGAACGTCACATGGATAAAGCATACCAATTCATGAAAGATAACGGATATGATGCTGTAAAAAGCGGATATGTTGGAGATATTTTACCTCGCGGTGAAAATCATTACAACCAATGGATTGTAAACCATTACCAATATGCAATCGAAAAAGCAGCGGATTACAAAATTATGGTGAACGCTCACGAAGCAGTTCGTCCAACAGGAATTGCAAGAACGTATCCTAACTTAATTGGAAACGAAGCTGCAAGAGGAACAGAATACCAAGCTTTTGGAGGTTCTAAACCAAATCACGTTACGGTTTTACCATTTACACGTTTAATTGGAGGTCCAATGGATTATACGCCTGGAATTTTCGAAATGGATATCAGCAAAATGAATCCTGAAAACACCTCTCATGTAAACAGTACCATTGCAAACCAATTGGCTTTATACGTTACCATGTACAGCCCATTGCAGATGGCAGCTGATACTCCAGAGAACTACAACCGTTTTCCAGATGCATTTCAATTCATTAAAGATGTAGCTGTAGATTGGTCAGAAAGTAAATATATCGAGGCTGAACCAGGAGATTTCATCACGGTAGCGCGTAAAGCAAAAGGAACAAACAACTGGTTCGTTGGAAACGTAAACGGAGAAACACCACGTACATCAAACATCGATTTTAGTTTCCTTGAAAAAGGTAAAAAATATACCGCTACAATTTATGCTGATGCAAAAGATGCGCATTACAAAACAAACCCGCAGGCTTATACCATCAAGAAAATTGCTGTAACAAACAAATCAAAATTATCGCAGCTTTCTGCTCCGGGCGGAGGTTATGCGATAAGCATTATTGAAACAAAATAATTTAATTAATCATATAAGAAATGTAAGTCCATTTAAATAGAAATCTCCCCAGTTTTTGTCTTAAATGTTCTTACATTTCTTATATGGTTTAAATTCATCTTTACTATGAACAATCAAAAAAATTCATTCCAAACCAACCAAATACTCTATAAACTACTCCTTTTTATTCTAGTTTTTTCCGCTTCCGCGAAAGCGCAAATCCAAAAAGTAGAACCACCATTCTGGTACGCCGGAATGAAAAATCCGGAATTACAAATCATGTTCTACGGAAAAAACATTGCACAATATGAAGCTTCGGTTTCAAACAATGCGGTGATTAAAAATGTAGAAAAGACAGAAAATCCAAACTACCTTTTCGTTACAATTGACACACAAAATCTAAAAGCTTCTGAATTGGTTTTCTCTTTCAAAACCAAAAACAAAGTTGCTTTTACACAGAAATATTCCCTTAAAGAAAGAAGAGCAAATTCGGCAGACAGAAAAAGTTACGATGCATCGGATATGATTTACTTAATCATGCCGGATCGTTTTGCTAACGGAAATCCTAAAAACGACAGCGATGTTTCTTTGAATGAAAAAGGAAATCGCCAAGATCCAAGCGGACGCCACGGAGGCGATATCGAAGGAATTATTAAAAATCTGGATTATATTTCGTCGCTTGGAGCCACAACTATTTGGAGCACACCTTTATGCGAAGACAACGACAAACAGCATTCGTATCATACTTACGGACAATCTGATGTTTACAAAATAGATCCGCGTTACGGAACAAATGATGATTATGCTCGTCTTTCTGCAGAAATGCACAAAAAAAACATGAAACTGGTTATGGATTATGTGACCAATCACTGGGGAATTACACACTGGATGATGAAAGATATTCCAACCAAAACATGGTTCAACCAGTTCGAAAACTTTACACAAACACATCACCGCCGTGAAGTAATAACCGATATTCACGCCTCAAAATTAGATCAGGAAATTTGTATTGACGGCTGGTTTGTACCTTCAATGCCAGATTTAAATTTAAGAAATCCTTTAGTCTCAAAATACTTAACACAAAACGCAATCTGGTGGATTGAATTTGCTAATCTTGACGGCTTTAGAGTCGATACATATAATTATTCTGACCCTATAGCTATGGCAAATTGGGCAAAATCGATTACGAATGAATACCCGAACTTTAATATTGTGGGCGAAATCTGGATGCACAATCAGGCGAATTTAGCTTATTGGCAAAAAGATAGTAAAATTGGTGCAATCGAAAATTACAATTCGAATTTACCAAGTGTAATGGATTTTACGCTTCAAAGTCAGGTTACTTCTGCTTTCAACGAAGACGAACCAAGCTGGGACAACGGGTTGATTAAATTCTATAACAATTTCGCAATGGATTATTTATATCCAAATACGAATAACATTTTGGTTTTTGCCGAAAATCACGACACAGATCGTCTGAATGATAAGTTCAAATACGATCTTCAAAAATACAAACTGGCCATGACTTTATTGGCAACTGTTCGTGGAATTCCGCAATTGTATTATGGCTCAGAAATTGGAATGGGCGGCGATAAAAGCAAAGGTGATGCTGATATTCGACAAGATTTTCCTGGCGGATGGGCAGGCGACAAAAACAACGCTTTAACAGCAGCCGGCAGAACGGCTGAACAAGCCAAATACTTCGATTTTACTTCCAAATTATTCAACTGGAGAAAATCGAACGAAGCTGTTCATTTCGGAAAAATGACACATTATATTCCTGAGAACAACATTTATGTTTATTTCAGATATACGGATGCTAAAACGGTAATGGTAGTTTTCAATAACAATGCAAAAGAACAAGTGCTGAAAACAAACCGCTTTAAAGAAAACATCAAAAACTTTAAGTCCGGAAAAGATGTTATTACAGAAAAAACATTCGATCTTTCTTCTGAAATTACTTTGGAACCAAAATCGGCTTTGGTTTTAGAATTAGAATAAATATTATTTAAACACATAGAAAAAAAGTGTTTCACTTACATCAAAACACAAAACGATGTGCGAAATGACTTGTCTTTTTTGTTTGGCCTTTTTATAAAAAATCTATGTTTCGATGTGTTTAAAAATTTAGGTAACTATTTTTCTGCCACGAATTCACGAATTATTATTTACTATCTTATTGAAGAAAATAAATTCGTGAATTCGTGGCTATTTAAATTTTAATAAATTCCTTGTGACCTTTGCCTAAAACTTTGCGACCTTTGCGGTTAAACTTTTTAGATATGCTAAAAATAGCCCATCGCGGTGCAAAAGCCTACGAACCTGAAAATACACTAAAATCTTTTCAAAAAGCCTTAGACTTAAATGCTGACGGAATTGAACTAGACGTTCACTTATCTACTGACGGGCATATTATAGTAATTCATGACGAAACGATAGACAGAACAACTAACGGAAAAGGTATTGTAAATACTTTTTCTTTGGCTGAATTAAAATCGTTTCTAATTGATAAAAAATACCAAATCCCCACTTTAAACGAGGTTTTTGATTTGATCGACAAAAAATGTCTGATCAATATCGAATTAAAAGGTATAGGAACTGCCCCCAAAGTTGTCTCGTTAATAGAAGAATATATTTCAGAAAAAAACTGGAATTATGAGCATTTCATAGTTTCAAGTTTCGATTGGAATCTGCTTCAGGAAACATCAAAACTAAATTCAAATATTCCCATTGGAGTTTTAACAGAAGATGATTTGGATAAAGCTTTGGCTTTCGCCGAATTGATAAAGGCATACTCTATTCATCCAGATTATCAGTTATTAAATACTGAAAACGTAAAACAAATGCAAGAACAAGGTTTTCTGGTTCTGCCCTGGACTGTAGATACTGAACAAGACATCAAAAGAATAAAAAGCTACAACGTAAACGGAATTATCAGTGATTTTCCGGATAAACTATAAAATGAAAATAGCCCCAGAATAAAAAGATTAAAAGGATTTTAAAAATCTGTACGGATCCTTACAATCTCTGGCAAAAAATAACACAAACCACAAGATTTAAAATTCGTGCCAATTCGTTCAATTTGAGGCAAAAAAATAAAACATGATCAAAAATTTCGACATAATCATCGTTGGCGGAGGCGCTGCAGGTTTTTTTACAGCGATTAATATTGCAGAGAAAAATCCAAAACTTAAAATTGCTATTTTAGAAAGAGGAAAAGAAGTTCTTTCTAAAGTACGTGTTTCCGGTGGCGGAAGATGTAATGTGACGCACGCCTGCTTTGACCCCAACGAACTGATTAAATTTTATCCGCGTGGAGAAAAAGAGCTTCGTGGACCCTTTCATCAATTTTGTTCCGGCGACACTATCGAATGGTTCGAAAAACATGGTGTCGAATTAAAAATTGAAGAAGACGGCAGAATGTTTCCGGTTTCGAATTCCTCTCAAACTATAATTGATTGTTTTTTAAAAGCAACCGAAAAATTAGGCATAAAAGTATTAACCGGACAAAGTGTTCAGTCGATATTTAAAAAAGAAAATCACTGGAAAATTGATACGCAAAGCGACAACTTCGCTACCGAAAAATTGGTAATGGCAACAGGAAGCAATCCTAAAATCTGGGAAATGCTTCAGGAACACGGACACGCGATCGTTAGCCCCGTTCCTTCCCTATTTACTTTTAATATCAAAGATTCCAGAATTAAGGAATTACCGGGCGTTGCTGCACAAGTTACAGTTAATGTAAAAGATACCAAACTAGAATCAACAGGACCTTTGTTAATCACACATTGGGGAATGAGCGGTCCGGCAATTCTAAAACTTTCGGCTTGGGGCGCACGTATTTTACACGACAAAAATTATCAGTTTACCGTTTTTGTTAATTGGCTAAATGATGTTGATACCGAAGATGCCGAAAAAATCCTGAAAGATTTAAAACAGGAACACGCTAAAAAAGCGGTTTCAAAAAAATCTCCTTTTGATTTCCCAAATCGTTTATGGGAAAGTTTAGTTTTAGCTTCAGGAATTGATCTAGAAACAAAATGGGCTGATTTATCTAAAATTCAATTACAAAATTTAACGCTTCAACTCACAAAAGCCGAATTTAAAGTAAACGGTAAAAGTACTTTTAAGGAAGAATTTGTAACAGCAGGCGGAATTGATTTAAAGGAAATCAACTTTAAAACTATGCAAAGCAAAATTCATGAAAATCTTTATTTTGCTGGAGAAATTGTAAACATAGATGCTATAACCGGAGGTTTTAATTTTCAGAATGCCTGGACAAGCGGATTTATTTTGGCTCATAATATTTAACAGAATGAAATTTAAAGGAATTATTTTTGATTTAGACGGAACATTAGTAAACTCATTAGAAGACATTTCAGATGCGATGAATAAAGTACTTCAAAGTCTAAACTTCCCTACTCATACTTACGATACCTATCAATATTTCATTGGGAGCGGTTTGCGAAATTTGGTCAGCAAAGCTTTACCTGCATCCAACAATAATGAAGAGCAGATTCAAATATGCTTTGATTCTATGGTAAATGAATACCGAAAAAGCTGCACATTAAAAACAAAACCGTACAAAGGAATTGTCAAATTATTAGATCATTTGGCTTCACAAAATATCAAACTCGCCGTTTTCTCCAACAAAGCCGATGAGCTGACCAAAAAAATTGCATCAGAAATATTTCCTGATTATTTTGATACTGCAGTGGGTTTAAGCACCGAAGCATTAAAAAAGCCCAATCCGTTTGAAGCTGTAGAAATCAGCAAAAACTGGAATTTAAAACCAGAAGAGATTCTCTTCGTAGGCGATTCGGATATTGATATGCAGACCGCTATAAATGCGAATATGTTTCCGGTTGGAGTTTCCTGGGGTTACAGAACCGAAGAAGAATTAAAAACAAGTGGTGCTAAAGTGGTTGTGAGCAAAGCTTCAGAATTAATTGAATTATTATAAATCATGAATCCTTCACTAAAAAAACAAATACTATCGATCGCTCCGTTTTTTGAAAATGAAATCGAAAAGATCGATTCTTGTTTTGAATATGAAAAATTTACGGCTAAAGAATTCCTATCTCAAATGGGAAAAATCAGCAGTAAAATCTTTTTTATTGTTGAAGGCTTGGCACGAGCTTATTATTTAAAAGACGGAAAAGAAATTACCACTTATTTAAGCTGCGATGAGGGCTTTATTGCTTCGTATTCGAGTTTTATAAATCAATCGGCTTCATTTGAAAATATACAATGTATTGAAGACTGCGAAGTGCTTTCAATTACTTTTGAAAAGATGCAGTATTTATATTCCGAAGTTCCTAATTGGGAACGAGTTGGAAGGATTCTGGCCGAACAGAATTACCTTTGTATGGCAGATCGCGTTTTAAAACTGCAGATGATTCCCGCAAAAGAAAAATATCTCACTTTTCTGGAATCGGCTCCAGCCAAAATAATTCAGAGAACACCTTTAATTTATATCGCTTCATTTCTAGGAATTACTCCAGAATCGCTGAGCAGAATCCGTCAGGATATTTCTTAACATTTATCAAGTGGATTGAAGAACCTAATTCGAATCTTTGTCAAAATAAAATTTGAAAAGATGAAGAATATTGCCAAAGACGTTTATCAAATCTCATTATTCCCAAGAGATGCCATCAACTGTTATTTAATTGAAGATGTTTTAATTGATGCAGGAATTAGAACATCTGCCAGTAAAATATTAAAATCAATTAAAGGCAAATCCGTTACCCAACACGTATTAACGCACGCACACGCCGATCATCAGGGAAGCAGCAAAGTAATCTGTGAAACTTTGAACATTCCTCTTTTAAGCAGTGAACCTGAAAAAGAATTTGCCGAAAACGGAAATGTAATTACAGAATACCCAAATCCAAATCATATTATTTCAAAATTCCAGAAGAATTTCTGGGCAGGAAAAGGACATCCAGTTTATAAAACCCTAAAAGAAGGAGATAAAATTGGCGAATTTATTGTTATTGAAACACCAGGACATTCAAGAGGTCATTTATCTTTTTTCAGAGAAAAAGACGGTGTATTAATTGTTGGAGATGTTATGACCAATATGAATTTATTGACTACAAAAGTTGGCTTACATGAACCGCCAAGTTTATTTACAACAGATCAGGAAACAAATAGAAAATCAATTCAAAAACTGGCTTCTCTAAAACCTAAAATTCTTTGTTTTGGTCATGGACCTGTTTTATTTAATAATGGTCAACTTGAGGAGTTTATTAAAAGAACAAATAAAACAATTAACACGAATTTACAGGTTCTGTAAGTTTTCGTTAAGACAATTCTAATAATTTTACCTTCAGTTAAAAACAATTAAATGAGGATAAAACTACTTACGACAATTTCTTTTTTCACTTATCAGCTTAGCATTTCTCAAACAGAAAAATTACTTCACGGAAAAGTGCTGTCTGGCAATTTTCCTCTTAAAAAAGTAGAGGTTATAAATAAAACAGCCATGACAAGCACAACAACAGATTATTTAGGAGATTTTTCAATTATGGTCAAACCTAAAGATAGTTTGCTGTTTTTTCATAAAGATCACTTTTTTACAAGATTAAAAATAGCTCCGGAAAATATCGACAAAAACAATATTGTTGTGAACATGATTCTAAGACCAGAAGAATTAGACGAAGTTGTAATAACCAATATGAAACTTCGGCCATTTAAAATTTCCCAACATGATATAGACACTATAAAACTCACAAAAGATGCCAAATCTTTGCAAAAATACACTGGCGTTTATAATGGAACAATCCAAAATGGGGTGGACTTTGCCCGACTGGGAACTGGAATTTTAGACCTATTTAAAAACGACAAAAAAGAAGAACTCAAAAAGAAAACAGAGGATAGCAATTTTAAGAAACTTGTAGGAGCATCAATTTCTTCCACTTTTTACACCAAGGATTTAAAATTGCCACCTGAAGAAGTTGAACTATTTCTGGATTTCTGCGATGCTGATCCAAGATCTAAAAACCTTTTAGAAAACAATAATGTATTAACTACAATGGATTTTTTATATGCTAAAAACGAAGAATTTAAAAAGCTGAAATAGATTTTTTCAAATTTTTCCATTTTAAGAAAAATATAATTAAAGCGATCAACAATACGATACTTACTATAGATAAAACTAGTACACTTGTTTCGATCTGATATAAGTAATCCGGATGAACAATATTTTTACTTTCTCGTAAATCTCTTAATTGAGCACCGTAAGTTCCTGCTTTTATGCGATAATAATCAATTCCGCTTTGTGCACTATTAATCATTCTCGCTACTATTAAATCTCCATCGTAACCATAAACTCTCGCAGTTCTGTAAATCTGAAGTGCATTTTCGTTTTCTCCTTTTAATTCAGTAAGATTTGCCAGTTCAAAAAGCAGGATCGAAATAACTTTATCTTTTGGCTCTATAAATGACATTCGCTCATTTACCTGATAATAAATAGATTGAAGTAATTCGTCTATTTGAGTTTTAGACAATTTAGTTTGAGGTTCGCCCTTATTTCCAAAATTCGTATTAATTAAAAACTGACCAGAAATATCTTTTAAATTCTTGATTTTAGCTTCTAATATTTTTAAATGCAGCCATTCAGAACTATTGTGAGATTCAGGATTAATTTCAATAGATTTTTTAATCCAGGTATAGGCCTTTTGATTTTCGCCCATCAATTCATAAAGTGTTCCCAGATTGGATGCTGTAGAATATCGATTAGGTTCCTTTTTTTCGATATTCAAATATAAATTTAAAGCTTCCTGATATTTCCCCAAGACTATTAAAAGATATCCTTTGTCTGATAAATAATCGAGATCATTTGTTTTTTTGTACAAACTATCAAGTTCAGTTATTAATTTTAGGAAAATCCCCAGAAAAAAATTGATGTCCAACAGGAACAAAGCCGTCATAATCTTGATAAGCATAAGCTCCATTTTTAAGAATTTTCGATTCTCCATTCAAACAAGCAAACATTTTAAAGGAAATTAAAACTAAAGCAATAACAAAAACCTTGAATCTATTCATAAAGTAATAAAGTATTGATTAAACCTGGAACAAAGAAAAACCTGAAACTAAAACTCTATTTATTCAACCACCAAATACTAGCATTTAAAACAGCTGCAAAGGCAACCCAGGCCATATAAGGAATTAATAAATAACCCGCAGTTTTATTGATTTTAAAAAACTTCAGATAGGTTTCGTAAATCATAAGCCATAAAAGAGCAATTTCTATTAAAGCCAAAAGAGGATTTTTTAATCCGAAGAAAATATACGACCAGATTGCATTTAAGGTTAGCTGAATCAAAAAGAAAACCAAAGCTTTTTTTACTTCTTCATTTTGTTCCTTTATTTTATCCCAGACTAATCCCGCAGCAACCGCCATAAAAATATAAAGCACTGTCCAAACCGGCATAAAAATCCAATTTGGCGGATTAAAAACGGGCTTTACAATCGTTGGATACCAAGACTCTACACTTGGTCTTGTTACTGTGCTGGCAGAATATCCAACTGCCAGACAAACGATTAAAGCTATTATGATTTTAGTGATCTTGTTCATTTTATCAAATTTTGAATTCAAAAATAGTCAAAAGAAAGCTTTAAACCATATAAGTTATATAAGTTCATTTTAGCAAAGTCTGCTTATAATTTCTTATATAACTTATATGGTGAAATATTTTAAAAACTATCTTTGCCAAAATTTATAATTCATGTTTACAGCAACTGATTTTATTCCAAATCCATATACTTCGACAATCGAAAACGGCAACTTTGAGTGGAGTGCTCCAAGCAATATTGCATTAGTAAAATATTGGGGAAAAAAAGACAATCAAATTCCGGCAAATCCTTCGGTAAGTTTTACTTTGAATAATTGCAAAACGATTACAAAATTAGGTTTTGAAAAACGAAACGCTTCTACTCCGTCCAGTGTAACAGATGGGTTTTCTTTTGATTTACTTTTTGAAGGAAAACCAAAAGAAGATTTCAAACCAAAAATTCAGAAGTTTTTAGAAAGAGTTGAAGTTTATCTGCCGTTTTTAAAAGACTATCATTTTACGATCGATACACAGAATACATTTCCGCATAGTTCCGGAATTGCCTCTTCGGCTTCAGGAATGGCCGCTTTGGCAATGAATTTTATGAGTTTGGAAAGATTGCTAAATCCTGAAATGACTGAGAATTACTTTTATCAAAAAACTTCATTTTTAGCTCGTTTAGGTTCCGGAAGTGCTTGTAGAAGTGTAAAAGGAAATGTTGTAGTTTGGGGAAATCAGGCCAATATTGAAGGAAGTACAGATCTATTTGGAGTTGAATTTCCGTATACAATTCATGAAAATTTTAAAAACTATCAGGATACCATTTTATTAGTCGATAAAGGCGAAAAACAGGTTTCGAGTACCGTTGGGCATGATTTAATGCACAATCATCCTTATGCTGAAAGACGTTTTGCTCAGGCACATGAAAATCTGGATAAACTGATTGCCATTTTTGAAAGTGGAAATTTAGATGAGTTTATCAAAATTGTCGAAAATGAAGCCTTGACTCTACATGCCATGATGATGACATCTATGCCGTATTTTATTTTGATGAAACCAAACACCTTACAGATCATAAATGCCATCTGGAAATTTAGAAACGAAACCCGGATTCCGGTTTGTTTTACGCTGGATGCCGGTGCAAATGTACATGTGCTTTATCCCGAAAACGTTAGCGAAAAAGTATTACAATTTATTCAGGACGAATTAGTTGTATTTTGTCAGAATGGTCAGTACATTTGCGACAAAATTGGAGAGGGTTCAATTGCATTATAATTTTCCGTATCTTTAATTAAAATTTTGATTATGGACATTCAATTAGAAAAACTCGAATTGATAAAAAAATTAGTTAAGACAGAAGATCCATCTATTATAAAATCTATCCCAGAAATCTTTAATAAATAAAAAGAAAGATTGGGATGATTTGACTGAGGAACAAAAAGAGGAAATTCACTTAGGCGAAAAACAAATCGAAAATGGAGAACATTCAGATTTTGAATCTTTTATACAGAAACATATCTGATAAGTGAGAAAAGTTATAATTTCGGATGTTGCTCAATCAAAAATTGAAACTCTTTTAGAATATTTAGAAATAAAATGGCCAGAGAGAATTCGAAAAAAAATTGCAACTAATTGTATCAAGCTGTAAAAATTATTCAGGTTAGTCACGAAGCATTTCATCAATCTGAAAAAAATAAAAGAGTTCATAAATGTGTGATTACAAAACAATCAGCATTGTTTTATAAGTTCAATAATAAACGAATTGAAAAATTGCATTTTTCGACACCAGACAAGACCCAAATAAAATAAAAAAAGACATAAAATAAATCATGAAAGGACCATTATTTTACTCAAAAATATTACTCTTTGGAGAATACGGAATCATCCGCGACTCTAAAGGACTTTCTATTCCTTATAATTTTTACAATGGTGCTTTAAAGAAATCCGAAGAACCTTCGGCAGAAGCTATTGCATCAAACAAGAGCTTAAAAAGCTTTACTTCTTATCTTGAGGTTTTGCAGACTCAACAACCCGAATTGGTTACTTTTGATTTAGCCACTCTGAAAAATGATGTCGAAACCGGAATGTACTTTGATTCCAGTATTCCGCAAGGATATGGTGTTGGAAGCAGCGGTGCGCTTGTTGCAGCTATTTATGATAAATATGCTACAAACAAAATCACGGTTTTAGAAAATTTAACCCGCGAAAAACTATTACAGTTAAAAAATATATTCTCTCAAATGGAAAGCTTTTTTCATGGAAAAAGCTCTGGTTTAGATCCGTTAAACAGCTATTTGAGTATTCCAATTTTAATTAACTCTAAAGACAATATTGAAGCAACGGGAATCCCAACCCAAAGTTTTGACGGAAAAGGCGCTGTCTTTTTGTTAGACTCCGGAATTGTAGGCGAAACTGCTCCAATGGTGAATATTTTTATGGAAAACCTAAAAGACAAAGGTTTTCGAACTATGCTTAAAAATCAATTCGTAAAATACACAGATGCCTGCGTAGAAAATTTTCTGCATGGCGATATGAAGTCTTTGTTTACCAACACTAAAAAGCTTTCTAAAGTTGTTCTAAATAATTTCAAACCCATGATTCCGGAACAATTTCACGGAATCTGGCAACACGGAATTGACACAAACGATTATTACTTAAAACTTTGTGGTTCTGGTGGAGGCGGTTATATTCTTGGTTTTACTGAGGACTTAGAACGCGCAAAAGTTTCTTTAAAAGACTATAAATTAGAAGTCGTTTACCAGTTTTAACTTTCTTAATAGCCGAAGTTATTTGACTACATTTTCATAAGTTTTCATCCTAAAGTTATTTATTATGAAAACATTTTAAAAATAATCAAAGCAACTTTTTTAGGAGGAATTCTGTTTTTAGTACCATTAGTTGTATTACTTATTATTCTGATGAAAGGATATGGCATAATTGAAAAAGTCATATCGCCTGTTTCAAGTCATATACCCAAAGTGCATGTTTTAGGAATCTCGTTTCAGGAATTTACCGGAATAATAATTATAATTCTTGTTTGTTTTATTGCAGGTTTACTGGCCAGAAGCGCAGGTGCAAAAAAACTGATTCAGAAATTAGAAAATGGGATTTCAGATTTTATTCCGGCATATTCATTTATGAAAAACATGAATGAAATTATTATGGGTTTTGAATCTAATCAGGACTTAAAAATTGTTCTCGTCCCTGCAGGTGCCGGCTGGCAATTTGCCTTTTTAATAGAACAGATAGACGAAAACAACTTTACTGTTTTTGTTCCCAATGCGCCAAATCCGTGGAGCGGTTCTGTTTGTTTTGTTGAAAAGAAAGATATAAAAGAAATTGAAATTACGCAAAAACAAGCTTTGACCTGTATAAGAAAACTAGGTTTCGGGTCAAAAGAATTGTTAAAAAACAAACTATAAGCTTTTACAATAAAAAAAACCTTTAACTTCCCCATAAAAATCAATTCCAATTTATAATTTATGTTAAGCAGACAGCACAAACTTTTAGTTATGAAAATTGTTAGTTTGTTCTCTGTGGTACGCGGTTATAATATTCCGATTATTGTTTTGGCACAATATTTATCTGCCATTTTTATTTTAGCTCCTGAAAAAAGAGCACTGGATATTTTACTCGATTTTAATTTGTTTCTGATTGTTTTTGCCTCTGCGATTACTATTGCTTCTGGTTATATTATTAACAATTTTTACGACAGCCAAAAAGATCTCATCAACAGACCTAACAAATCGATGCTGGACAGGCTGGTAAGTCAAAAAACAAAACTTTCGGTTTATTTTACGCTTAATTTTATTGCCGCTTTAATGGCTCTGATTGTTTCCTGGCGTGCTTTTTTATTCTTTTCGGCTTATATTTTTTTAATTTGGTTCTACTCTCATAAAATCAAAAAATATGCAATTGTGGGCAATCTAACAGCTGCTTTTATGGCGGTTATTCCTTTTTTTGCCATTTTATTATATTTCTACAATTCGATTTCGTTTGAAGAAATTGAAAATCACCGAAGTCATTTTGCTGTAATTTCTGCACATGCTATGTTTTTGTTTTTGCTCTTGCTGATTCGTGAAATGATAAAGGATCTGGAGAATCTAAAAGGCGATCTGGCCAATAATTACCAAACTATTCCAATTGTTTACAACGAAAGGGTATCTAAACAAATTGTTACTGTTTTGACATTTTTGACCGTAATTCCGGTTTATATTTTAGTAAATATCTATGATGTAGGCTATATGGACATTTACTTTTATGTTTGTTTTATTGTTTTGCTTTTTTTTCTTTTGTATTTATGGAGATCGAATACTAAAGAACAATTTTTATTACTGCATAATGTTTTAAAATTTCTGATTGTTTCGGGAGTGTTTTGCATTGTTTTGATTAATCCAAGTGTTTTATGGCACGGACGTGAATTGATTTCTAATTACTAAGTTGATTTCTTTTCAATTTTTTGTAAAATGTTTGATCAAAATGTTTAAAAAGAGCCTTATTGTTTGAATCTAGCCCCGATAGAGGCGATATCCTTGTGGAGTTTACGGAACAAGATAAAGCCGAAAGCGGGAATTTTGCTAAAAAAAGCCTATTGTGATGCTCCTTAATCTTTAAAAAACAAGAGCTATTAATCTAAGAACAATCAACTTAAGATTATTTAGCAAGAATAAACTATCTTTGCACAAATTACAGAATTTATGAACAATAAGGAAGGCAATAATAAAAGAGGCGGATCGAGACCAAATAGCTCAAGATCAAACTCTAGCAAGCCAAAACCTCCTATGGCGAAGCGCGCTCAGGGGCCAAAAAAAGTAAAACCTGCTGTTAAAGCGGCTCAGGAAGAAGCGGAGCAAAAAATTAAGAAACAAAATCAGGCACCTAAGAGACAAAAAGCTTCAGACGAAATTCGTTTGAATAAATACATCTCAAATTCTGGTGTTTGTTCGCGTCGTGATGCTGACATATATATTCAGTCTGGAAACGTTAAAGTAAACGGTGTTCCGGTAACTGAAATGGGTTATTTGGTAAAAATTAATGATGTTGTGAATTTTGACGGAGTTAATTTGACGCCGGAGAAAAAAGAATACATTTTATTAAACAAACCTAAGAACTTTACAACTGCTCTTGATGAGGGTCAGGAATATCGTAATGTGCTGGAATTGGTTCGTGGCTCTACAACAGCAAAAATTGCTCCGATTGGAAGAATGGACAAAAACACAACTGGTTTGTTGTTGTTTACTAATGATACTGATATGATTCGTAAGTTTACTTTACCGAGTCAGAAATCTTCTAAAATCTATCAGGTTTCTTTGGATAAAAACCTAAAATTTGAAGATTTGGAAAAGATCAGTAAGGGTTTAGTTCTTGACGGACACCGCGTGTTTATTGAAGAAGTAAGTTATATTGAAAAAGAAGCTAAAAGTGAAGTAGGCCTTAAGTTACGCTCATCAAATGTAAAAGTAGTTCGTGCTATTTTCGAAAGTCTTGATTACGACGTTTTACGTATTGACCGTGTGTCTTTTGCCGGATTGACCAAAAAGAATTTACCAAGAGGTAACTGGCGCTTTTTGACAGATCAAGAAATCATCAATTTGAAAAACGTTTAAGAAACGTCTCAAAATTGATTTAATATAAATCCTGTTTTACTTTTGTAAGATGGGATTTTTTTATTTAGAAGCTGAAAAAGTTATGACCAAAAAGGGTGAATATTGATCTTCCGATGGATTGGTTTTTTTCTTCAACGGTTTCGTAGCATGAGAATCCGAGGATAATTTTGATTCCGGGCGGAATACTATTTAAAATATCTCTTTTTTGATCGTCCAGAAGTAATTTTAGACTCTCCAGGAGTTGAATATTATTTTTAAGATAAGAAAGAACTAATAAGGCTGAAAAGTTAAGAATCTCTCTTGCTGTTTCACTTTTGATTCCGACTTCGTTTGAAATCATTTCAGAAATTCTGCCTTTTTTATTGGTAAAAATTTCTTTGAGTAAACTGTTTCCTTCTAAGCGGTAACAATCATCTACTGATAAAATTCGACCGGATGAAAAATCAACTTCCTGATAAAAAGTCGAATCCTCTTTGACTTGCGAGACGATTCCTTTATAAAAATCAGATTCTTCGGCCCTATTATACAAACCCATTAAAACTGTACCTATCGAAACATCAATTCCCTTTATTAAAAGTGCATCATTTTCAAAATAAAACTTGTTTAACTTTGAAACAACATTAGAAGAAATAAAACGTCTAAGTTCAATTTGTAGGTTTGGGGTCATACTTAAATTGTTTAAAAAAATTATTTAAATCCACTCAAAATAATCGACAAAGTGAGGCTTTTCATCGTTTATCGGGATAAAAATATAAAATATTTTAACATTTCCAAAAAATAAGTTAAAACATCAATTGTAAAATCAACAATTGTTAAGATCCAAAATCTCAAAGAACCAGTAAACATAACACCTTCGTTATCAAAACAAACAAAATATACTACCAAAAAAAAATTAACAATTTTGCATAAAAAATAGAAATATAAGAAAAAGCTTAAATGTGTGTTACACAATTAAAATAAAATTGTTCGATATTCCCATATGATATTCAGAAAAATACCGAAAAAAATAATACAGAATAGAAAATTTATAAAACTTGAAGCCAGAAAACCTAGTACTGATCCTGTTGCCGCTTTTAGTGCTCGCTGATGGTTTTTTGAATCGTAAATTAACTCGCCTACAAAAGCGCCTACAAAGGGCCCAATTATAACGCCAAAAGGTATTGGAGCAATAATACCAACTATTAAGCCAATATTGGTTCCCCAAACTCCATAAGAGCTTCCTCCAAATTTCTTTGTTCCCTTTGCCGGAATAATATAATCCAGAATGGTGATAATTACAGTAATCAAAAGTGTAGTGCCCAAAACCCAATAGTTGTTTTCGACAGCTTTGGTTAAATACAACAATAACAATCCGACCCAACAACTCGCTAATCCGGGTAAAACCGGCAAAAAGCTGCCAAAAATGCCAATAATCATGCAGATAAAACCAACTAATACCAATAATAAATCCATATCTTTTTGTAATTTTGCACCTACAAATACATTAGCAATAAAAGTCAATGCGCAGGTTTTTGCCGTTTATATTATATTTTTTTCTGATTGTTTTGATCGATAGCAATATGCATGCCCAAACCAAAAAAATCCCAATTATTGATCGGTTATTGCAGGACAGCATTTATAAAAGTAACAAGAAAAAAGTATTAAATTTTTCTATGAAAGATTTTGATGCGCTTTTCTTTGATTTTTTTAATCGTAAAAATGATCCAAATATTGTTCTGACTAAAATAGAGTTTTACAACTATACGGTTCAGATTGCTGCTTTTTCAGACAGGCTGGCAACTTTATATCCTGACCAGAAGCAAGTTGCAGCTCAAAATAAAGAAACATGGCTTTCAGAAAGCTACAAAGATTATTTACAATACAAAGCATCTCAAAAAAAATAATCGTATTTTTATACCATAATTAGTTTATTCAATTCAACATCAAAATCTTGAAGCAGTTTTTCCTCTTTTTAATTCTTTTATCTTTCAACTCTTGTCAATATTTTGAGAAGCAGGTTCCGTCTGAAAAAGAGTTACTTCAAAAAGAATTAAAATCGATCAATTGGAAAGAAGTCGATGAATATCCCTCTGTAGCAAATTGTGAAAAAATCGCAGACAAAAAACAGCGTCAGCAATGTTTTTTTCAGGTAATGTCGCAATTAATTCAGGAAAAATTAGACATTGACACACTTTCGATCTTATATCCGGAACTTGATACCATCGAAGTAAAAGTGACCGTTTTTCCTAATGCAACCATGAAATTCGAACCGCAATTTCCTAAAGATTCTGTGGCTTATGATACGATCAAAATCGATAGTATTTTGCATGCCCGACTGGTTGATTTTCCTAAAATAAATCCGGCTCTTAAACGCGGACTTCCGGTAAAAACCCAGTTTATTTTACCCGTAATTCTTAAAGCAAAAGGCAAAGAATAGATGTTATTATTCTGAGCAAAATCAGATAATAAGAAGCTATTTCCTGCTATCCGCTTGTATCTTTTCCTTGCTAAAGAAGCAAGAAAAAGGATACCGCTTCTATCAGGGCTAGGGCTTTCGTTTTCATAAAAAAACCTTTTTAAAACTAGTTAAAATTTATTTCCCAAACCTTCTATCCTTCCATTCATAAGAACCAAACAAACTATACAAAGCTACCGTTGTACTAAAAAAAGGATACAATAAACTACTTAAAAACAAGCTTCTTATGTTGCTTTTTGTCAGGAATTCATTTGTTATAAAAAGCAAACCACAATCAATAGCAAATTTAAGAACAATAAAGAAAACCAAAAGCTGCCAATTCAAAAGTGCAAAACCAAAAAAGAAAAGTCCAATTATAAAATTCAGGTTTCCAAAGAAAACGATCAATCCTAGCGCCTTTCCAAAATTACTTTGATAAGAGCTTGTTTTAGCAGCCCAGCGTACCCTTTGATGAAATAATGATTTCCAGTTTTGAGTTGGTTTTGTGGTAACAATTGCTTCTTTTGCTTTTAAGTAATGTACTTTGTCCTGAAATAAATTTGCTGCTTTTTGCAATAAAAAAACATCATCTCCACTCGCAATTTTATCATTTCCCTCAAATCCGTGCAAAGTTTCAAATAATGTTTTTCTGTACGCAAAATTGGCACCATTACACATAAAAGCCTTTTGGAGTCCAAAACTCCCTATCGTTGCTCCTTGCAAACTCGTTAAATCTAATTGTTGAAAATCATGCAAAAACACATCCTCACATTGATACGTAACTGCTCCCGCAAGCATTGAAACATTATTTTGCTGAATGTAATTATCAAATGTTAACAGCCAGTTTTCAGGCACCAGACAATCAGCATCTGTAGTAATTACCCAACTGGTTTTTACCTGTTTCATTGCTGTCGAAATAGCATCTTTTTTGGGAGAATTTGAAACCCTGACAGCATCAATAACCGAAACCTGAAATTTGAAGCCCGAAACAAAAATTCTTTCATGCGAATTATCATCCACCAAAATCACTTCAAACAAATCATCTGGATAATTGAGTTTTGAAAAGCTCTGTAAAAGGTTTGGTAAATTATCGATTTCATTCCTAAACGGAACTATAATAGTAAAACTCGTTTTAGGTTTTAGATTTGCATCCTCAAAGGTTTTTATTTTAGTAAAACCATAAATAAGTACTATTATAGTAATGATATAGATACCTAATATGGCAAACAAAACCCAAATCATTCTGTAGTTCTGGTTTTAAAATTCAATACAAAATAGGCTCCAATGATTACCGGCAGAACCACATTTAAAAACCACATCAAAGTACTGATAAAAACAACAATCCATTCGTTTACACCTAAAATTCCAAAGAAATAAATCGCAACACTTCCTTTTACTGCAAAATCTAAAAACTGAAAAGTAGGCAATGATGAAGCCAAAAAGTAAACAACAGCAATTGTAGCAATCAGCGTGAAGTAAGGTAAATCGACATCAAAAGCCAAAAACAAAAAGTAATACTGATGTGAGAAAACCAAATACCTTAAAACTCCTAAAACAATATTTTTTCGGTGAACGGGTTTTGGAATTTCATTAATCTTATGAATCAGTTTTTCAATCGAATATCCTTTGATTTTTATTTTTTTCAACGAAAACAGAACCACCAAAAGCAATACAAAAATGCCAAATAAAACAGCAACGGTTTTGGCTGTGATGATCTCATATTTGGCATTAAAATACAACAAGCCAAAAATTCCAAAAATCACCGTTAAAATCATCTGGATTCCGTTGCAGATCAAGTTCAGGAAAACTACTTTTTTAGCTTCAGCTTTTGGGTAATACAACGCTTTTCCGGCATACTCTCCTACTCCGTTTGGCGTAAAAATTCCAGCAGTTAAAGCCGCAAGAACTTGCTTTGTTGCTTCTCCCAAAGAAATCTCCCCAATTACGCTTCCGAGATTTTGCCACTTTAAAATCTCGAAATAGCGATTGAGAACACTCAAAAGCAATATAAAACCAATTCCTAAAACCGACTGATTTTTACGAAACAAAATGATAAACTTTTGCCAGTCGAGTTTATCATTATGCGCTAACTGAGTATAAATAAAATAAAATGCACCGCCAACAATTAAAAGTTTGACCAGAAGAACAAGGAATTGCTTAGCTTTGTGTGGAATTGAAATCATGCCGCAAAAGTAATCAATTTGAAAATGCGGCAATTTGAAAATTAGAAAATGAGTCAATTTTCTATACCTGAAACCTGAAACAAAAATCACTTGACAAAAGAACGCATCATATTAGGTATTGACCCCGGAACTACCATCATGGGTTTTGGATTGATTAGAGTCATCAATAAAAAAATGGAATTTCTGCAACTAAACGAGTTACAACTTTCTAAATACGACAATCATTACCAAAAACTAAAAATCATTTTTGAGCGTACTATTGAGTTAATCGAAACGCACAATCCGGACGAAATAGCAATTGAAGCACCTTTCTTTGGCAAAAACGTTCAATCGATGCTAAAACTTGGTCGCGCACAAGGTGTTGCAATGGCCGCAGGACTCTCAAGAGATATCCCGATTACTGAATACGAACCCAAAAAAATAAAAATGGCCATTACCGGAAACGGAAATGCCAGTAAAGAACAAGTGGCAAAAATGCTACAGCAGCTTTTAGGCTTAAAAGAATTACCCAAAAACCTCGACTCAACAGATGGTTTGGCAGCTGCTGTTTGTCATTTCTTTAATTCAGGAAAAATCGTTGCCGGAAAAAGTTATTCAGGTTGGGATGCTTTTGTAAAACAAAATGAAGAACGGGTAAAAAAATAGACCTGAATACTGAACACTAAAAAAATGAGCGGCATCTACATTCACATACCATTCTGCAAACAGGCTTGCCACTATTGCGATTTTCATTTTTCGACTTCGATGAAAAAGAAAGACGAAATGGTTTTGGCTTTGGCTAAAGAAATTGGTATGCGTAAAAATGAAAATGACGACGAAATCGAAACCATTTATTTTGGTGGTGGAACTCCTTCTGTATTGTCAAACGAAGAAATCAACTTTTTAATTTCTGAAATTTATAAAAATTATAATGTTGTCGAAAACCCCGAAATTACGCTTGAAGCTAATCCGGATGATTTATCTGCAGAACGAATTTTAGAATTATCAAAAAGCCCAATAAACCGTTTAAGCATCGGAATTCAGTCTTTTTATGAAGAAGATTTGAAGATGATGAATCGCGCTCATAATTCGGCGGAAGCCATAAAATGTTTGCAAGAAGCAACTAAATACTTTGATAATATTTCTTTGGATTTGATTTACGGAATTCCGGGATTAACAGATGAAATGTGGAAGCAAAATATTGAAACGGCGTTGTCATTTGGCATTCCGCATATTTCGAGTTATGCTTTGACAGTTGAACCCAAAACGGCTTTACGAAAACTAATTGATACCGGAAAAATTGCCGAGCCACAAGACGAAGTAGCTTCAAATCATTTTATGATTTTAGTAGAAACACTTCAGAAAAATGGTTTTATTCATTACGAATTATCCAATTTCGGAAAAGAAGGTTATTTCTCAAAAAATAATTCGGCGTATTGGTTGGGTAAAAAATATATTGGAATTGGTCCTTCGGCACATAGTTATGATGGCGAAAAAAGAGGCTGGAATGTGTCTAATAATTCACTTTATATAAAATCAATTCAAAATGATGAACTTCCACTTGAGACTGAAATTCTAACAATTTCTGATCGTTATAACGAATACATTATGACAGGATTGAGAACAATTTGGGGCGTTTCATTAGAACGAATTGAAACTGAATTTGGTTTGGAATATCTGACTTATCTCAAAAAACAAAGTCAGAAATTCTTGAATGATGATTTACTTTCAATTGAAAATAACATTCTAAAACCAACCGCAAAAGGAAAATTTCTAACAGATGGAATAGCTTCAGATTTATTTTATCTAAATGCGGAGTAAAAAGTTTAACCGCAATGTTCGCTAAGGTTTACGCAAAGGACACAATTTCGCTATTTCTTGCAAGAATAAGATTACTTTGTGTGTTTTTAAATATTACATTTGAGTTTAATATTTATAATTAAAACTCATGTCAAAAAATGAATTATCAAGAATTGTATTTAATTGTGCTTTAAAAGTTCATCAAACCTTAGGTCCCGGGCTTTTGGAAAGTGCTTATGAAGAATGTCTATTTTATGAATTAAAAAATGCTGGTTTAGAAATTGAAAAACAAAAATCTTTACCTTTAATTTACGAAACAGTAAAACTAGATTTTGGTTATCGACTGGATATAATCATTGAAAATAAATTAATTTTGGAAATAAAATCTGTTGATACTTTAAATGAAGTTCATTTTGCTCAACTATTGACTTACTTAAAATTAACAAATTGCAAATTAGGTTTATTAATAAATTTCAATGTTTCTTTAATAAAAAACGGAATTAAAAGAGTAGCAAACAATCTTTAATAAAATCCTAGCGTCCTTTGCGTAAATCTTAGCAAACCTTGCGGTTAAATCAACATGATAGCACAAATCAACAACTTCAAAATCGATTTATCAAAACCTATTGATATTTCAATTCCATTAACAAATACAAACGAAAATCCGATTGCTTGGTATATTGAAAAACCAGTTATTGAACCTGTTGTTTTTGGAGATTGGATCGGGAAAGTTTCTGAAGGAAAATCTTCGACCAATTTCAATAATATTTTCTTCAATCCGCATGGACACGGAACTCATACCGAATGTTTGGGACATATTACCAATGATTTTTACAGCATCAATCAATGTTTAAAACAGTTTTTCTTCTTTGCAAAACTGATTACGGTTGAACCTGAAAAGATTGGTGATGATTTGGTGATTACGAAAGAAAACATTTCGGCTTCGTTCAGCAAGACAGAAGCTTTAATCATTAGAACGCTTCCCAACTCAAAAGACAAAAAGTCAAGAAAATACTCGAATACAAATCCTCCTTATTTGTCTGAGGAAGCTGCGATTTTCATCCGCGAAAGCGAAATTCAGCATTTATTGATTGATTTGCCAAGTGTAGACAAAGAACATGACGAAGGTAAATTATTGGCTCATAAAGCATTTTGGAATGTAAAAGACACGCTTCATTTAAATGCTGATGCCAGATTAAATGCCACAATTACCGAAATGATTTATGTACCCAACGAAATTGAAGATGGAAATTATATACTAAATATTCAAATCGCTTCGTTTGAAAATGATGCCAGTCCAAGCAAACCTCTATTATATAAAATTTAAAGTTCGCAACAACACAGGCAATTTCAAAAATTATGACCAATTTTTATATGCTTTCGGAAAAAATAATTCGCAATAATTCGTGAAATTCGTGACAAAAAAACTAACAAATTATGATAACCGTATCAACAGATAAAACCAAACTTGACGTTCCGTTTATACAAAACTTTTTAAAAGATATATATTGGGCTGCGGGACGAACTCTTGAAGAAGTACAAACTACAATTGAAGCTTCGGTTTGTTTTGGAATTTACCTCAATGACAAACAAATTGGCTTTGCAAGAGTTATTACAGATTATGTTGTTTTTGGATACGTTATGGATGTTTTTATTACCGAAGAACATCGCGGAAAAGGATATTCGTCTATTTTAATTGAAACTATGATGAAGGAGCCAATTCTGAAAGACATCAAAATATGGAGACTGGCTACATCTGATGCTCACTTTTTGTATAAAAAATTTGGTTTTACTGCTTTGGAACATCCGGAAAAAATGATGGAAAAGAAAATATGAAAACAATTATCAAACTCGAAGAACTAGCCCTATTCATTCTGGGAATCTTTTTATTCAACCGTTTAAATTTTGACTGGTGGTGGTTTCTAATTTTAATTTTAGCACCTGATTTGTCTATGCTGGGTTATATATTTGGAAACAAAAGTGGTGCATTTTTTTACAATATATTTCATCACAAAGGAATTGCACTTTTAGTTTATGCTTTAGGATGTTATTTGAGTCTTGAAACTATACAATTAGCCGGAATTATTTTATTTTCACATTCAGCAATGGATCGGATTTTTGGTTATGGTTTAAAATATGAAAAGGGATTTAAATACACTCATTTAGGTGAAATTGGTAAATAAAAAATAATATGAACTTAGAAACGTATTACGAATATTGTCTTTCAAAAAAAGGCGTTAGCGAGCATTTCCCTTTTGATGAAGATACTTTGGTTTTTAAAGTGGGCGGGAAAATGTTTGCTTTATCATCCTTGTCCCAATGGGAAAAAAACGAGCCCTCTGTCAATTTAAAGTGTGATCCTGAAAGGGCTCAGGAATTACGTGCCGAATATGATGAGATAAAACCGGGATTTCATATGAGTAAAGTACATTGGAATACGATCGACTTAAACGGTGCTTTATCGAATACACTAATCAAAGAATTAATCGATCATTCGTATGACTTGGTTTTCAAAAGTTTGACCAAGAAAATTCAAAATGAAATTATTGAATTAGAAAATTAGGCATTACATTTGCATCATAAGAAAAAAACTTAGCAACTTAGTTACTAGATAACTTAGCAACTTATACAACCATGAAAGAACAATTTAAAAAATTTCTGAACGAAGAACAAGATCCAAAAGCGATTGAAAAAATCACTTCGAAACTCAATGATTTATTGATGAAAAACGAAGAAATTGGCTATATCGCAGTTCAAAAAAAACCGGCAATTACTGTTTTTCCAGATAGCATAATCTTAACCAACAAACGTATTATCATTTGCAAACCTAAAAACTTAGGCCTTTCAATGGATTTTACAGATTACACTTGGGATGATATTACAAGCACTTTTGTAAAAGAGAATATTTTAGGTTCTGAATTTTCATTTGGCACTACGACAGACCTGACTATTTCTATAGATTATATTCCGAAAACTCAGGCTAGAAAAATTTACACTTATGCAAAAGAGCAATTAGATTTAATAAAAAATCCAGTTGTTGCTGAAACACCAATCGTAGAAACAGCACAAGCTGTTGAAGAAGAAGATGATCTTGATGATGTAGAAGAAGTTGAAACTGAAGAAGTAACGAATTATGCAGAAATTTTGCCTGCAACAACTCCTTACGAAACTTTTGAACCAATTCTGCAACAAGCTCCGACTTCAACAGGAGATCGTAAATTAAGTGAATTATCTAAAGAAGAACTTTTTGATAAATTACAGAATTACAAAAAATTGCTTGACAACGGATTAATCATGCAAGGTGAATATGATACGTTCAAAAAAGAAATATTGAGCTATATGTAATTTAGTCTGAAAGTCTAAAGTCATAAAGTTTTAAAGTAAAAAAGCCAGAATAGAATTTTCTATTTCTGGCTTTCTTTTTATATAAAGTAAATTACTTTCAGACTTTAGGACTTAAAGAGTTGCTTTCTGTTTTTCTACAAAACTATTAGATTGCAATTCCAATAACTCCTTTGCATTTTTGCGTTGCAAATCGTACAGGTTTTTATCTTCCGCAATGTCTGCATAAACCTTATCGTGCATTTCGGCACTTGTTTTGACTAATAAATCACGCTGATATTTATTTTGTGCTAAAGTCGCTTTCATCGCAGTTTCGGCCTCTTCCTGTTTAAAGTCAAACTCGCCTTTTGGAGCTAATAGTTTGGCTATAATTGGAGAAGTTTCAATGGCCAGAAACAATAACATTATAAAAAATGATGGCAGCCAGGGTAGTTTATTCAATGCATTAATACGAGCCATTAAACCGTCAAAACCTTCAATGATAGGCTGCGTTTGCGATACTTTTTTATCTAAATCGGCTTGTAGTTGATTGCCTGCTTTTTCTTTTTCTGCAATCTTAGCTTCATTTGTCGTTTTTAAAGTTTCAAATTCTTTTAAAGCTGCATCGTGTTTTTCTCGTTTCTCTTTATAAACAGGACCTTTTCCAAGTTTTTTAGTTCCCGAAGTTCCTTCGGCTTCGGTGATATAAGTCGAATAAAGTGCGTTTACTTCTTTTTCTTTTTTAAGGATATCTGCTTTTAAAGCTGCAATCTCTGTTTTATTTTTATCCAAATCTGATTTGAAATAATTGCCAACTTGTTTTTTATTGGCTAATTCCATTTCATTTTTTTCTTTCAATAAAACCGTATTAATTTCTTTTTCGAAAATTTTAATCTCTAATGGCTTAGAAATCACAATGGCAATAATAATCGCCAGTATAATTCGGGGAGTCGCCTGTAAAAATTCATCCATAAAACGATCTCTTTTTTTGATCGTAGAAACGATAAATCGGTCTAAATTAAAGATCAGCAAACTCCATACAAAACCAAAGATTAAGGCGGGATAAATAGAATCGAAAACGGTAAAAAGGGCATAAGCACTAGCCAGGAAAGCCATAACGGCGGTAAAAAAAACAGTGGCGCCAATACCAACATATTTGGTTTGTTCGCCTTCTGAACAGCCTTCGAGTACATCTCGGTCGGCTCCAGAACATAGGATGAAAAATTGCTTTAACATGATTGATGATTTTTGATTGATGATTACTTCGTCAGTTCGCCCTTCGGGCTCGTGTGATAGCGCAAATTTAACGCCAAAAATTTAATTTTGAGGTAAATAGTTGATTTGTTTTGACTTGCGCTCATAAAAATTCCCTTTTTATTAAATGTTATTTTAACATTAATCTATTTTTAATCTCGAAGGGAATCATAACACTATGTTAATTTTTTCCAACTCCTTAAATAACATTAAGGTTCTAGTTTAGCAATAAATCAAACTAAAACACAATGAAAAAAATTTATTTAGTAGTAACATTTATGCTATTAGCTTTTTCTGGTTATGCCCAAAAAGCGATAATCTCAGGAAAAGTATTAGATATTGACGACAAACTTCCTTTGCCGGGAGCGATGATTCAAATTGTAGGCGAAAACAAATACACTGTATCAGATTATAACGGTCGTTTTGAATTACTTAACATAAATATTGGAACCTACAAAGTAGAAGTAAAATATATAGGATATACTGCCATAACTCAGGAAATAACTGTGGAACAAAACAAAAATAATGTGCTTGATTTTGCTCTTAAAACTTCAGGAACCGAGTTAAATGAGGTTGTAGTTGGTGATATTTTAAAAGGTCAGGCCAAAGCTTTAAACCAGCAAAAAAACAGTAAAAACATTGGTAACATAATCTCATCTGATCAAATGGGACGTTTTCCTGATGCTAACGTTGGAGATGCCTTAAAGCGCGTTCCGGGTATTACCATGCAAAACGATCAGGGTGAAGCCCGAAATATTATTATTAGAGGTTTAGCCCCATCATTAAACTCAGTAACTTTAAATGGTGACAGAATTCCGTCGGCTGAAGGGGATAACAGAAACGTACAAATGGATCTAATTCCGTCTGATATGATTTCTACCATCGAAGTCAACAAAACCCTAACTTCTGACATGGATGCTGATGCAATTGGAGGTTCTGTAAATTTAGTTACCAGAGCAACTCCAAATGGCGAAAGAATCTCAGCAACTCTTGCTGGTGGTTATATGCCCATTCGCGAACATGCAACCTACACTGCCGGTTTAGTATACGGAAATCGTTTTTTAGACAATAAATTAGGCGCCGTTGTTAGTGGTTCTTACAACAATGTAAATTACGGATCTGATAATATCGAAAACGAATGGGTAAAAGATAAATTCGGGAATGAATATCTACAGGCTTCAGAAATTAGAAAATATGATGTACAGCGTATTCGTCGCAGTGGATCTATAGCTCTTGATTATAAATTTGATGAAAACAATACCATTTTCGCCAATGCTATTTACAACTGGAGAGATGACAGAGAAAACCGCTTTAGAACGACTTATGATGATATTGAACCTATTTATAACGGACAACAAATTACAGGTTTTGAAGGTCGTGTAAAACGCCAGACAAAAGGCGGTATTGATAATGATCGTAACAAAAACAGACGATTAGAAGATCAGCGAGTTCAGAACTATTCGATTCGCGGAGAACATTTAATCAACTCTAAACTGGATCTAGACTGGTCTGCCAACTATGCAAAAGCAAGAGAATATCGTCCGCGAGAACGTTATATCGAATACCGTCAAAAAGGTTTGGATATTGCTCAGGATTTATCAGATATCAGATTTCCGTTAATCACAACAACAGGAGAAGCTTTAAACAAATTTAAATTTCAAACTGTTACTGAAAATACAGACGAAACCAGCGAAAGTGAATTTGGAGCCAAAGTAAATATTCGTTTTCCTTTTACTATTATTCCTTCTGAAAAAGGAAGATTGAGAACAGGACTTAGACTTCGATTGAAAGAAAAAGAAAGAGATAATAATTTCTATGCTTACGAACCAATTAATAATGACATGGCTTTATTGTCGCAAATTCCGAACAGTTATTACGACGGGCAAAACTTTAATCCGGGAAGCAAATATGTTCCGGGAAGCTTTGCATCTGCCAATTTTCTGGGGAGTTTGGATTTAAACAATGCTGCTTTATTCAACAAATCAGCAGATCCTGCAGAGTTTTTAGCAGTAAATTATAATGCCAAAGAAAGTATTTATGCCGCTTATATAAGATGGGATCAGGATTTTAATGACAAATTATCTATGGTTTTAGGATTTCGAGTTGAAAACACTCATATTGATTATACCGGAAACCGTGTTTTGGACGAAGAAGAACTGGAGAGTCAAATTAACACCAAAAACTCCTACACTAACTTACTGCCAAGTATTTCTTTTCAATATAATGCCACTAAAGATTTAGTTTTAAGAGCAGCAGCTACAACGGCTTTAGCAAGACCTAATTATTATGCTTTGGCTCCTTATGTAAACAATATTGCAGCTGATAAAGAAATTACAGCCGGAAATCCGGATCTGGATGCAACCTATTCATACAATTATGATTTTATGGCCGAAAATTATTTTAAATCAGTTGGTTTAATTTCCGGAGGTGTTTTCTACAAAAAATTAGATAATTTCATTTACAATTACAGCGACAACCAATATACTGCTGCAAAATTTGCGGCTGATTTTCCAAATCAGTCAAATCCAATTCCGGCGGGAGAAAACTGGTCTTTTTTACAATCAAGAAACGGAGATACAGTTGATGTTTACGGGTTTGAAGTGGCCTTTCAACGTCAGTTAGATTTTCTTCCGGGTAAATTTTTAAAAGGATTTGGTATTTATTTAAATTACACTTATACAAAATCAAAAGCTAAGGGAATTGCTGACGAAGACGGAAACGAGAGAAATAATATTAGTCTTCCAGGAACAACTCCCCACATGTTTAACGGATCATTATCCTGGGAAAACAAACGTTTTTCTGCCAGAGTTTCAACCAATTTCACTTCAGATTATTTAGATGAATTGGGTTCAGAATCTTACAAAGACAGTTATTACGACAAACAGTTTTTCTTAGATGCCAATGCTTCTTTCAAGATTACACCAAAACTTCGTCTTTTTGCCGAAGCTAATAACTTAACAAATCAGCCTTTACGTTACTATCAGGGAGTTGCAGCACATACCAAACAAGCAGAATATTATCAGGCCCGATATAATTTTGGTTTGAAACTTGACTTGTAATAATTCATTTATAAAATACCTAAATTAGGCAGAGCTTAACGGTTCTGTCTAATTTTATTCAAATTAACATCCTAATGAAAAATAAATCTATAATCGCTTTTTTACTTTTTAGCACTTTACTTATAGCTTGTAAAGACGATAAACTAGCCCACATTGCAGCAAATGCCGTAAAACCAACTGTAGTTACTCAAGCTTTACCTCACGATACAGATGATCCTTCGATTTGGATTCATCCCACAGACACATCTAAAAGTATTATTGTAGGAACTGATAAAGATACCGATGGCGCTTTGTACGCATTTGACTTAAAAGGAAAAATCATTGCCAAATCAGAGGTTTTAAAACGCCCAAACAATGTTGATATCGCTTACGGTTTTGTTCTCAACAGAAAAAAAGTAGACATTGCCGTAACTACAGAACGTGAATCGAACAAAATAAGAATCTTTAGTTTACCGGATTTAAAAGCAATTGACAACGGCGGAATTTCTGTTTTTGATAGTGAAGAATTGCGGGACCCTATGGGAATTGCATTGTATACACGAAAAAGCGATGGCAGAATATTTGCTATTGTAGGTAGAAAATCAGGACCTTCCGGAAGTTATTTATGGCAATATGAACTTTTCGGAAATGGAAAATTCGCTACAGCAAAAGTAGTTCGGAAATTTGGTGCTTATAGCGGAAAGAAAGAAATCGAAGCCATTGCAGTTGATAACGAATTGGGAACTGTTTTATATTGCGATGAACAATTTGGAATTAGAAAATACAAAGCCGATCCTGCTTTAAATGACAATAAGGAACTGGCAATTTTTGGAAAAACAGGCTTTAAAGGCGATAACGAAGGAATTGCGATTTACAAGAAAACAGATTCAACCGGATACATTTTGGTTTCGAACCAACAAGCCAATACTTTTATGGTATATCCAAGAGAAGGCGAAAAAGGCAATCCAAACGATTATCCATTATTAGTAGAAATCCCAGCATCAGCTATCGAATGTGATGGCGCTGATGCAACCAGTATAAATTTAGGAGGAAATTTTAAAAACGGACTTTTTGTAGCCATGAGCAACGGAATGACTTTTCATTATTATGCTTGGGATTTGATCCAGAAGCGTATCGACGAAAGGAAGAAATAGTTTTTTGTTTCAAGTTTGAACTGCGAAAAACCCTTCATATCTTCAATTTTATCAGACTGAGCGAAGTCGAAACCTATGCAAAGATCTTCGCCTTCGTTTTTTGACGTTTTGAAAAGGTTATTTAGTTTGTGGTCTATCAGTGTGGGGCTTCGACTCCGCCCAGCCTGACAAACTAAACCTGAAACTTCAAACCTGAAATAAAAAAAAGCTGTTCACAACGAACAGCTTTTTTTAATTTGAATTAGTAATCTTCCTTATTCTGTAATCGGTGCTCCGGCTAAGATTTCAGCGTTTGCAAATTCTTCAAATTTGGCAAAATTAGCTTTAAATTTCTGAGCCAATTCAACCGCTTTTTTATCGTATAACTCAGGATCTTCCCAAGTATTTCTCGGATTCAAAATTTCATTTGGAACATTTGGGCAAGATTGTGGTTTTGCAATTCCAAATACTTTGTGATTTTTATATTCTACATTGTCCAGTTCTCCTTTTAATGCAGCAGTAATCATGGCGCGGGTATATTTCAATTTCATACGGCTTCCTGTTCCGTACGGTCCACCAGTCCATCCTGTATTGATTAGCCAGACTTTTACATCGGCATCTTTCATTTTTTTGCTCAACATTTCAGCATACCGAGTTGGGTGCAACGGCATAAATGGCGCACCAAAACAAGCCGAAAAGTTAGGTTGTGGTTCTGTTACTCCGGCTTCTGTACCTGCTACTTTTGCTGTATATCCTGAGATAAAGTGGTAAGCTGCCTGCCCCGGAGTTAATCTTGATATTGGAGGCAGGATTCCGAAAGAATCTGCCGTTAAGAAAAATATATTTTTAGGATTATGTCCAATAGATCCTGGCTGAATATTATCAATATGTGTTATTGGGTAACTCACACGTGTGTTTTGTGTAATAGAAACATCGTCATAATCAACTTCATTTGTTCCCGGTTTGAAAACCACATTCTCTAAAAGAGCCCCTTTTTTAATTGCTCTAAAAATATCTGGTTCGTTCTCTTCGGTTAAATTGATCACTTTTGCATAACAACCGCCTTCAAAGTTAAAAACAGTGTTTTCTGCCGTCCAGCCATGTTCATCATCTCCAATTAATTTACGTTCCGGATCTGCTGATAAAGTTGTTTTTCCTGTTCCTGATAATCCAAAGAAAATAGCTGTATCTCCCCCTTCACCAACATTGGCACTGCAATGCATTGGTAACGTATTTTTGAAAACCGGTAAAATGAAATTTAAAGCAGAGAAAATTCCTTTTTTCATTTCTCCTGTATATCCTGTTCCGCCAATTAGTGCGATTTTCTTAGTAAAATCTAAAATAGCAAAATTAGACTGACGTGTTCCGTCTATAGCAGGATCTGCCATAAAGCTCGGAGCGCAGATTACAGTCCATTCCGGAGTAAAGTTTGCCAATTCTGATTCTTCCGGTCTCAAGAACATATTGTAGCAAAACAAGTTTGACCACGCCGTTTCTGTAACCACACGAACGTTCAATCTGTAATTTGGGTCAGAACAAACATAAGAGTCACGAACAAAGACCTCTTTATTAGATAAAAACTGAGTAACTTTATTATATAATTTTTCAAAAGCTTCAGGAGAAAAAGGAATATTTACATTTCCCCACCAAACCTGATCTTCGGTAATACTGTCTCTTACAATAAAACGATCTTGTGGAGAACGTCCTGTAAATTCGCCCGTATTAATTGCCAATGCGCCTGTAGAGTTCTCAACACCTTGGCCTGATTGCAAAGTAACCGCATGCAATTCATCAGCAGATAATTGGTAGCGAACTTTTGCATTTTCAATTCCTAATTCATTAAGCGAAATCGATTGCGTGAAAACTGTGTGACTGTCCATAAATTTTAAGTTGTGTTGATGTTTAATACAAAGCAAAATTATAGAATTTATTGTTAATCCATTAAAAATATTTTAATTTCACTTTTATTTATACAAATTAAGTAAAATTTAACCTTTAAAATTAACAAAATAAAAAAATAACTGCCTCTTAATTATTTTACTATAATCCACTAAATGAATTTGTTATATAATTTACGTATTAAAGTAAAAAACAAAATAAATTCACATAAATAAGATTATATGTTATTTATGAGACAAAATTAAAGATTAATTTTTAGATAGAATTTTTTATTCGGGATTTTATGATTTTCTCTTCAAAATCGTAACAAATAAAGCTGCCCAGGCAATAATTAATAAAAAACCACCCAAAGGTGTTGCGAATACGATAATTTTGAAATCGAAAACTGTAAGACTTTTTGTAGCTAATAAATAGATAGATCCGCTAAAAAGAACTATACCAACAACAACTAAACTGTAGATTGTTTTTAAGGTTTTTTCGGCTATGTCTTTTCGTGTAGAAAGAAAAAGTAAAAACAAGGCATGATACATTTGATAACGCACGCCAACTTCAAAAGTATTTAACTCTTCTACAGATAAATATTTTTTCAGTAAATGCGCACCAAAAGCACCCAAAATAATAGCTAACATTCCCATAAAAGCTCCTGCTAAAACAAATTTTCTTTTCATAGTTTCTATACTTTCAAATTTTACACAAAAATACTTCAAACCGAATTAAAAAGCTTTTTGTTTTCAAAAATATTTCCGCAAAAGGATATCTGTTACATTTTAGCTTCAAAATAAAAAATAGTGCATTTTTTATAAATTAAAATTGTTATATATTTAACAATTTAATATATTTGTGTTATATATTTAAAACATGAGAAGCATTTTAATAATAGGAGCAGGCAGATCTGCATCGTCATTAATACGTTATTTACTATCAAAATCGGAGAGTGAAAATCTACATCTTATCGTAGCAGATTTATCTTTGGTTCTAGCCGAAAAAAAGACGCAAAAACATCCCAATGCAACTCCAATTGCTTTAAATATTTTTGATACCGAAGAAAGAAAAACAGCAATCTCAAAAGCTTCAATCGTGATCTCGATGCTGCCGGCACATTTACATATCGAAATTGCCAAAGATTGTCTGGAGTTTAAAAAACACCTTGTTACAGCTTCATATATAAGTGATGCAATGCAGGCTCTGGACGAAGAAGCGAAGAAAAACAACTTAATTTTCATGAACGAGATTGGTCTTGATCCCGGAATCGACCATATGAGCGCCATGAAAGTTATTGATGAAATCAGGGCAAAAGGCGGCAATATGCTTCTTTTTGAATCTTTTTGCGGCGGATTAGTCGCTCCGGAATGCGACAATAACCTGTGGAATTATAAATTTACCTGGGCGCCGAGAAATGTAGTTTTGGCAGGACAAGGCGGAGCAGCAAAGTTTATTCAGGAAGGTACTTATAAATATATTCCTTACGGGACCGTATTTCGCAGAACAGAGTTTCTGGAAGTTGAAGGTTACGGAAAATTCGAAGCGTATTCTAACAGGGATTCTCTTAAATACAGATCGATTTATGGTTTGGATGATATCCTGACTTTGTATCGCGGAACGATTAGAAGAGTTGGTTACTCAAAAGCCTGGAACATGTTTGTTCAACTTGGGATGACTGATGATAGCTATATCATGGAAGACTCAGAAAACATGAGTTACCGCCAGTTTGTAAATTCGTTTTTACCATATCATCCAACAGATTCTGTAGAAATCAAAACAAGGCTGATTTTAAAAATCGATCAGGATGATATTATGTGGGACAAGCTTTTAGAGTTAGACTTATTTAATCCTAACAAGAAAGTAAATTTACCAAATGCCACTCCTGCTCAGATATTAGAAAAAATATTATCTGACAGCTGGACTTTAGAACCTGATGATAAAGATATGATTGTGATGTATAACAAATTTGGATATGAACTGAATGGCAAAAAACAGCAAATCGATTCAAAAATGGTTTGTATTGGCGAAGATCAGACTTATACTGCAATGGCGAAAACGGTTGGATTACCGGTTGCAATGGCAACATTACTGATTTTAAACGGAAAAATTACAACTCCGGGTGTACAACTTCCGATAAGAAAAGAAGTTTATCTACCCATTTTAAAGGAGTTAGAAGAATACGGGGTGATTTTTAACGAACAAAATATGCCCTATTTTGGATATAATCCGGACTTGTTCTAAGGTTCGGTTTTGTTAGTTTTTTAGAATTTTTTTTAGTTTTTAATTTATCCGCTTCCAGAATTTAGAAGCGGATTTTTTATTCTCCAAGATTCAAAGATTTTTGAATAGGCTGCAGCTTTAGCCGGAGTTTACAATAAATGTGAAAGAAATGACTTTAGCTATATAAACCATTCCAAAAAGATTAAAATTTGGCTAAAGCCATTTCTTTATCTTAAAAAAACTACAGCTTTAGCTGGAGCCTATTCAATTTCGATATCCAAAAACTTTGCTCCTTTGTCTCTATGAACCTTATAAAAACTTATTTGTAAGCCTGAATTGTAATTGGCATATTATACATTACCCTCACAGCTTTTCCTTGCTGTCTTGCTGCAGCCCATTTTGGTGAAAGTTTTAAAACACGAATTACTTCATCACCTATTCCATAACCCGCATCTTTTAATGCAATGATATCTGACAAGCTTCCATCTTTTTCGATGATAAATTGGATATAGGTTTTGCCTTCAATCTTATTTTTTCCGACAGCAACAGGTGTTCTAAAATTTTTGCCTATAAATTTATAGAACTCTGTTATACCTCCTGGAAATTCAGGTTTTTCTTCGACTTTATCAAAACTTACATAAATATCATTCTCTTTAAACTCAGCTTTATTATGAACATTTTGTGCCCAACTTTTACCAGAAATAAAAATCATTACAATCATGACCATTATTCTTAAACTTAATTGTCGATTCATATTAATTCTTATTAAAATTATTATCTACTATGCTACAAAATATTACTTTTCAGCTTTAATCGTTATAGGTAAACCATAGGAAACTTTCACAGGTTCTCCATCTTTAGAGCCCGGAATCCATTTTGGAGAAAGTTTTAAAACACGAACTGCTTCTTCTCCAAGTCCAAAACCAGGATCTTTTTCGATTTTAAAGTCAGACAAAGTCCCGTCTTTTTCTACTGAGAACGACATATCTACTTTCCCATTAATTTTGCCTTTAGAAGCTTCTAACGGCATTTTGAAGTTTTTACCAATAAATTTGTAGAACTCAGGTAATCCACCCGGAAATTCCGGTTCTTTTACACTTGTTGTGTCATAACTAACAGCAAATCCATCAGGTTTTTTTGGTACATTTTTTTCGATTTGAGCAATAGCTTTAACACTAAATGCAATCATTAACACAACAGCGGCAATACTTACAGTGCACGCTTTTAATGCCACTTTAATTGGAGATTCTTTTTTAGTCATCATAAGTAAACGTTTTTTAGTTATTAAATAATTGATATTACTCGCCAGAGCAATTGTATTTTTATTGGATGCAAAATCCAGTAACAGATTCTGATACGTTTTAACAGAATCAAACTGCTTATTTACAGCTTCATCGGCCAGAAATTCATGATTGAGTTTAATCGCTTTTTTGTAAACCAAAAGCAATGGATTAAACCAAAAGACAATTTGTAAAACTTCGATAAAAAGAATATCTAAAGTGTGTTTTTGCTTTAAATGCGCTTTTTCGTGTGCAATTAATTCTAATGGAATATTGTTTTTTTCGAATGCTTCTTTATGAATAAAAATAGATTTCCAAAAAGAGTACGGTAAAATAGATTCTTTGATTAAAACTATTTTTTCGCCTTCTACGATTTGTACTTCATTTGTTTTTATACGCTTACAAAATGAATACAACCCAAACAAAAAACGGGCTGTTAAAACCAAAACCACTACACAATAAAGAGCAACAACTAAAATCATTACTACATCATTCATCGAAATCGCTTCTAAACTCGCATTGCTTTTTTGAATAACTAATTCGTTCAATTGAATTAATCCTATTTTATTGGAAAAAGCAGATTGAAATGAAATAATCTGAAGCGGAATTACAAAGCTAAAAACTAAACTCCCCAACAAATAAGCACGATTAAAACGAAACATTTTTTCGTTTTCCAGCCATAATTTATATAATACATAAAAAATCAAAAGCAGTATTCCTGATTTTAAAAGATAAAGTATCATTTTTTCTTTTTTTGAATTTCTGAATCAATTATTTTTCTAAGTTCTTCGAGTTCCGAAGTGGATAAATTGGTTTCTTTTGTAAAAAAAGAAGCAAATTGTGAGGCTGAATTATTAAAGAAATTGCTAATTAGTCCGTTGACATGTTTCGAGAAATAAACTGTTTTTTCGACTAAAGGATAATACTCTCTCGAATTCCCGAATTCATTATAGGCTACGAATTTCTTATCGATCATCCTTTTCAAAAGCGTAGCCACGGTTGTTGTTGCCGGTTTTGGCTCCGGATACGCTTCAAGCAAATCTTTCATGAAAGCTTTTTCAAGTTTCCAAAGATGCTCCATTAATTGTTCTTCTGAATTTGATAGTTGCATTTTTTTTTGAGTTTATAAGTTGCTAAGATTCTAATTTTATGAGTTTTTTTACAGATTGAAATATTTTTTATATTAACTAAAATCAATTCTTTATTCTTTATTCTTCTCAGAAATCAATTCGCCATTATCATACTTTTTAATTTCAATTAGTTTTCCTTTATCTGAGTAAAATTTCCAATCTCCAAAATAAAACCAATGTGTTTCCAGGGCATTTACTTCGATTTTTGTTTTTCCTTTTGATTGTACTTTTCCGTTTTCATAATAACATTTTACCATACAGATTCCGTTTTTGTATTTTTCGGTTTTGTAAATTTTTCCGTTGATATAGGATTTCCATTTTTTAACAGGTATATCATGTTTATAATATTCAAACGATTTGTATCTAATGCTATCTTGCGTATAATCATCCATCCAAACACCTTCTTTCTTTTTATCAATCTTCTGATTGATGAGTTTGCTTTTACAACTAAAAAGCATCATTGCGCAAAAAAATAGTAAAAGAATGTTTTTCATATTTTCAATTTAACTCTACACTTATAGACGGTGTTCTACAAATGTAGAAATTAATTTTTAATATGCAAGAGAAACGTTTTTTTTAGTTACTCAGGTTCAAAGGGACAAAGGTTTTTGAATATAAAAATACCTAGCTAAAGCCAGGTGCTATTCAATTTTCAGAGCTAAAAACCTTTGAATATTTGAATCTTTACTTCTTTATCCCTTTGAATTTCTGCAACTTTGAAACTCGAAAATATGCGTTAGGGATAGAGGCGGTATCCTTTTATGAAGTGAAACGGAATAAAAGATATAGCCGAAAGCCCGACCGGAGGGAACGCCCATAAAAAAATCCGCTTAGTCTTAATGAATAAACGGATTTGTATTTTGATATAAACAGACTTTGAAAACCTGTTAGAAAAATAAATTTGTGTCTTAGCGCTTTCGCGGTAAAATCTTACTTAGAAAGTTCTACAAAATATTTGTAAAACAACGGAATAGTTTCGATTCCTTTTAAGTAATTGAAGATTCCGAAGTGCTCGTTTGGCGAGTGAATTGCATCACTGTCTAAACCGAAGCCCATAAGGATTGTTTTGCTTTTTAATTCTTTTTCGAACAAGGCTACAATTGGAATACTTCCGCCGGAACGAACCGGAATTGCCGGAACTCCAAAAGTTTCTGTGTAAGCTTTGTTTGCTGCCTGATATCCAACGCTGTCAATTGGCGTAACATAACCTTGTCCTCCGTGATGTGGCGTTACTTTTACGGTAACTCCAGATGGCGCAATACTTGTAAAATGTTTGGTGAAAAGCTCTGTGATTTCATGCCAATCCTGATTTGGAACCAAACGCATCGAGATTTTAGCAAATGCTTTGCTCGCAATAACGGTTTTTGCTCCTTCTCCCTGATATCCGCCCCAGATTCCGTTTACGTCTAAGGTTGGACGAATTGAGTTGCGTTCGTTTGTTACATATCCTTTTTCGCCATAAACATCGTTTAGGTCTAAGGCTTTTTTATATTTTTCTAAGCTGAAAGGTGCTTTCGCCATTTCGGCTCTTTCTTCGGCAGATAATTCCTGAACTTTATCATAGAAACCTGGAATGGTAATATGATTGTCTTCGTCATGCAAAGATGCGATCATTTTTGCCAAAACATTAATTGGGTTCGCCACTGCTCCACCGTATAATCCTGAATGCAAATCACGATTTGGACCTGTAACTTCTACCTCTACATAACTCAAACCACGCAAACCTGTCGTAATCGACGGTTGTTGGTTCGAGATCATTCCGGTATCTGAAATTAGGATTACGTCGTTTTTCAATTTCTCTTGATTGCGTTCTACAAACCAGGCTAAACTTGCTGAACCTACTTCTTCTTCGCCTTCGATCATGAATTTTACGTTACAAGGCAAAGTATTGGTTTGCACCATAAGTTCAAGCGCTTTTACGTGCATGTACATTTGTCCTTTATCATCGCAGGCTCCACGTGCAAAAATTGCACCTTCCGGGTGAATTTCGGTCTTTTTGATTACGGGTTCGAATGGTGGCGATGTCCATAACTCGATAGGATCTGGTGGTTGAACATCATAATGTCCGTAAACAAGAACTGTTGGTAAATTTGGGTCGATTATTTTCTCTCCATAAATAATTGGATAACCCGGAGTATCGCAAATTTCGACAAAATCGCAGCCTGCTTTGGATAAACTTTCTTTTACAGCTTCGGCTGTGTCGATAACATCTTGTGAGTATGCAGTGTCAGCACTTACTGACGGAATCTTTAATAATTCGATCAATTCGTTGATAAACCGATCTTTATGTTGTTGAACGTAGGACTTAATATTTTCCATTTAAATTATTTTTATAGAAAACCAAAAGTACAAAAAAGAGAATTAATAATTTTTTTGAAATTTTTCTTTGAATATTCGAAAGTATGCTTATCTTTGCACCCACAATTACGCGGATATGGTGAAATTGGTAGACATGCCAGACTTAGGATCTGGTGCCGCAAGGCGTGTAGGTTCGAGTCCTATTATCCGCACTGAAAAAGCTTCTGAGAAATCAGAAGCTTTTTTTGTTTTACAAATGGTTTTGAGTTTAGTAAATAATGTGGCCAATCTTTGTCGAATTTCTTGCGATGGATGGATTTCAACCCCTTGAAACCCAAAGTAACCCCAATATTTGTCATTCCGAGGAACGAGGAATCTCCACTCGCTGAGCACGCAACTTTGTCGAGTTTCTTGCGGAGATTCCTCGTTCCTCGGAATGACGAACTGTGTGTTTAATCAACATCTAAATAAGGATCTAAAGCTTCGGCTAATTTATTGAGCAATATCATTAATAAAAAATAATTACCGTTGAGGCTCCTTAATAATACCATTTAATTCTTCTTCATTTTTGCATTTTTATTGAATACATCTTCTTCCTTCTTCTGCTTGATCCAAGTTAGATCATTAGCTTTAGTGGTGTAATTCCAAATCATTTCCAAATCATTCATATATTTATATTTAATATAAATCACTCCATCTTTTACAATATAATCTTCTATCTGATGGTCTAAAACAAATCTAATATTTTTATAAAAATTCGGTGGAATCTCATCTCGTTCAGCGATTCTATAGAAGTCATTTTGAAAAATTACTATTTTACGATTAAACACTTTAAATCTGTGCACATCATCATTTAAGATTACGGGACGAAGTTCCACATACCTATTTTCCCAATAATAATAAACAGAAAATAAAACTAGTAGAATTGCTAATCCTATATATACCTTTTTTTTCATTTATTTTATTTTAAATTAATACTTAAGCCTCCTAAAAACCCTGATTCAAAGGTTTTATTAAAACTCTGTTGCCATTGGCTTTTCATCTCAAATGGTTGTGCTCCACAATACTTTTCTACTAACAAAGCATCTGAATCTCCAGAATTTCCAAACCCATAAATATAAGCAGACGCTCCTTTGTGCCAATCGTATCGATCCGACCAAAAATGTTTTATTACACCAGTTACTATAAAGTTGTTGTCCTTTTTAACAATCTTAAAGTAACAATGTGAACTTAAAGTACTATCTCCACTCGCATAATATAATTCCCCAAAAATACCAGCTTTCACTTGATGTTCAAAATGATCATCATATTTTGCAATATCACCTTCTTTTTTTAAAGTTTTTCCATATTTTTCAAGCTTTTCACCAAAACGTTCGAGATTTAAATTTTCAGCAGCAATAACTTCCCTTTGTTTTCTCAACCACTCAAAATCGATGTTTTTTGTAAATCCTGTACCGTCTAACCACCATTGCAAACAATCTGCTGCCATATTAAAATTTCTTCCCCTAGCTTTTCTAATCATTTCAAGATAATTCTTTTTTAACATCAAAGCTTTATCTCTATCATTCTGTTCAAGATAGAAATTTCTGGCCTTTGAGCTTCCTTGTTGATTCCAAAAAGGGTCTCCAAATAAATTTTTATATTCTGAAGGATTTAAATCTGTTTTTGGTGCAAAAATGTTTTGATTCATAATTATACATTTTAAGGTAATTACCTACAAAAATATGTTTTTTTTTAATTAAGAAATATTTTATATTATAGTAGATATTTCTTAATTAAAAAACAAAGCTTCAATAGAAACGAACAATCGCAACAGAAACTCCGTACAGAATGTCGTCAATCTTTGTCGAGCTGCGAGTGTGATTTCTCCCTTCGGTCGAAATGACAAACCAGGCTAGAAAACTCATTTTAATCAACATCCAAATAAGGATCTAAAGCTTCGGCTAATTTATTGAGCCAATAAAAATTATCTTCAATATTATTTACTTCAGATTCTACCGTTTCGCATCCTCGCATTACGCATAACGAAAGAGCATAATTTACTTTTCGTATTGCCTTAGCCAGATCTTGAGGTTCAATAACGGCAATTAAAAAATCTTTTAGTCTTGTTTCAACTTCTTTGGACAGATGATTTTTGTTCATAATTTTAAAGTTTGAAAAGCAAAATTCCTCAAAACTTATTTTCATTTGAACCCATATATGCCTTCAACTTTAATTATTATTTTCTTATAAAAAAATTAAATTTCAGATAAAGCCTTTCCCTTTTAAACATAAAAAAAACTCAAGCTAAAGCAGGAGGCTATTCATTTACTTTGTCATTCTAATCGCTAAGATGGATTAAAATCCATCCCTACAATATGTTTCGTTCCTCAGGAACTCTTTATAAAATTCCAGAGGAATGATTTATTTTGTAGCAAGGGATTTCAATCCCTTGAAACGCAAAGTAACCACAAGATTGTCATTTCGATCCCGAGACTTCGGGATCGAAATGACAACTTTGCGTAAAAAAACCTTTGTCAAAGTTTAAAACTTTGACAAAGGTCTCTCGTATAGTTTGGAATTTGGAATTTATTTATTAGAATTTAATATTTCAATAATCTTATCCACATTCACTTCACTGTAATCATTAATATAAAAATCGCATGGTGGAAGCTGTTCTTTTGTATGTGTACTCAAAACGCCTACAACTTTCATTCCGGCATTTAATCCCGCAGTAACACCCGAAAAAGAATCTTCGAAAACCACACAATCAGACGGAGAAACTCCAACACGTTTAGCAGATTCTAAGTAAACTTCAGGATTTGGTTTATGAAGTGTTACGTCTTCGCTTGACATCATAGAATCCATTTTGTTGGCGATTTTCAGGGCATTTATAATCAAATCAAGATTCGCACGTGGCGCCGAAGTTGCAACAGCAGTTTTGAAACCTCGGGATTTCAACTCGCTTAAAAAATCCAAATAATGCGGAATCGTATCGACTTTGTCTTTGTAAATCTCCCGAAACATTCCTTCTTTTTCGTCTTCGAGTTTTGTAAGTTCTTCTCCCGCAATTGGGCGCTTAAAGAAATGCGACATGATATAACTATTATGTTTTCCGTACATATGTTCTTCAAACTCTTCGTTAGTATAAGGAACATTATATTTATCGAAAAACGCCTCGAAAGCCTTCACATGATGCGGATTGGTGTGCGAAATAACGCCATCCATATCAAAAATCACACATTGCTGCTTCATTATTCTATTTTGTTTTTTTTATAACGGTTGCAAGATAGGGTTATTTCGCAGAGATTCATAAAGGTTTTTCGCAGAGATACGCTAAGATTTTGTTTTGCCACGTACTGTTTGTCATTTCTCCTCTGTAATGACATAAAATGAGGAAGAAACTTGAAACCACTTGAAACCTGAAACTTGAGACAAAAATCTTTAACCTATCCAAATTTTACTTTTAACTAAAGTCATTGTTTCTCTTAAATGCTGATTACAAGCTATTAAAATAATCAAAACCACCAAACCACAACCAACTATCGTGTAAATCTCCATATCGGCCAATAAAGTCGATTGTTTGGTAATGGTTCCGAAAACTTTTTTGAGAGCTAAAGTATTCGCATTATCTGCTGAATATCCTTTCGCCATAAAACTTTGTACTGTAGAGGCAATGGTCTGCTGTGCTTCGGGATTTTCACCGGTTACAAACTGACTTAATTTTAAAAAGTGTTTCTTGTTTAAAAATACAGTTGCATTCTGCATGACACAAAACCCAATTGTACTTCCCCAAAAACGTCCCGAAACCCCAACAATTCCAGAAGAAACCGCCATTTTTGCCGGAACAGATGATGTGGTAAATAAGATGAGCGGAACAAATAAAAACCCCACACCGATTCCCTGCAAAATATACGGAATGATAATATCAGACAAAGCCACATCGGGCACAAAAAGAAACGTAAACCAAAAATGAAAAAGCGCAATTAGCGAAAAACCAATGATAAAAATGATTTTCGTCGAAACGGATTTCATCAGAAAAAAAGCGGCTAAAATCAATCCAATTACATTTCCTAATCCATTTATATATTGAACTCCCGCAACTCGTGAGGGATCCCAATTCCAAATGGAGAACATCGCCGAATGACAAAGACTCAGCGTTGCCCTGCTAATGTAAAAAAGAAAGAACAATAAAAACCCGATTCGAAGATTGGCGTATTTAAAGACTTCAAAATCAAAAGTGGGTCTTTTTACCAAAAGTTCCTTGAAAATGAATAAACCGCCTGCTATCAAAGCAATCATCAACATTAAGACCATCTGCGAAGATTCGAACCAATATTTTTTTTCGGCATAAACAAAAAAGTAAGCACCGCAAAGAATTGCTGTTAAAACCAAAAAATAACTCATCCAGTCGATTTGATACAACGGAATTTTCTTTGTGATTCGGTGTCCGCGAAAAGTAACTAAGATTAAAAAGACATTCAAAACCTGCAAGCCGCCCGAAACATACAGCATGTATTTCCAATCGTAATGATCCAGAAACCAAACCGCAATATTCATAATAAAAGGCGTTGACAATAACAATGAACCGTAATAAAAGGAGAAACCAATTATTATGGCATTTTTTGAATTAAACTGCTCAATTAATAATTGTCTGATTGTAATTACCGGAAGCGCCATTAAAATTCCTTCGGCAATTCTCAGCATTAAAAAAAGATAGAAATTGGTGATATAGGCCGATGAAACAATCGTAATCCCGATTAAGGAATACACTGCCATCAGGTAATTTTTTGCAGGGAAAAAGCTCGAAAATCGGCTTTCGATTAAAATCGTGGCGAGCAAAGTTCCGTATGTAACGCACATCGCAAACTGCAAATCTTCGGGCTCAATGTCCAGAAAACTTGCTGCGTAGGTTACGTTTGAAGTATAGACTCCCAATAAAATCATGGAATGCAACAAACAGACAAACAAAATAATAATGATTGCCCATTTTGGAACCCAGGATTTAAAAATACTTTTATCTTCCATTTTAGTGTGCCGCGATCACGGTGATATTCATTCCCGCTCTTAAAAAATCGGTTTGTTTGTCGGTGTCTTTTAACTGAATTCGAACCGGAATTCTTTGTTCAATTTTCACAAAGTTTCCTGTTGCATTATCCGGAGGAAGCAACGAAAATCTTGCCCCGCTCGCTGGTGATAAAGAAGCAATTGTACCTACGAAAGTTTTATCACTCAAAGCATCGGCCTTAATTTCTACTTCCTGCCCAACGGTTAAATACTGCAATTGGGTTTCTTTAAAATTGGCGCTAATCCATTTTTCTTTGCTTACTATCGAAAGCAATGATTGTCCTTCTTTTACCAATTGTCCCGGTTGTAAAGTTCGTTTTCCAACCCACCCGTCGTAAGGCGCTGTAATGATCGTGTACGAAAGAAATAAGGCCGCATTATCTGCAACGGCTTGTTTTGATGCGATATTAGTCTGCGTTGTAGGAACATTCGCTTCGGCCACAGAAGTACTTAAAGTTGCAGAGTGAATTCTGTTTTTCATTTCCTGAAAATGCGCCTGAGCCGATTCATAATCTGCTCTAACTTTTTCTAATTGCTGAGACGTTGCCGCTTCATCTTTCACCAAAGCCTGATATCTTTCGTATTCTAATTTTGTTTTCCAAAGATTCGATTTTGCTGCGTCTAATTGCGATTCGTTAATTGCTGTCGCGCTGGCTGTGTTTATCGCATTTTTCTCTGCAACAACGCTGTTTTGCTGGGCGTTTTGAACATCAGCAAGAGCCACATTCAATTTCGATTTATATTCTCTGTTATCAATCACCACCAAAGTATCGCCTTTGTGCACAAACTGATTTTCGTTAAAACGAACTTCCTGCACATAACCTGTAATTCTCGACATAATTGGCGTTACGTATTGCTCGACCTGAGCATCATTGGTTTCTTCGTGGTTTCTGTTGAACACATAAAACCAAATTCCCAAAATAACACCGCTTACCACAAGCGTGCACGCAATAATTGTTATCAGTATATGAAACGTTTTGTTTCTTCTAGTTTCATTTTTTATCTTAACCATAAACTCTATATCTTTAATTATTTCTCCCCCCGGATTAAAATCCGGCGCTACAATATGAATCGTTCCTTCGGAACTGAAAATCTATATTCTTTATTTTATTCTCTTGCTTCTTGCCTCTTTCTTCTAAAAAAATCAAATCTCGTTAGGCATGATCCCCGCCGTATGCAGGAGTTCATAATGTTTTAGAATCGCATCTAGTCGGGTAGAAATTTTATTGTATTTCGCCTGAAGCAAAGCATTATCTGCATCAACCATTTCGGTTATTAAAACCAGTTGGTTTAAGTATTTCAGTTTTACAATTCGGTAGTTTTCATTGGCTAAGTCTAAAGCTTTGTCGACTACCACAAATTTTTCAAGAATTTCCTGATATTGTGTATGCTCTTTATATAGTTTATCCTGAATTTCATCTTTTATAATATCAGACTGCATTTCCTGCCATTTAATTTTGGTATTAGCCTGATCAATTTTGGTTTTGTTTTTATATAAAGACGAAAGATCAAAAGTGGCCTCGATACCCACCTGCCCTAAAGTGTACAAATACGGATTGGGCGGAAAAAATTTATAGTTAGGATAATAAAAACCATAATTACCAAAGAAATGAACACTTGGGAGATAATTCCCCTTTACCAGTTTTAGCTCTGTTTTACTGATATTTAACTCCTGGCTAGCAATTCGCATTTCTTCGTTTTGCAAAGCTTTATTCATATAAAAATCATACGGATCTAAGCCATTCATCTCGTCAAGACCAGATGTTGTATCGATTGTAATTTCTTCGCTTTCCGGAATCTGAATTAAAGTTCTCAGATCGTGCAGCGCGATTTTTATATTTTTGGAATTTGTGAGGGCATTTAATTCACGGTCCGAAAGCTGTAATTCAGCTCTAATGACTTCATTTTTAGTAACAGTTCCGTGTTTTTGAAGCGATTGCACTTCTTTGAGTCGGCTTTTTTCTTCTTTGATGTTTTCTTCAAAAATTTTCTGAAGTTCCATCATTTTATAAATTGCCAGATAGTTTGCCACCACTTCAAGCTCGACGTCATTTTCGGTCTTTTCTGTTTTTATTTTGGCAATTTCGCTTTCCTGATTGGCAATTTTTATAGCATTATTAATTTTATTACCCGCATAAATTGGCATTTTAAAGGTCGAATTAACCTCATAAATTTCAGGAATAGCCGGAGTTACTTCTTTGTTTTTTAAAAATCCGCTTCCTTTAAATTCAGTAATGTTTGTAATTCTGGAATACATACCATTTAGCTGTACATCCGGAAGTCGGAGTTCTTTTCTTTCTTTGATGTTTTGCTCCGAGAGCGTAATCTCCAATTGAGATCTAAGGATTTTTTTGTTGTTTTCTTTCGCCAGTTTCATTGCTTCTTTCAATGAAACCGAATGAATTTCCTGAGCTTGTAAACTACTAAATGCTAATAAAGCTAAAAATAGTAACAGGATCTTGGGAAAACAATCGTCTGTAGAATTTGTTGTTTTAAGGAACATGAATACATAAATAATTTATAGTGCAAAGTTCCTGCATTTTTCTATTGACTGATAATTCTAAAAAGTCAATAACATATTCATTTCGGACAAATGCTAAAATTCTATTTCCCGAAAACGTTATATTAAAACACTGAAAAACAATTTATTATAAAATAGAATTGGATAATGAAATTTTCACGCAGATTTAAAAGGATTTTATTTTAAATCTGCAGAATTAAATAGCTATTTAACACATAGAAACACAGATATAAATTAATTTCAAAAAAAATTAAGACAAATAACATATTATTTAGACATAGAACCATGTGCATTAATGCAAGTGAAGCGTTTTTTTTTTAACAGTCGTAAAAACTATTTTTCCCGCTCTAAAATCTCTTCTCCACTTAAGTAATCAGAAGGTCTTTGTCCTAAAATCTTAAAAAACGTGTTACTAAAAGTTGGAACACTATTATAACCAACTTCCTGAGCGACCTCTTTTACCGAAAGTTTTCTTTCTAACAAAAGTTCGATTGCTTTTAAGATTCTTCTAATGGTATAATATTGAATAAACGACATTTTGAGATCTTTTTGAAATAAGCGATACAAAGAGCGCTCGCTGTATCCAAATTCATGGGCAACATCGGCAAACAGAATCGTTTCGCCCAGATTATTCTCGATATAACGTAAAATTTTACTAAGTCGTTTGTCTTTGGGCTGCGGTAATTCTAAAGGCAGATTATTGGTACAAATTTGAGGAAGAATCGCTTTTATGGCTTTGGCAATTGTAAAGTTTGGAGTTCCTTTTTTAAGATCTCCGTTCCATCGATTCGTAAAAAGCATCATTTGCAACAATAAATTATTAACCGGATAGATTCCTTCATTTTGATAAAAAGCATCTTCGTCTTTCTCAACCGGAAAATACAAATTTCGCATCGTAACACTTTCAGACTTTGGCTCAATACTGTGCTCAACTCCACTCGGAATCCAGATAAAATGTCTTGCCGGTAAAAAATAGGTTTTAGTTTCTGTTGTTACAAAAACCACATCGCCTTCAGCATAGAGCATTTGTGCTTTATCATGTTTATGTGGCGGCACAAACAATTCGCCCATCAAATCGTGGTGGCAATAAATGCTTTTTTTATCGGTATCTACTTTTTTGATGTAATACTTATCTAATTTCTGACCGGAATGTTCCATTGAAGTTTAATACGACGAATTTTGTGATATTAAATATAAGAAGAAAAAATTACTTGAGGTGATTTAACTGCAAAGAGCAGAAGCTAAAAACACAAAGTTCACAAGGCTTAAAAAAACCTTTGCTAACTTTGGAAAATCTTAACACTCTTTATGATTAAGCCAAAAAACAAAAAAGCCTTTCCGTTAAGAAAGGCTTCTTCCAATATTGCGGTCTGGACGGGACTCGAACCCGCGACCCCATGCGTGACAGGCATGTATTCTAACCAACTGAACTACCAAACCTACTGCGTTATTGTGAGTGCAAAAATACAACAGAAGTTGGATTCTGCAAGGGTTTTTAGGAATAAAAATCGAGAAATTTTTAATTGGTTAAATTCCAATATTTTAAAATTCTCACGAAAATCAAAAAAAGAAGAACTTTCTTTCTTTTTAACCACAAAGAACACAAAGTTAAAAGCGCAAAGACCGCAAAACTTAAAAAAAACCTGCAGATATAGCGTAGATAATAAATTCCATTACGGTTAAACCAAATAAGTAAAAACACAAAGGTTCGCAAAGCCATAAAAAACTTTGCGAACCTTTGCGTAAATCTTAGCACTCTTTGCTATTAAAGAAAAAACTTGATATGTCTTAAATCAAAAAAGCCATCCACAAAAGTGGAAAGCTTTTCATTGGTCTAACTACTAAACCAGCTACGAGTTACAAAGTCGTAGCAAAACAACACAACTAATCTTAGATACCGTATTTGGGCAAAAAAGCCTTTCTGTTACGAAAGGCTTTTCCCAATATTGCGGTCTGGACGGGACTCGAACCCGCGACCCCATGCGTGACAGGCATGTATTCTAACCAACTGAACTACCAAACCTCTGCGTTATTGCGGTTGCAAAGATAGTACAGAATTTCGTTTCTGCAAGTGTTTTTGTAAAAAAAATTAAATATTTATTTAAAATTTTACCCAAAGTTTTGTTTTTCAACCAAATATGTTGTCAATATTTTTTCAAAATTGTCACCAACATTTACCGGAACGTACTTAATTTGATTTTTTGCACAGGTTAAAGCCAGGTTTTTAAAATAGGCTTCTGCCCTTTTTTCATATTCAGCTTTTACATTATCAGCAAAAATAGAAACCTCTTCGCCGGTTTCTAAGTCGATAAATTTTCTTGGCGTGTTATCAAAGTCAAATTTCAACTCAGTTTCATTATCGATTACATGAAATAAAACAACTTTGTGTTTGTTGTGTTTAAGATGCTGCAGGGCATTAAAAAGCTTTTCATCATCTTCTGACTGAAACATATCGGTAAACAAAATAATCATCGAACGACGGTGCATTTTCTCTGCTATTTGGTGCAGATATGTAATCGTATCGGTCGTTTTCTTAACTTTGGGCTGCTGTAACAACTCTTCGAGTTTGTTCAAAAGCATTCGATGATGGCGATCGCTTCCTTTTTCGGGAGCATAATATTCGTAACTATCAGAGAAAACGCTTAACCCAACGGCGTCCCGCTGTTTTTTTAAGATATTCATTAAAACTGCCGAAGCCAAAACCGCAAAGCCAATCTTCTTTTCGTAAAAAGGCTGATTTGATTTCAGTTCAGGATAATGCATCGACGACGAATTATCGACAATAAGATGGCAGCGTAAATTGGTTTCTTCCTCAAAACGTTTCGTATACAAACGATCAGTTTTGGCAAATAATTTCCAGTCGATATGTTTGGTGCTTTCGCCTGCGTTATAGACTTTGTGCTCAGCAAATTCAGCCGAAAATCCATGAAACGGACTCTTGTGCATTCCAGATATAAAACCTTCTACAACCTGATTGGCCAGCATTTCGAGGTGCTGAAAACTGGAGACTTTCTCTATTTCCGATTCGATTTTCATTCGGTTTCTTTTTTAATTTTTTGTGCGCGGTATAAACCGTCTGTAGCCTGCAATAATTTTCTTTTTAGAATTGGACTAAAATTAGGGTTTTCTTTTAAGAATCGCTGTACTTCATCAAAAGCATATTTCGACGAATATTTTCCAATAGTATTATTTAACCAGTCTTTCGGAAAAAAAATATCTCCCGTTTTCTGAATTTCTTCTACCAAATCTAACGAAAATCTGATATATTTTTGAGCGCTTTCCTGACGTAACGGATGATGAATATTCGCCAAACCTACAGAAACCCACGATTCTTTTTCTCTGTTTTCATCATCTTGTAATGATTTAACAAAGGCATCACGAACCAATTCGTCTTTTGATAAAGAAGGCAGCAAAAACTCAAATCGTTTTTGTTTATCAGGATTTGTGATCGCTGTTCTGGTTTTATTTAAAATTTCATCTGCTTTTTCATGCTTAAATATCGCCAGATTCATTGCCATATTGGTATAATCGTCTTCGTTTAATTTTAAACCTGAAATCACCGTTTCTTTATTCCAAATCGAGTATAACTTTGCTTTTCCGGAATCTGAATATGCAACAGAACTGAATAAATTAAACAGAGTCTTTTTGATATTCCCGGGCAAATTAGCCTGTAAACGCTCGTACAAAACATCCTCTAATTGTTTTTGGGCTTTGTTTTGTTGCTTTTCAGTTAGAAATTTCCAAAAAACAGCATTAGTCTGACTGGTAATTATTTTTAGAACCAATTCGTTTTCTTCCTGCTGAATTCCTTTTACAAAACAATCAAAAGCTCTATTTGGTGCTATCGTTCCGGTTAGCGTATTTTCATAAATGTTAATATACGTTGAAGCTCTTGCTACCTCATCTTTCAAACTCAAAACAGATTCTATTTTATTTCCGTCAAGCGGAAAAACACCGTACCCAAAACCATTATAATTGTAAATAACAGCAATAGGCTTCGCAAGTCCGATAGCCTCTTTTACAATCAGATTTTTATTTTTAATATTTACCTGGATCACTTTTACGTGATCCTGATAAAGCAAACCAATCTCAAAAATCTGAGGCCATACGTTGGCTGATTGGTCTTCGGCCTGCTGACTTATTTCAAAATTTTTGATTCGTTTTTTAGCATCATATTCGATCTTATCTGTAAAAATAGCTCTACCTGATTGGTTTACCCAGACTTGACTCCATTTTTGCATATCGAGTGGTGTTTCGGCATCCAGAATTTCGACCAGATTATTCCAGTCGGCATTGTCATAGGCATATTTTTTAATGTATTTTTCGATTCCTTTCTGAAAGGCTTCCTTTCCCATCGAAGCTTCTAACTGACGCATCATGATTGGTGCTTTGTTGTAAATAATCGCTCCGTAAAGTGAGCCGGCATCTTTTAAATTCGCTAAATGTTGTTTTATTGGATGTGTTCCCAACGAACGATCTTCCGCGTAAGCGTTAGGATAATGCGCGGTTAAAAACTGTAAATTATGATTGACTTTTGGAAAAATCGGATTCATGATTTTATCTGCCATAAAATTGGCAAATACTTCTTTCATCCAGACATCATCAAACCATTTCATGGTAACCAAATCCCCAAACCACATATGAGAGGTTTCGTGTGCAATGAGTTTTGCACGATCTAATTTCTCGCTATCGGTTGCACTGTTGTCCAGAAACAAAGTCGATTCTCTGTACTGAATCGCGCCAACATGTTCCATTCCGCCATATTGAAAAACCGGAATTGAGGCAAAATCTAACTTTTGAAACGGAAATCTATAATTAGTATATTTTTCTAAAAAGTCTAATGACTGCTGGTGTAAATTAAAAATAGTATCAGTACTTACTCTTATTTTTTCTGCATTGTTTTCGCGATACAGCATCGTCATTTCTCTATTTGCCGGTTTCTGCGTTACGGTTTTGAATTTTCCGGCAACAAATGAAAATAAATAGGTACTCATTTTATCTGATTCTCCAAAGCTGTAAGAAGTAAAGTTTTCTTTTTCTACTTTCTCTTTCACATCGGCTCCAGCCAAAACTGTCCAGTCTTTAGGAACTGTCAGACTCAATTGATAAGTCGCTTTAATATCCGGCTGATCTAAACATGGAAATAAAGTACTCGCACGATCCGGAACCAATAACGTATAGAGAAAATCATCATTTCGGTTTAAAGATAAATTTCCTGCTATAAATGAAATAGCAACTGTATTTTTTCCTTGAATCAAATCTTTTGCAGCAATAATAATATGCCCTTTTTCATGAACAATCGCGGTACTTTTGCCATTAACCTGAATTGATTTTATATTCTGGGTTTTCTCCTTAAAATCTAAATACAAAGGTTCGCTCAGGTCTGATACGGTCAGTTTCAAACCAAGATCTGAATTAATTTCCTGTTGTTTTTTATACGGAATTTCGAACCTAAGCGCATAAGTTACGTCTGAAATTTGTTTTTTTCGAAAGTGCGCCAGTTGTTCTGAAACACCGTTTTCTAAAACAAGATTCTCTTTTTGTTTCGATTGAGAAAAACCAATGGCAGTAAATATAAAAAAGCAAAGAAAGCTGTAGAAAATTTTCATTTTTAAAGAAATGTTAGATCTGTAAAAATAAAAAAAGTTTGCCATGAATTTCACGAATTAGCACGAATTATAATTTTCGTTTAAATGGAGAAAATCACTCTATTAAAAACAAAAAAAAAGGTCTGACGAATACCAAACCTTTCCAAACATACTAATTCTAATTATCCAAAAATAAAATTATTATGTCTGCTGAAAATCAAAACTTAAATCCCCTGCATTATAGTTTGCAGAAACGTTTGTTGGAAATGTCTGCGTCGTTCAGCCAATCCATCGGTACTCAATAAAATTACTCTGCATAACACAGTAAATACTGCAATTGATAAAAGGGCAAAAATGGTTTTTAAAGTTTTCATAATAATCTTGATTTATTTGGTTTATAGTAAAGCATTATGGCTGAATATTAAAACATGCACATACTTCTTCATAACTCATTTTAGAATAATTCGGTTGTGCCTGTTTTGATGTAGCAGCGGCAACTCCTCCCGAAATCAAAATATAGCGCCAGTTGAGCGATGTTGGAGGTCTTACTGTTCCTACTCCGTCATGTCTGAATCTGAAAAGCTTAATTTTTTGCAAATTTGAAATAGCAGTAATCGTATTCACGGCTCCGTCTGCGGTTGATGTATAAGGCAGCGTATATGTAACTGATCCAAAAGACACATGTACTAATACGGTTCCTTTAGCCAAAATATCTGCCGAGAATTCCGGTGCATTAATAGAGGTTGACAGTCCTGAAGATAGCGAACAGACAAAGCAATTGCACTAATTTTCATGAATTAAAAATTATTGACTTTTTCACTCAGAGTTTAAAAGATTTAAGCAGATAACACAGATTTATTTTTAATGTATACTAAAAATAAATTTGCTTTAATCTGCGTGAAAATTATAGCAGTATAAAACAAATAATTCGCTAAAATTTGTAAAATTCGTGGCAAAAAATAAATCTGTAACAAAAACCTTTAAACATAAAAAAGGCTTGACTTTCGCCAAACCTTCTTTATATAAATCATAATCTTAAGATTACAACAAAGCGTCTAAACTATCTGCGTAGGTTTGTTTAGGAGCAACTCCTACTTGTTTCCCTACCACTTCACCGTTATGAAAAACCAAAACGGTTGGTATGTTACGCACACCATATTTTGCAGCAAATTCCTGGTTAGCATCTACATCAACTTTACCCACCACTACTTTACCTGCATATTCTTCGCTTAATTGGTCAATGATTGGACCAACCATTCTACAAGGACCGCACCATGCTGCCCAAAAATCTACCATTACTGGTTTATCTGATTTCAAAACTACTTCATCAAAAGTAGCATCTGTTATTGCTAATGCCATAATTTCTTATCTTTTTAAAATTATCGTCTGAATTGTTTCGTTTCAAACTAGACCACAAATTTAAAAATTAAATACAAATGAAACACCATAACCAAATTAGTTTTCATTATAAATGTATTGTCAATAATTATATTAGTCAGAAAATTAGCAATTATAAGCTTTGCCCTACAGATAATCTAAAAGTCAGTTTTTTACCTTATCTTTAATCATCAGGAAAATTCCACGAGATGAAAACAACTTTACTCCACATAAAAAACTTTATACAATCCGTTCATTTTAAAAAATATGCCAAACGTTTCGGCTTTTTCATTTTAAGCCTTATTGCTTTACTATTGATCGCTTGTGGCGGATTGTCGATTTATTTTAACCGAAACAAAACCGAAATTATTGCTAAAATTAATACCAAAATCAATGAAAACATCAACGGGAAATTTCATATTGGCGATTTTCATTATAAATTCCTAACCGGTTTTCCCAATTTTACCTTAGCTTTAAAAAATGTCGAGCTCAAAGACAATCAATGGGCAGCACACAAACACACTTTACTAAAAGCCCGGGAAATCGAGGCGCGTTTGAACGTTTGGAGTTTGCTTCAAAACGAAATCAACATTCATAAAATCCTCATCAACGAAGCCGATATTTATGTCTATAAAGCCGAAAACGGTTACTCGAACGCAGATATCTTTAAACCCAAAAAGAAAAAAACACCCGAAGACAAATCCAGTAGAGAAACCACCATTGACCAAATCGACCTCAACAATGTTCATTTTATTTTAGACAATCGTCTCGGGCACAAATTGTTTGATTTTGATGTAGCCAGTTTAAAAACAAAAGTAGATTATGATGGAGATGACTGGCAAACCGACGTTTTTCTGGACACACAAATCAAAAGTTTAGCATTTAATACTGTACACGGAAGTTTTGCCAAAGAAAAAGAACTCAAAGGAACTTTTAATGTCTCCTATTCATCTCAAAAAGAAAAGATAGACGTTGTTACCAGAAATCTTAAAATAGGAACCGATTCTTTTAATATTATTGCCTTTTTTAATTTAACCAAAGGAAATGCCCTTTTCGGAATCAACATCGGAACGACCATTTTATGGCAAAATGCATCAAATTTATTATCCGGAAACATCAGTTCTAAACTAAATCGCTTTAATTTGCGCCAACCCATCGATGTCAATTGCGACATCAAAGGCGATTTTAATGCCGAAGGCGATCCCAGAATTGTGGTTCAGGCAATCATCAAAGACAATGAGTTGAGTATTCCCGACGGATTAATTCAAAAATGCCATTTTAAAGGCATCTTTACCAATAATTTCAAACCAAAAAACGGTTACAACGATGCCAATTCGGCGATTATCTTAACCCAATTTGTGGGAGAATACGAAAATATTCCGCTTACCATTCCGCAATTAACCATCAACAATCTCGAAAAGCCGCTCGCCACCGGAAACGTAAATTCTGATTTTGATGTAGAAAGACTTAACCAAATCAGCAACGACAAATGGATTCAGTTTACAGACGGACATGCCAAAGCCAACCTGAAATTTCAGTTTGATATTGTCGATTTGTACATTACCAAACCCCGCTTTATTGGCAAAATAGATGTCGATGACGCCTCATTTCATTATATTCCAAAGAATGTTCATGCCGTAAAAACCAACATTCATCTTGATTTTACCGAGAAAGCTTTACTCATCAAACAAATCACATACAAACACAATAAGAATACGATTTTCATCGAAGGAAAAATTGATAATTTCCTAAATCTCTATTATGATGCTCCCGAAAAAATGATCGTAAACTGGAAAATTTATTGCCCCAATATCGATCTCAAACAATTTCTGGGAGTTTTAGCAGCTTCACAAAAAACAAAAGCAATAGCCAAAACCACAAAGAGACCCACGATTTCGAATCATTTACGAACCGTAATCGACAAATGCGCTGTCGTAATCGACATCAAAGCCGATAAAATAAATTATAATAAACTAACAGCAACCAACACAACGGCAACCGTGCAGATGATCGATTCGAGATTGGTCATTAAAAACGGTTCGCTGCAAACTTCCGGCGGAAACATCACCTTTAACAGCGAAGTAAAACCAAGCGGAAAAAACTTTGCCTTTAGCTCAAACGCACAAGTAAACCGTGTTGACATTGCAAGTTTCTTAAAGTCGTTTAATAACTTCGGACTACAATCTTTTACTCCTAATAACATCAAAGGAAAACTCAGCAGTCAGGCCAACGTAACCGGATTTATCAACAGCAATGGCGCACTAATCACCAATTCTATGCACGGCAATCTGACTTTCAATGTCAATCAGGGCGCTTTGTTAAACTTTGAACCTATCGTAAAAATTGGCAAGTTTGCTTTTCCGTTTCGCGATGTCGAGAATATTACGTTTAGCGATTTATCCGGTAATCTAAAATTGCGTGGCGAGCAAGTCGATGTCAATAATTTCACCATTAGTTCCAGCGTCTTAAACCTCGATGCCGAAGGTATTTATTCCTTTGGCCGGGGCACCAATCTCGCCCTCACCATTCCCCTACGAAACTCTAAAAACGATGCCAAACTAGCCTCCAAAGCCGAACGTGACGCTGTTCGCGACCGCGGAATTGTCCTACATCTAATTGCGTTGGATGACGAAGGAAAAATGAAAATTAAATGGGGAAAGAAGGATAAATAAATTACTTATTCATAAAAACACGTATATATACTCTATTATAACTTTTTATTTATTAATACACTTGCCTGTAGAAAATTTTAGTACATTATGGTTTTCCATAAAATGTAATTAGTTAATGAAGTATATTTGTTTTAAATTGAATTGCTCACTAAATCAATTTGAAAGAAAAATTTTACTAATATTGCAAATGAAGCGAAGATTTCTAAAATAGAAAGAGAAATATTTCGTTACTAATCATTGAAAAACTTGCAAAAAACTTGAATTAAACATTCAGGAATTATTTAATTATGGAGAATAATCTCAATTTTATTGATTTATTTGCCGGAGCATCTGGTATGTCTGAAGGATTTATTAAAGCAGGATTTAATCCTGTGTCTCATATCGAAATGAATCCAGAAGCCTGTCTGACTATTAAAACCAGAGCAGCATATCATTATTTAAAATCAAAAAACAATCTCGATTTATATTACAAATACATAAAAAGCGAAATAACACAAGAAGCTTTTTATAAAGAAATTCCGAGTGAAATACTTGATTCTGTCGCAAACGTAGAAATTAATGATGATACAATTTCTGATCTTTTTAAAAAAATAAAACAATCAGGAAAACAAATTGATTTAATTATTGGCGGACCTCCTTGTCAGGCATATTCGTTATTAAGAAGACATCAGGATAAAATCGAAGAAGATCCACGAAACAAATTATACATTCAATACGGAAGATTTCTTAAAGAGTTCAAGCCAAAAGCATTTGTATTTGAAAATGTTCCAGGGTTATTAACCGCAAATAAAGGTGAACATTTCAAAAACCTAAAAGCTTATTTTAGAAGAATTGGTTACGAAGTTTATCATGAAACTTTAATTGCCTCAGATTTTGGAGTCTTACAAGCTCGCAAAAGAATAATTATTGTTGGATGGAAAAAAGATAATGATTTTGGATTCCCCGAATTTGAAAAAATAATTCAGCAATTTAAAGTTAATGATGCTTTTCAGGATTTACCAAAACTAAAACCTGGAGAAGGATTTAAAACAACAAAATATACAGAATCAAAAAACGAATATCTTGAAAAATTCGAATTGCGAAATGGCGTTGACTTTGTTACACAACACATCTCCAGACCTCATAATTCAAGAGATTTAGCCATTTATAAAACAGCTATACAAAAATGGAATAAGGGACAGGAAAGATTACGTTACCCTGATTTACCAGAAGAATTAAAAACACATAAAAACGAAACTTCATTTACAGACCGATATAAAGTAATTGACGGATTAGGAATTTCTCATACCGTTGTGGCACATATTGCTAAAGATGGTCATTATTATATTCATCCCGATGAAAAACAATGTCGTTCTATATCTGTACGTGAAGCTGCAAGATTACAATCATTCCCTGATGATTTTTATTTTGAAGGTTCACGATCAGCAGCGTTTAAACAAATTGGCAATGCAGTACCACCATTAATGGCAAATGCAATTGCTAAACAAATGAAAAAATTATTATATGGATCTGAAATCTGAAAAGAATTTTTTTCAACCTAGAGCACGATTACTTTTACAACTTGGAGATAAGTTGATAAAAAATGAAAATATTGCTTTGTTAGAATTAATTAAAAATTCTTACGATGCAGACTCTCGATGGTCTAAAATTAAATTGAGAAATATAACAAACAAAGAAATAGGTTATATTGAAATACTCGATGAAGGTGAAGGAATGGACATTTCTATTATTGAAAATGTTTGGTTAGAACCTGGAAGTGATTACAAAGAAGATTTGTTCAGAAAAAGAATTAGAACACCTAAGTACTCCCGATTACCAATTGGAGAAAAAGGAATTGGAAGATTTGGTGTACATAAATTAGGTAGTAAGATTGAACTTATTTCTAAAAGAAAAGATAAAAATGAAGTAGTTGTAAGAATTGACTGGAATGAATTTGCTAAGAACAAATACTTAAAAGATGCTAAGTTTGATGTCTTTGAAAGAACAAATGCTGAGTATTTCAAGGGAGAAAAAACAGGTACGAAAATTATTATTTCAGACTTACGAAGTTCTTGGGATAAAAGAATGGTGCGAGAACTATATAAATCTGTCTTCACATTAAATTCTCCATTTCACAAAACTGGTAAATTTAAAGTGGAAATAGATATCGATGAAACTAAGTTATTAGATAAACTACCTGTTTGGGAAGACATTGAAAAATTTTCACTTTGGCATTTTAAATGTAAAATTGAAGGTCATGAAATCAAAGAATTCAAATACGAGTTTACTCCGTGGAGTAGTTTAGTTGGAATCCCAGGAAGAACTCTTACCGAAAAAGATGACTACATAAATGACAGATCAACATTAATTGTTCATGAAAATATAGAGGGATCAAAAAAAGAGAAAATACTGAATTTATCAAAAAATTATGGTGATGATAAAAAGCCTGCTACTATTGGCGCAATAAGTTTTGAAGGTTATATTTTTGATAGAGATAAATTTACATTAGAATTAAGTAAACAACAAGGAATTGCATTACTTAAAGAATATCTTGATGAACAAGGGGGTATAAGAGTTTATCGAAATAATATTAGAATAAATGAATATGGAGAAAAAGGAAATGATTGGTTAAGTTTAGATTTACGAAGAATCAATGTCCCTGCCAAAAGAGTTAGTAATAACATTATTTTGGGTGTTATTGATTTAGATGAGGAAAATAGTTCTGCATTAATTGAAAAAACAAATAGGGAAGGTTTTATTGAAAATGAAGCATTTAATGATTTTTGTACTGCAATTCTATATACTTTAAATATAATTGAAACTTTACGAAAAATCGATAAAGATTCAATTAGACGGAAAGTAAACCCAACCGAAAAACAAGAACCTGTTTTACATAATTTAAGCAAACTTAAAGATCTTGTAGATTCTAAAATTGAAAATGAATCTTTAAAAAGTGAAATTACAAAACATTTAATCAAAATAGAAGAAGATTACAATCATATAAATGAAGTTTTGTTAACTAGCGCAGGAGTTGGTCTCACAATGGGTGTTGGAATTCATGAAGTCCAAAAGGTTATAGCAGAGTTAAACTATTTAGTAAAAGAAGAATCAGTTCCCGAAAATATTTTAAATTTAGTTCAACACTTAGATGAACTTATTGAAAACTACAGTGACCTTTTTAGACAAGCAAAAAATCAACCAGAAGATATAGCTAAACTTATTAATGGTGCAATTTTCAATATTGAATTCAGATTAAAAGCCCATAAAGTTAATCTTTTAAAAAATTACCAAAGTAAAAAAACGATCTTCATAAATTGTAGTAAAAGATTAATGCTTGGCGCAATAGTAAATATTATAGATAACTCTATATACTGGTTAGAGAGAAAAAATCAAAAATCAAATACAAATAGTATAAAATTTGATAAAAAAATATTGATTGATATTTTCGAAAATCAAAGTTATATTGATATTTTAATAGCTGATAATGGTTTTGGTTTTGGACTACCAACCCACCAATTAACACGACCTTTTGTAAGTGATAAAACTATAGGTATAGGTTTAGGTCTTCATATTGTTAGCGAGGTCATGAAAGTTCAAAAAGGCATAATATATTTCCCAGAATATGGCGAATTTGATATAGATGAAGAATTCCAAAATGGTGCTGTTGTTGTATTAAGGTTAAACAAACAAGATATAGAAAATGATTTTACCAACTAATGGAAAAGTAGCGATATTTGATGACAAATATGACGATGTTAAAAATTTACTAGGGTCATTATCAAAGCAAAAAATACCATATTTTTATTTTCAAGACGAAGGAGGAGAAGATCTTCCCGAGACCCCTATTAATAATATCCGATTAATTTTTTTAGATATAGAATTAGTAACAGATAATAAATCCACAGACCAAACAATAATTTCATATATAGGCGGTCGATTAGCGAGAGTTTTAAAACCTAATAGTAATTATGTATTAATATATTGGAGTACAAAACTTGAAAAATATAAAGATCTTATTAATAATGCATTTGATGAGATATTAAAAGACTACAAACCTATCCTTAATATTAGTTTGAATAAAATTGATGCTTTAAAATCTGCAGATCCTGTTGAATTTATAGTTCAGGAGATCAGAAGTAAGGCTGAAGATTTTAAAGTATTAAAAGTTTTTTCCTTTTGGGAAAACTTAGTTAATGATTCATCCGGAGATCTTATAAATGGCTTTACAGATTTTATTGAAAAAGATAACACATGGGATGATACTGCAAAACATATACTTTACAAATTGGCTTATGCTTATGCTGGAAAACAGATAAATGAGTTAAATGAATTAGATCAATTGAAAAACGCTTATTACACCTTAAATCATACATTCATTGATTCGATGGAAAATATAATCTCTATAAGTTTAGAAGATCAGAAGACAGAGTTTTCATCTGTTATTTCATCCACTGGTGTTGATACTTTTACTTCGATAATAAATAAAAAATTACTTGTTTCAGAAGAATTATTTTCTGGAAATATTCCTGGAACTCTTTTTTTTATAGATGATGAAAGAGGAAATCTTGAATATCAATTAGATAAAGAGTTAGAAAAAACAAAGTCGAATTCTAAAATTCCTGAAGATAAAAAAGGGGAAATTATAGCTAAAGCTGAAGCAAAAGTAAATGAAAGAAAAAAAGAAATAGCATTTTCTCATTCTTTAATTGAAAAAAATTATAAGTACATGTTAAACGCTCTTTTATCAGAAAATAATAGAGAAAAACTTAAAACCATTTTTTCTGACTCTATTAAAATAGAACTAAACATTTCACCTATATGTGATTATGCACAAAACAAAATGCCTTGTTGCCGATTGCTACCAGGCTTTTTAATCACAGAAAATAATATCGATTTTTTATTAAAATCAAATGCTTTCAATTATATTTCTGATGCCAAAATAGATATTAAAGGTGAGAAGTACTTCTTCATTTTTGACTTTCGTCTATTGCATTCATCAGCAGAATCAATGACAAAAAAAAGAATATCTAATTTTAAATTAAGACAACAATTATTAGCTGATATCCAACTTAAACTTGGTAGTCATATAAATAGAGCTGGAGTTTTATATTTATAATATATTATTAAATTCTTTCAATTTAGATAACTTTATATAACAGTTTATAATTAAATACCAGTAATTATTAAATTTTAGCCTTTTAATAATTTAAATAAATGGATGTCCATAATCCAGAACAACGCTCCAAAAACATGCGTGCCATCAAAAGCACTGCCACAAAATCCGAAGTTCGTTTGGCAAAAGCATTATGGAATCAAGGTTACAGATATAGAAAAAACAACAAAACAGTCTTCGGCAAACCAGATTTTACCTTTAAACAATTAAAAATTGCCATTTTCGTAGATTCAGAATTCTTTCACGGAAAAGATTGGGAGACGAGAAAAAAACCACAAACCAATCCTGAATTCTGGATCAAAAAAATTGAAAGAAATATGCAACGAGATATAGAAGTCAATGCGTATTTAGAATCTCAAAACTGGAAAATTCTGCGTTTTTGGAGTAATGATATCAAAAAGAATTTAGATTCGTGTATTCTGGAAATTCAGGACGCAATAAGCGAAAGACAAACTACAAAATAAAAAAAGCCACTACAAATAGACTGCACCCAAAAGTTTAGACAAATTTATAATTAAGTTTGATAATAATGAGCTCGATATTTTATCGGGCTCATTTTGTTTAAATTTGATTTAATTCTTTCGTTATTGTAATATCTTATA